>Ga0233437_1000168_pt1 | contig 161001 bp, 177 predicted proteins | sample SI_122_August201_FD_182714 | JGI IMG/M metagenome (GOLD analysis project Ga0233437, IMG submission 182714) | Seawater microbial communities from Saanich Inlet, British Columbia, Canada - SI_122_August2016_200_MG | ecosystem: Environmental > Aquatic > Marine > Inlet | place: Canada: British...
GTATAAGATATGTTGTGCGACACAGCTAGTCAATATTTCACTGATATAATCGGAAGAAACTTATGAGTGTTCTCGGGAAAATATCACTAATCAATTATCGAATCGCGACACACAAGGGAGATGCTATTCGTAGGTTAGGAAATCAAGTTCACATACTCACAATCATACCTGCTGACCTAATACCAAAGGAATACAGAAAAGAGAACCAAGCACTCAAAAAACTAGTCGATATTGAAATGGGTGGTTTAGGTAACAACTTCATAAGTACAAGCAAAGTAGGGAATATACACAACAGTACAGCTATAAAATACATCAAGTTGCTAATAAGTATCGAGGATAAACTTTCTAATGAAAAGACTCAGGATTAGATATATTTAGAAAGCAAAACAGTCCAAGATAAATCCTTATTTCTTGTATTGCTAGTAACAGTTTGTTCCTAAAGTACTTTCGTAACAATTGATTGTATTACCCTGATTATCAGTATAATGAGTTCCGATAGTACTTGAGTGTGATCTCCCTTCATAACCATTGTCTCCGTAATAGTTTGTTCCTAGTGAATTTGTATACGAATCAATCGTGTATCCATCATTATCCGTCGTATGAGAACCTCCAATTGAATCATAATAGGTATCACTAGAATATCCAGTATTATCTGAATAGTGAGTTACTCCTATACTATCAGTGTATGAGCTACCACTAACACCGTCACTACCCTGATAATGGGTGTGCCCAATACTGTCTTTTGTATAAGCTCCAGAACCAACAATAAAAAGATCATCTTCTTTGTCAACTTTAAAAACAAGCTCCTCTATTTGTTCAAGTGTATATTTGTCATCCTTAATTCTTTCAGCGTAATTATATATTGCCTCTTGGGCATCATTTGAGTCAGAATAGTTACTTATTAACTCATCTTGACCGTCTGAGTTAAGACGATAAAATAAAGAATAGGCTGCATTAATTGATCTTTCATCAACTTTAGAAACCCCCACTGAAGGTGTTGGAGTCAAGAAAGATGTCGGTACAAGAGTCGTATCCTCAACTATTTGATACTGATCAAGCTTCTGACTATCAGTATCGACAGTATCAAATCCAATTGCGTAGGCAGCCAAAACAAACAAGGGAATATAGACAATAGAAGATAAAACAATCTTTTTTAGTTTCTCTCTAAATTTGTTTCTCATTAACTGATTATATTATATTACGAAAATACTAGATTCTGGACACAAGCCCCTTGACAGCTAAATAAGATAGTGTTAACTTACAAACAGTTCAACCAATACGGACTTCCTCAGGGAAGTCTTTTGTGTTTATTGAGCTAGATAGTTAGACTCAATTAGATACGGGTCACCCAATCATAGGGGTGGCCTTTTTTGTTGTCTAAAAGTTAGACGTAATGCTACAAAACAATGAAGAAGATAAATAAAAAGACGATCAAAAAACAACAAGCAATAGAGTATTGGAGAACAACTCGTGGAAACATTTCAAATATATGTCAAGCCATCGGCATAACAAGACAGACTTTCTACAATTGGCTAAACAAAGATAAAGGATTCGCGGAAAAGATATCTAACTGTGAGTCGGAACTCAACGATGATATTCGTGATGTCTTAATCCACAAAGCAGGCGACGGAAATTTACAAGCAGTTAAATTTTACTTATCCAAAAGACACCCAGATTTTATGGACAAATCAGCAAGTCAATCCATTGAACAAGATAAGGATCAAGACCCACTTGTAATCGTACTTTCAAAGGAACCCGATAAATAAAAGATGAAGAAGAATAATAAGAAGAAAGAACCAGAGCTAGTAATTCATTCAGTAATACCTAAGTTTATATATCAACAGTGCCCAAATTGTAAGGGATATTGCTCAACAGGCTACAACCGCATTCCCTGTAGGCCATGTAATGAAAAAGGTGTATTAGAGATCCCAGTGGAAAGGAGTAAAGATGAAGTATACAGAGATCATTAAGCTCTCAAATCAAGTCAAGATATATGCTGATCCATTAAATTGGGTTCTTGAAATTGGTAACAAAAACAACAGAAGTTTTTTCCATTCGATTGATGCACTTTGTGACGAGCTATTCGATATGAGACTGACACAAAAGCTTTTAAGAGGCGCTCCGTATAAAACAGCAAAAGAAATTGAAAAAGTAGTAGGTGATACTCGAAAAGCAACAAGAGAAGACATAGAACAACTAAAAGAAGTGTGGACAGGGGCGGAGGAAGCACGCAAGAAGCCCTTTAGAAAGGACATTGGATGATTAGCACGCACAACCCAATTCCGAGCAAATTAAAGGGTTACATCTCGAAAGTTAACAAGAATCAACATTTAATAGCCTTATCAAAAGATCTGAGCGATGCAGAATATCGATTATGGCAATTATTACTATCTGCTGAAGGATTTGATAAAAGCAACCGCCATTATGGAAAATTATTTGCCACACAAGCAGACATTGCTGAGATACTCGACTGGGATACAACAAAGGTATCAAAGATACTTCCCAACATGGTTAAAAAAGGGTTAATCAAAAGATATGAAAGAGGGTGTATCTATATAAGCAATAATGATTGCGAGCAAGAAAATATTGCTACAACGCATATACAACATGCATTAGAGCAACAAGATAATGCGCTAACGCAAACAGAACGAGGCTACTACAAAGATTCTTCTTTAGTTTCTTATAAGAGTAATTTAATTTCTTCTACACCTTACAAGAATAAGGAAGGTTTGGAAACGTTAGTTTCCAAGAAAGAAAGAGTCTATAAAGCAGAAGATAAAAATAATCCAGCCGATGGTTATGAATACCTAACAAATGATGATCTTGATTGGATTGACATGCAAGCAAATAAGTATATAAGACAATGAAATTACCTAACTCCAAAAGTAACAATTACACAAAAATATAATGTTACCCAAAGAAGCAATCAACGAGTTTATCCAGATCTACCAGAAGGAATATGGGGAGATACTGGACACAGAAGAAGCAACCCAAAAGGCAAATGAGTTAGTTTGGTTATTTAAAGAATTAAAGAGAATCCCACCACCTCCAGTGGAGCAAAATAATGTAATATGAAATTAGATAAATACCAACCAAGAAAGTTAAAAAAAGAAAGTCAGATGTACGTCATATACGCCAGGAAATCTAGCGAATCAGAAGATAAGCAGGTGGCCTCTGTTCAGAGCCAGCTAGATGCCTTACAAGACATCATCAAATCAAAGGGTCTCCAAGTAGTCGAGACATTCACAGAAAATAAATCAGCAAAGAAGCCAGGCCGCCCAGAATTTAACAGGATGGTGAAGACTCTTAACGAACGAAAAATCAAAGGTATTATTTGTTGGAAACCTAACAGATTATTCCGCAACCCCCAAGACGAGGGTATTGTTAGACAACTCTTATCTGACGGCACAATTAAAGAGATAGTTACCCCAACCAAGACATACTCTGCAGACGACTCAGACTTTTTAATGGCGATTGAAGGTGCACAAGCTCAACGTTTCATTAGAGACTTAAGAGAGGACACCAAGCGAGGCATGCAATCCAAAATCGACAAAGGCTTAGCTCCTATCCTAGCTCCAGCAGGATATATAAACGACAAACACATGAATCAGGGAGAGAAGACCATAAGTCCCAACCCAGTCTACTTTGACCTTGTTAGAAAAATCTTCGAGCTAGCAATGACAGGAAACTTCTCAACGGATGCACTAGCTAAGAAGGCAAAGGAGATGGGAATCAGAAACAATAGGGACAAGCTACTCTCTAGGACTCAGATGTATAAGACTCTAAGAAACCCTTTCTACACTGGCAGGTTCTTGTATACGGGCATACTTCATCAGGGGTACATGAAGCTATGTTAACTGATGATGAGTTTAATCTAGTTCAAGAGCAAGTAGCAAAGAGATCTAGAGCAAGATACAAATCTCACAACTTCCCACTAACTGGACTAATCCAATGCAAGTGCGGTTATCAGCTAACAGCAGAAACTAGAACCAAACCATCTGGAAAACAATACTCATATTACAAGTGCTCTCAAAGTAGTAATGGATGCAAACAACCTAGGATCTCAGCTCCTAAGCTAGAAGAGCAGGTCGTGGACTTCCTCGGTCAACTGAAACTTAAGAAGAGCTTCGTCAAGTTTGCAACTAAATGGGTCCGAAAGATGGAGGGTCAGGATAGGGAAGTCCGCAACAGGGAATGCTACTCAATCAAGACAGAGCATGATCGGATATCTAAAACCCTAGATAACCTAACCGACAAATGGCTAAGCCCAGTGAATGAGGACAAGACCCTTTTAACAGACATTGAATACAGAACCCTTAAACAGAAATATCTAGTAGGTAAAGATAAGCTAGCTAACAAGCTTAAGATGCAGAACAAGGATCAAGGAGAGTGGACAGACTTCATGGTCGACATATTTAACTTCAGTTCAAATGCTCAAACTCTATGGAGAATAGGAGACATTTCCACCAAAAGAACAGTCATGTCTATTATCGGAGCTAACATCATTCACGATGATAGAAAGCTAGCCATAACACCAGACACATTGTTTTCTAAAGTGAGGAGCCTAGGATCGGACTCTCAAGTCGTGCCTGACTCAGGCGTGGACTCTAAAATTTTGTCACTAATGGGTGAATGAGGGGATTCGAACCCCCGACCTCCCCTGCCACAGAGGGGCGCTCTAACCAACTGAGCTACATCCACCATACAAACCATATTCTACCAAAAATCTTGCCTCAAGTCTGGTAAAATATGAAACAGTTCGGGATGTAGCTCAGATGGCTAGAGCGCTGCGTTTGGGACGCAGAGGTCGCTGGTTCGAGCCCAGTCATCCCGACACTTGCTCCAGTAGCTCAGTTGGATAGAGCAATTGCCTTCTAAGCAATAGGTCACAGGTTCGATTCCTGTCTGGAGCACCCTTTTACAAAACGACGATTGCCATGAAAACTAAAATTAGTTTAGGAAGATTCAAAAAACTTTACGACACATTTGATAAAGGCCACGATCAAAAACACATGCAAGAAGTTTGCTCCTTTTCCCTCAAACTGGCCAAAAAATACTGCCCCAGCAAACTCGAAATCGTCTACGTCGCCGCCACCCTTCACGATATTGGCCTATCAATCAACCGTAATACTCACGAAATAGAAGGTTACAAATTGATAAAGAATGATCAACTTATCAAAAACGCCTATAAACCACAAGACTTCAAGGATATTCTCGAAGCTGTCAGACAACACCGAGCATCCACCGGAAAACCTAGTTCAACCATAGCTAAAATCGTAAGTGATGCAGACAAAGTTTCAGCTGGAACCAGTCGCGTATTTCAAAGAGCCTATTTCTGGGGAGAAAAGAACCTGCCTCAACTGAACCATTCTGACCAGGTCATACGTGCCGCCCAGCATTTACACAAGAAATTTGGCCCTCAGGGGACCGGCACCAGGCTATATTTCAAAGAAAGCCAGGAACGGCAAGACAGAACCTATGGCCCAATTTTTGCAGCTCTAAAAAACAACGACATCACAAAACTTGAGAGCATACTAAAAATTAACCATACACACCCACCAAACCGTACAACGGCCTAATACAGGCAAGCTAGTTAAGCCCTATAACTTGCAATCAAGACCCAGAATGATATAATAAAGTTGTTCGTTAAAAGAATTATTCTCTTCAATCTCTATCCAATAGCCTAGGAGGCTAATCCATGGAACAAATTAAGAAGTACTTACCTGTAATTATTATCTTGGTTGCCGCTTTGGTCGTCACCGGCCTGGCAGTCTACGCCAATGGAGACCAAGCAACCGTCTCCGGTCAAGATACCTGGGGTTTTCCTTATTGGCTGACCCCATTAGGCTATCTCTTCCTGGCCATAATATTCAAGGGTGGTGTTAAGAATCTCAATCAACCTGTATATACATTGGTTGGAGTAATAGTCTACGCGTTATCAGCCGTTCTCTTGTTTGTCCCTCTTCCGCCAGATATGAAATGGCATTATGTCGTTGGTACAGCCACACTTGCCTACATCTTCTTTGGCTAAGGTCAGCTGACCAACTTCATAACTCAAAAATCGTTTTACTCAAGAGGCAAGAAATATTTCTTGCCTCTTTTTTTATATCTTTCCACACACACAGGCAAAGCATTTAAACTACTTAACCTTCTCTAAGGTCAGCCTCTAACAGGAACGGCTACAGCCTGCCCGCTGGCAGGCATGGCCGTGGGCCCTCTCTGCCAGCGGGCAGAGAGAGGGTCTGTCCTTTATAGTTCTCTCCACTCAATCACCACCCTCGTCATTCTGGCTTGCCAGTCCTTAGATCCCCGTAGTGGAAATCCATTTAACCCCAGATGATAAAATGCAATCAACATCAAAATCACAAAAATCGCGTCAAGACAAAGCAAGCTTCAGAATGCCATTGACAGATAGTAGTAAATATTGAGGGAAGTAAATAATATGAAAAAAAATCAACAAGACAACAGCGTAATCATTTATGAAGGCGATAATGGCAAACCCAAGCTTGAAGTGCGTATGGAAAATGAGACGGTTTGGCTTTCACAGGCTCAAATGGTAGAACTTTTCCAATCTAGTAAAGCAAATGTTAGTGAACATATTAAACGTATTTTTGAGGAGGGTGAGCTTGATAGAGATTCAGTTGTTCGGAAAATCCGAACAACTGCCGCAGACGGCAAAAACTATAAAGTGGAACATTATGACCTTAATATGATTATCTCTCTTGGTTATCGAATAAAATCATCTGTTGCAACCCACTTCCGCATGTGGGCAACATCACGCCTTAGAGAGTACATCGTTAAAGGATTTACCTTAGACGACGAACGACTTAAGGGTACTGGAGGCGGCAATTATTGGAAAGAGCTTCTTGACCGCATCCGTGATATTCGTAGTAGTGAAAAGGTCTTGTATCGTCAAGTGTTGGATTTGTATGCAACCAGTATTGATTATAATTCAAAAAGTGTTGAGTCGATAAAGTTTTTCAAAACAGTACAAAACAAACTTCATTACGCAACCAATAAACAAACATCTGCTGAAACTATTTACTTGCGCGCTGATGCTGAAAAAGATTTTATGGGGCTAACTACTTTTTCAGGTAAATTGCCCACAGAAACAGAAACTTCAATTGCCAAAAATTATCTCACCAAGAATGAACTATTTCGACTAAGTCGTATGGTGTCGGCGTTTTTTGACCTTGCAGAAATCAAAGCACAAGAACATACAAAAATGCGTATGGTAGATTGGGTGGCGGAGCTTGATAAATTTGCAGGTATCTATGGCAAAGGCGTACTCAATAACGCTGGGAAAATGAGCCACAACAAAGCCATTTCCAAAGCTACAAAAGAATACCGCAAGTATCAAGCGAAGACACTCTCACCAGTGGAAGAAGCATATCTAGACACTATTAAAACCGTGCAGAAAAAGGTTGCTAAAAAAATCAAACAAAAAAAGTAGTATGACAAAAACAAAGCAAAATAGAAGGAATAGAAGCTTCAGACTACTCCTGGTTCTATGAATAAATTCCTAGACAACCAGTTCGACAAAATCTCAAATAAAGTCATCCTCCATGAGTACAAATAATACTTGATAGAAAAAACCACCTTCTACTAAAATCAGATAAAATATAGGTATGTCAAAGACTAAAAGTGTTCATGACTCGATTCATGAACAAATCAAACAAGCTAATAAAATCCTTCTGCATTGTCATCCATATCCCGACCCAGATAGTATTGAGTCAGTTCTTGCTCTGGCAAGAGTTTTGGATCAAATGGGCAAAGAAGTCACTGCAATAGGTGGAGATACCGCTTACCCCGAATACTTAAATAACCTACCTGGTCATAAGTTAATACAACAAATTGAATACTCAAAAGTAAACAAAGAAGACTATGACCTGTTCATCATTTTAGATAGTTCTTCTCCCTCACAGATAACTCAAAATGAAGAAGTAAAATTCCCAGCAAGCATGAAAACAATTGTCATAGATCACCATTCAACCAATGAGGGTTTTGGTAACATAAATTTGATTAATGCTAGCAAGTCCTCAACCTGTGAGATTCTTTATGAGTTGTTTAGGGATTGGGGAGTAAAAATAGATTCAAACATCGCTCTCTATCTACTCTTGGGGATCTACGCCGATACCGGTGCATTTAAATACCCTAACACAAAGCCAGAAACACTTAAGGTATTCTCAGAGCTCGTCTCTATACACCCTGATTACCACAAGTATGTGTTCAGGCTAGATAATAATCGACAACCAATTGAGCTTGAGATGACCAAACTTGCCCTTGAGTCTATCGAACAGCATTATGGTGGTAGAGTAACTTTTTCTGCAGTTCCGTATGAAGAAATAAAAACTAGAGAGTTGTCAAAAAGTGACGCACTAGAAGGGTTAATTGGAGACATGCTTAGATCTGTAGTTGGCTGGACAGTGGTAGCTAGTTTGGTTGAAGTTGAGCCAAATGAAGTTGTCATCAGCCTAAGGACCAGAGATGAAGAAAAGTATGATGTAAGTTCAATTGCCAAAGCGGTAGGGGAGAATGGAGGAGGTCATCCTGGAGCTGCTGGGACAACTATTCGTGCAAGTTTGATTGATGCCAAAAAACTACTTTTGGGGAAAATTATTGACATTTACCCAGACCTTCCCTAAGGTCAGACCCTAACAGGAACGACTACAAAACTAAATTCATTAATAGGTAAATTAACAATCCTATTAACCTACATTCTTGACAAGAAGTAAACTAACTGCTAATATAGTTCATATTCAACAATAGAAGTAAACTAACATGAAAAATGTAAATATTTGTAAAAAAATAAAGCAACCAACTGGATACACAGCATCCGTTCCTATATCATTTCCTTTAAATGCAATGTTTGATATTGACCAATCCTTGCTAAATAAGGCTGCAAAAGCAGAAAGACTGGTTGGAAAACTGGATGGTATCACCCAAACACTACCAGACATAGAGTTTTTTCTAAAAATGTTTGCTTACAAAGACGCAACATCTTCTTCTCAAATTGAAGGTACACAAGCAACAATGGCAGACGCTTTAGAAGTATCCACTAACATTAATATTAATACAGATGATGCCTACGATATTATCTATTACATCAACGCGCTCAACTTTGGTGTAAAACGACTAAAAAACTTTCCTCTTTCATTGCGATTTATAAGAGAACTTCACCAGAAGTTAATGAAAGGTGCCCGAGCAACACAATTTTCATATCCAGGTGAATTTCGCACATCACAAAACTGGCTTGGCTCAACAAAACTTGAAGATGCAACTTTCACTCCACCACCTGTACAAGAAATGAAAACATCTCTTGATCATCTAGAAAAATTTCTACATGACAATGAATCAACCTTACCGCTAATTCATATTGCCTATTCACACGCCCAATTTGAAACAATCCATCCATTTCTAGATGGTAACGGCAGAACTGGGCGCTTACTTATTACTTTTCTATTAATTCAAAAAGGGTTAGTTGAAAATCCTGTTTTATTTTTATCCTCATTTTTCAAAAAACACAAACAATTGTATTACGACAAACTAAATGCCTATCACAATGGTGATATTTTTGAATGGCTCGACTTTTTTCTAAATGGAGTCATTGAAACCTCAGAAGACGGAATTTTCGTATCGAAAAGAATCCGTAAAATCCGCGATAAAGATATGGAAAAAATTCAATCCTTGGCAAAACGCGAGTCAGGTAGCAGTATGAAAACACTACGATTTTTATTTACCAATCCCATTATCACTACCAAAAACATTATGAAAACCACAGGGTTTTCAAGACCTGGTGCACAAAAAGTAATTGACAGGTTAATAAAACTTGATATTCTACAAATCTATAAAGAAGAAAGGAAATATGATCGTAAATATATTTATCGAAAATATTTTGATGCTTTTTCAGACTAAACAATGAAAGCAAATCCAAGCAAAACGTTTAAACCACCACAACCTTCCCCAAGGTCAGACTTTAACAGGAACGACAACTGCCGTGGGCCTCTCTGCCATCGGGCAGAGAGAGAGTCTGTCCTTTGTTGTTCCCTCCACTCAACCACCATTCTCGTCATTCTGCCAGAGTCCCGCTCAGCGGGGGCTTGCCAGTCCTTAGATCCCCGTAGTGGAAATCTACTCAACGCGAATATAATTGGTAGAATCTACCTACCAACATGAACCAAATAAATAAGTTCCTAGACAACCAGTTCGACAAAATCTCAAACAAAATCAAAGCTGGCTTCAAAAAGCTTAAAAAATACTTCAAACGTCTCATTTACCCCCTATACCTCTTTCCCATCAAACTCTTTACATACTCCACCTACTACGCCATTAAGTTCCTTATCAAACTCACCATCTCTATCATCAAAGGCTTGTTCAACGCCATTATCTTTCCTTTCCGTAGTTTCAAAAACCTTTTTAAAACCTTTTTCTGGGCTAGCATAGGCATATTCTCAATCTCCACCCTCTTATGGCTACTTCTTTTCAAGAAAAAAAAAGCCAGAAGATAAATAAAGATAATTAACCAATTAAAAGCATATCCACCATTGACTTCGGGTACTGTTCGGCGTAAATTATATTCATGACAACCCAAATCAAATGCCCCCACTGCAAAGAACTCTTTGAACCTACCGACGCCTACAAACACGAGCAACAAGAAAAACTAATCGGGGAGTTGGAGAAAAAACACCTTCAGGAACTAGAGGCAACTAAAGAAAAAATATATAGCCAAGCCACCAAGGAACTAGACCAAAAAACAAAAATTGACTTAAAAGATAAACAAGACCAAATTGCCAAACTAAAAACCAGAGCCGAGCAAGCCGAAGCAGGGGAGCTAAAAATAAGAAAAGAAAAACGAGAGTTAGAGGAAGCCAAAAGAAAGTTTGAAATAGAAAAACAACGCCAACTAGATAAAGAAAGAGACAGCATAAGAGACAAAGCCTTAAAAGAAGCTCAAGAAGGCCACGAACTAAAAGACAAAGAAAGAGACATGGTAATCCAATCTTTGGAAAAATCCCTAGCCGACGCGCAAAGAAAAGTCCAACAAGGCTCACAACAAACCCAAGGCGAGGTCTTAGAGCTAGAAATAGAAGAAATCCTTAAAAAAGAGTTTCCTCAAGACATAATAGAAGAAGTTAAAAAGGGAGCCAGAGGAGCCGATATTGTTCAAAAAGTAGTTGATAAAAAAGGCCAAATGGCCGGCACCATTCTTTGGGAAAGTAAAAACGGCAAGTGGCAACCAGCTTGGATAAAAAAACTTAAAGAGGATCAGCGCCAGGCCAAGGCCGACATAAGCATCTTGGCTACCAAGAACCTACCAGCAGACATTAAAGACTTTGCCTACCGAGAAAGTGTTTGGATTGTTTCAAGAAAAATGATTATTCCCATTGCCTTTGCTCTGCGTTTTAACCTAGTTAAGGTTAACCATGAAAGAGGTATTAACACCAACAAAAACGAAAAAATGGCCGTTCTTTACCAATACATGACCAGCATAGAGTTTAAACACAGAATAGAAGCCATTGTAGAAGCCTTCACTGAGTTACAAGAGCAAACAGAAAAAGAAAAACGTTTCTTCAACATTAAGTGGGCCAACCAAGAGAAATCTCTTCGTAAGGTTATAGACCATACTCACGGTATGTATGGTGAACTACAGTCTATGGTTGGTAAGTCTCTGCCAGAAATCAAGTCACTTCAACTAGAAGAAGGGGAGGCATAAAAAAAGAGTTGAGGTTAAATAACCTCAACTCTATATATTTTTATTACTACAACTTCTCGTTCATTGCTTTCACAAGCTTCGCTCGCTGTTCTTCCGTAAGGCGAACCGAGAAACTTTGGGGACCCTCAACCGTTGACTTAACACTCAAGGTCAAAGTCCTTCCAGCTCGAGAAACTGAAAGAATTGCATTTTCCAGTTTCTTAGTCTCTATGACAGCACCAGTTGGTGTTAAAAGATCCACCCAACTTGAAAGGTCTTTACGTTCAATATTAAAGTAAGGGTAATAAAAGTCGTTCGGAACGCTCTCACCAGATGCCCGAATTAGGAGAAAAGTGACTCTGTATCCATTAAAGCCGATAGGGTCATAGAATCGAATCATGACTCCCAAATCAGCTATCATAGGATATGGAATCTCGGCCACTACTTCTACATCAGACACAGCAGGCTCGCTATTATCAAAGTAATCTCTAATAGCTGCTATCCAGGGTAAATTCATAAACCAATCCATAGTACCTCCTTCAGTACTCACTCATTTTTTAGTGTGCTTATATCACGTTTGATATATGCGAATTCTACCACACATAACTCTAAAACACCATACTATAAGACCAACCAAATCATTTTTCATCTAAAGCTGATATATTAGATATTAATATTTAACACTGTCCATGGCCAAGAAAATCATTATCTACTCTCTTCTTTTTTTACTCAACACTACCGTTGTGCTCGCTCTAAACAACCGACTTTCATTACAAGATCAGGTTAGGGGAGTTTCCACCAACATCAATCTTGAAGATCTCTCAGAATACTCCCTAGTTTTTGCTTCACTTCCATCTCAAGCCAGCCAAATTCAAACCTCTGTTAAGACCGCCGACGCTAGGCCAGAAATTATCAGACAGTATCTACAAAAATACAACTCCCCCTTACTACCTCATGCAGACTTACTGGTAAAGGTAGCCGATGAACAAGACTTCGACTATCGCTGGATGGTGGCCATTGCCCAGCAAGAATCCAATCTTTGCAAAAGAATTCCTTATGAATCATATAACTGTTGGGGTTGGGGAATATACGGAGACAAGGTCACCAGATTCGAAAGTTATGACCAAGCCATTATAAAAATTGCCCCTCAATTTAAAAGAATCTTCCTAAAGGGTTTACATGACAAAGACCCTCACCAAGTAATGCAAACATATACTCCACCTTCAGAAGGATCATGGGCTAGGGGAGTCATGCAGTTTTTCAACGAACTAGAATAGAGAAAATAGTTTAAATAGGTTAAAATACTACATGCTGCCGGGATGGCGGAATTGGTAGACGCGCTGGATTTAGGATCCAGTGGGAGCAATCCTGTGGAGGTTCGACCCCTCTTCCCGGCACATTTGATATAATTTAAAAAAATACATGAATATAAAACATATAAGCACCAAAGATAACACAGCTAAAGTTTTACTTACAGCTACTTCCAAAGAAATTTCCTCAGCCAAAACAGCCGCTTTTAATAAGCTAAATAAAGACTTAACGGTTAAAGGTTTTAGAAAAGGCAGTGTTCCTGCAGACGTAGCCAAAAAAACTATTGGAGATGAAAGACTAAAACAAGAAGCTGTTAGTAGTCTTTTAGAATCCGGAGTACTTCAGATAATTAAAGAGAAAAAATACCAGCTTTTAGGACTTCCCCAACTAGACAAAACAGAAGTAGAGAAAGAAACCACTTGGACTTTTGACCTTAGCTTGCCTTTAAGCCCAGACATTAAACTAGGTGACTACAAAAAAACCACTAAAACTATTCTAGGTAAAACCAAGGGTAAAACTCCAGACCAGAAACTCACGGCCATCATGGAGGCCTTAATAAAAAATACCAGTTTTGTTGTTCCAGCTGTTTTAATTGAAAGAGAAGTAAACCACAGCCTATCAAGACTAGTTAAACAAACCGAAAGTTTAAATCTAGATCTAAACACTTATTTTAAGTCAATTAACAAAACAGCCGAACAAGTTAAAGAGGAATACCACCAAAAAGCCGAAGAAAGCATTAAAATTGACCTAATTCTGTCACAAATAGCCACGGATTTAAAAGTAGACGTTACTCCAGAAGAACTTGAGGCCTTTGGTAAAACCAGCCAAACTCCTCCTGAAAAATACAGTTCACTGGCCCCTGTCCTCATTCGCAGAAAGACACTTGACCAGTTACTAGTTTTATGATATTATAGGGTTCATGAATCCAAGCACATCATCAAGCACCAACAGTTCCTCTTCACCTCAGTTATCTAGCTTCATAGAGGCTCTAAAACAAAGACAACAAACTCGTGGCCTTTCAAGTTCTCCAGACAGACCTTCACAACTACCTTTTTCCGAAATTAAAAGAACCAAAGAACTAGAGAAGAAAAGAGTTGAACAGTTTCATCAAGCCAGAAGCAAAGAGTGGGCTGGTGTTTACTCTGCCAACCAAAAACAAATGGAGAAGAGAATTGAGGAAATCAGAGAGCAGCTTAAACTCCTAGTTAAGCAGGTAGTTAAATTTGACCTAAATGTTAATGAAGCCGTTTCTACAGCCACTCCAGAACATGGTATCTATCACATCAGTTTCCTAGAACACATTAAAACCGTTATTGAACTACTCAAAAAGAACATCACCGAAGCCAACTCTTGGCTTTCCCTCTACAACCAAAGGTCAAAGAAAAAAGGCCACTACTGGAACAAAACCAAATCACAAGGAACTTCTTTCAGCCTTAGCGAAGAAAGACAGCTGGCCACTTCTATTGGCTAAAGGTATACCCACTGTTGTAAAATATCACTTATACGAGCCCGTAGCTCAGCTGGCTAGAGCGCTGCATTGACATTGCAGAGGTCACTGGTTCAAGTCCAGTCGGGCTCACAAAAAAAAGGACCAGCCCCAAGGCTAGTTCTAATATAAGTATTCAATTCAACAGTCTGGCAAGTCCAAACTGTCTAATGTCTCTTGAAAGGAAAGAATAGTTTCCAGAGAAAAGTTCTGACCAACAAGGCTCAGATATTCAACATCATTGGAACCAAAAAATTTTAAACTGGTTACAACACCGCAGGCGCCTACTGCAACCACCTCCAATGGCCCACATGTATAGCCATTAGCTACTAAGGTCGCGGCGTAGGGCCTAAAAGTCTTCCAGTCAAACTCAGGCTGGTCAACTCCAGGCTGACCTGTACAAGCCGAAAGGACTAGAGTAAGGGTCACAAGCAGCAACAACACTAAGTATGTAGATTTATTTTTCACCATACTCCTCCTTTAAGAGTAATGAGTTTCAAAGAACCAGATAACCACTCCATTATACCAAATCTCCACCTAAAAGTCAATCCTATAGGCTCTTACTACATAGTGAAATTCTAATGTATACTTAACATACATGAAAAAAATCATTATAGATAAACAAACAGGCAGTCTTAAAAAAACCTTTTTACTATCCATCGTTGGAGGCATTGGCTGGGCTTTTGGGGCCAGTATTGGTTTTGCTCTACTAATAGCTCTTATTACCTATATCCTAGGCCTATTAGGCGGCTTACCTTATATTGGTAAGTTCTTTGGTCAAATAATAGAAAACACTACTTTTTACCTCAATTCTGGGTTAAAATAACCCCTCAAGATGAATAATTCAGAACCCAACCAAGAACTACTAAAAATTCGCCATACCGCTGAACATGTGCTTATGCAGGCTATGGATCAGCTTTTCCCTGGCAAAATTATCAAGGCCATGGGTCCGGCTACAGACCAAGGCTTCTACTTCGATTTTGACACCACAGAAGATTTTCAAGTTTCAGAATCAGATTTTGAAAAAATAGAGAAAAAGATGCAAGCTATCATAGACAGCAATTTACCTCTGGTCAAGCAAGAAGTGTCTCCTAAAAAAGCAGCCGAAATATTTAAAGACAATCCATATAAATTGGAATGGATTAAGGAAGCCGAGGGTAGGGGAGAACCAATTTCTATTTACTACACTGGAGATCCTAAAGACAAAGACTCCTTCTTAGATATCTGTGCCGGGCCACATGCAGACTCTACCAAGGAAATTAGAGCTTTCAAACTTCTATCTATTGCTGGAGCCTACTGGAGAGGCGATGAGAAAAACAAAATGCTCACCAGAATTTACGGCACAGCTTTCACCAACAGAAAAGAACTTAAAATACATTTAAACAACTTAGAAGAAGCCAAAAAAAGAGACCACCGTAAACTAGGTAAGGAACTAGATCTTTTTACATTCTCAGATTTAGTTGGTAAGGGCCTGCCTCTATATACAGCCAAGGGAACAACCATTAAAAACGAGCTCTATCGTTCTTTACTAGACATAAGTAAAAAACACGGAGTACAGGAAGTATCTATTCCTCATATGGCCAAACTTGAACTCTACAAAATATCTGGCCATGCCGATAAATTCGAAGACGAACTCTTCACCGTAGTCAGCCACTACAAAGAAAAATTTATCTTGAAACCAGTCAACTGTCCTCACCACACTCAGATCTACGCTTCTCGCCCTAGAAGCTATAAAGAACTGCCACTTAGATATATTGAGTCAACCATGCAACATCGTGATGAAAAACCAGGTCAAATTGGGGGCTTAACTAGAACTAGATCCTTCTCGGTCGACGACGGTCACACATTCTGTACCGTTGATCAAATCAAGCAAGAAGCTACCAATACTTGCCAAATTATTGAAGAGTTTTACAAAGGACTTGGTCTTTGGGACAAACGCCAGGTCACCCTTTCTGTTCGAGATCCAAAAACTCCAGAAAAATATATTGGTGAACCAAAAGACTGGAATAAAGCCGAAGCCATGATCCAAGACATATCAGACGATCTAAAACTAAACGCCAAGCTAGTAGAGGGCGAAGCCGCCATTTACGGACCAAAGATAGACTACATGTTCACAGATGCCCTAGGTAATCAAAGACAGCTAGCTACAGTTCAAGTTGACTTTGCTATGCCCAAAAGATTTAAATTAAGCTTTGTCAACTCACAAGGCCAAGAAGAGACCCCCGTCATGCTTCACCGAGCTATTCTTGGCTCATACGAGCGCTTTTTAGCTATTCTTCTTGAGCATTTTGCTGGTGCATTCCCTGTTTGGTTATCTCCTGTTCAAGCTACGGTCCTTCCCATCTCAGAAAAATTCTTGGATCAAGCAGAAAAAATCAAACAAGAATTAGCAGACCAAGGAATTAGGGCTGAACTAGATGATAGCAACGAGTCTCTAGGTAAGAAAATCAGGAACGCGGAGAGTCAAAAAACACCCTACATGCTTATCTTAGGTCAAAAGGAAATAGACCAAAACTTAGTCTCTGTTCGTCAAAGAGGTCAAAAGGATCTAGGCCAGATGAAACTAGCCTCATTTTCTGCTAAAATACAAACAGATATAGATAATAAATTAATTTTTTAAACTTCTTCAGATTGAGAAAATACCATCGCACTAACCAATTCATCCGCCATCCTGAGGTCAGAGTCATTAGCGAAACTAGTGAACAGGTTGGAATCATGTCTTCAGAGAAAGCCTTTGCTTTGGCTAAGTCACAAGGTTTGGACTTAGTTGAGATCTCAGACAAAGCCAAACCTCCAATTGTTAAGATTATTGCCTTCAGCAAATTTAAGTATTTAGAGTCTAAGAAGCTCAAAAGTGGTCAGGGTACCAAGAACCAAGATACCAAAGAAGTTAGATTCTCTCCATTCATGGCTGAAAATGACCTAAACACCAGAGTAAAAAAGGCCACCAAATTCTTAAAAGGTGGAGATCGAGTCAAGTTAGTGGTAAAATTCACCGGCAGGCAAATCACCAAGAAAGATTTTGGTGATCGAGTCATGCAATATGCGCTTTCAAAGCTAGAAGAAGTTTCCACACTAGACCAACCTCCTAAACTTGTTGGCAAGCTTTTAATTGCTCAGATTAAACCATTAAAAAATGTCTAAAGTAAAACACAAAACCAGAAAAATCGTTGCCAAGCGATTCAAGATTACCTCAACCGGTAAGGTCTTAAGGCGCACCCCAAACATGAGACATCTTCGCCGTAAAAAATCTAAGAAGCAACTAAGAAGATATCGTAAATATATAGAAGTTACCGGAGTAATGGCCAAGAAAATCAAGGCTATGTTACATAATTGATATGTTAAATATAATTACTAAAATTAACATGACATCCCGCACTTAATGCGGGATCCATACAATACTTATGCCTAGAATAAAAACAGGACCATCCAGAAAAAGATCTCACAAGAAAATCTTAAAACTTGCCAAGGGTTATAGAATGACCAAGAGTCGACTTTACAAAGTCGCCAATGAGGCTGTTCTCCACGCTGGTGAGTACGCCTTCAGGGGTAGAAAAGAAAGAAAAAGACAACTTAGACGTCTCTGGATCCAAAGACTCAACGCTAGCTTAAAACAGTACCCAGAAGCTCCTTCATACTCTAAGTTCATCAACCTTTTAAACCTAAAGAAAATCAAGCTCAATAGAAAATCACTTTCCGAGCTATCTATTCATCACCCCCAGGCTTTTAAAGCCGTTTTAGACTTTTGCAAGTAAATTTCACAAAGGAACCCCTCTATAAAAGACTGGTTTCTGATAAAATTGTGGTATCAACATGGATCAAAAAATCAAAAACATTCAACAAAAGCTACTAAAAGAGCTCTCGTTGACCAAAAATATCACCCAGCTAGAAACACTCTCAGTTAACTATCTGGGTCGCAAAGGTGCGGTTAATCAGCTATTCCAATCACTCTCTTCAAAAGAAAAAGCCGTTCATGGTAAAGACCTCAACCAGCTAAAAAACAATATTGAGTCAAGTATTAAGGAATCAAAAACCTTATTACTAAGCGTTAAGTCTAAAAAAAAGCTAGACATAACCATACCCGGTATCAAGCCACCAGAAGGGCATCTACACCTTTTAACTCAGGCCATAGAGGAAGTAGAAGACATCTTCAAGTCACTAGGTTTTGTTAGACGCAGGTATCCAGAGGTAGAAACCGACTGGTACTATGCTGAAGGCTTAAACATCCCCAAAGATCACCCAGCTAGAGATGATCAAGAAACTTTCTACATTAACCAAAACACAGTTCTAACCGCCCACACTTCTAACGGACAGCTAAGAGAAATGGAACGGGTTAAAACTCCACCCATTAAAATGATCAATATTGGCAAAACCTACCGCAGACAAGCCTCAAACACCCATTCACCTATGTTTCATCAGTTCGAGGGACTCATGGTAGACAAAGGCATCAACATCACCCATCTAATTGGGGTCAGCAACTACTTTGCCAAGGCCTACTTCGGCCCAGACAGAGAAATCAGGTTAAGACCACATCACTTCCAATTTACCGAACCTTCATTTGAGGTAGACATTAACTGCTCGGTTTGTAAAGGTAAAGGCAAAAAAAATAACCAAGCCTGTACAGTTTGCAAAGCTGGTTGGCTAGAACTTGGTGGAGCCGGTATGGTTCATCCCCAAGTCTTAAAAAATGGTGGCCTGGATCCTAAACAATACTCTGGCTTCGCTTTCGGTTGGGGTATAGAAAGAATCATTATGATGAAACACCAAGTTACCAACAATCTAAGAAATCTCTATTTATCAGATCTTAGATTCTTAACTCAATTTTAACTATTATGGATATTAAACTAAGCCACAAACTACTCAGCCAGTTTCTAGAAACCAAAGCTACTCCTAAAAGAATAGCCAGCTCCTTAAGTCTTTGCGGTCCAACCGTAGACAGGCTTCACAAAATTCCAGGCGACACCATTTATGACATAGAAGTAATCACCAACAGAATAGACTCGGTTTCAGCTTTTGGAATAGCCAGGGAGGCCATCAGTATCTTGCCTCAGTTCGGTTACAGAGCTAAACTTTTAAACAACCCTTACCAACTTACCAAGAAAGACCTTGGAGCCTTACCTAAAAAACCTCCCGTTAAGGTTATCATTAAGAACCAAAGTTTAGTTCCCAGATTTACCTGTATCGCTCTAAAAAATATAGTTGTTAAGCCTTCTCCCAAAGCCACTCAGGCAATTCTTAAAAACTCAGGCCTTAGACCTTTAAACAACATCATCGATATCTCCAACGAGCTTACCTTAAAGTATGGCCAACCAGTTCATGTTTTTGACTTAGACAAAATAGGGGACAGGACCATGATAGTCAGAGCTAGTAAGCCAGGGGAAAAGATTCTCACCTTAGATAAAAAAACCCTAACCCTTAAGGGTGGCGACATAGTTATCGAAGATGGGCAAGGCAATCTAATTGATCTATGCGGCATCATGGGTGGGGGGCTAAGCCACATAGACAAAAACACCAAAAATGTTTTACTTTTTGTTCAAAACTACGAACCCAAACAGATCAGAAAAACCTCACTCTACACCCAGCAAAGATCTCTAGCTAGCCAAATATTTGAAAAATCACCAGACAAAGAAATGGTCCTACCTGTTTTAATTAGGGGAGTAGACTTAATCAAGACCAGAGCCTCTGGCACTATTTCAAGCAATCTAATAGATATCTATCCCCAACCTTTTAAACCTCATTTTGTTAAGCTTTCCTTAAAATGGCTTAACCAAATTGTGGGCATAACCTTCAAAAAACAATTGGTCATCAATATTCTTAAAGATCTAGGTTTCCAGGTAACTTCCACCCCAGACATGCTTACTTGCCAAGTACCCAGCTGGCGAAGCAATGATATTCAAATAAAAGAAGATCTTGTTGAAGAAATCACTAGAATTCACGGCTATTTCCGTTTACCATCCGTCTTACCCACCAGCATGCTAGAAAACACTACAACAGAAGATATATTGGCAACAGAAAGTTCTTTAAAACACCAACTTCTAAACTTAAGCTTTACAGAAATCTACAACCTATCTCTAGTTTCTAAAAGGTTATTTAACCAAGCCAAAATAAGCATTAACCCATCTCTTAAGTTAAGAAATCCTTTAAGCAAAGATCACGAGTACCTAAGAAGAAGTTTGGTCCCCAGCTTACTTCAAAACCTTAAAGACAATCAAAACCACCAAAAAAAACCTCTTTACCTATTTGAACTCGCCAACACCTATCTCCCCAGAGGTGAAAGGGACTTACCAGAAGAAAACCCAACCTTAGTCATGGCCACCAGCCAAATTAGCTTTAGGCAACACAAAGGCTTGGTTGAATCACTACTTAATAATCTAAAGATAGATAACTTAAAATTTAAACCCTTTAAGAAAGACTCGCTTACCTGGGATACAGCCGCCAGCGCCCTTATCTACTCTGGTAGTAAGTATCTTGGCACCATTGGTAAAATAAACCCCCAGGTCTCTAACAACTTTGAGCTAAAGGACCAGGTCTTTGTAACCAACTTAAATGTCTCCACTATTTCCCAGATTAAAGGATCAACCTATCAGGCCCATCCTCTACCAAAATATCCACCCGTCATCGAAGACATAACTCTCAACACCAACTTAAAAATAGGGGACCTAATAACCAAGATAAACAAGACCAGTAAACTAATTACTCAAGTTATCTATCAAGATAGCTACAACAACAAACACACCTTCAAACTATACTTCTCTCATCCTGAAAAAAGCCTAACTCAAAAACAAGTTAATCAAATAAAAACAAATATCCTCAAAATCATCTAGGGTCCGACCCTGGAAGGAGCGGCTACAGCCGCAGGCCCATTGGCCGTCTGGCCAAAGGAGGGTCGTACCCTTGCTATTCTGATTCAGCCACCGTCGGAGTTGGAGTAGGAGTAGGTGTTGCTCCCCAGTCTTCATTTATTCCAAACTCATGAACTCTGTCACTCTCTTTACCACTCTTATCTCTGGCTAGTACCTTCACCTCGTGCTGACCATCTGCTAAGTTCTCAATCTTCTTGGTATAGGGGCGGCTTGTAAACTTCTCTTCCTCAACTCCGTCTAGATAAAGCTTAACCCAATCAATTTCATTTTCGCTAGTTATCTCAAATCTAAACTCTACTGAAGTGCTGTTAATTCTAGATCTATCCTTAGGGCTAATTATCTGTACATCTAAACCACTAGCCGACTCACAAAACTCCGTTGGTGGTCTATATTTATCATCTGCCTGCTTTGAGACCCAGGCGTCAATGCCAATCTGCCACAAATTTTTGTCAGTTAACGGATCGTCCTCTTTTAAAACAATAAACTCTTTACCATTATAGTTTCCTTGAATTACCTGAACAGGGTTAGCTAATCTAGTCTCATCATTCTTACATACCTTCACCTGTTGGTGAATCTTGTCCTCACCTGTTGGCAAAGTACCTCCAATTACCCATTCTTTGTAAGCAGCAAAGCCATCATGGGCTGGGTAACCTGACACTCTATCAACTTCTACCTCCTCAACCCCTTCTGGTACGCTAAAGCCGTTATCAGGATACATAGATAAAACATCTAGCATCTGTTTTCGCCAAATAGGGGCAGCTCCAGATACACCACTGGCCACATTCTTCATAGGGGAGTTGTCATTGTTTCCTACCCACACACCTACTACCACATCACTGGTCCAACCCACCGTCCAGTTATCTCTCATATCATTTGTTGTGCCTGTCTTAACCGCCACACTTCTACTACCCAAGTTAAGATAAGAGTTCTCACCAAAAGTAATTAATCTGGCACTGTTATCAGACAGCATACTGTTCATTAAAAAAGCTACCTTCTCGTCTATCACCCTAGATGGTTTAACTTCTTTCTTCTCAAACAGAACTTCACCATTTGCATCCTCCACCTTTAAGATAAACCCAGGCTCTACTTTATATCCACCATTAGCAAAGGCTCCATAAGCAGAAGACAGTTCCAAAAGCTTAACCTCTCCACCCCCTAAAGCCATAGACAAACCTAGCCTACTCATATTTGCCTGAGTTGGCTCCAAACTAGTCATGCCCATTTTGTAAGCCTGAGTTAAAACTTCTTTCACACCTACTCTTGCCAACAACTTAACCGCCGGAATATTAATTGAACTAGCTAAAGCCTCCTTCAAATGTAAAGGGCCGTGCTCCTCACCATCATAGTTCTTGGGTATATATGGAGTATTTTCATCCTTACCTGGGAACTCCGTCTCCACATCTATTAACACACTAGCTGGTGTAAACCCATTCAAAAGAGCCGTAGCGTAAACCACCGGTTTTATTGAAGAACCAGGCTGTCTCAATCTAGTTACTACATTTACCTCTCCATCTATATCTTCGTCAAAAAAGCTTCTAGAACCCACCATAGATAAAACATCACCAGAGTTAACATCAATCATCACCGACGCTCCGTTCGAGATACCTAAGGTATCAACTACCTTGGCTATTTCCTTAGCCACAATATCTTGAGCTTTTTCCTGCAACCCCCAGTCTAAAGTAGTAGTTACCTTTAAACCACCTCTTTCCAGTATCTGTGGACCGAACATATCTTCCAGAATAGCTCTAACCTCCATCACAAAATGAGGAGCCTTAATACTTGCTCCAGCCGGTCTAAACTCAACATCTTCTAAAGTCTTTTCCAACTCAATCTGTGTTTCTTCATCTATATAGCCATCTTCCTGCATTCGTCTGGCTACATGCTTAGCCCTATCTATATATCCTTTACTTGAACTGTAAGGTGAGTATCTGGTTGGTGCCTGTGGCAACCCAGCCAAAATTACACTTTCAGCCAAATTAAGCTCTGCCACCTCTTTACCAAAATACATCTCCGACGCCGCTGCCACTCCCCAAGCCGTTCCTCCATAAGGGGCTTCGTTAAGATACATTTGCAAAATATCATCTTTCTCAAATCTACTCTCAATTCTTACCGACAGTACAAACTCTCTTACCTTCCTACTTACTCTTCTTTCAGTAGTTAACAGCACATTCTTTACCAACTGTTGAGTTAAGGTAGACCCACCCTCGGCTCTACCTCTAGTAAACAATCTACTAAAACCTCTTAACATACCCATTAAGTCAAAGCCTTGATGATTATAAAAATCCTTATCCTCAACAGCAATAGTGGCCTGTCTCAGGTAATCAGGCATCTCTTCCAAAGGGGTAAACTTCCTATTTTCATCGGTATAAACATCAAACAAAATTTCTTCACCTTCTCTGTCTAAAATCACTGAAGAAAATCCAGTCTTTCTCAACACGTTTTCGGGGTCAGGCAAATCCTTTGAGAACCAAAAAAACAAACCTATCAGTAAAACAACACCAGAAACACCACCTATCAACACTATTTTCCCCCAGTTAAGGTTCCAGCGCTTTAAAGGATTCTTTAACTTAATTCTTTTACGTCTTCTATACCTATGCATCTGCTCTAAAGTATAATAAAAATCATGACCAAAAGAAACAAGAAAAAACTTATGAACCTATTTACCATTATTGTGGTGCTTTCTCTCGTAGTAAGTATGTTTGCTCCGCTTGCCTATGTCCTCTAAATCAGTTGCTTCTTTACCAGGCATAGGACCAGCCTACCAAAATCACCTTGAAAGAATTAACATTCTCACCCTTACTGATTTACTTCAACATTTCCCTAGTCGCTTTCTAGACTTCTCCATCACCACTCCAATTCACCTCTTAAAGCTTAAACAGTCATCAAGTTTCAAAGCCACTATAGACTCACCTACATCCTTCTACTCTAATTCTGGTAAATATATTACTACCGCTACCGCCACAGATAAAACCGGCAACATCAACCTAGTTTGGTTCAACTCTCGCTTTATTAGCTCACTTATTAAACCCAACTCTACCTACACCATAGCTGGAACACCTACTTTCTATTCCAAAAAACTAGCTATTTTCTCTCCTCAAATAGAGCTGTTTACCGGTAAAGAAAGTCTTAATACTCAAGGCTTCGTTCCCATCTACCCCTTAACCAAAGGCATCTCCAGCAAGTGGTTAAGAGCCAAGGTTAAACTTCTTCTCAATCAAACGTCAGTCAAGGAAACTCTTTCCAAAGCTACTTTACAAAAGCTTAACCTACCCAACATCAACCAAGCTCTTAGCCATATTCACTTTCCCCCCAGTTTAAAACACCAAGATCAAGCCGATAAAAGACTAGCCTTCAATCAACACCTAAAAATCTGCCAGAAAAACCTAAGAGAGCAAAAGAAAAGACCTCCAGCTACTAAAATAACCATTAATCAACCAACTCATCTTTCAGGCTTAAAAAAACTCCCCTTTAAACTTACTAAAGACCAAACCAAGGCTCTAAAAGACTGCTATAAAGACATCAACTCAACCACCTCCAGTCGTAGATTAATCCATGGAGACACAGGTTCAGGTAAAACCGCCGGCCTGATTCTCTTAGCTAATCAGTGTCTACACTCCCAATTTTCTTTCGTTCTTCTAGCACCCACTCAAATACTAGCCAAACAGCATGAAGCTACTTTTAAAAAAATGTCTCTTTTTCCTAAAGACATCAAGCTAATTACCGGCAACACCCAGCCAAGTTTCCCAAACAAGCCTTGCATCTATATTGGTACCCACGCCCTTCTAAAGCAACTTCCCCAAACACTTAAGTATCCAGCCGCCATTCTGGCCATAGACGAACAACATAAGTTCGGAGTCAAACAAAGACAGGCTTTACTCAAAAGAGATCCTTCTCCTCACATTATTAATTTAAGTGCCACTCCCATACCTAGAACAGTCGCTTTAGGGCTTTTTGGAGAGTTAAACCTAAGCACAATCAAGGAAAAACCCAGCAACAGACTACCAATTAAAACCTGGGTTATGGACAAGAAAAGGCTTAAAAATGGCCAAAAATGGCTGTCTACTCAACTTAAAAAAGGCAACAAAGCCTTTGTGGTCTGCCCTAATATAGAGTCCAAAACCGCTGCTTCCATTAAAGACACCTTACCTAAATACAAAAAAGACTTTGGCAAAGACTATCCTATTTGGTCGCTCCACGGTAAAACTCCACCAGACAAACGAGACCAAATTTTGAAAGAATTTGATGCAGCCAAAGCCGGCATTCTCATAACCACTCCTTTAATTGAGGTAGGTATAGACATTCCTAAAGCCAACATTATTATCATTCACTCTGCCGATAGATTTGGTTTAGCCCAGCTTCATCAACTTCGTGGCCGTGTGGGTAGGGGACAGCAACAAGCTTACTGTTTAGTAATTCCCTCCCATACAGAACAGACCACCATAGACAGACTTCAACTACTAGCCAAGCACTCATCGGGACTCAAGCTAGCCAAGCTAGATCTCAAGCTTCGTGGAGCAGGGGAGCTCTTTGGCAAAAAACAACACGGCCGTTTACCTGTTCGTCTTAAGTACTTCTGGAACAAGCAACTCTTTCAACAAGCTAAGAAATTAGCCGTCTCTTCCCATTAGGGACTATAAAAAGAGTACACCCTCTTAAGTTTCTTCACTTTTTACACCCGCAAGCACCAATGCTTGCGGTTTTTTTATGCCCATTGTCAGATAAAACCTAAACTGATAAAATACCACCTATGGCTGCAACACCAAAAAGAAAACACTCTACCGCCCGTCAAGGAAAAAGACGTCACGTAATTGTTTTGAAAAAACCAAAACTCATCACTTGCCCAAAGTGTAAGAAGCTAAAAAGATCTCACTTTACCTGTCCTAACTGCTAAAAAAATGAAAACTGCCCAAGACCCCAGACATCTACGAAGAATCAAAACCTTCAAATCCCTTTTTGCCCGAAACTTTACCTCTCAAGATCACTTTAACGAACTTAGTCAAGCAGTAGAGAAGAACCAAGAAGAAATAGATAAAATCATCACTAAGTCTGCTACAGAGTGGCCCTTAGATCAAATAAACAAAACCGATCTAGCCATTCTAAGACTAGCTATCTACGAGCTTCTTTTCCAAAAAGAAACACCCACCAAAGTCATCATCGACGAAGCCATAGAAATTGCCAAAAAATATGGTAGTGACAGCTCAGGCAGCTTTATCAATGGGGCTCTAGCATCGGCCCTAAAGTTCACCAATAGAGACACCAAGTCAGACAAATGAAGTTCTATCAGCTAGACAAGCTCCAAAAAAATATCGGCTATCAGTTTAAAGACATCACCTTTCTACAAACAGCTCTTACTCATAGATCATCCTTAAATGAAACAGGGGTAACCCAAAGCTACGAAAGACTAGAGTATCTAGGTGACGCAGTTTTAGAAATGTTAATTACCGACTACCTTTTCCTAAACTATCCAGATAGCGATGAAGGCTATCTAACCACCGCCAGATCCGTAGTGGTCAGAACCAAGTCTTTATCTTCTTTAGCTACTAAAATTGATCTACCTCAACACATTCATATGAGTAAGGGGGAAGAAGCAGGTGGCGGCAAAGACAATCCTTCAATTTTAGAAGATGCAGTCGAAAGTTTAATTGGAGCCATCTATCTAGACGGACATCTACCAGCCGTTAAAAAATTCTTTAAAAAATTCGTTATCCCTCACGCCCAAGAACTACTCTCCATTGGGCAGCTAAAAGACTCAAAATCTCTCTTACAAGAAAAGGTCCAAGCCAAAGGCTATAGCTCTCCAGCCTACAGGATTGTTAAAGAACATGGTCCAGATCATCAAAAAGAGTTCACCGTTAGTGTTTTTGTAAACAACTTAGAAATGTCCTTAGGTAGAGGTAAAAATAAACAAGAGGCAGAACAACAAGCTGCACAACAAGCCCTAAAACTGATATAATACTTACTCATGCTTAAAGTTAAACTACAACCAACCGGAAAAAGGAACCAACGCCTCTACAGAATCGTTGTTGCCAAAGACAGATCCAAGCTCACAGGCAGGTATATAGCCCTTCTAGGTCATTACAATCCTCGTGACCCTAAAAACAAAATTACTCTCAACGAAGCTTTGTATGAATCTTGGCTAAAAAAAGGTGCTCAACCAACAGACACTATCAGACAGTTAACTCATCGACACTTATCAAACAAAGTCGATGCGTAATATTAATAATCATAATTTAATAACATGAAACAACTTGTAGAATATATAGTTTCCAATTTAGTTAACCACCCTGAAGATGTCATCATTGAAGAGGAAAAAACTCCAGACGGAGAAACAGAACTCTCAAACATCACTATTCAGGTTAACCCAGAAGACGTTGGTAGAGTCATTGGTAGATCCGGTAAAGTAATTAACGCCTTAAGACAAATTGTCAGAATAGCTGCCATCCAAAAAGGGCTTAGAGTCAGAGTAGATCTAAAAGATGATGGCCAACCAAAGCCTGAACCAAGAGTAGATGAGTCTGCAGCTTCAAGCGCAGCAGAATCTGCTCCAGACACGGCTGAACCAGCTCCAGTAACTCCTGAACAACCAGTAGAAGAAGAGGAACCAGCTAAAGATAAAGTAGCTGAAGAAAAACTAGCCAAGAAAAAGACAGCTAAAAAAGAAGAAGTTGTTGAACCAGCTCCAACTCTTTAATCTTAAAACCTAAAAACCAAATAAACTTCCACGTCTTTGAACCTGATTGCCTACGCTATTAGAGATAGTCGATGGTCTAGAATACAATGTAATTTCCTCTAATAGTTGCTTGTTTTTAGGTGTAAATTCAACCACCTTGTCCAAGGTCACTTCTCCTGTCTTAGACTCAAAATAGGTAATTCCCATCTCTAGTTGGCTCAGCCCTTGTTCAGTTAGTAAGTCAGACACCTCAGATAATGACAGGTCCGTTATTACAGAAAAAGGCAAACTACTGCCCAAAAGATCTATGAATCTTATTAACTTATCCGAAACACCCACCAACTTCACCACCACACTATGACCTTTCAAGCTCACCAAATCCTTATTTTTACTCATGTCATCTGCGTCAATCAAAATTACCCCATCATCAAGCGCATATGACTCCAGTATTACTCCAGCATCGTTACTCACTTGTCTTAAACCAAAAAGAATTAGCCCTGGATCAAATTCTTGTGGTGTAGCTAACTGCAAAGAAGATACTTCCTCAAACCCTAAGTTTGACTCAAAACTTTCTACTCTATTAAAAGAACTAGATAAAATATCTAAAGATTTTTCAAGCCTACCCAATTCCTTCTCTTCTCCATATAAATCATTAAACTTAGGCCATATAAATACACTAGACACCAAAATGGCTACTACCAAACCTAAAAAGCTATACACTAGCTTTTTTAACATATCCTCATCTACCCAATCTGGTAGCAAGATACCCAACACTTTTTTTGTTCCATGACTTTCTGTTATGTTGCTCATATTTTAAGCCTAATCTTTACTTTATAACCCCCACCCGGCTCTCTAATTAACGCCACCTGCTCTACTGCCTTAAAACTAAAACCTTCTTCATTCTGTCTTAACACCAAACCAGTTTCAAAATCTCTGTAATTATCAATTCCCTTAGCGAATACCAAAAATGTAATTTCATCTTTTTGAGTAAAACTAACCCCCACCAAAGAGGTTCCCTCAGTCAACCAACTGTTGATTTCCATCAGATAATCCTTGTATTTATACTCTTTTGCTTTTTCTACTGCCATTTTATCCAGTACTCCTTGAGCCCAAACATGGCTTACAATGGAGCTCTTACTTTCTACAAACGCCCTATCTAACAACTTTATCTCACTTCGTACGGTTCTAGTTCTAAATCTTACATAAACCAATCTTCCAGTAATATAGAAAGTCTGTAATAGAAAACCAAAAATGGTCAAAAAGGCAATTCCTTTAGCTATATTTTGCAACCTCTTTACTTGAACTGTTCCTACCCATTTTTGCTTAAGTAAATTTATTTTTGCCATTTTGTCTCAAGAAATTGATAGACCTAAGGCCGTTGTAAAAACCGCCCCTAAAGATTTTATCTTCTCTGGTACCTCAACCTTACTAAAAGGGTCTCCAACCACCACATCTAAACCTGTTTTTTCAACCAACACACCAGTAAATCCTTTCAAAAAGGCACCTCCTCCAACCAGTATGATTCTCTCTATTTGTTTATTACCCTCCGTATTGGCAAAGTTAGCCATCACCTTTTTTATTTCTACTACCAAGCTGTCTATCAAACCAGATAAAGTCATGTAAATCTTTCCTTCTACTTGTTGCTTATCAACTCCATATGCTCTTTTATACTCTTCCGCCTGATTAAGCGGTATTTTAAACTCTTCTGCTATCATTCTAGTCATGGCCATTCCTGCCAAAGGAACTACATGGCTCAAATGTATCTGTTCTTCTTCAACCACCACCATTTTGGTAGAACTAGCCCCCACATCCAAAATCAAGCTCACTCCCTTATTTGCAGTCAATTGCGCCAGTCCTCTAGCCAAGGAAAGAATTTCATTCTCAATTCTAACTGGTTCCAAGCCTGTTAAGGCTAAAAACTTTACATAAGCTTCAGTTACCTTTTTGGGAACAGCCACCACAAACACCTTCATCTTTTCATTACCAATTACCTTCTTTGGTTTATCAATTACCACCCAAGAAATATCAATCTTGTCTGGTGGAAAGGGGACCACTTGATCCAGTTCCCACTTAATAGCCGAGGCCAACTCTGGAGTACTCATTATTGGTAACTTCAAAATTCTAGAAAAAACTAGAGACTCAGGAATAGATAAAACTACGTTTCTACTTTTAACTCCAGACTCCTTAACCAAACTCTTAACCACCTCTGCTAAATCAGCTCTTTGCTTGGTGGGCAAATCAACATTACTATTACCAACTGGATTAACCGCTAAAGCAATTGCGTCAGCTTCTTTATCTCCTTTAAGTTCCAGAATTTTAACAGAACTACTTCCAATATCTAATCCAAAATAGGCAGGCATAATACTCTATTATACATACATTTCTACTGAATCAACCTGGATTTAGAATAGAGAACCTTATCAAATACAGACGGAATCTTTTCCATTTCTTTCTTTAGTTCTAACCGCTTCTTTACGCTTACATCATTTGACACAGAGTAAGACCCAATAGAAGAAATAACCACCTGTTGATCAGGTAAGTCACCTCCAATTGGCTGAACTCCAATCTTACTAGCAGAGTACAAAACCATAATTCTCAAAAGTTTAGTGGTCGGACCGGCCACAATGTCAGCATTAACATCTACAGCTCCTCTACTATCAAAGTCTACATCCTTAAAGTTAAACCCAGTTCCATCAACCGTATCAGAAAAATTGTTTACCAAAGCCCGGCCACTATTACCGTCAAAACCATACGAATTAACTAAATACTCACCAATAGATCCATCGGCTCTATAATCAGATACCTTTAAGGCTGCTAAAGAACCCTCAGATGAAAAATATATCCTTAAACTAGTCAAACTACTCTCGGACCCATCAACCAAAACATCAAACACATCTCCAGGTTCAATCACCTCAGAAGCCACCCCATTTGTTCCTTCATTCACATACTCTGCACTAAAGTTAACTCCATCTGCCAAATTTGTCAGCTCCACCGAACCTCCATTCAACAAGGCTTGCTCAACACCACTCTCAGCTCCTTTCAAGGCCTTAACCTTCTCTATATCCAAGGTCTGAGTTCTTAAGCTTCTAGTAGATCTATCTGCCAAAGACATAACTAAGGTGCCTGCCACAGTAGCTGCCAACACCAAAATCAATGCCACTTGTCCTTTCTCACCTTTAACTATCATACTCATTCATTTTATACTAATAATATCCGGAGTTCTTTACTAACATATCAAAGGAATAATCTTTAGAAACATCCACAACCTGACCTTCTTTCGCAGCCTCGGCAGAGAAACTTACCGTTAACTTTTCCGTTTCACCAGAAACACATATCCAATTAAAATTTAATATATTTACATTCATACCTTCTGGGTTAATCTGAACCGCAACCGAGGCCGAACTAGAAGTTATAAAATCATCCTCCAAAGTATACTCTGTTAGAACACCTTCATTCACAACCATTAAACTGCTACCCAACACACCAACGCCTCCCGCTGCCAAGCAAGCATCTTGATCCTGACCTTCCACACTAACTACACTAGAAAAACCAATCACATCTGTCATAGAGTTCTCAATTATTCTACTAGAGCTATTCATAAATATTTCAAAATCCACCTTAGAACCGCTTCTTAAACTTTGGTAAAAAACACTCATACCGGAAACAACAATTACCATCAACACTCCAATTACTACTACCAACTCCATCAAGGTATAGCCATTACTTTTCATAGTCTTGTTTTTGTAAGCACCTTATCAAGAGTAACATTTGACATACCATCACCTTCCGCCCACGATATCTCAACCATTACACTAACACTACTAGAGTCCGGAGGTGAGTTAAAAACGTAACTTATCTCACACTGATACTCACTGTTATCACCCAGCGGTCCACAGTCCTCGGTTCCACTTGCTCCTGAAAAAAACAAGGCTGTGTCATCAGTCCTTACTTCATCTATATCTATCAAAACCTGACCTGCAAAACTAAGAGCCATCTGCCTATCTCCCGATATTCTAACCCCTTTGAGAGACCGGGTCGAAACCTTAACTACCGTTGTTGCTACCAAACCCAAAACAGTTAAAGCAATCAACACCTCCAAAAGCAACTGTCCTTTTATGTCTCTTTTTCTCATCAACTTTAAGTTTAACAAACTTTACCAAGTTTTATATACATCCAGGTATAGCCGACTTTTTAGGTTCAGATACATTGCCATTTTCACCAATTTCCAAATCATACTGAATTCCATAATCACAAATACTTATCACCACCGGACTAGCCGAACCAAAGGGAGTCTTAAACACTATCGAGTCCGCCAACACGAACTCCGTACCACCAGAAAAAACCAAGACGTCTTCAAATAGCTTACAGGTAACCCCACCAGGAGTCTTTACCAACAGATTTACGCTACCACCAGCAAACTCAAGCTCAAAATCACCCACACCAGTAGCATCACAATCACCGGGTATTTCCACAGCACTAGACTTTACCTGCACCTGCTTTAATAAAGCAGCCATATTTCGTGTATTAGACAGTACCTCTCGTCTCTCCTTAAAAGGCACCAAAGTAGCTACTCCCGCTCCTACTAACACAGACAAAATTCCTATAACCACCACAACTTCCAGTAGGGTATACCCTTTATTCTTCACATTAATCCAAGACAGTAGGGTCAAACTCATGGATTAGTAAAGTTGCATGTATCGCCACTTTCTAAAACACAACTGATTGTATATGATGTGGCTGACCCATAAACATAACCGTATTCATCATCAGGAGTTGAATACTTTGGATCCTCTGGTGTATCAGCTAAATAAGTTTCACCACCACACAATATAGTTGGGTAAATTGTTAGGGGATAACTACCACTCTCTGATCGACAAAGCTCCAACGCCGACCTAATATTCTCAACGTCTAGTTTCCTTCTAGTGTCTCTTGACCGTCTACTAGTATTAGTAAAAGACACCACTGCCGCTCCTGTTAAAACCGCAATTATAACAATTACCACCAACAACTCAACAAAGGTAAAACCCTTTTCATAACCAAGTTTTACCTTAGCAAAAGTTAGACATGAACTCTTCTTATTCATTGCAAATTACTCACACAATAATAATTACCTGTACCCCAGCTATGGTTTGTACCATCAGCAGTAGTTGGTAGGGCAGTAGAGTTTCCTTTTGAATCTACTTCCAATTTTGCACAGATATAATAACTATCTACATCACAAAACGCTGTATAAACCAATTCATCAGCACCCACCGGATCTGTTGGCCAAATGCCTTTAATATTTACGTCGGCATCACTACAGGTAACAGGGTAGAGGTAGCTATTCTCTGAATAATAAATCTCCTCAGCACTCTGCATAGACTTCAAATCCGACTGCCGTCTAGAGTCTCTAGACTTCCTTTGTGCACTAGAATAAGCCACTGCCGCCAAGCTAACCAACACTCCAATTATTCCAATTACCACCAATAGTTCTAATAGTGTAAAACCCTTTTTCAACCCGTCATTCTCGCGCAGGCGGGAATCTATATAATCATTTTTCTTCATCATGGTTCAATTAAAGTATAACTTACTCCGCTAGAGCAAACATTTACATCATCTCTGCCGGTATCGCCTTCATTTTCCAAACAAGCTATTAAACTATACTCCAACACACTACCAACAGTTCTTGTATAGCTGTACTCAACCCAACTTCCAGCCAATTTTCCTTCTTTAGGATCCAAGGGAATCTTTTTAATATGGTCGGGGGTTAAATCAGCTAAGTCTACAGTGTCTGGGTAAAAGGCTGTTAACTGGTCATTCTTATACGACTCCAAGGCGTTCTGCAGCTGTTTCAAGTCACTCTTCCTCTGTACGTCTCTAGTTCTCTCCCTGGCTTGCTGGAAATTAAATGCCACCATGCCAGCCAACACTCCAATTATCGAAACAACCACCATTAACTCAATTAAAGTAAAACCTCTTTTGTTTTTCATTCTACTTCTACTCCATAACCTGTTAACAAGTAACTACATGTTACACCACTGCCACACTCTTGAGTTAAATCACCTCTATAATCTACATCATTGTCATTCTCAAGTGCCGCATACAAATTTATATCACTACCATCACTTTCATAAAAATAATCAAAATTCACCTTAGGGTCAGACGGCAACTTTGATATATACAGCTGATAAACCCCATCCGGATAACCACTAACTTCTTCACCCCAATTACAGGCTTCTAAAACTGAGCCAGCTCCAGACTGGCAACCAACAATCTCACCATCAACCCCAATTGGGTATCTACCAAAATCCTCATTAAACAACTCTAATGCTCTAGATATTTGTGATAAACTACTTTTTCTTTTTGCGTCCCTAGACTTACGCTGACTAAAAGTAAATCCGCCCAAAATTAAACCAGAAATAATCATCATAATAGACACAGCCACCAATATCTCTACCAAAGTAAAACCTTTCTTCATATTCTTCATTGTAACATTGTCATATACCAACTCCATAAGTCGTTACCCCAAAGTAGAGCCACTACAATACCCACAACCAAAAATGGCCCAAAGGGAATTGTTTGCCCAAACTTTTTCTTACCTAATAAAATCAAGCCAACTCCCACCACCGAACCAATTACAAAACTAGCCATCATGCCTACTAAAGTTCTAGGCCAACCCAGAAGCAAACCAATACCTGGGGCGAACTTAACATCTCCAAACCCAAAACCCTTACCCTTAGTAAACCACCACAAACTCCAGAAAAAAACCGTTAGAACTAACCCCGATACAGCAGCTTTCACCAAGTCAGCCATCATCATCTGTCCGCTACCTACCAACATAACTCTATAAAGAACTACCCAACTAAAGAAGGCCAAGTTACTACCATTAGAAATAATCCCGTACTTCAAGTCGGTTACAAAAATAACCAAAAGAATCATACCTACCACCAACCAGAACACAGGCTGAATTATGCTCCAAGGGCTACCAGCCAACAAGAAAAATGATCTACCTACCACCAACCACCAAACAAACAACACCCCGGTTATCAACTCAATTAAAGGGTAACTCCAGTCAATCGGTTTCTTACAAAAAAAACATTTACCCTTCAAAAACACATACGACAACACAGGAATGTTTTGCCACCAGCTCAACTTCTTGTTACATTTATCACACTTAGATCTACCAGATAGGGGAGAGCTACCCTTAATTGTTCTATAAACCACTACACCTAAGAAACTACCCCAGATTAAACCTAAGAGAAAAACTAATCCAGCCAACCAACCAAAATCCATCTACCTAAAACACTGCAAGCAGTTTAAGTTTGTAGAATCAGGGCAGCTTGTCCCATCATCTTCCGCAATTGTTGCTGCTCCATCAAACAACCACTTTGTTAAAGTATCATTTCTCAAAGCCTTACCTTCAGGTGAGAAACATACCGCTATATCAGTATCATTCTCTGAGCTTACATAAAGATCTGTCTTTACATTTCCATTAAAGTCAACCTTTAGCTCACCATCTGCTTCAATAGCATTCACACATGCATCAATTGTCTGCAACTCAGTCACACCACCTGTAATCGAGCCTGGCACCGTATCTCCTGCTGCTGCATCACAGTTTGTATTCACACCAGGTAAGTTCCAAGGAAACTCACCATGAGAAGCATAGTATCTAGTAAAACCATTTAAAAGCTCAACAGAGGCATTTCTATTGTTTGCATCTCTGGCCTTCTTTAGCTGCTCAAACGGATCAATAGCTGCCAATAGGCCAGCTGCTAATATACCCAGTACTCCAATAACTATTAAGAGTTCCATTAAAGTAAAACCGCTTTGTTTTTTCATTTCTATTATGTTAAGTAATCATTAATATTTTTGTCTCTAATATTCACTATGAACACCTAGAACTGACTTGTCAAGTGGTAAATAGGTAAAATTACTGCTGCCACCAACAAACCTACCCCCACACCCATAACTATCATAATTAATGGTTCTATTGCAGTTGTTAAAGCTTTAATTTTTGTAGCGCTTTCAGATTCATAATATACTGCCAATCTGGTTAAAACCTCATCCATCTTACCGGTTTGTTCACCCACAGAAATCATTCTAGTTAAAACAACCGGGAACTCTTCTATGTACCCAATACCATCAGCCAAACTAACTCCTTTCTCCACCTTTAAAGCCACCTGCCTAATAGAATCTCCAAAGATCCTACTGTCCAAAGTATCGGCCACAATTCTTAAGGCATCCAAAACCGATACTCCTGCAGCTACCAATAAACCAGTTGTTCTGGCAAACTTAGCCAAGACAATGTCCTTTTTTAACTGACCCCAAATAGGCAACTTAAACTCAAACTGTTCCACCAGCAATCCTCCCACCTCAGTCTTAGCCCACTTCGACGCCATCACCACACCGGCTCCAATACCAGAAAACAACAAATACCAAAACTTAACCATGAAATCAGATATCGCCATTAACACTCTGGTAATCATTGGTAACTCAATTCCCATATCCTTATACATTACCGTCATTCTAGGAATCACAAATATCATCATAATCACCGCCACCACCACCATTCCAGACAACACAATAGCTGGATAAACCAAAGCTCCTTTAGTCTTACTCCTAAACTCTTTCTCCGCTTCCAAAGTATCGGCCATCTTTATTAAAACTTTATCCAAAAGCCCAGCTGACTCTCCTACTTTTACTAAAGCAATGTAAACCGAGCTAAAACCTCCATCAGACTCCTCCAAGGCCAAGGCAAAGGACTTTCCTCCCTCAACATCCGTTAAGACTTTATTTAAAACAATCTCTAATCCAGGACCAGACTGATCCTTAAGAATTCCCAAGGCATCAACCAAAGAAAGTCCTGCCTGAATCATGGTAGCCATCTGCCTGGTAAACACAGCCACTTCATCTTCTTTAGGTTTGTTAAACTTACCCAAAAATGTAGCCAGTTCATTCATACTTTCCTCCACTACACTAACCGTCACCAGGCCTTTACTTCTTAAAATCGTCACCACCTGCCTTTCACCCAGCGCCTCCAGCGTACCTTCAACCATCTCTCCTTTATCATCCTTAGCTTTATATTTGTATATATTCATTTTTTACCTAAAAGTCTAGACAACACCGTTGGTCTTAGAGCGTAACTTAAAGCCACCCTACTATCCACCAAACCCTTGTTTACCAACTCGGCTAAGCTGGTTTCCAATAGATGCATTCCTATTTCTCCTCCAGTTTGAATCACATTGTCAATCTGATGTACCTTACCCTCCCTTATATTTGTCTTCACCGCTGGAGTCACAATCATTACCTCTGTGGCTACCGCTCGTTTCCCATCAATAGAAGGTATTAGTCTCTGCGATAAAACAGCCTCCAAAGAGCCAGCTAGCTGAGACTTTACCTGAGCCTGTTGTTCAGAAGGAAAACTGTCCACTATTCTATCAACCGTTTGCGCAGCCGAGTTAGTATGTAAGGTTGCAAACACCAAATGTCCAGTTTCGGCTGTGGTAATAGCTGCCTGCATTGTCTCCAAATCTCTCATTTCACCCACCAAAACAACATCTGGGTCCTGTCTTAAAACAGACTTCAGGGCCTTCTTCCAAGAAGTAGTGTCCCCACCTAGCTCACGTTGGGAGATCACCGACTTTTTATTCTCAAACACAAACTCCACCGGGTCTTCAACCGTTACAATATGCTCTGTTCTAGTCTGGTTAATCTCATCAATAATGGCTGCCAAGGTAGAACTTTTACCAGAACCAGTTGGTCCAGTAATCAACACAAACCCTTGTTTCAACTTGGCAAAAGAGTGGCAAATAGCTGGTAGTTTAAGCTCATCTACAGTTAGAATCTTTTTAGGAATATGTCTCAAAGCCGTCGCCATAGTTCCTTTCTGGAAATAGGTGTTCACCCTAAATCTAGCTATACCTGGCAACTCAACCGAAAAATCAAGCTCTTTCCGTTTCACAAACTTATTTTGCTGCTCAGGAGTCATCAAAGACAAAACCAGAGTCTTGATTGTTTCCTTAGTTAAAACCTCGGTTCCCGCCACCGGTACCAACTTGCCCTGAGTTCTAAGCATAGGCGCTACTCCCACCACCAAATGAAGATCAGAAGACTCTGTATCCACCACATTTTTAAGCATCTGTTCTATCTTCATACTTGAGCCACTCTAATAACTTCTTCTATAGTACTAATACCTTCCAACACCTTAAGATAACCATCTTGCTTTAAAGTAATCATGCCTTCAAGTACAGCTTGTTTTTCTACCGTACTTGCATCTGCTTGTTCCATAATCAATCTAGCAATTTTTTCACTTACCACCAACACCTCAAACACCCCAATCATGCCAAAATATCCTGTTTTACCACACTGAGCACAACCCTTACCTTTATAAAGTATTATCTCTTGTCCATTTTTTCTAGCCTCAGCAGTTCTTTCAGAATTTGACTTCAAAAAACCTTCAAACAACCCACCCAACACCAACTTCATATCCTCAACCACCGCTTTTTCCGGTACATAAGCCATCTTGCACTTATCACAAACCTTTCTCAAAACTCTTTGAGCCACCACCGCCGTCATTGAGCTAGACAACAGAAACGGTTCTACCTTCATGTCTAAAAGTCTTGGCAAGGCACCCGCTGCGGAGTTAGTATGAATAGTTGAAAACACCAAATGTCCGGTTAAAGAGGCCTGAACCGCCAAAGCTGCTGTTTCCTCATCTCTAATTTCACCCACCATAATTATATTCGGGTCTTGCCTTAAAAAAGATCTTAATCCAGAAGCAAAATCCAAACCAGCATCTGTATTCACCTGGACCTGATTAATTCCTTTCATCTGATACTCCACCGGATCTTCCAAAGTAATCACATTAACCTTAGGAGTGTTAATTCTAGTTAACATAGAGTAAAGAGTGGTTGTCTTACCAGAACCAGTTGGTCCAGTAATCAAAATAATTCCATGAGGAATATTTACTGCCTGTTCAAGATTTTTCAAAGCTCTACCTCTTAACCCCAACTCTGGTAGGGTAGGCACCTTACCAGATTTTTTCAATAGCCTCATCACAATCTTCTCACCAAATACTGTTGGCAAAGAAGAAATTCTTAAATCTACTTCACCATCTTCCGACTCAAAATTAAACCTACCATCCTGAGGTAAGCGTCTCTCATCTATCTTCATACCACCTAAAATCTTTATTCTAGACGTCAAAGCCGCATGATACTTCTTATCTAAAGTCAATTTCTCCTCCAAAATTCCATCAATTCTATATCTAATTCTAGTCATGTCTTCTCCAGGTTCAATATGAACATCACTAGCCCTTAATCTAATAGCATGCTCAAGAACTTTTTTTACAATCTCTACTATCTTTGGCTCTTTAATAATTTTCGACAAGGACTCCTTAGTTACGGTCTTAATTCCCATGTCATCTACTGCCTCTCCATCACTAGACAAAACATCAGATACTTCTCCTGTTAAGCTCTGTAAATACAGCTTATCAATCAAGTTGTTCAAATTAGCCTCAGATGTCATAGAAGCTATAACCTTGTAACCAGTTCTTCTTTGAAAGAAATCAATCGTCCCTAAATCACTAGGTTTAACCATAACTACCTTTAGGGTTTTATTTCTTTTATCTAATTCCAGAGGAACCAATAAGTAGGTCCTAGCCAAATTCTCCGGCACCATTTTTAGCAACTCTGGGGGAACCACCACCTGAGTTTCCTTATAGTAGGGAACACCCAACATCATCGCTTTAGCCTCTACTAAGGCTTCTTCACTTACATCCTTCTCCTCCTTTAGAATATCCTCTATCTGCTTGCCAAAACTCACCGCCTTCATCCGCACATCCTTGGCTTTTTCAGCCGACAACTTACCTAAGCTTACTAAAACAGCCAAAATATCCTTAAAATCATTGGTACTTGGGGCAGACGTTACCATACCACTTCACTATCTCAAATTTCCCCTTAACTATCAAGTTGAGCAATCCTCCCACCCTCAAGTAAAAATCTTCCCAACAACAACTTTCTGTTCACCATCAACTTCGCATCCTCCTTAAGTTCCAAGCCCAATTTCAGTATCTTTACCCGTCTTAAACTTGGCAAAGATCTAAGACCCTTAGCCAACTTCATCAATAAGAAGTTTAAAATGGGTAACTCTCTATCCTTTCCCCATTTATCCAGCAAGCCTATACTAGCTCCTGGTCCTATCTTCCAAGCCTCTACTACCTCGTTCCAAACTTTTTCATAATCCTTATCCTCATTTACTTCAATTCCTTTTATTTTTCTTACTCTACAGCGTGACACAACTGTCGGTAAAAGCCCATACTCACTTCTAACAGTCAACACAAACAAAACCTCACTTCTTGATTCTTCCAAGGGCTTAAGCAACACATTTTGACACTGCTCACTCAGGTTATCAGCCCCATTTACTCTAAACACCACCAACTCTCCTTTTTTAATACTCAATGAGTTTGCTTTAAGCCAAGATCTTAACTCAGCAATCTTCACCCCCGTCTCTGGAACCTCCAAGATCCAGGTTTGTTTCTTTTCCAAACCCTCGTTTTCCAAGAAACTTTTAACATCTACATTATCGTCAGCTACCAAAATCCAAGCAATCATACTTTTATATTACCACCAAAAAAACCATAGTCTTCCCTAATCACCATCAATACCAAGGTCAATCAACATAAACATCAACAGCCCGCAGACAGACCCTTGAAGGTAAACACCGCATGACATACAATAGGTTGGCCATGGCAGATACCAACACCTACTCAGCAAAAGACATCACCGTTCTAGAGGGCTTAGAGCCTGTTAGAAAGCGTCCCGGTATGTACATCGGTTCAACCGATGATAGGGGACTGCACCATTTAGTTACCGAAATCTTCGACAACTCCCTAGACGAAGCCATAGGCGATCACGCCAAACATATCTACCTTTCACTAAACAAAGACGGTTCGGTTACCATCTCCGACGACGGTAGGGGAATCCCGGTAGACATGCACCCTTCAGGTGTCTCAGCTTTAGAAATCGCCATGACCAAACTCCACGCGGGTGGTAAGTTTAAAAAAACTGCTTATCAGGCTTCCGGTGGTCTTCACGGTGTGGGTGCTTCAGCTGTAAACGCTCTCTCTACCAACATGACCGTAGTGGTTACCAGAGGCAGTAAGTACTACGTCCAAAGCTATAAAAAAGGCCATCCAGACTTCAAGGTAAAAGAGATTGACGCCAAAGCCGTAAAAGAGTACATACCCAGGTTCCACCGTCACATCTTAAAAGCAAAATCAGGTAGTATGACTACCTTCACTCCAGACCCAACTATTTTCAAGATAAATACCAAATTCAGTTTAAAAAGAATTAAAAACCAACTTAGAGAAAGAGCCTACCTAGTAGCCGGTGTTTACGTACACCTTATAGAAGAAAAAACAAATAAAAAATGTAACTTCTATTTTGAATCGGGCATTAGGTCTCTTCTTTCTCACCATAACAAATCTAAAAAACCTCTCCACAACATTATCCACATCAAAGGTACAGCCGAAACTCCAGAATATCCCATTGGTGTAGAGGTAGTCATGCAGTACACCGACACCTATCAAGAAGCCTTAGTAAGTTTCGCTAACACTATCAACACCTATGATGGCGGTACTCACCTAACCGGTTTCCGTATGGCCTTAACCCGGATTATTAAAGACTACGCCACCAAGAACAATCTTATAGATGAAAAATCCAGTAAAAAACTAGACAACTTTACCTCAGAAGACATGAAAGAAGGTTTAACCGCCATTGTCTGGATTAAAATGACCAGTTCAGAAATCCAGTTCGAGTCCCAAACCAAAACCAAGCTCAATAACCCGGAAGTCCAGTCAGCCGTTTATCAGCTAGTTAGAGATCAGTTAGAAGAACATCTAGAAGAGCACCCCAACACCGGTAAAATTATTGTGGCTAAAATTCTCCTAGCAGCTAAAGCCAGACTAGCCGCCAAAGCCGCCAGAGAAGCCGTGGTTAGAAAAGGTGTTCTAGATGGACTCACTCTTCCAGGTAAGTTAGCCGACTGTCAAAGCAAGGAACCAGCCTTAAGTGAAATATATATAGTAGAGGGTGATTCTGCTGGTGGATCAGCTAAACAAGGCAGAGACAGGGTTACCCAAGCCATACTACCTCTAGGTGGCAAAATCCTCAACACCGAAAGAGCCAGACTAGACAAAATTGTCGCCTTCACCGAACTAAAAGACCTAATCGTTGCCCTAGGTATTGGAATAGGGGAGACCTTGAATCTAGAAAGCCTTCGTTATCACCGAGTTATTATCATGTGTGACGCCGATATCGACGGCCACCATATTGAAACCTTACTTCTAACCTTCTTCTTTAGGCACATGAGAGAAATGGTAGAAAAAGGCCATGTCTACCTAGCTATACCACCTCTTTACAAAATATCTCACGGTAAGTTTGAAAAATACGTCTATACCGAAGAAGATAAAGATAAAGTCATTAACAAGCTCAAAGATAAGCATGGTCCAGACGTCAAGATCGGCCTTCAAAGATACAAAGGTTTAGGAGAAATGAACCCAGAACAACTTTGGACCACCACCATGGATCCTAAAACTCGTACTCTTAAACAAATAACCATTCAAGACATGGCTAAAACAGATGAAATCTTCAATATATTAATGGGCGCAGATGTTCCACCTAGAAAAAAGTTCATCCAGTCACACGCTCAAACAGCCGAACTAGATATATAGTTATTAACCGTCATTCCCGCGCAGGCGGGAACCCATACAAATCATAAAACATGACAACATACATAATAGGCCACCAAAAACCAGACACCGACTCAGTCGTCGCCACCATGGCCTTTAAACATATCTTTGACTCTCAAGAATGCTGGGGCCACCCCAACTCTAAGGCTTGTATAACTCATCCATTAAACCCAGAAACCACTTTTTTGTTCAACAAGTTCCCAGCACCTACACCAGAGGTTATCTCTGCCTCAGACATAACCTCTCAAGACAAGGTTGTTCTTGTAGACCACAATGAAGCATCACAAAGGTTGGTAGACTTAAACCCAGAACTAATTTCCGATATTTTTGATCATCACAAACTTTCTTTAAACTTAACCCAACCAATATACGCCACCGTCAAGCCTTGGGGTTCAACCTGTACCATTGCTTGGCACATCATGAATCTCCATAAAATAGACATTCCTGAAAATCTAGCCGCTCTCATGCTCTCGGCTGTTATTTCAGACACAGTCAACCTAAAATCTTCTACTACCACTAAAATAGACAAAAACGCCATCCAAGATCTAGCCAAAAAAGCTAATATAGAAGATATAGAAAAACTCGCTTTAGAGATATTCAAGGCCAAATCAAGTACCAAAGATCTATCTGACACTGAACTTCTCAAAAATGACTACAAAGTCTTCACCTTTAACAACCAACAGGTCTTCATTGGCCAGATAGAGACAGTCGAACAACCAGAGATTCTATCTAGTAGGGGAGAGGGTCTCAAAAAAGCCATGCTAGAAACCAAAAGTGAACTAAAGCTCGACCTCATTTTTCTAGCCGTCTCGGATATATTAAACGTCAATACCAAAATAATTACTCTTGAAGACTCAATCAAAATAGGGGAGAAGGCATTTAAAACCAAGGCCGTAGATGGTATCTTGGATATCGGTCCCAAATTATCAAGAAAAAAGGAAATAGCTCCTGCAATAGAAAATATACTAAAAAATGACTAAAGACCAACCAACCACAACCAACGAAGCTCAAGAACCAATCGATCTTCAAAAAACTAGATCAACTCCATTTGGCCTAATCCAACCTGCTAGCATAGTGTCTGAAATGGAAAAGTCGTACGTAGATTACGCCATGAGTGTCATCGTCTCCAGAGCCTTACCAGACGTTAGAGATGGTCTAAAACCAGTTCACAGAAGAATCATTTATGCCATGAAGGAAATGGGCTTAACCCACAAAAGCACCTACAAAAAATCAGCTCGTGTCGTTGGTGAGGTTCTTGGTAAGTACCATCCTCATGGTGACCAAGCCGTCTACCAAACCATGGTCCGTCTAGCCCAAACCTTTTCCATGAGATATCCATTAGTAGACGGACAAGGCAACTTTGGCTCAATAGATGGTGACTCTGCTGCTGCCATGCGTTACACAGAAGCCAAACTTACAAAAATAGCCTCTGAACTTACCAAGGATATAGATAAAGATACTGTCGAATGGGTAGACAACTTTGACGGCAGCCAACAAGAACCAGAAGTCATGCCTGCTAGCCTTCCCAATCTCTTACTTATGGGTGGTGACGGTATCGCCGTTGGTATGGCCACCAAAATTCCTCCCCACAACTTAGGTGAGCTCACCGCCGCCGTTACCGAACTCATAGATCAAAGCAAGGTCAAAATAGCCACCAAAACAGAGGAAAAAGATATTGAAACCACTCACTACACCAAGCTCATGGGCGACCTTACCTCCCAAGCTCAAGTTGAACACTTGGTTAAACACATTAAAGGGCCAGATTTCCCTACAGCTGGCATTATCTACGATAGAAAAGAAATAGAAAAACTCTACCACACCGGTAAAGCCAGCATCACAGTCAGAGGCGTAGCCGAAATTGTAGAAAAAAAAGGCCGCTTCCAAATCTTAATCAGCGAACTACCTTACCAGGTCAACAAAGCCAGGTTAATCACCAAAATGGCCGACTTAGTTAAAGATAAAAAGATTGTAGGTATTAGAGATATCAGAGACGAATCAGACAGAAAGGGCTTAACCGTTGCCATAGACCTAAAAAGATCATCAAGGCCAAAAAGTATTCTAAACCAACTATACAAACACACAGACTTACAAATAAACTACCCAGCCAATGTTGTGGCTCTAACCTCTAAAGGTGTTCCTAGCCTTCTAAACCTAAAAACTATTCTGGTAGAGTTCGTTACCCATCGCCAAGGAGTCATCATTAGAAGAAATCAGTTTGATCTAACCAACGCCAAAAAAAGAGCTCACATTCTTGAAGGCTTACTCATTGCCCTAGCTAACATAGACAAAATTATCGAAACCATTAAAAAGAGTAAAGACCAAGTAGATGCTAAAAAGAACTTAGTGGCCAACTTCAAACTCTCGGTTCTTCAAGCAGAAGCCATTCTAGAAATGCAACTAAGACGCTTGGCTGCACTAGAAAGAGAAAAGATCCAAGAAGAATATGACAAGCTACTTCAATTAATCAAAGAGATCATAGTTATATTAATGTCTCCCGAAAAAGTACTTCAAATAATTAAAGACGAGCTAGTTGAACTAACCGCCACCTACGGCGATAAAAGAAGAACCAAGGTTTTTGCTTCGTCCGTCAAAGACTTCTCTCAAGAAGATCTAGTTCCTCAAGAAGAAGTTATCGTAGCCCTCACCAAGTCCGGTTACATAAAACGCATGGCGGCTGGTACCTTTAAGAGTCAAAGAAGAGGCGGCAAAGGAGTCACCGGCATGTCTGTTAAAGAAACAGACAATATTCGCTTGCTCACCAATGCTAATACTCACGACGCACTTTTAGTCTTCACCAACAAGGGCAAGGTCTTTTCACTTAAGGTTTGGGAACTTCCTGAGGGGTCAAGAACCAGTAAAGGCCAGGCTATCATCAACCTCATCAATATCGACCCAGACGAAAAAATCCAAAGCATCTTGCCACTTAGCCGAAAAGAGTCAGACATAAAAGACTCGTATCTCTTCTTTACTACCAGACAAGGCACCGTTAAACGCACTCTTTTATCTGAATATCAAAACATTAAGAGTAACGGTCTTATCGCTATCAATCTTTCTAAAAATGATAGCTTAGTCTGGGTTAACCAAACCACCGGTAACCACCACATTCTTCTGGTTACCAGAGACGGTAAATCAATCAGGTTCAAGGAAACTGAAGTCAGAGCAACTAAAAGAGATACCATGGGTGTCAGAGGTATCACTCTAAAAAAGGACGACTTTTGTGTAGGTCAAGAGTGTTTCACCCCAGAGCAGATCACGCCAGACGATAAGCGCAAAAAGGTCTTTAGAGATCTTCTAATCGTTACCAAAAACGGTTTAGGCAAAAGAACACCTCTAGACCAATACCCAGCCCAGAAAAGAGGAGGGCAAGGTCTAAAAGTCTCAGATGTAACCGACAAAACAGGTAAGATAGCCGGGGCCACCTTGGTCAGTGAAACTTCAGACTACTTAATCATCACCACCACCAAAGCTCAGGCCATTAAACTTCCTGTCAAGAACATCACCGTCTTAAAAAGACCAACCCAAGGAGTCATTCTCATGCGCTTCAACAAAGCCGGTGACTCGGTTGCTGCCACCACCGTCATAGATAAAAAATAACCCATCACCCCAACTAACGATCGTCGCCCTCTGTGTTATATAATTAAATAAATGTTCAAACTGTCAGCTTCAGATATTTTACTGTTAGGATTGGCTACGGTTGGTGATTTAGCTGAAAACATATTCATCGGGGGAGGAAAGGCATATAAACATAGCAAGTTGCTCTCATATTTCCCACCTGGATATAAAAAGATGAATCTAGCTCAAAATGTTTACAGACAAATAAAAAACAAAAACCTAGTAATAGAAAACAACCAACTACTTCTAACCAAAATAGGGGACAGTCACTTAAAAAATAGGTTTCCATTAGCCAAGTTACAACAACAATCTTGGAATCAAAGATGGTGTATTGTCAGTTTCGATATCCCAGAAAAACAAAAACAGCAGAGAAACAAGCTCAGAAGAAAATTGGGACATATTGGTTTTGCTCAGTTACAAAAAAGTATTTATTTATCACCACATCCTTTTGCCAAAGAAATCGTTTGCTTTATCAAAGATGTTGGTTTAAGTAAGTATTCTTTTGTTTTAGAAGGTAAACAAAAACATCTCCAAGTCAATCAAGAAAAAATAAACAAGCTATGGAAGACACAGGAGATTTCAAATTCATACAGTAAACTCATCGAGAGTTTTAATAAAACAAACAAAGATTATTTATACAGATATCTAGAAATCACAGCGCAAGATCCGCACTTACCTTATGAACTTTTACCTCCAAATTGGCCAGGAACCAAGGCTAAAAAACTAGTTTCAAAACTTATCTCTCATCACTCCAACTAACGATCGTCGTTCTCTGAGTTATTAACTTACTTCAAGAATTTCTTATGAATCTCTTTTAATTGTGGATTTGTTATGTGGGTATATATCTGGGTAGTAGCCACATTTTTGTGGCCCAAAATTTCCTGCACCGACCTTAAATTTGCTCCGGAGGAGAGTAGGGTAGTGGCAGTTGAATGCCTTAAGGTGTGTGGACTTACCTTAATAGGTAAACCAGCAATTCGCCTATACTTCTCCACCAACCGTTGAATACTTCTTACAGACAGCCTCATGCTCTCACCAGAAGAGGTGATATCAGCCTCTTTACCAGAGTACCTAATCCACAGCGGTTTATATTGATCATCTCTAGTATTCAAGTACCTTTTCAGCCACTCACAGGACCTCTCTGTAAGAAACACCACTCGTGATCGCCTGCCTTTGCCAATAATCCCAAACTCTTTAGCCTTCAAGTCAATCTTATCTCTATTTAGTTTAGCCATCTCACTCACCCTTAAGCCCGTACTAAATAGTACTTCCAAAATAGTTCTATCTCTTAAACCATTCACGGTAGTCAAGTCTGGAGTGGTTAACAATCTTTCCACCTGCTCTCTAGTTAAAAACTTAATCTGCCTACTACCAACCTTTGGCAAATCAATCTTCTCAGCACTCAAGCTCTTCACTCCTTTTTTAGACAAAAACTTCAAAAATGCTCTTAAGGAAATAATATAGTAACTTTGGGTGGCAGCTGATAACTTCTTACCTTTCTTGTCCTCATGTCTAGATAAATGCAAACGATAACTAGTTACCATCTCGCTTGTTAAGCGCTGAATGTAATCCTGATCATATTTCTTCTCAAACCATTTCCTAAAAAAGTTTAAATGGTATTTATAGTTACGCAATGTATAAGGGGAGTAGTTTTTCTCCAACTCAATGTGTCTTAAGTACCTAGAAATTAATTTACTTAATAGTAAGTCTTCTTTTTTCTTTTGAGCCATAACTAAATACTAGCATAGTTCAATGTGCGACACTACTAAAAAAGGTCAATCAATCAGTAGAGTAGGGGGGAATAACCTACTTCACCCAAATACCCCATATAATATATACACTTGCCAGACAGTATATTTAACAAGCTATTAAATTTATAGCAATTAAACACCATAAAAACTAATAGAAATAGTATTAAGGTTTCAACACTTGAAGATTTAAAAAAAATAAAGATACCAATCAAATAATTTACCAGACATCTTACAACTAGACTACAGAAGATATCGCTAAGACGAACCATGGTAAAACACTTAAGAGACAAGAACAAAACACCGAAACTTCATAATTCATGCCTAAAAACGCAGTATTTCAAGGCTAGAAGCGATTCTAATGCCCCTTAAACGGCTTCTGAAATTCTTCATGGTTAACCAATCATCATTACCGCACCAGACTGTCTATTTTGAATCCTTAAGACATAAAAGCTTCGGGTTAATCTACAAAGTATTCAAACAAACCACCAAACAACCATCATAGTAACTAATCAAGAGGGTAGTCAGTCAAACAGTCTAATGGTAAACATCTTCGGGATTATCTACGAATTACTTAGGTCGGTGACAACCACTACTGCTCCACATTAGTTTAAACATGACGTCGCATAAGTAACATTGTACGACACTCTCTGTATCATTCCTCTTTAGGGCTTCTCTACCATGAAAGGGCAGTATCCATAACCACAAAAAATATTAATAAAAAAACAAGCAGGTCCTATCCTCCAAGGTGACCACACTATAATTATCACTTAATACCCGTATTCACCACCATCACCTCCACCCCCCCTGTCCAGCCGGATAACTATATCATTCTATATCAGCAGTTATCCACAATGACTGCTAACCGTGAAAAGGCCTATATTTCGTGAAAACTCCGTGTAGTTATATAGGATACATAATTATAGGCCATTTGCCTTCTACTCTACTCCCCTTTCAACCTGTCATCGCATTTTTTTTAAGAAACGACGACGATTAATACCCATTAGCCTCGCCAGGAAGTTGTCGCAAATCCAATAATAAAAATAATTAAACCAAAGACTAAATACTCAATCAGGGACTCTCCATGAGATCTATGTTTCAAGTAGTTTTCCAAAATACCTAAATGAGTATAAAAATACACCGTCATCATTAAACCACCCAAGAAGGGCTTCACCGGCCAAAAGGCCATCACCATACCCAAAAGGCCCATTAAAAAGGTAATTGACCAACTGTACATCTTAACCACCTGTCGATTCTCATCCTTAATATCAATACTCCACAAGTGTCCAAATGCTAAAAGGAAACTCACCGCCATTGAAACCAAACTAATCCAATAAAACCACAGTTTTAAACTCAAGATAACCGAGAAGAAAAACAAAGCTACTACCAAACTCATAATGAACCCCATCGATCGGGCCGCCCTTAGCAGTTGAATCGTTCTAATAGAAGCCACCGAAATAATATTCTCCAACAAAAATATGGCATAAAGCCCCAATATATACAGAACAATAAACAACCCTTTAACTATCTTTGCCATTACAATAGCCGTCTCAATCTCAAATTTCAAACCTAACAAGTTCGGCACAGCGTCTGGCAACAAGTTAGCAAACAACCCTGCTCCAAGAGTAAACATTACCGGTAGAATCATCAAGGTGATCCACTCCAAACCCTTTAGGTCCTCAAACAACACCCAAACAGACAGTACATATGATATAGCCGTAATTGTTAGTATTAATGTCAACCTATTATCCGCCACCACAAAACCAGACAACCATAGCAGTATGCCTAAAACACCAGCCACCGATATGAACTTTAATCTTTTAGTCATTATTGTTTCAAATTAGTCCAAACAGACACCACATCTTCATGTTCATCTAAAAGATCAATTAGATCCTGAACTTTAGAAAGGTCATTTTCAAACAATTCAATAGTCGGTGTTGGGTCAATATCTTGCATATAAGACACCGAACCAGGTTCAGACAAGCTTCCATCAGCCTTTTCAAAAATAGATCTTACTTCTCCACCAGTTCTATTTTTATTGTCAGTTACACACTTAATTATTATGCCAACTCCACCCGGTCCATAGCCTTCATAGTCAATTTCCACTATCGCCTGACCACCACCTACACCTAAAGCCTTATCTATCGCACGTCGCACATTATCAGAGGGCATATTTGCAGTTCTGGCCTCATCTAAAGCCCTTCTTAAGAAAGGATTTTTGTCTCCATCACCGGAACCACCTTGTTTAACAGCTAAATAAATCTGTTTGGCTATTTTTCCAAACGCCACTCCCCTCTTGGCATCGGTTATTGCTTTTTTATGTTTTATGGTAGACCACTTAGAATGTCCAGACATTACCTAAATTCTACAATATAGACCCTTGACTTAACAGTCTTTAAAACATATATTGACTACCAGTATGGATCAACAAAAAGATACCACCACCCTCGAAAAACAAGCTATACAAGCTGCCCTCAATGACAACTGGGAAGAAGCTATAGACTTCAACCTAGAAATCGTCGAACTTAACCCCAAAGATATTTCATCTCTAAACAGACTCGGTACTGCCTATATAAAAACCTCTCAAAGCAAGCTAGCCAGAAGAATCTTTAATCAAGTCTTAAAAACTAGCCCCTACAACTCAATAGCTGCCAGAAATCTCTCAAACCTAAAACACCAATCTAAAAACTCAGGCCAAGCTATTCCTCAACCATCAAAACCCATTTCCATTAGCTTTGTAGAAGAACCGGGGATATCCAAGATAATCCCTCTTATCAAGCCTGGCAGCCCTCAAACAATTACTAGCTTAAAAATTGGCCAGGCCGTTTCACTCAAATCATCTGCCAGAAGAATCAAGGTTTTTTCAGAAGACACCAAAGAGTATATTGGTCGCCTACCAGACAATCTTTCTCTCAATCTATGTAGATTAATAAAGCTAGGCTACAAATATCAAGTGTTTATGAAATCAACCAACCCTCAAATTCCCAAGGTCTTTGTCCAAGAAACAAAACGTTCAAAAAGGCTAAACAGCCTTCCCAGTTTCCCTCTTTCCGCCAACACTAAAACCATAAACCTGCCAGACAGACAAGCCGTTTCCCATCCTCTCCAAATTTTCGACCCATTAACCAAAGAAGACTAACCCCCTCAAAGAAACCTTAAGAACCTACCAAAAACACCACATCCCCAAAATACTTATCTGCTTCGTTAAACTTACTTATCTCACAGCCCAAATAACTCTCAAACAACTCCTTTAACAACTCAATTTTTTCTTCCATTTTAGGGTTAATTTTTACTACACATTCTTTATCTTGATCTATTTCTCTTGCTTCAACTCCCACCACTCTAAATCCAACTGACTCAAGTTGTCTCGCTCTCTTCCTGGCCTTTCCAGGTACATCAGACACATTAATAACTTCCGCCGTCACTCCTAAGTTCATTACATCTTCTCTTGGCCATAAATCTTTAGACCACACAAACACAGCTTCATTTAACTCCAACCACTCGTAACCATCAATATCCTGCAACTTGTTAGTAACCTGATGAGGTAAGTTTACCTCCAAAACAACTCCTCTTACTGCTAGGCCAGACATATCTTTATAAAGTGTATATCTATCCAACCAATTCAAACCCTCTATTTTTTTAAAACTTAACAATCGTCTTAACAAGCCATCCATAGTCAGATCTCCCTCAACCTTTAAAACAGCCTGAAACCACAAACCAAAACCTTCTCCCATTTTAGTCTTCATCATTTTTTCACTCTCACCCTCTATCTCACCCAATCCCCAAATAGATACTATTGGATAGCTGTCTATTCTCAAGTTGCTTGGTAACTCAACCCACATCAGACTATCTTCATTTTTAGACACTCCTACCACCACCACCTCATTTTCTCCTACCACCACTAAGTTTATTCCTGTATCTGGGTGATAAGTCCTACCATTAACTATCTGCCAACCAACAGCCAAAACTAAGGCTAAAACAAAAAACCCTACCAATACTTTATGGTATCCCTTAATATCTTTATACATCTTCTTTTAGATTAATCAAATCAAGCAGGTTCTGGGGTAGTTCTGCCACTATTGCTTGCCTAACCCCGTCAAGCAAACTAAAGGCAATCTTACTAGCATGCAAGAACTGTCTATTTAATCTTTGTCCATCCAATCTCAGTTGAGCTTTACCTAGATACTGACTATCAGAAAACACCGGATACCCCAAATGAGACAAATGCACTCTTATCTGATGAGTCCTACCAGTATAAATCCTCACCTTAAGCAAACTTAGATCTTCTCCATCTTTTGTCAATCTCTCTACAGTTCTCCAAGCTGTGTCTGCCATCTTCCCATCGTATCTGACTCCCTGACGTACATTACCCTGTCCTCTATTGGCCAAAGGAAGCCTTACTCTACCCTCTTTTGGTTCAATCCAACCATGAACTAAGGCCGTATACTCCTTATCAACCTTTCTGTCTTTAAACTGTTTCATCAAAAATCTCAATGCTTTAAGATTCTTAGCCATCAACAAACAACCACTAGTTTCCTTATCTAACCTATGTGCAATTATCGGCCACTCAGACAAAGACTCATCTCTTACGCACAACATTCCACTCGGTTTGTTTATCACCAACATGTCATCGTTCTCCCAAATTATATCTAGTTCTTTTATACTCACATCCTTAATTCTACAGTGTCATCTCGCAGCTCACCAGACGAAATCAACTCCCTTTAACACAAGGATCTTATAACATCCAAACTCCTATTTCTTCTTAGACTCAATCTTCCCAGCACACTTAATACAGTAATCAGCCGTTAAATCAATCGCCAACCTATCTGTGTCAATCATCTTATTACACTCTTCACAGATTCCATACTTCCCTAACTTAATTCTTGTTAAGGTCTTTCTCACGGCTACCAGAGATTTATTTATAGACATCTTCAAGGCAGACACTCTCTCATGCTCCATCTGTTCCACAACATCAGTATCAACAGCATTATCATCCACTCTAGTAGGATCATTAAAAGGATCTTCGCTATCTAAACTCTTCTCGGTTTTCTTAAGTCTTTTCTCTTCCTGTCTTAGGAACTTAATCAAAGGCTGTAAAATCTTTAAAGGAAAGCTAATAACCTGACGGCCCATTTTCTTACCCATCTCAGTTGCCTTGGTCATCTTCTTACCTTTTAATTTCACTTTCTTTTTACTATTTTTGGCCATTTGAATGATTTTTTGTTAATTGATAACCCTTTAATACTTTTTATCAAGAGCTCCAAATCTTTTTTAACTCTTCGCTCTGACCTAATATACACCACCAACAGTCCAACAACAACTATGCCAACATATACAGGCCATAAGGCATTTCTATTAATCAATAGCTCTACTAACAAGTTAATTAAACCAAAACCAAACATAAACACACCTGTTACAAAACCTGTTCTTGCTTGAGTCTTTCTAAACCTATACCACTCAAAAGTCCTGTACTCTCCTTCAGCCCACCACAGAAAAAAGAACCATAAAGCCAACAACAGTCCTTTTGCTAACTCAGCCGAAATCAGCCCCAAAATCATTGGTTCAATCTCCAAAGCTCCTTTAGCCGCATAAACAATTGGTATACCAGCCGATAGTCCTAAAGAAGCCAGATCTAGTAATTTATACAGGTCCTTCTTGGTTTTTCTAACCAAAAATATAACCGCTACCAAAACACCCACTACTACTCCCCAACCACTCATACCTGGGTACTCCTTCATGAAAAAGACTCTAATCCAATGTCCAATAAACGAACCCAAGTTACCAAGCACAAACCAAGCTCTAGCAAACACAAAAGACAGTATGCCCATCAATAGTATCGCATTAAACACCACGTCTTCATTCTCGTGGTACTCAATCGACTTTTTGTAAAACACAAAACTAGACCACAAGAAAGCCAAAAGCACAAATGCGCTTAAGGTATATACACTAGCTCCTTGAATTGTCAGCAATACATCTTGCATATAAACAATTGTATATCATTGCTATATAATTGCACCAATATGCTTTCAATTGCCCATGGAACAACCGGAGCTTTAATCGCCACTCTCATCCCCAATCCATTCATCTCCACCCCCTTAATCATTGCCACTCATTTCCTCCAAGACTACATTCCTCATTGGGACGTTGGTCAAGGCTTAAGTAAGCAAAAGAAATCCAAAAAAACCGCCTTTCTCCAAGAGCTATTTATAGATTTCCCAGCCTCAATTCTCTTGGTTTTTCTCCTATTCCCAGGTAACTCAAATCAAATAAATCTCCTGGCTTTTTATGGCTGGTTTATAGCTCTCTTGCCAGACTTTCTAGAGTTCCCTTATCTATTTTTAAACTGGCGGTTCTGGCCTATCACTCAGATAGACAAGTTCCACAAACAGGTTCACCGCTCTACATCAAACAAGTTTAAAGGCCTCTGGCCTCAAGTTGCTACCATCCTCCTTGTCTACCTTCTAAGATAACTATTTTATAAATCTCCACAAAAAGGGTTTAACCCTTCGAAGGGTTAAACCCTGTCAACTATCAGTGAAGGGTTGCCAAAACCAAAAAATTAGTTGGCTCTACAAACATACTCACCACTCTGGGTGTTTATCTTCAACTTTTCTCCTTCTTTTATAAATGCCGGCACCTGTATCACCACTCCACTTCCCATGGTTGCTGGTTTTAATATACTAGTAGCACTATTTCCTTTTTCTCCTGGGCCAGTTTCTACCACTTCCAAGACCACAGATGGTGGCAACTCCACTCCCAAAACTACCTCACCCCAAAACTGTACCCAAACCAGCTCTCCTTCTACTAGGTAATCTATGTCAGAACCAACAATTTTTTTATCCATCTCTATTTGTTCAAAACTAACTGGATCCATTAAATACAAAATGTCCCCATCACTATACAAATACTGCATGCTCTTTTTTTCTATCACCACTGGCTCAACCGAGTTGCCAGACAAGTAAGACTTAACTGTTATAGCTCCAGTTATCAAGTTCCTTACCTTAACCTTAATATTGGCCTTACCTCTACCCATCTTAGTGAAACTATACTTAAGCACTTTGTGTGGTTGTTCACCTTCCATGTAGGTTACTCCTTCTTTTAGCTTATTTACATCAATCATAGGCTATAATTGTACCATCAACCTGCCGGGGTGGCGGAATTGGTAGATTTACCCGCCGTGGCGGGCGTGTAGGTTTAAAAGAAGTATTTCAAAACAGGTGTCGGTCGTGAGATAATACAAGAGATAGCCGGGGTGGCGGAATTGGTAGACGCGTAGGTCTCAAACACCTATGAGGGTCATACCTCATGAGGGTTCGATCCCCTCCCCCGGCACAAGATACTATTTCTGTCTTCCTGTCATACTATGGAATCTAATCCTATTTCCCTCAAATCTTAAGTTAATGGCCATATCACCCATTCTCATTGGCCCATTTCTATGTTTACTAATAGACAACTTAAAATTCTCCAAATTTTCATCATCTTGTTTGTACAAAAACATCACTACGTCAGAGTCTTGTTCAATAGATCCAGACTCTCTCAAGTCAGCCAAAACCGGCACCTTTTCTCCTCTAGTCTCCACCGCTCTGTTTAACTGGCTCAAGGCCAATACTGGAATCTTCAACTCACGAGCTAGGTTCTTTAGTCCTTGAGAAATTAAACCCACCTCATTTACTCTACTCTCAAATCGTCCACCACCTACCACTAGCTGTAAGTAATCAACCACCAATAGCTTCAATCCCACCTGCGCATGTAGTCTTCTGGCCTTGGTTCTCATTTCTAAAATTGACTGTCCCGGCGTATCATCTATATATAGTGGGGACTCAGCCAAAACTCCCATGGCCTCAGACAACTTTGTAAAATCATCACCAGTCAAGTTCCCAGTTTTCATCTTCCAAGCATCAATATCAGCCTGAGCCACCAACATTCTGTCTACCATTTCCAAGTTACTCATTTCCAAAGCAAAATATCCAACCGGCATTCTTTTTTCCACCGCCACGTACTGGGCAATGTTTGTAGCCAAAGAAGTCTTACCCATACCAGGTCTAGCCGCCAACACTAGCATGTTGCTATCCTGCATACCAGCCAAGGCCTCATCCATATCCTTAAAGCCAGTTGGAACACCTCTTAAGCCTCCATCATTGTTGTGTATGTCATCCAACCTATCAAAGCTCTCTGCCAAAGCATCTTTTACTGGTATAAACGATTTCTTAACATTTTTTTGAGACAAAGAAAACACAGCTTGCTCCGCTTTATCCAACACATCTTCCAAACCCATACCTTCATCAAACGCCCATTCCCCTAACCTGCCACCCAAACCAATCATCTGGCGCTTAATATACGTCTCTCTCAAGATTGCTGCATACTTATTAATATGCGAGGCTACCGGCACCTCATTAGACAAAGAAGACAAATAAGCTCTTCCACCAACCTTACTCAAGTTTTTCCCTTCTTTAAGCTTCTCAGACACAGTCAAAACATCAATTGGGTCTCTATCCTCATACAAACTAGCCATGGCTTCAAATATCAACCCGTTCGAGTTACTATAAAACATCTCTGGTTTCAGAATCTCGGCTACTTCAGTTACCGCGTCCTTATCAATCAACAAAGCACCTAAAACCGACTTTTCTGCTTCCGTTGAATGAGGTGGAATCTTGGGGTTGGCCATTATATAAAGACCTTAATTTTTATGACTTAAAACCACTACTTTAGTATTCTCAGGTAACGTGTTTGCATTAATCTTTAGCTTATCCACTCCCTCAAGCATCACCTCTAAACTATTCTTATCTAAAAATTCCTTTAGATCTTCTTGTTTTTTGTACATTGGTATCACTAAAGATGGGCTCATACCAGAAATCATGCTTTCCATTTCTTTCTGTCCAATTGGACTATCTCCTCCCACAGGCAATAGTAATACATCTACCGAACCAATTACTTCAATCTGTTTCTCACTCAACTCATGACCTAAACTACCCAAATGGCAAATAGTAATCCCATTTTGCCTAATTACCATTATTAAATTCTCCCCATAATCCTTGCCTTTATTCTTGTCCTTGAATGTCTTTTTAGCCGTTACTTCCACTCCACCCACTTCGTACTCCCCTTCTTCATTTACCAAAAAAACATCTTCTCTTTTAGCCGGCCCAGTCACACCCTTAATAAAGTTGTGTGCTTTGTCGTCACTAGAAATTGTCACTATATCTGCCTTTTGGTTAGAAAAAGCTAACTTAGTATGGTCAGGATCAAATGGATCAGACAGTACAACTATCCCCACCTTGAAACTCATTTTAAAACTTGATTGTCCCAAATACTTTAAATCCATAGTACAAACATGTTAACACATTTTTTCCCGTCATTCCCGCGCAGGCGGGAATCTATCTATATAAACCATAGAACTCGCATCAAGCACGTGATCACGAATGTATTTATTTGACTTCGAACTCTACACCTGTTATTGTACTGGTTACAGGCAATATTATGCGTAAAGAAATTATTTTAGCCATAGTTCTCGGTGTAATTCTAGGTGTAGTCATAATTTTTGGTATCAATCTAGCCAATCAAAGCTCCTCAGATACTCCTACCCAACCAGGCAGTCAGGCCACCCCTACCACCAGCCTCACACCCACTCCTACTCCTAGCCTACAAATTGTCGCCCCAAACAACAACAGTGTTTCCTTTGAAGATACGGTTACTCTAGTTGGAAAAGCCAAGCCAGAGTCCTGGATAGCCATTATCTGGGAGGAAAATGAAAACATCATCCAATCAGATCAATCAGGTAGCTTCAGTCAAGAAATATCCTTAATAGGTGGCGAAAACATCATTCAAATTACAGCCACCAATGGTCAAGACTACCAAGAGTCAACCAATATCACTATTATCTATACTACAGCCGAAATACAATGAACATACTAACAATTGTTGCCATTACTGCTTGTCTTTTCATAACCCAACCTGTTCTAGCTGCAGATACTGCCACCCAAAGCGCCCAAGAAATAGAATCTGAAAATCTAAAACAAAGACTTCAAGATGTTATCAAAGACAAACTCGACTCAGCCGAAGATACTATCAAAAACAAGCAAGCAGAAAACTCCCTTGTAGGTTACACCGGTATCATCAACAAAATCAGCAACTTAAGTTTGGTAGTCAACACTACTCAGAACAACCTCCTCCAAGTAATCACCAGTGAAGATACCAACATTGTCAAAAATGGTAAAGAAATTAAAGCTTCCAGCCTATCAATCGACGAGAAAATTATCATCATCGGCAACCTAGATACAGAAGACATTCTAAATGCCAAGCGTCTAATCGCCATCTCCAACACTCCAGCCATCACTAAACGCCAAACAGTAGTCGGTCCAATTTCAAATCTAGATCAGAAAACCTTAAGCTTCTCTATTAAAGAACTTAATATTGATATACCAAAAAAATCAACTATAGATCCAGAAGATCTCCAAGACAATCAAACCGTCATAGTCATCATAGAAACCGACATCGAAGACCAAACAAACACCCTCCTCTCTCTCCAGTCTTTGCTACAATAAAAATATGACCAAAAACAATGCCCCTCAAACTCTAAAAGGTTTTAGAGATTTCCTTCCAGAAGAAAAAAGAATTAGAGACCAAGTCTCAAGCAACATCATCAAAACCTTTGAAAGCTTTGGTTTTGAACCAGTAGAAACACCCACCCTAGAATACGCTTCACTTTTACTTGGCAAGTACGGCCAAGAGGCAGACAAGCTCGTCTACACCTTCAAAGACAGAGGTAACAGGGAAATTGGTCTAAGATATGACCAAACCGTCCCTACTGCTAGAGTTTTAACCCAGTATGGTTCAAAACTTCCCAAGTTCTTCAGAAGATACCAAATCCAAAGTGTGTTTAGAGCCGACAAACCTCAAAAGGGTAGATACAGAGAGTTCACTCAATGTGATATAGACATCTTTGGTACCGATTCCCCTATCTCAGACGCGGAAACCATAGCCTGCACCTACTTCTCCTTTAAAAACTTAAACTTCCCTACTATAAAGATAAACCTTAATGATCGCCAAATTCTATTCGATAACCTAAAACCATTCACTACTCCAAAACTAGAACTAATGTCAATTATCCAAACTATAGACAAACTAGATAAAAAAACCGCTGAAGAAGTTCAAGCAGAGCTAGTCACTAAGGGTTTAACCAAAGAAAAAGCCAAACAAGCTTTGGAAAAAATAAACTCCGCCTCCCCCACTCCAAACCTTAAAAAGATCATCGCTACTTGCCAAGATCTAGGTGTTCCCAAAGAGAACCTGGTCTTCACTCCTACCTTAGCTCGTGGTCTAGACTACTACACCGGCATGATCTTTGAAGTAATCATTCCCGAACTACCTATTGGCTCATTTGGCGGTGGTGGACGCTACGACAAGCTTATCAACGATCTAGGTGGGCCTCAGATACCTGCAGTTGGCATTGCCTTTGGTTTCGACCGGATCATTGAAGGAGTTAAACAGCTCAAACTTCTTGAAAACTCACTACCTAATACCCAAGTTCAAGTCTCAACCATTGACCAAGCTTACCTCCCTCAGTCAGCCAAAACTGCTTCTCTCTTAAGAAAGGCCAAGGTAAACACCGAGATATATCCAAATTCCCAAGACAATCTAGGTAAACAGCTAAAATACGCCAACCAAAACCAAATTCCTTTTGTCGTCATTATTGGCGAAACAGAAGCTAAAAATAACACCTTCACCCTAAAAAACATGACCACAGGTGAGCAGAAAACTCTTACTCAATCGGAACTCATCAAGCAGTTAAAAAAATGACTACTCTCACAGTCATTCTGGCTTGTCCAGAATCGATTCCGGAGTCCTCGCAGACTCGTCCCCAGAATGACAGAGGTTATTAAATATCAATAACTATGTCTAGAAAACGAACTCTCGCCTACCTAGCCCTCATAGGCAATACCTTTATCTGGGGTTTGGCCTTACCTATTGTCAAAAAAGGTTTCGAGTCCGGCTTTACCCCCACCAACTTCTTACTAGGTAGATTTTTACTGGCCACAATTTTTTCTTTACCCATAGTCATCTATCTATGGTTCAAAAACCCCAACTTCAAGAAGCATGTCCATGTTAAAAACATTCTCAAAATTATCCCTCTTGAGCTGCTGGGTACTTTTATAGCTCTCTTCCTCCTCTATCAAGGTTTAAACAGAACCTCGGCTATAGAGTCTTCTCTCATTGCCATTACCTGGCCCATCCTGGTTACCTTAGGAGGAGTCCTTTTCTTTAAAGAAAAAGAAGAAAAACACGAAAGAAATGGTCTTATCCTAGCTCTCGTAGGTACAGTTCTTCTCGTTGGTGAGCCTTTAGTCAGAAATCATGGCTTCACCGGTACAGTAGCCGGAAACCTGCTTGTTTTAGGTCAGAATCTCTGTATGGCTGCCTACTTTCTCTTGGCCAAGAAACACTATGTCGGTATCAACAAGTGGCTTGTTACCCATATTAGCTTTTGGGTCGGACTAATCTCCTTTGGAGCAGTTTCCTTAATATCTAACCAACCATTTGTCTGGGTAACCGGTTTCTGGCCCACAACAGCCGTTGTCTATATGGGTGTCTTTGGCTCCATCTTGGGTCTAACCCTCTACCTCATCGGCCAAGAAAGAATCGAAGCCTCAGAAGCATCCCTCTTCACCTATCTTCAACCAATCTTCTCTGTACCCACAGCCATTATTTTACTTTCAGAATCAGTCTCTATTTTAAATATTATCTCCATTATCATCATCATCTTCGGCGTATATCTAGCAGAAAAACGCTAGCTTAATTCCATAAAAAACCGGATAGGTAAAAAAACCTATCCGGTAATAATTTGTCAGCCAACATGATCAGTTTATCGGATGTAAAACTAATAGTGAAATCTAAACGATCACATTGGCTATGCCTCCGTTGGGACTCGAACCCAGATCCACAAGTCTAGTAACCTGTGTGTCCTGCCATTAGACGAAAGAGACGAGCAGGTGAACGGCACTCTATACAGAGCAATAACAACGGCCGTCCACCTCAACATTAAGGGAGAATAGTAATTACTCTCCCAAAGCGGACTATGGGAATCGAACCCATGACATCCAAGATTCCATCTTGGCGCTCTCCCTCTGAGCTAAGTCCGCGCTAAAAAATAAAAATGTGCAATAATTCCAGCTAAATAGAATTTCTAGAAAAACTATCTAGCCTAGAAGTAGGCTTATTTCTTCCGACAGCTTGGGGAGAGCCAAATCTCCTTGCCGCTAACACAACATGGTTAGTTATTGAAATATACTACAAGCTTTAGTTTCTGTCAATATTCATAAAAAAACCGGACGGCCTCATAATTGAGTTCCGTCCGGAATGTTATTTGTTAACCAACGGGGTCGGCTTCGCTGTGGGCATCTGTGAGGAAGCAAAGCTTTACATGACCCCGTTGGTAGTGCCCTTGTCGGGATTCGAACCCAAGTTTCATGGCCTAAGAACCATGCGTCTTGGTCCACTGGACTACAAGGGCTTGGCGAATAAAGTGGCTTCAGGGAGAGTGAACTAAGAGCTGAGCCAAAGGACGTCAAATACTTGACCACTTTATTCGCACAAAGGGAGGGAGGCTATCTCCCAAAACGAAAATACAGTTATGAACCGTCCTCTTTATGCTTAATAAAGCTAAAAAAGGTCTCCACAAACTACATACCAGTAAGTACCAGTAATTGGAGAATTTCCGCGTTAAAAAATAAAAGTACAATAATTGCAGTTGGATAAATACCCATGGGATAATTATCCAACTTAAGGAGTCAGGAGCCTCCCACAAGGCTTCGAAGAGATCCGACCTCTTCTGCAACCGCGATAAACACTGTCAACACAGTATTTCATTCAGCTTCTACAATATACCTCAAACAAACCAAACTTTCAACATCATTTCTTTGAAACTGGTGTATAAATTATCTTTGTGTTAAAATAACTCCTAAATGAAAGCTAAAATACATCCACAATACAATCAAACAGTCATCACTTGCGCCTGCGGAGCCACTATGGCAACAGGATCAACCGCTTCAGACATACAGGTTGAAATCTGTTCTAAGTGCCACCCCTTCTACACAGGTGAAATGAGATATGTAGACACCCTAGGTAGAGTTGATAAATTCTTAGCCAAAAGAAAAGCTGCCGGTAAATATCTAAAGAAAGACAAATCCAAATCTACCGACCAAGGTCCAGCCAAAACCTTAAAAGACATGCTTACTGTCACTCCAGTAAACGAATAGATCAATCCCCTTTTTTGTTGCTCTAGCTCACTTGAACCTCAAACTGGTAAAATACTTATATGAATAACAATTCACTTCAACCAGAAATCGACCGTCTCCAAAACAAAATAAAAGAAAATCAAGAAATAATTAATGATCCTGACCTGGGTCCCCTAGCTCAAACAGAAATCACCAACCTAAAACTTCAAATAGACCAGCTCAAAATAGCTGGCCAGCAAGTAAAGAAACAGACAGAAGCCAAAAAGCTTTCGGTTCCTCCCAATGCACCAGTCATCATTGAAGTTAGGTCAGCCGCTGGTGGTGACGAAGCCAAAATCTTCGCCCAAGACCTTTTACGAATGTACCTAAGATTCGCCAACAATCATAGCTTCAAAGTAGAGGAAATAGACTCCAACACCGTCAAGTTAACCAAACCCAATAAATCAAGTTGGAAATCTGGTGCCTTCACTACCTTTAAAAATGAGTCTGGAGTTCACAGGGTCCAAAGAGTCCCAGCCACCGAATCTCAAGGCAGGGTTCATACCTCCACCGCTACCGTGGCAGTTCTACCAGAGATAAAAAGTAATCTAGTTGAACTTAAACTATCCGACCTAGAATGGGCTTTCAGTAAAGCCGGGGGTCCAGGCGGACAAAATGTTAACAAAGTCAACACAGCCGTTCGTCTTTTCCATAAACCTAGCCAAATCTCCATATCTGTTCGCCAAGAAAGATCTCAAAGTCAAAACAAAGAAATAGCCTTAGATGTTTTAAGATCCAAGCTCTGGCAACAACAAGAAGATGCCAAACTAAAGGAAATCGAATCCACCAGATCTTCAGCCGTTGGTAGAGGTATGAGATCAGAGAAAATCAAAACCTACAACTTTCCTCAAAACAGACTAACCGACCACAGATTCAACAAAAGTTGGCATAACCTTAAAGAAGTCATAGAAGGAAACCTAGACAACGTCTTCAAAGAAACCGCCCAAAACCTAAATTAAACCAAAAAAGCCTAGAGATCAATAATCTTCTTCATAACCACTCCTTTTCTCCACAACTCAACTTCTACCTTCTCTCCTACCTTCAACTTTCCCGTTAACCCAGCCAAGCCGCCTTCAACCTCACTTACCTTTTCCCCGCCAAAGGTTATTAAAATATCTCCTGTCAAAATTCCACCCTTAGCAGCCACAGAGTCCTGACCCACCTCCACTATGTAGGCTCCTGCAGGTACATCATTTAACAAAGCCACATCTGTATCAATCAATCTATATTTCACTCCTAGCTGTACCCTATCAAAGCTCCCCGTATTCTTAAAGTAATCCAAGGATTCTTTTACCACGTTAATTGGAATAGCAAAACCAATGTTCTGAGCTCCTCCGGCCACCGCCACATTTACACCAACTACCTCGCCTTTAGTGTTTAGAAGGGGTCCACCAGAGTTACCTGGGTTAATAGCTGCATCTGTTTGAATCACCCCATCCAATCTCTCCACTCCAGACACACCATCACCAGCATTTATTCCTCTACCCAAACCAGAAATTACTCCAGTCGTCACCGTATGCCTAAACTCTCCTAAAGCTGTTCCAATAGCTATTACTCCTTGCCCTACCTTTAAGTTGCTCGAGTCCCCTATTGCAATACCTTTCAATCCGGTATCCTTACCCACTCTAAGTATAGCCAGGTCATTCATTGGATCCTTATAAACCTCTTCTACCTGATACTCGTTTCCATCCTTATCAATTATTAAGTATTTCATTCCATCCTTAGCCACCACATGCTTGTTGGTCACCACCATCACCTCTTCTCCATTTACTACAAATCCTGAGCCAATATCCTGCTGAATAGTTTCAGGATCTTCTCGTCTAAAACCAAACATCTCCATGGCATCAAATACAATTCTACCTTGCGTCTGCCCCACCACAGCTACAGTTACCACCATAGGACTCACCCTATCAACCACATCAACCACACCTCCATCACCATCCATCAAGGCTTCATTTCCTTCAAGGTTACTTTTTCCAGACTGAACATCCACATAATCCACTCCTCGTCTAATCAAACTATCCAACGGCTTAATTACAAACAGCCTATCTGCCAAAGCCCCACCAAATGCAGAAAACAAAATAACTAAAGAAATAGACAGTCCAATCAAAAAATTCTTCATATCCTCATTTAACCACAAATTTCAAGATTATCTAGCCTGTATCACAAAATTTATCGGTGAAGGGTTTTCAAATCCAAACCGCAGCCAGCCTGCGATGTGAGGACTGGAATTTGATAACCCGAAACCAAAAACAAATTAACCTTAACCCAACTATTCTACCGCTTCATCCAACACCTCTACCGCCCTCAAAACCTGCTCATCCACTTCTGTAGCCGGATCATCCTTAACCTCTACATCAACCTCCAAACCATCTCCATGAATATTGTCTCCGCTAGGCAACAGCCACTCGGCAATAGTTACATGCAAACCTGCCCCACCACCTAGTTCCTGAGCTTCCTGAACCGTTCCTTTTCCAAAAGTTCTCTCTCCCACGAGCTTTACACCCAATCTATCTCGCAAGGCTCCTGCCATGATCTCAGAAGCACTAGCCGATCCTCTATTTACCAAGGCCACTACCGGCATACCTACCAATCTACCTTTTCTATTTACATTAAAGGTCTCTGTTCTTTCTCTACCTCTCTGTTGTACTATCAATCCTTCAGAAATAAACTCACTCGACAAATCAATTGCTCTCTGCAGATATCCCCCCGGATTGTTTCTAAAGTCCACAATTACTCCAGTAGCTTCACTTAACAGTATTTCATCAACTGCACTCTGCCATTCTGGTAAGGTTTTTTCTCCAAATTTCATTAATTTAATATGAGCAACTTTATTGTTCGTTCCCACCCATTCTAGCTCTACAGAAGCTACTACCACCGTGTCTCTTATAATCTCTATCTCCTCGGTACTCCCAGCTCCTTCATGCAAAATAGTTAAAGTAACCGGCGTACCTCGCTCACCCCTAATGCTATTCACGGCATCTAGCAAACCAATACCTACAGTATCTCTGTCCACACCTGTTTTCTCATCCTTTATATGAAGTATCAGGTCTCCTGCCTTTATACCAAGCGCAATAGCTGGATTATTAGGCAAAGGAGCCATTACCGCCAAAGTTTTATTAATATAACCTAGCTGTATGCCTACGCCACCAAACTCTCCAGACAGATCTTCTTTAGATCTTTGGTTTTCTGTAGGAGAATAAAATGAGGTATACGGATCATCCAAAGCCGTCGTAATACCAGCCACAGCTCCATAAACCATCTTCTCGTAATCTATTTTTTCAGGAAAAAGATAGTCATCCTCTAACCTATCCCATGTCTTCCACATTAAAGACAAGTCAACCTCTCTGTCAACGCCATTCGGTACTAGCCTTTCTAAAACTCGTTTTTCTCCAAACCTTACTCCTACAAACAAAGACCCAAGCATCAAACAAGACACCAACAATGCTGTCCTGATTTTCTTCAAGTCAATTTTCACAACTTCTATACCTTTTGCACAAAAGGAATTAGTGCCATATGTCTGGCTTTTTTAATTTCTCTAGTCAAATTTCTTTGGTGTTTCTGGCACAAACCTGTATACACTCTGCCCACCACCCTCATTTTGTTAGACAAGCCAACCTTCATACTTTCCACCACCTTGTAGTCAGGCTCACTCTTGCTCTTGCAATACTCGCAAGGTTTAGTCGATTTTCTTATCTTCTTCTTTATTATTTGTCTAGCCATATTACTTATTTATATTTTTAAAAGGGAATATCATCATTAATATCCTCAACCATTACATCTTTATTATTTTTTGGAGCAGGTTTATCAGCCGTCTTCTTAACCTCAGCAGTTGGTTTTTTAGCCACTACTTCACCATCCGGGTTAAATACTTCCCCACCAACTGGAGCACTAGGTGCACTAGGCTCTTCTTTTCTATATCCACCAGTTGTACCACCGGTAGCAGCTCCATCTTTAGGTGCTCCTAAAGCAATCATTTCATCTACTACCACCTCAGTGGTCTGTCTGTCTTGACCTTCCTTAGTTTGCCAATCTCTAGACTGTAATCTACCTTGAATGTATGTCTTTCTACCTTTGTATAAAAGCTCTGCACATATTTCTGCCAGCTTACCCCAAGCTACAGCCCTATGAAACTGAACGTCTTCTTTCTTTTGCCCACTAGCATCATTCCAACTTCTGTTGGTAGCCAAACTAAAAGTGCAGACTGCAGCTCCAGAAGGTGTGTATCTCAACTCCGGATCTCGGGTTAAATTCCCAATTAGCATTACTTTGTTTAAACTTTTTGTGCTCATACTACTTCCTTTTTCTATATCCTAACAATTATATATCTTAATATCATATCATCAAAACTTAAGTCTTTTTCCAAACCCTTAGTATCACCGTTCTCTACTAAAAATCTCATGTAATAACCCTTACTCTCCTTCTTAATTTCATAGGCCAGAGTCTTTACTCCCCACTTGTCTACTTCAGTAATAGAGAAACCATTCTTCTTCAAAATATCACCCAAACTTTTTTCAGCAGCTATTTCATTAACACTCAAGGGGTAAATTGCCAAAAGTTCATACTTCTTTACCTCACCTTTTACAGTCTTTGTTTCTATTGTCTTTTTGATTACTTTCTTAGTTGCCATAACTAAACAAGATTTTACTACAAACTCGCTAGCAATTCGACCACCAATCTAATTTGACCCATAGATACCAACTTGCTAAAATATCCATACCTAAAACAAACACCCCTATTCTCGCTCATTAACAAAGGAGTCATATGAATACCAACATCACACCCTGGTATGAAAAGTTACTAGCCAAAATTATCGGGCTCATATCACTTGAAACTTTCAATGGCGTGGCCCTATTAATAGCTTTGTCAATCCTCTTCAAATGGGAAATTGCCAATCTTAATCAATTTCCATTTTTAGTGGAATTTTGGCACGCATCCATCGTAACAATAACTATCACCACCAACCTAGTTTCTCATCTTACTCTTTACAGCTCGTCTTCAAATGATAGAGAGTTTAAGGTAGCCAAAGTAGCTTACACAACCTCAACCGCTTTTAGTTTTTTTACCACCTATATCGCCGCACTCAACGTAAACATGAAGTACCCGCCTATAATTAACATCACACTACTGGTCATCTCGGTCTTCATAGTCTTCATCAGACTCAGTATTCTGTATAAAACCAAATCAAGAGAATACAACTCCTTTTAATCAACTATTCAAACAACTTCCGCAGCACACTTACTTCAACCAACCCGACCTATCTAGGTCGGGTTTTTATTTAAAAAACCTTACTTCCCCACCATAAATTCGACTACATCACCCTCTTTCACTTGATATTCCTTACCTTCCATTCTAAGTTTTCCACTCTCACTCACACCTTTCCAACCACCAAACTCTATAAAATCATCAAAACTAGTTACCTTAGCCTTAATAAAGTTTTTCTCAAAGTCAGAGTGAATCACTCCTGCCGCCACCGGCGCAGTATTTTCCTTCCCCACCGTCCAAGCTCTTACTTCTTTTTCTCCTGCCGTTAAAAAGCTAATTAAGCCTAATTTCTCATAAGCTAGTCTAATTAGTTTGTCCAAACCCGTCTCATCTATTCCCAGCTGTTCTAAATACTCTTTCCTTTCCTCATCACTAAACCCAGCTAACTCTGCCTCCATCTTGGCACAGATCCTCACTCCTTCACCAACCAAACTGCTCTCATCTACATTGAATACCACTATCTCCACTTTATTTGTCAATAAAGCTAGATCTTTCGTTAAAACTACTTCCTCCTCTAAAAGATCAATTTCTTTAGCCATTTTCCCTTCACCTAAACCCATCTTCAACTTCCTTATCCCACTCCATCTTATCTTCTCTTCCTTACCCATCATTCCTTTAGGTTCATTTTGCTTCTCTAAAGTAGCCAAATCAGCCAATAAAAGTTCCATCTTCAAGGTCTCCAAATCTTCTTTTGGATCACCACTCCCGGTCTCCACCACATCTTTGTCTGAAAAATCACGCAGTACCAAGCACATCAAGTCCACCTCTCTAATATGTGCCAAAAACTTGTTTCCCAAGCCTTCCCCCTTAGAAGCCCCTTTTACCAAACCAGCAATGTCTACAAACTCTACTACCGCCGGCAGCACATTTTCCGTTTTTACTACTTTTGCCAGTTTCTCCAATCTATCATCTGGAACAGCCACTATACCTACATTGGGCTCAATGGTAGCAAACGGATAATTAGCCGCCAAAGCCTGTTGCTTCTTTAATAAAGCATTAAACAAAGTACTCTTACCAACATTTGCCAAACCTACAATACCAACTTTTAAACTCATGAAGGCTATTTTACCCTACATTCACACTGTTTTCCTTTAGCCAAATAGCTATCTCCCTAATCTTCCACTCATTCTTCCCAATCTTCAAAGCAACCTCAATCAGATCACTCTTACTTAACTCAACCCTACAATTATTCACTCTCAAAAACACTATTCCAGCTACCATGCCAGTTCGCTTGTTTCCATCCACAAAGGCATGGTTAAGAATCAAAGAATGCATCAAAGCAGCTGCTTTGTAAAAAACATCTGGATATAGATCTTTTCCACCAAAAACCATTCCAGATCTAAAAACTGCCGACTCCAAAAGTTCCACACTTCGCAAACCGTGACTGCCTCCATATCTCTCAATTTGATCGTAGTTAATCGCCAAAACCTGTTCCAATGTCAAAAAAACTATCTCACCTTTAAAAATCACTGTTTTGCCAACTTTTTCAATGCCGGTCCGTACTGCTCATTAACTTCATCCAGCACATTTAAAAATTTCCTATCGGCAGACTTACTTGCTACCTGGCCCTGCTTACCTAGTAGCAACATTTCAGCGTCACTATCAAACTCCAAGTCCACTTGATCACCCACACCTAGGTTCATCTGAGTAATCAGGTTCTTAGGAATAATTAAACCAGCAGAGTTACCTATTCTCACTATTTTTTGCAACATAATACTAATATGTTATAACCTGTTCTAACATTTGTCAATAGCTACCTCACCATAAGCCTCAGTCTAGGCTCAGTTACACTCAGCCTATCTCCGCCTCCAACATCCTTTATCTCTATATAGTACTGGTTCTGGCCTCGCCATATAGCAATATTCTTAGAATAGAAACTAGTTTTAGATAGTCCTGTTATCCTGGTCTCACTTCCATCTACCACCCTACCATTACTTGCATCATACAACCTCACCCAGCCATCCAAACCGCCACCAGAACTCTCAACCCACCCTTGCCAACTAGCCTCCACCAGCTCTCCATACAAAGAACTATCTAACCAAAACACCGACTCTCCCAATCGAATCCAATCACTTCCTTGTCCTGCACCACCACTTAATCTCACAAACTTCTCCACCGCAGCCTTAATTTCAGGCTCACTTACCGTTTTAGAAACAACCTTGGTAATTTTCTTCTCAGTTAAACCATACTTACTCACTACTGCCTCTATTTCCTCCTCCACAATGGCTATCACACACTCAGCATTACATTCATCCTTACCTTCCACCTCAACCACCTCTGTCTCAACTATTTTTTCCACTCTGTCCCCCAAAACATTTTTCTGCTCTCCTAGCTTGCCAAATACCCATATATCCAAAACAATCAAGTTCACAAACAATAAACCAACCACTATCCAACCCCATTTACTCATAAATCCACTTTATCACACTCACGCTTTCTCGGTTAAAAACATCTAGGAGTTAACCCTTCAAGACCCATTTCCTTTAAACTCTTCACATTTATTTGATTAAGTATCAAGAAAATGATACTATATCCGTACATATAGGCCTTTTTTCCGCTCATTTAAATTATACTAAAACCCCCAACCATTTTAGACACATACCTAGGAGAACTCTATGCCAAAATCACAAAATGTGATTAATTTCTTAATCATAGTAATCTGCTTACTCGCTGTAGCCTTATTTAAAGCACAGATACAGCCCAATGCAAACCAAGAACCAACTCCAACCAATCAAGCTAGCTCATACACCATTGAACTACCTACCAACACTGAACTAGACTCAGAGCAGCCAAATTGGGCCACATCAAATGATGCTGAACAATCAGCAGTACCTCCTGTAGAACTTCCTCGACTCCCAGCCAACATATTAACCTCTGATGGCAGCATAGCCAGAATATGCTCAGAGATGAACATATATAATTTCTGTCCAAACCCTAGTTATGACCCCTGGAGTCTCGTTGCCTGTGAAGGCAAAGACGCCCCAGAACAAACTACTAGTGGGTCACGAGGTAGACGCGGACCTGACGATAGCCCCGTTAAATACATAAACTGCGATGAGCCTCTATCCCAAACAGCCTGGATAATTGAACCACTTCATGCACGACTTAGATATGGTCCTGGGAGAAACGACTCAACCGACAATGAAGTCAGCATGCGCATTTCTTGGTGGATGCCAATTGGCCGAGTTGTTTACAAAACCCAGGTTCAGGTACTCGGCTGTTTTATGGACCAAACAGTTCCACAATGGAGTCGCACCACCCTACTAGACTTTGCTCCACCAATTGACGCCCACAATGCTAATGCCTGGGTCTACATTCGTTTTATAGATGAAAATGGTAAAACCGACTATGGCTGGGTACACAACATCACTCTATCCAGCAATACCTCTATAAATAATCAAGGCCAGCTTACTACCTACGAAGCGGTCTGTCGTAATTACTTACAGTAATCTCTCAAACCCAACCTAACCGGTTGGGTTTTTATATATCCAAACACCTATCAACTCATCATATATAATTAATTTATTATGACCATTGAAGACTCTCCCACAGTAGAAAAACTTATAGATCAGTACCAAGATCTAGAGTATCCTGATGCCAAGTCTGGAACCCCAGGCAAGCAGGGTAAAAAAACTAGTCAATCCACTAAAAGGATGCGTAAATCTACCGAACGTTACCAGGTAGAAAAAAGGCAACATAAAAACAAGCTTGCTCTTCATAGAAAACTAAAAGCCAGGTTTGCAAAAGACAGATTCAAGCAACCCTACCATAGAGAACTAGCCATACGAACATATGCCCAATGGCTTGAAACTCTCATAGGTAAAAACAAATCCATACACATAGATAAGGAAATGGAAAGGAACATCGACGCCGCATATATTGCCAGTACTAATGGTCCAGGCGGTCAAAATGTCAATAAAGTAGCCACTAAAGTTCGCTTAACTCATATTCCCACTCAAATCACAGTCGACTCAAAAAAAAGAAAGATCTCAAACTCAGAATCTAACTACTGCTAAAGAAAAACTCTCAAACAACCTTCAAGAACACCTCGATCTCTGGCTAACCTGCTATCCAATCTCTAATCCTAATACTCCAAAAGAGATAACTCCTCAGGTTATTGAAAAAATAACCTCAGAAGCACCGCAGTTTCCAACCTAAAAATAATCTCATATACTTGATTTTTATGCGCTTATAGGCACAATCATGATATAATTGCCTAGTTCATTGAAAAACCAACCCCTTACCAGAGGTCAGGAGGCCTCAAGTCTTATGTTCTCAAAAAGAAATCTTGTGTTTTTTGCTCTATTGGTCTTTGCTCTCTTGATCACTGCTTGCGGATCATCTCAGAATGATGCCCTAAATGAAGCTAAATCAAATGCGGCCAATCGAAGCTACTATGTCCCTCAAAATGATGTTGAGGCTAGAAACTACAACTGGCGTCTTCAGATTGCCGATGATCCCACCCTTATCTTGTGGTGCACTTACTTCTCCCCCAACTCCAGCGTAAAGCCAATCACCGTTCCCATTATTGGCAAACTCACTTCTGGCGGAAAACGACCGTTCAAAAATGACAGTAGCTCCTACGAGAATCCTGATGCTCAGGGCATGTATGGATCGTCCGGAGAGTACCGTTACGGCTTTGGACCTCAAGGTAAATATGAGTATTACGACTTCTATCAAAACACCATGTGTACCACCATGCCTCTCGTCTACCAAGCCGAACTAACGGTCGTGGTCTCGGAAAAAGATCCCACCCTAATGGCTGCCTCCATGCAAGCTAAAGAACTTCTAGCACAAGGTGACACAGCTGGAGCTCAGGCTGTAATCGATAATGCAATCAGGGCAATTCAACAATAGATTCGTTCTAGGAGAATAACTATGTCAGATTGGAAACCATTTGTAAGATTTCTTGGAGGATTACTCCTAATCATCGTCATTCTGTCACTATTTGGTTTATTGTTGGGCTGGATAACCTTGCCCGGGCAAAAAGCCTCTGTCCAGAACGTCGAAGAACAGTTTAGAGTAGGCTACGAACTTCACAATAGCCTCACCGCCACCGCCAACTCTGTTTGTACAGCTCAAAAAGCATACGATGCCGAAACCGACCCTACCTTCAAATCCCAGCGTCAAACCCAACTGCTCGCATACGAAACCAACTACGCCCGCTTAGCAGCCAGTTACGATGCTTGGGCCAGTAATATCTTCCAAGGCAAGGTCATTCGACCGGCAGATCTTCCCAATCGTGCCCCCAGCTTATCCACCAAATTGTTTGAAGTTTGCCCTCAGATAACCCCATCACCCTAACTCTATTTTTTTACTCCACCGTCAAGTTCAAACTTGGCGGTTTTTTATTATCTAATTTTACCCTATAACCTGCAATTTACCCCTAAATCTGATATAATACACACCTGTAATCATTAACTTAGCTCTTTCACATTTAATTTTATATAAGGAGGCCTTAAATGGCAAAGATTGGCGATCGAGCCGGCATGTGGGAATGCCCCTACTGCGAAACCCCAGATATCTGGGGCTACATATTCGAATGCACTGGATGTGGAGTATCTCGCCCTAAAGGCGTTAGATTCTACCTTCCCAAAAATGCTCCCCTACTAACAGGAGCACAGATTGCTGCCATAGGAAGCAATCCCAATTGGTATTGCGAATTCTGTGAATCTGGTAATCGAAGTAAACAAGAAAACTGCTGGGAATGTGGAGCAGAAAAAGGCGAAAGTTCAACTCATCGAAAAAGAACTTTCTATACTGGAGTCGCCCCTTCAACCGCTGCAGAAGCCGAGGAAATGGCTCTCCATGCCAAACCGTACTATACACCAACAGTGGCTCCAGCTCCCACAACAACTACTTCAACTCCTCCAACAGCTAGCCGTGGAACAGACCGCTACGAACGTTCATATCCAACACAGGCATATGAAACCAACCAACGTACAGGATATGACAGCAAAGAAGAACCACGCAACTCAATATTTGCCAACGTTAATACCGATGCATTAAAGCCCATTGCCACAATACTTGCTGGTATAGTTGGAATCAGCCTTGTCGCCTTCTTGATCTACCAATTCTTCTTCAATACTCACGCAGAACAAGTCCAAATCAGCAGCTTCAATTGGACACAAAATGTCACTGTTCAAGAGTATCAAGTTGTCAATGAATCAAGTTGGGGTTCTTATCCAAATGGTGCCTACAACGTCACAGAAGAGTACAAAGACACAGGTCGAGATGAAAAAATTCATGATGGTTATCACATGGAAGACTATCAAAGTACCTGCTATAAAGATGAAGACTATCAAAGTACCTGCTATAAGTCTGTGTATGAATCAAAGTCATGTCCAGTAGACAACGGCGATGGCTCGTTTGGTTCTAAGGAATGCGGTAGCTACGTACAAGAGCCATATTCCTGCACCGAAACCAAACAAGTATCATATTCATGCACCAAAGAAAAGCAGGTAGAAGACTTTCATTACGAAGACATCTACGACTGGTACTATGAGTATGACATAAACAAATGGCAAACTATCGCCAACTACCCCACTTCAGGCACCGACCACAGTCCGTATTTCGAGACTGGGTTTGTGCTCAATGAACCGTACTCTGGGCTCGGCAACCCTCAAATTGGTCAACAACAACAGTTTGAAGTGCCTGGCGAGTACACAGTAACCTTCTTCTGCCCAGATAACCTCAAGATTGGCAAGGAAGGCTACTTCACCCGTTCTCACCCACAAGGAACCTGGGAAGCGTTTGACGGTAGAGGTGTCTATCCAATCGAGGTAAACACCTTCAACTCAGTTCTTACCTACCCTACTCCTTAAAAACTACATCTCCACAAACCCGCTCAAAATGAGCGGGTTTTTTTATATTCCAAATCATTTATTTACACCCCATAGTACTTGACTTTTAGGCATAATCATGGTAAAATGGACTAGTCGAAATTATCGACGTTAAAAGCACGTTGAAAAATTAACCCCTATTTTTTTCACAGAGGCTGGAGGCCTCAAATTATGTCAAAGACACATAAAATTCTAGCATTACTCTTTCTGGCAATTTTCACCATATCGTGTGGTTTTACCACCGGCGTAAAGACCGCGGTGGAAAATACCGATGCCGAAATCAAAGTTGGTGTTGACTTATACACTGATGTAGAAACAGCCGTTGCCATGTGTAGTCTTACCCAGTTTACCGAGTTCAGCAATATCAAGATCGCCCTGAAACTCAACACCACCTACATTAACAGCTTCCCAGCAGTTCAAACAGCTTGGGCGAGTGCATTCCGTGATCTTGACAATCTTCAGGCAGACTACAACACAGCCGCTCAACCAAATGAAGAGGGCCATATGGATCTTGGCGCCCTAACAGAACAAGGTCTTATGCCTAGCGACATTGCCGCTGGTGGTTTGAACATCATGGTCAACGCCCAAACTCAAGCTCAAGCCATTCAACCTGGTGAAAATGTTTCTCTGGCTGCAATGGACACTGCTTCTGAAGGCTACAACCACATCAACACTGTATGCGGTCAAACCATCACCACAATTAGCGCCTACAACAAATGGTCCCACGACGTATCTAACGCCATAGGTCTAGAAGTTGCTCATAAACTGGGACTTGAATACCTGCCTAAAAATATCTCTCAATACCAAGCGCCCGCTATGAGTAATCCCGCCAACGACTAAAAAGCTACTTCATCTCAATTACCTTTAAAGAGGGTGTTTTTTACACCCTCTTTCTTTTTATCTCTACAAGGAGTAAAAAATGGATTCAACAGCAATCCGCAACACAAGAGCTGCCTCTTTTAAAGAAGCAGCCAGCAAAGGAATGATCCACGCCACCTTTGACCCAAATGGGCCAGGTGCTGTACGACTCTTCCTGATTCCGCCCAAAAAGAATGCCCATGTGGAACCTTGGTTCCTGTCCATCAACGGCGCCATCATCATTCCCCTAGGTCCAGCCTGGGCATGGTTAATGAAGAACTTCATTGAGGCTCTCTGGGAAAACGCTACCCAAAACGTAGAGATTTCCGCAGAGCTGCTCGAAAAAATCAACGTTCAAACCATCCAAGGTATGAATGAACTCTACCCAGAAGTTACAGACGCCCGCCAGTTCATAAGCGATCTAGACGAAATTATGAAAGTCGTCTATGCACTAGTCCACAACGAGCCCATTCCTGATAACTGCATTCCCACCATGAGTATGGCCGAATACGCCGAACGCATGGGTGCTCCTCATCGTATGGATCTGATTGTTTCAGCCATGCGCGTTGCTGGTAAACACCACTGCCCTAACACCTGCCCCCGCATTTGTTATGCTTTGGGAACCCCGCAGATGGATGTTGAAAGCGAGCTCTCAACAGCCGAATGGATCAAGATCCTTGATGCCTGTTGGAATGCTGGCATTCCTCAGATCACCTTCACCGGTGGTGAACCCTTTATGCGCCCAGACATTGTAAAGCTCATAGAGTCTGCGCATGAACACTACACCCGTCTGAACACCAACGGCATCCTGCTCACAGAAGTAATGGCAAAAGCCTTGTTTGAAGCCAGTTTGGACAACGTCCAAGTCACCTTATACTCACTCACCCCTCATATCCACGACCATTTAGTTGGCAATAAGGGTGCATGGCACTTAACAGTTGCTGGAATCAAGAATGCTATCGAAGCAGGACTACCTATCAGCATCAACACCCCTCTCACATCACTAAATGCTGACGGCTATCTTGCTACCATTAGATTTTTGCATGATTTAGGTGTCCGCAACTTCACCTGCTCAGGCTTAATCCCCAGCGGTGCAGCCACACACGACGTCAACATTGGAGAAGCTTTAAGTGGCAAAGAGCTCTTCAAAGTTCTTAGCCTAGCTCTCACACTCTGTGACCAGTTAGATGCCGAGATACAGTTCACCTCGCCTGGTTGGATTTCCGACGAACTCTTAGAGTCAATCGGTCTTTCCCAACCCATTTGTGGTGCAGGACTTTCCAACATGGCCGTTGGCCCTCTTGGAGACGTACTTCCTTGCCAAAGCTGGCTTCACCAAGCCGGTCTAGGTAATCTACTCACCACTCGGTGGGAAAGAATTTGGAAAGCCAAAAAAACCAAAGAGCTTCGCATGATCGAACCTGTTGGTTGCCCCTTATCGGAGGTGGAATAATGACCAAACGTAAAGTTCTCTTCACCATCGTCCTACTCCTGCTCTTCATCCTGCCTTCCTCTGCTTTAGCTCAAGGTCCACCAGATGTCATTCATGAATATTTGGTAACTATTGAGCCTCAGTTAAACGGGGATCTGAACATGCGCTATGATTTTGATTACTGCGCCTCTACAGATTTCCCAGCCAACTCGGCCTACTTAGATATCAGTATGGCCAATCGCAACTTCAAAATCCTTGATTACGGTCCGAGAGACTGGGTCACAGATGCTGATGAGAACGGTGGTGTTGCTCATCTTGAGTTCGCCTCGCTTCCAAAAGCTGGCGACTGTTTCAAGTTCTGGTTCACCGTCAATCAGCAAGAAATGGCCAACCCCAAAGGTGAAGAGGTCAGTTTTCAGTTCTGGCCAGGCATGTTTACCTTCGCCGAAACCAAACACTTGGTTGTGGCCTGGAAAATGCCTGCAGACCCTACCTCAATCCTCTTCAAAAACACCGAGCCAGTCGAAACAAACGGCTACATGGTCTGGGAAACATCCAACCTCGCTCCAGAAAAGTCACTCACCATCGAGCTTCTCTATACCAAAGCCGCTTTTCCAGAGCTCAAGCAAGCAGCAACTGCCTCTAACAACAGTAGTAACAATGGTGACAGCCAACCTGCAAATAGTAGTGGGGGTGGAATTAAGTTCTCACTCCTATCCTGTCTATGCATGATTATGGTGTTCCTTGTCATTTGTTACTTCATCTACACCTGGAATAGAAGTTCAAGTGATAATGATGACAGTGACTATGGCACAGGTTCCTGGATTGGCACATCACCCACAGCCACAACTAACGCCCCTCGTCGCCCTCGCCCCACATACTCAGCGCCAAGTTGTGTTAGCACTCCATCTCGTCCTAAGCGTCGTACTGGTGGAGGTGGCTCACGAAGTGGTCGAACCACATCCTGCGCTTGTGTCTCAAGCTGTGCTTGCGCCTGCGCCGGATCAAGTTCCTCCGGTCGAGCCGGATGCACCCAAAAAGGTTTTATCATTGGCTTTAAAGAATACGCCAAGAGGCTTAAGAATAAAAAAGATGAAGCCTAAACACTACATCCTACTACTTCTTACCTTCCTACTGTTAACGGCTTGCTCTACTCAAGGTGCCGAAGATGCAGTAAGGGAAGACTGGCCTGAATACCCACCCATAGAATACTCATGGGTAGTAGACAAGAACTGCAACTTCAGCCAAGAATCCATAGACTATGCAGATGCCATCTTCCAAAAACTGCAAGACGAAAACCTCATTGAGGTTGGAGTTGTTTGCATCAGTGGAGTTGGTGACGACATCAAATGGCTCATGGGCTGGGGTGACTACGTTGGAGTTGGTTTAAAAGACAGTGGTCGAGGAATCATCTGGCTCATTCGGCCCGATGTAGATCCAAAAGACCATCGAATCACCTACCACACCAACGATCAGTCTTGGCAAACTACCGCCGTTGACAACAGTCCCATCATGCGACAGACTGTCAACTTCTGCAACTGGGACAACTTCGACGGTTGTCTCGAGAATCTAGCTCAAATGACGGATAACTACATCCGTCAAGAAGATCGCCTAGATTAAATAAAGGTTAATTCTAACTTTAAGCCCCGCACATTGCGGGGCTTTTTTTATAATCTTATCTCACCTATCCATAACACCCAGCTCAACGATCGTCACCCTCTGTGTTATTTATTTCCTCACTACCTTAGTTTGAGTACCCTTGTCTTCCACTATGTACCCCAAGCTCTCAATTTTCTCTCTTAAACTATCAGACTCTTCCCATTTCTCTTCTTCCCTCAACTTACTTCTTTCTGCCACCAACTTCTCTACTTCCTTCGTCTCGGCGAAGTCTTTAGGAAGGTGGGTATCACTCTTGGCTAGGTTCAACCCAAATACCTCATCAAACTTCACTACCAGCTCTTTTTTATCACCATCACTTAAAGTCTTGTCTTTAATCATTTCCCAAACCAGAGCCAAGGCTCCTGGCATATCCAAATCATCTTCCAATCTTTCTATAAACTTCTTCACATACTGGTTGCTAACTGCCGTATCTTCATCAGTAGCTCCATGTAATCCAGCTACCTTCTTTCTCAGCCTATCTAAGGCTGTCTGAGCCCCCTTTAACGCCTCCCAGGTAAAGTTTAGCTGCTTCTTATAATGCCCTGTTAAATAGAAGTACTTCAGGTCTAAAGGTGAAAAACCTTTCTTCTCCAAATCCTGCAAGGTATAGGCATTCCCCAAACTCTTACCCATTCTTCCTCCATCCACCAATAAAAAGGCTCCATGTAACCAATACTTCACAAATGGTTTCTTACCAGTACTCCCCTCAGACAAAGCAATCTCATTTGGGTGGTGGGTACTTCTTAAGTCCTCACCTCCAACATGCAAGTCAAACTGCTCACCCAGATACTTCATACTCATTACCGAACACTCGGTGTGCCAACCAGGAAAACCTTTACCCCATGGGCTCTCCCACTCCATATCTCTCTTTTTTGTTTTAGGTGAAAACTTCCACAAGGCAAAATCTCGTTTATCTTTTTTCTCCTTATTTATCTCCACTCTGGCTCCCTCCATAATTTCATCTAAGGTAGATAGCTCTCCATACTTAGAACCTTTTTTCTCAAAAGCTACCGTATCAAAATACATTCCATCCTTAATTTTGTAAACCAAACCTTCTTTTTCAAGTTTTTCCACCAAGACTATCTGTTCCTTTATATGGTCTGTAGCTTTTGGCAACTTATTAGGCTTCAAAAGTCCCAATTTATGCATACCTTGCTTAAAGTCCTTGGTATACTTCTCTGCTACATCCCAAGCAGTTTTTCCTTCCCTCTTTGCTCCTTTTTCCAACCTGTCTTCTCCAGTACTAGAGTCTCCTTCATTGTCTCCAGTCAAGTGGCCCACATCGGTAATGTTCATTACATACTTGGTTTTGTAGCCTAAATAGTTCAAACTTCTTACCAACAAATCCCCTAAAATATATGTTCTCCAGTTCCCTATCTGCACAAAATCATATACCGTTGGTCCACAGGTATACACTCCTGCTTCACCCTTCTTAATTGGTTTAAATTCTTCTAAATCTCGATTTAAAGAGTTATATAGCTTCATACTTAAGTTTTATTATACCTACTTCTCATCTCTATTATTAATAGCCCAAACAATCCGCTTGTTAGTAGTATCTATCTGTTGTCTATTCTTTCCCCTATATTTCTTCTTATACCCACTCACTTCTTGCCATGCCTATATTCTACCATTTCAAAGCCCATAATTTTAGTGCTTCTTCCTAGACATCTCTCCAGTCCCTCCACCACTATTTTGAGCTTGTCTAATCTGGATCTCTCTCTCTGACTCCTCTCTTTGCTCCTTCTCATCTTTCTTTACTTCTTCTTGCCTTTCTCCTATCTGTTCTTCCTGGTTCTTCTTCTGCTTCTTTTTATTTATGTACGCAGCCAGTTCCTCTCTTACTCTTGTTAATCCTCTTTGTCTTTTCGCAGCCGATTGTTGTTTAATAGCCTGCATTGGATCAGCCTGCTTTTGGCCCTCCATCTGAGGCTGTCTACCTCCCAATTGGTCCTCAGACACAGAGGAACCTCCACCCACAGTATTCTCAACCGTTGCTTTTACAATATCGGCTCCTGCCTTAACAGTCTCTTCTGCAGTCTTTTTAACCACTCCTTTTAGCTCTCCTACCACCTGTTTACCAATTCCGCCCATTGCTGTTGCCATAACCTAAATTAAACCACAAAAATACCTCAAACTTCTCTTCTACCTTCCAAAGCCCTACTCAATGTCTGTCCATCAGCATACTCCACATCCGCCCCAGTCGGTAATCCCCTACCAATTCTAGTTATTTTTACCTTATCTATCTTACTTTCCTTTATTCTGTGGGTAATATACATGGCCGTGGCTTCGCCCTCCATGGTTGGGTTTGTAGCCAAAATCAACTCATCCACATCTCCTTTTTTCACTCTAGCCAACAACTCATCTATTCTCAACTCCTCAGGGCCAACCCCCGCCAATGGATTAATTGCTCCACCCAACACATGATAAACCCCATTAAATCCATCCGCCCGTTCAAAAGCCAATAAATCCAATGGTTTCTCAACTACACACACCAAACTCTTCTCTCTTCCGTTATCCTTACAAACTGGGCACAAATCATCCTCACCAATATTAAAACAAATTTCACATCGCTTAGTATCTTTCTTTAATCTACCCAATGCCTCCCCAAACTTTTCCAATCTTTCCTGAGGTACATGCAACAAGTAGTAAGCCAGTCTAGCTGCCGACTTTGGTCCAATACCAGGCAGACTCTCAAACGCATCAATCACCTTTTGTACCGGCCTTATACTTTTCATAACTCATCAAGTATAACTCAAAACATTAAACTGAAGGGCTGTAAAATCTAGACCTAAGGCAATACCCATGTTAGGGCAGGCATTTGATAACTTAAAAATAAAAACAAAAATCTACTTAAAAATCTTACCCAAATCCCCCATCATACCTTGCATCTCGCCCGCTGCCCATTTTTGAGCTCTCTCAGTAGCACTGTTTATTACCTTTAAAACTCTTTTGGAATCCTCACCATCTATCTCCATTGACTTAATTTTTCCTGCTCCAGTTACAACAACCTTTACACCATCTTCTTCAATTACCATCTTTTTCTTAGAAATACGCCTCTGCAAGATTGCTAGTTTAGCGGCGGCTGCTCCTTTTGATCCAAAGTTTCCTATACTCATAAACAATAATATACCACAAAAGAAACACCCTTACTCAAGACCCAACCACCAGCTGATTTATCTTTATTCTTCCTTTCAATTTCCAAAAACATCCTCCGCCGACTTAACATACTCATCTTCTTTTGGCATCTCAATTACCCTATCAACAGCCTTTTCAGGTTTCTGAACTTGCTTCTCCCCTAATACACATCTTAAAATCGTTGGTCCCCACAGCTCACCAGCAGCTTGCTCAATTAACATTCTCTTAGAATCCTGTTCCAGTTGGCTTTTGTGAAATTCATAAAAAACCTCTACCGTTAAGTTATTACCATCAGCAACTTTTGGCTTAGAAGCTCGTAAAAGTCCTGCCACAGATCTGTTCTTAACCGATATTGTCTCCAAAAACTTACCCCATTCCTCCTCTATCTTAACCATAGACAGGCTATTATTACCCATCTTTTTCACTTCCTTTTTTACTTCTTGCTTCACTTCTTGTTTCAGTTCTTTTACCACTTTTTTAAGAACTTCCTTTGGCTTTGTTACAACTGGCTTACTCTCCATCACAACCTCCTTTTTTAAGGGTTCGTTTGATCTAGTTTTTAAACCCACCTCCAAGAGAGCCAACTCAATTGGCAAAAACGGTAGTGGCGACACCTTAAGCTGAGCCGCAGACCCAATTAGAAAACCTGCCAACTTTACCTTTGAACCAATCTCATCACCATCTGCAACACCAACTCTAATCATCTCTTGCAAAGACCTTAACAAGCTCTCCAACAAGTTACCAGCCCCCACACCTTTTCTCTCCAAATCACTCAAAACCCCACCTATCTCTCCAAAACGTCCTTCCAAGCTCATCTTCAACAACTCAACCACATCGTCTATTCCTGCCAATCCCAACATCTTCTTCACTTCTTCTTCGGTAATCTTTACCTTAGAATTTCCCAATTGCTGTAGTAGTTTATGTCCCTCTCTAAAGCTACCGTCTATAGATCTTGCTAAAAAACTAACAGCCTCTTTATCAATCTTAAGTTTCTCACCTTTTACCACCTTCATCAAGGAAGCCTCTACCTCTTTTTCCGTAGCCTTAGTAAACCTCAACTTGGCACAACGGCTAATAATCGTCTCTGGTACCTTATGTTCCTCTGTAGTACACAGAAAGAACATTACGTGTAATGGTGGCTCTTCCAGTACTTTCAACAAAGCGTTAAAGGCCTCCTTGGTCAACATGTGCACCTCATCTATTATGTAAATCTTCTTCACCAACTTTACTGGCGACAACTTAATCTTCTCCTTTAAATTCCTTATATCATCAATTCCTCGGTGTGATGCAGCATCCATCTCCAAAACATCTATCTCGCTTCCTTTTCTAACTCCCTTACAAACATCACACTTTCCACAAGGTTCTCCCAAACCAGTTCCTTTCCTCCCTGTACAGTTAACAGCTGCTGCCAATATCCTGGCGGCACTAGTTTTACCAGAACCCCTTGGACCAACAAAAAGATATGCATGAGCCAAGTTTCCACTCTTAATAGCCTCAAGCAAACTACCCCGTACACCAACCAAATCTAGCTCTTCAATTTTCTGCGGTCTGTATTTTTGATAGTAGGTCACCTATCAACCCTAACTCTCTAGCTCCTCCCCTGTCAAGGTGGAAATTATTTACTCAATCATGATGCACGCCCAACAAGTGCAACACTCCGTGAAGTACTAAAAACTCAACTTCTTCGTCTAAAAGTTTGTTTAGTTTCACCGCCTGTTTTTTGGCCACACTGTAACAAACAATTACATCTCCCAACACCATCTCATCACTCTCTGATACCGACTCATCACCTTCTACTTGACTAAAAGACAGTACATCAGTCACCTCATTCTTACCCAAATATTTTTTGTTCAGTTCCTTTATTTTTCGCTCTCCCACCACCAAAACACTTAACAACACATTCCCTTTTATCCCCTTTTCTAACAGCAAATTCTCTACTCCTTCTCTAATCCTTTTTCTATCAACCTTATATCTCCCATCAGCCTTAATTAAAACCTTCAAACTTAAGTCGCTACTCATAGTTCTCCAACCAACTTAGCCACCAAAGTACCATCTGCCTTTCCTTGAAGTCTCTTCATCACCTCACCAATCAATCTACCACCAGCCAACTCACCTTCTTTTTTCACTTCCACAATCATCTGCTTCACTTCTTCCTCACCCATCTCCTCAGGTAAATATCCTTTAATTACCTTTAGTTCGTAGCTCTCACTTTCAGCCCTATTCTCATCTCCAGCCTTTTTATAAATTTCTACAGCATCTTTTCTCTTTCTGGCTTCCTTCTTCAACATAGCCAACACATCTTTATCACCATCTTTATTATCCACCGTTAGATAGCCAATCTCAGACCACATCAACTTCAACACAGCCACTAAAGGTCTATCAGCCTTTTTCTTGGCATCTAACAAATCGGTTTTGATCTTATCTTTCAAGCTCATCTTATTTAGTTCTTCCTGATGCACGTTTATTTCTTCGTCTAATTTTAGCGAACTCTTTTTTCAAAACTTTCTTCTGTTCATATCGTTTCTTAGACTCACTCTGATGCCCACCAAAAGCCACTTCTTTTACTTTTTCTAAACCTGGATCATTAAAAGTCATCCTCTTAAACTCATTTATAAGTTGTTGCTGACTTTGACCTTGTTTCTTCTTAGCTACTAAAGCCATTTATAAAACACCTCGCTTTCTGTTTTTTTAATTACTATGTCTGTCCGGCTGGTTCGTGCTTGCTCCCGCCTAAAACATGAATATGTTCATGCTCAAAGTGATTGTATCCTGCACCATTACAAACCAACTTGTAGCCAGTTTCAGATAAGTTCAAGTCTTGAACTACACCAAAAACAGCTCCCATCATTTTACCCCAGAATACAGGCAAATTACTACCCTCAATCTTCCTCTCCGTCATCCCGGACTTGATCCGGGATCTATACAAATCTTCCTTTCCCACATGCTTTTTAGGCATTACCAAAACATGCACTGGAGCCTTTGGGTACTTGTTCTTTATAGCCAAGAACTCATCACTCTCCCACACCTTCTTAGCCGGCTCTCTGCCCGCTACAATCTCACAAAACAAACATTCTTCTTTACTCATAACTCAAATTATAAACTAAATATCTAGAGCCAAGGTTGCCGAGTCCAGCCCGCAGCCAGCCTGCGATGTGAGGACTGGCACTCGGTGAGCTTGGCTAAATTAACTTCATCACATCTCGTATGGTTATCAGAATCATTAACCCCAACAAAACTATCATACCTATGCCATGCACCCAACCCTCTATCTTGTTCTTTAATTTCTTACCAATTATCATTTCTAGTCCTAAAAACACCAATCTTCCTCCATCCAAGGCCGGCAATGGCAATATATTCAAAACTGCTAAGTTCATAGACAAAATTCCCATAAACTGCAAGCTGGCCAACCAACCCATCTCATTTACCTGGGCTGACACTTTGTATATCCCCACCGGCCCAGCTACATCCTCTGGCATTCCTTCACCCGCCACCAAACCAGTTACCATCTTTCCCAATCCTCCAGCTATCTCTTTACCCCAAGAATAGGCTTCTCTGGTACCCACCACCACACTCTTAACCGGCATTTGGTACCACGGCAGCTTAACCAGCTCTGTATCAGACAACAAGACCCCTACAGACCCTTCACCCTCTGGTGGATCTACTCTAGGAACTAGCTTCACTTCCCGTTCTTCACCTTCTCCCAAAAGAATCAATAGTATCTCTTTACCTTTATTCTCACCAATATACTCAATTAACTCCTCGGTCTTCTCAAAACCCTTAACCACATCTCCATCCATCACACCTACCTCAGCCGCCGGGCTCCCATCAGCTACACCAACAACCTTCACCTTACCCATCTGTGTTGGCACCCCCATTACAGAGTAAACTATTCCAAACAACACTACACCCAATACAAAGTTTCCAAACACTCCGGCCAAAAGCACTACCGCTCTTTGCCAAATTGGCTTCTCCCAAAACAAACTCAAAATCCTTCCCGGACCAGCCTTTTCTCCTTCTTCATAATTCTCTCCCTTTATCTTCACAAAACCACCAATTGGCAACAAGTTCAAACTAAACAGGGTCCCTCTCCAGTTAAAAAGCTTCTTTACTCTGGGTGGAAAACCAATTCCAAACTCCTCTACCTCCATACCAAAAAACTTAGCGGCCAAAAAATGACCCAACTCATGAATCAAGATCAATATAGACAGAGTAAGAATGAATATTACAACTTGCATAACAACAATATTAACACACCTCTATGGAGCCAACCTAACAGCTCCTCTTACAACTTTGTATTTGCTCTCCTCGAATCCAGGTACCTTATACATTTTTACTCTTTTCAACGAATCTAAATCAGCATCTAGTCTTTTGGAAAAATCAACGTCTCCCTGCCTATCACCTACAAAAACTACATTCTCACCTGGAACATAACCTGCTTCATTCTCCATCCAATCAACCACCTGTCTAATCGCCAAACCACCTTTTTTATACTGCTTTGTCAAGAACCTCCAATCACCACCAAATATCTTTATGTCTCGTTTTTCATAGCAATATGGAAACGCCTCATACCTCTGCCCCTTTCTGCTTAACACTCCAGCAACTTGGTGTCCGGGATAAGGTTGATTAGTAACCATGGCTATCTTCCACCCCTTATCCTTCAGTTCATCAATCAACTTCAAGTAGCCTTCAGGAACCAATCCTAGTTTCCCACTTTTCAAAGCTTTCCAGTGAGATCTACAAGTACCATCTGAATCAAAAAGAACCACTCCAGGTTCTAAATTTCGTATCTTTTCTACCGCTTTTTCAAATCCACCTACCTCTACCAACTCCACCTCACCATGATTCATTTCACCGTTAACTGAAATCTCCATATCAACATACTACCATTCTTTAAAAACCAATTTATATATCCTACATCTCTTCTGGAACCTCTACATTCAGTAGCTTAAGTCCATTCTCCAGTACTTGAGCTACAGCAGTAGTTAAACTTAATCTAAACTCCTCATTCTTGCTACCAATTACCTGATTATTCCCATAAAAACCATTGAAACTTCTAGACAACTCTAGCAAGTACTCACACAGCAAGTTTGGCGAAAACTCCTTGGTTGCTCTTTCAACCACCTCTTCAAACCTATACAACTTTCGCAACACCTTAAGCTCCTCATCACTAAGCTTGACTTTGCTAAAGTCATCCTCGATCTCGCCAAGCGTGGATCGGGATAACACGCTCTTGGCTCGAACCGCTGTGTACTGAACATACGGGCCAGAATCACCTTCCATAGAAAGAGCCTTCTCCCAATCAAACTTGTAGCTTGTTTGGGGTGAATGCTTAAGATCATTAAATATCACCGCTCCCACACCCACTTTCTTAGCCGATTGTTCGTTTATTGAAGCCGCTCTCTCAATCATCTGGTTTAAAAGACTCTCCATACTTTCCGTAGTACCTTTTCTAGTACTCATTTTCTTACCATCGTTACCCAACACCAACCCATGTGCCAAATGAACAAACTTCTCTTTCTTTCCCCAACCCATCTTTTCAGCAGTTAAAAACAGTTGTTTAAACGGCAAGCTTTGTTCAGCCCCTACCTCATAGACATACAGATCAGAGGCTAAGTTTGGGGTTTCATTTCGGTGTTTTATCGTGGCCATATCCCGGGTAAAATAAGTACTCGATCCATTACTTTTTACTAGCATGGCCGGTGGTAAATCGGGCAGTTCCACAATTAAAGCTCCACCCTCTCCCACAACAGCAACCTTCTTTTCCTTCATCTCTTTCACTATTTCAGGAATCATATCTTTATAGAAACTCTCTCCATTAGCTATGTCTATGCTTACTCCCAACAAGTTATAGATTCTGTCAAAATCCTTTAAGCTCATCTCTACCGCCAACTCCCAAATTCTCTTGGCCTTCCTCTCCCCTTTCTCTAGTCTGGCAAATGCTTCTTGCGCTTTTTCTAAATACTTCTCATCTTCCTTTACCAACCTATTGTACTTTACATAAATTTTCTCTATTTCGTCTACCTTCATTTTAGACAAATCTAAATCCCATTTTTCTACCGCTGCAATAATCATTCCAAACTGAGTTCCCCAATCACCCAAGTGATTATCTCCCACACATTTCCAACCAGAAAACTTATACAAGTTATATATCGCTTGGCCAATAATGGTAGATCTCAAGTGGCCAACACTAAACTGCTTAGCAATATTAGGGGCACTATAGTCAATTACCATTCGCTTCCCTTTACCCCAAAAACCTCTACCGTAATCTCCAGCCTTCTTCACCACTTCGGCCATCTCGTTCACCAGCCAGCCTTTCTTTAACCAAAAGTTAACAAAGCCTGGACCAGCTATGTCTATTTTCTCCACCACCTTCATTAAATCCTTATCCTTCAACAGTTCTTTCTCCAACTCCCCCGCCTTCACTCCCGTTTTTAAAGCCACATTACTTGAATAGTCTCCATGATCTTCATCCGCCGGATGCTCAATCCCAACCTTCAAGGTCCCACCTTGTAGGCCTTTAACTCCCTTTTCAATCGACTGTTTTATTATTTCTCTTATCTGCATTCAACCTATTTTAGCAATAAAAAACTGGATAGTCTAAAGACCTTAAGAATTTAAGATCAACAAACTATCCAGAGTATTGTAAAAGACGGGTCAACCGGCCAGAGTTTATCACCTGCCTTTACTTGGTTAAATAAAAGGAAACTTCTAAAGAGCGACCGGTCAACCCAAAGGCCTCGCCTGGACTCGAACCAAGAATTACGCAAGCTGCAACTTGCGCGCCTTATCCATTTGGCTACGAGGCCATACCAAAATAAAAGTACCTGTTCAATATACTAAAAACCTCCAACACAATCAACTTCAATTAAATCTCCATTATCTCGGCCTCTTTTAAAGTCCCTATTTCTTCTAGTTTAACCTGATACTTCTCAAACACTCTCTGCATTTCTTCCAGCATTCGCTTTACATCATCCTCACTCACTCCAGACTGGCCATCTAAGCCATCTATCTCCTCTTTAATGTCTCCTCTAGCCTGTCTAAGCATTACCTTACCACTCTCCATCTTCTGAGCCAGAAGTTTAACAAAATCTAGCCTTCTCTCTTCTGTTAGTGGTGGCACAGGCAATCTAATTATACTTTCACTTACCGCTGGTGATAGCTGCAACTCACTTTGAGTAATAGCTTTTTCTATATCCTGAATCACACTTTTGTCCCAAGGCTCTATTAAGATCAAAGAATGATCTGGAGCCGAAATACTAGCCAGCTCCTGCAATCTCATCTTCTGACCATCATAGGCACTCACCATAATGTTCCCCACCATGTCTGGCTTAGCTTTGCCAGTTCGCACCGTATCCATGTCTCCTCTAACCACCTCAAGAACCCTATCAAGCTTCTGCACCAACTTTTTCATTACTTCTTGTTCCATTATTTATTCATTTTACTATTTTTATCTTCAAGTGTCTCTTTTGCTTTTTTCATACAACTCTCACAATCAATCAGGTGACTCATCACCTTCGCCAAAAAACCAAGTCTATCTACACTACCTTGAATCTCACTCAACATTTCTGGGTGCTCAAAAAACTTCACTACCTCAGACTCATCAATCTCTGTGTCCACAGCATCCGCACCTTCAAATAACCGTGTCAAACTTTTTGGGTCAAACTCCACTCTATTCATAACCACTATTGTAACCCGTCTAATTTATACACAAAATCCTCTTGCATTTTATTATTTGGAATACCTAAAGATCTTACTGCCAACCCTCCCTTTGAACTATAAAGTTTCTTGGCTTCATCAAGTAAACCTCCTCTACTATCTTTAAGTGGTGGCACATTTAACCTCAAAAAACCAACATCTTTCCAACTACCCACACCTTTTAAACTAAAATGCGGTTCCATAGCTGTTAAATCAAACACATCTTCACCTCTAACTCTATTATGTAAACTTGCTGTCACATCTACAGCATAGTATTTCCCAGTCTCTGGATTTCTTACTACTAAGTCAATTCCACAATAAACGTCAAGTTCTACTGGAGGCAAACTTACTTCCCAACCCTCCTTCTTAAACAAAAGTGCCGAAGTCACCATACCTCTAATACCCTCAACTAATCTAGCATTCTCTTTCATATCCACACAATCACTTACCATTAAATCACCAAAAGTATCAGTCAAAAACAAGAAATACCTAGCCAGCGGCATGCTAAACTCATTTTTTTCTAAATCTACATTGCCTGCAACTATTCTTACTACTTCTTGCTGAAGAAGTACCGACTCTTCCATAAATCCAACTCTATCTTCAGCATCAGCATCTTCTAAATCTCCTATTTGATTTTTCCAATCTACTAATGAAAACAACTGTCCAAAAAGTGACAATACTGCCTTTTCCTCAGATTTCAGATCTTCACCACAATCTCTTTCCAATTCACCTATTCTCCTTTTGAATTCTTTTAGACTCAAAACTCCCTCATCGTATTCTTTTTCAGCTTCAACAACACTTTTCGAAAACTTCCTTACCACCCCTGTTTCTTTCGGAAACACTTTATCCGAACTACCACCCAATACTTCAAATTCTCCTGTATCTATATCTGGACTTACAATCATGAATCAATTGTACTCTACTCTCCCAATTCAAATCTAGTAAACCTTACTATTCTCATATTCTCTCCTATCTTACCTACCAACTCCTTAACCAACTCTCCAACTTTTTTGCTTGAGTCTCTTATATAGCTCATTTCCTCTAGCTCTTTTACATCTTTGGGGTTCATACTGGCTATCTGCATGGCTACTTCCTTACAAAGTCCTACAAACTCATCATTCTGAGCCACAAAGTCCGTCTCACAAGCCATCTCTATCATAGCTCCTACTTTACCTGTTTGATGAACGTATGAGTAAATTAAACCACTATTTACTTCCCTATCAGACTTCTTAGCCGCTTTGGCTAAACCTTTCTTTCTTACAATTTCCTCTGCCTTCTTCATGTCTCCCTTAGCCTCTTCCAAAGCCTTTTTTACTCCCATTACTCCTGCTCCTGTTTTATCTCTAAGTTTCTTAATCTTATCCATCATATATACACTCTGTCATTCTGGCTTGTCCAGAATCGTTAATTATTAATTATTTCTTCTTTTTTAACCCCAACTCCATAGCTTCAACCAGCTTTCTTACCACCAAGCTCACGGCTGCAGTAGCATCATCATTCATAGGAATCGGATAGTGAATTGGATCAGGATCAGTATTAGAGTCTACCAAAGCCACTATCTTAGTTCCTCTAATCTTAGCTTCCTTTATAGCCGTTCTCTCCTTCTTTATATCTACTACAAAGATAATGTCAGGTGCAGAATTTAAGCTTGCTAAACCACCAAACTGTCTTTCAAGCTTAGCTATCTCTCTGTCTACCATCAATCTTTCCTTTTTTGTATAACCCTTTAACTCCCCACTATCTCTTTGTGCTTTTAGCATCCTCAACCTATCCATTCTGGTCTTCATCTGCTGCCAGTTGGTAATTGTTCCACCCAACCATCTTTCAACCACAAATGGTAACTCAACTCTATCAGCTTCACTTCTTACTATTTCCTTAGCCTGTCTCTTTGTACCTACCAAAGCAATGGTCTTACCTTCACTCATCCACTTAGTTAAGGCTGCACAAGCTTCATCAATACAATCCACGGTCTTTTCTAAATCAAATATGTGTACTCCACCTTTCTTAGTGTGTAAAAATTTTGCCATCTTGGGGTTCCATCGTCTAGCCACATGGCCAAAATGAGCCCCGGCTTCAAACAAAATCTTAACTTTTTCTTCTTTAGTTCCTTTTAAAATCTTCAACTCTTCCTCAACCTTAACTGTTTTAACAGCTTTAGTTTTCTCTTCCTCAACCTTAACTGTTTTAACAGCTTTAGGTTTCTCCTTCTCAACAGTTTTTGTTTTTACTACAGTTTCTTCGTTCTTTTTAGTTGCCATATTAGTTTCCTTATTACCTCTCTCTGGGACCTACTCAGGAAACTCCCCAAAGATGCGTTTTGTTATTAACTTGTGCTATTATACCTACCATTACTCGCTTATTCAACCCATATGCCTAAGCTCGAACTAGACCAACCAAAAGAAACATTACAAGGAATGAAGGTTTTGGTAATTGATGATATGCCCATCACACTAGAGAGCATGCAAAATACGTTTGACCTAGTCGATCTCACCATCACCACGGCTGAGAATGGCGAGGAAGCTCTTGACATACTTACCCAAGACCCAAACTTTGATCTCATCATCACAGATAAAAAAATGCCGTACATGAACGGCATTAAATTCCTAGAATTCATTCTAGCCGATCCCAGCATCACTACCTGCAAAACTTTTATTCTACAAACAGCTTCTGTCAGCTTGGAGCTAATCAAATATATAGAGAATCTAGATGCTCAAGCTAAAAGAATCGATCCAGAAATGCAAATAAAATACATACACAAAACTTACAGCATTCAAGACTTTTTCAACTTTCTAGACTCCGTCATTACCTCACAGTCAAACTAATCCGTCTTAGACAAATTCTCAAACAAACTTACCACCGTTACCGGGCCCACACCACCTGGTACGGGTGTATAAAAACTGGCTATCTTGCTTACTTTTCTCTCAAAATCAGCCTTTGGATAACCTAGATCAATCACTATCACACCACTCATTAGCATATCAGAGGTAATCAAATCAGCTTTACCTGTAGCACTTATCACCACATCACATTTCATCAAATTCTCTCTGGCCTGTTTACTCCCCCACATCATCACAGCACACAACGATCGTCCCTCTCTGTGATTACTTTTCCTTTCTTCTATATCAATTCCAATCACCTTGTACCCCACACCAAATCTTTTTACTAAAGCCTTCCCCACCATTCCCCCAGCTCCAACCACCGCCATCTGGGGTTCAACCTCCCATAGAGGTTGAACCCCAGATAATAATATTTTCTCAACCGCAACAACAACCGCCGGCAAAAATTTATCGCCGTCTGGATTCAGTCCATCTACATCTTTCTTAAAGTCTATCAAGTTCAATATCTCGTCTCTTTTCTTATTATCTGCTCCAGCTATTGGCAGTTGAACCAGTAATCCATCTATACTACTGTCTTTACTCACCTCCAACACGGCTTGTTTCAATTTCTCTAAATCATCTATTATTCTCACTTCTACCTTCACGCCCAAACTCTCTCCCATCTCTCGTTTTAACTTCACATACCTGCTTTCATTGTTTCCTGTCTGGAAAATCACCAACCTCTTTCCCACCAAATTTCCTTCAGACTTCAATTCCTCTCTGATCTTGTTTGCCAGAAGCACTCCATCAAAAATCATTCCTTTTTCTTTTCAGCTTCGTACTCATTCACCAACTCCTCGATTTCTTTTTTACTCAACCCCATTACCTCTTCTACTTCCTTCCAGACCTCGTCTTGAGGCAATCCTCTATATCTAGCCTCAAAAGGCAAATAGATTACTCTTCTTAAATCATTTCTACCAGTTTCAATTCTTCTGTTCATATTCATCACCATCTACTCTAACAAACCAACCCGTCTCTTGTCTACCCTTTAACATAGAAATCAACCATTCCTCTCTATCGACCTCCTCCCTCCTTCAATGAATCCAGCAGTCATCAATCTCCCTTCTAAGATATTCATCATTCCCGCCAACACCTCATCTTGACTCAAATTTGCATCAACTATCTCCCATCTTGATTCCTGTTCAAATGACATATCAAACTCAGCCAGTTGCCTATATACCTCATTTACCTTTTGGTGAAACTGCAACCCTTCTGCGTCCAAGCGATTGATCTCTCCAGTCGTGTTTCGTCTCTCCAAACCAGTCTCAGCCTCAACATCAAACAATAGAGTTAAATCGGGTGTCAAGCCTCTTGTTGACATTTCGTTTAGTCGGTTAACCCTACCGCAACCAACTCCTCTGACATATCCTTGATAAACAATACTACTGTCACCAAACCTGTCCATCAAAACAATCTCACCCATCTCTAGTCTGGGAATAATTTGGCTTACAGTCATCTGACTCCTGCTCGCTTGATAAAAATATGCTTCAGTCAGCGGATGCACATTCACTCTTCCAAACCTTTGCTTCAATACTACCTCTCTAATCTCTTCTCCTATCACATCTCCACCAGGCTCTCTCATCGCCACCACTTTTAAACCTTGAGCTCTCAATCTTTCCACAGCATAAAATACTCCCCCACTTTTCCCAGAACCTTCACCACCCTCAAAACTAATCAGATATCCTGGATATTGCCTGTCCTTCATTGCAACCAACTATAGTCTGTCAATTTGTTAAAATCAACCAACTATTTATCTTATTTCTTTTTTTCCTTCACCTCTCCAACCACCGGCTTTTTCCAACTAGCCCAGTCACACTTAGGGTACTTCTCACAACCATAAAACTCTCTTCCTTTTCTAGTTTTCTTTATCACCACCTTGGCACCACATTTCTCACAATCTACTCCCTTCAAATACTTAGTCATGTTCTCAATATGTCTACACTCCGGGAACTGATCACAAGCAAAAAACTCTCCAAACCGGCCACTCTTAACAATTATCTCCCCTTTTTTGCAGGTTGGGCATTTTCTACCTGTCTTAACTACCGGAATTACTATTGCCTTCACTTTCTCCTCTACCTCCAGTACCTGCTTATCAAATGGTCCATAGAAATTAGACAGCATTTCCTGCCAATCCTCACCTTTTGTAGCTACCTCATCCAACTCCTTCTCCATCCGAGCCGTAAACTCATACTCCAACTGATCTGGGAAGTTTTTCACCAAAAAGGTTGTCACCGTTCTACCAATATCACTCAAAAAGAATCGTTTTTCTTTTCTCTCTACATATCTTCTGTAAATTATCTTCGTAATTGTCGGTGCATAAGTAGACGGTCTACCAATTCCTCTCTTCTCCATCTCTCTAATCAAAGAGGCGTCATTGTATCTAGCTGGTGGCTGGGTAAACTTCTGCTCCGCCAAGATCTTATCCAAATCCAACTCCTCTTTTTCTTTTAACTCAGGCAGTAAATTATCATTCTCTTTCGAACTCTTACCCATTACCTTTTTCCAACCATCAAACTTTTCTACCTCACCTCTAGCTACCAACAGATACTTACCTTCCATAACCTCAATATCAACCCTAGTATTATCATATAAAGCCTCTGTCATCTGGCTGGCCATGGTTCTCTGCCAAATTAATCTGTATAGCTTCTCACCATCTCTGGCCATCTTACCTTTACCTACAAAACCATCAGGAGCTTTTGAAACACTAGTTGGTCTAATTGCTTCATGAGCTTCTTGGGCCTGCACCTTTCCACCAGTTTTAAAGCCTCTAGATTTATCTGGCAAATACTCCTTGCCAAACTGCTTACCAACCAAGCTTCTAATCTCTTCTACTACCCCTCCAACCAAACTCAAGGAGTCGGTCCTATGATAGGTAATATCTCCATGCTCATAAAGGCTTTGAGCTACACTCATTGTCTTTCTAGCCGACCAGCCAAACACATTAGCCGCTGACTGCTGCAGAGTTGAGGTCTTAAACGGAGGTCTAGGGTGAGCTTTCCTAGCCTTCTTGTTTATCTTACCAACCACATATTTTGCCGTCTCCAAATCTTTCTGAACCTCTTTAGCCTGTTTTTCATTCACTACCAACGCCTTCTTCCCATCTATTTTATTTAGCTCGCCCACCACCTTCTCCTTCTTCTTAGTAAAAAGCTCTGCTCCCAATGTCCAGTACTCATCAGCCTTAAAGGCCTTAATTTCATCCTCTCTTTCCATTACCAACTTCACCGCCACACTCTGTACTCTACCAGCCGACAAACCACGTCTTACCTTTTTCCATAGAACTGGAGACAGTCTAAAACCAACAATCTTGTCCAGTATTCTCCTGGCCTGCTGTGCTTCAACCAACTTCATATCTATCTTCCCAGGTTTCTTCATGGCCTCAAGCACTGCCTCTTTCGTTATGGAATGAAACACCACTCTCTTGAACTTCTTAGCATCCTCACCTTTTTCCTTCATCAACTCCAGTACATGCCAAGCAATTGCCTCTCCTTCTCTATCAGGGTCAGTTGCCAGTATTACCTCACTTGACTCCTTTACCAACTCTTTAATTATATTCACTTGTGGAGCCTTACCTCTTACCTGAATGTACTTAGGTTCAAACTCATACTTTCCAGCCTTCTTCTCTATATCAACTCCCATTTTAGACTTAGGTAGGTCACGCAAATGTCCTATGGTGGCGGCTACCTTCCAACCTCTGCCTAAGTATTTAGACAAACTTTTCGTCTTGGTTGGTGACTCAACAATTAAAAGCTTCATAACTCTCCACTATACATCATCTTAGTTAAATTTCAAAAGACAAAACCCTAGGCTCCTTGAGTTAAATAACCTCAGCTTATATAATCTACACACTACTTAAAGATCACAGCACGTTCAAAAATAGGAGAAAATTATGGGATTCCAAAGCACAATGCTACTTACGCAAGCAGGCACCTTAAATAAAGCCAAGCTTGAAAACCTTATACTTCGCGGCCAAAAAATATCTGTCCCCGTAGCAAACAACAACTTCGAACCGCTAGATAAACCAGTTACTCTTCAAGGTGTCTATAACCACAAAATCACCACGTTACCTGAAGACATAAGCCTAACTCATGAATTCGACTCTCAAATCGAGTTCAAAGGTAGAACCTTCACCGCTTCAGTCCGAATCAGCTCCACTCAGGAGCTCAAAGGCATTATTGCCGTGATTCAATTTGAAATCTATCCAGAAAACAACGTGAGTGAATAACTTCAAGACAGAAATAGGAGAACATATGGTTGATCAGCTTTATCTCAGTGTTACCAAAACAACTAAATCCTTCTGCACGCCCGAAAGTATTACTTTGGAAAGCACAGTTGAGTTCATAAGCACCACCAACTCTAACTGCGTTCCTCTAATCAAAAGAGGAACCCCGCTTACGAACGCATTACAGTCTCTCGGTGAATTCGGTTGGCAAATAGCAGCCACGATCCCCATCCCTGAAGGAGACCACATTAACAAACTCCATGAAATGCACTTTCTACTTATCCTACAAAGACCACACACCCGCTGACCAACGTCAGCGGTTTTTTATTATCCCAAACTCCAATTGATCACATTTTTTACCCAGCATTTTCACCTAGTTTATCTTTCCCAAAAACCCGAAATAATTCCCAACCCCATTCCCGCATCCATCTTAGGCAACACTCAAACTTTCCCCCATCTATCCGCCAATTTTATAATACTCAAAATTTACTCTTTTCCCCGCAAACAACCTACCCCTACAAGGATGCACCTTGTAGGAGATAGTCCACAATTTCCTTAGCTACAGGCCCGGCCATCTCACTTCCCTCCCCTGACTCCTCCAACATCACCGTTACCACCACCCAGTCATTTTCATCATCACCAACTGCCTGCCCGTCTAAATGCAAAGCTTTTGGCATGGGCACCACCACTGTTATCCATGCATGTGGTTCTGTGTCTTCACCACCATGTTGAGCCGTTCCAGTTTTACAGTAAACCTTACCTTCCATATCAAAAAATGAAAAGGCTGTTCCCCCACTCATGCAAGCTTGCTTCATTCCCGAAGCAATTAAACTCTTGGTCGTCTCGCCAATGTCTATGCCCTCACAATCAGAATCTCCGCTCACCAATCTCGGCCTACATACCTTGCCACTAAACACACTAGCCGTCCAGACGTTCACCTGCAATGGGGTTACCAGTAAATCACCTTGGCCAATAGCCAAATGATAAGTATTCCCCAAGAACCATCTCTCACCAGTTCTTTTCTCTCTCCACAATGGGGTCGGCAAAAAACCACTTGCCTCACCGGGCAAATCAATCTCCGTCTGCCTACCTATCCCCATTTTACCAGACCACTTCACCAAGTTATCTACCCCCAACCACTCACCCAACTTGTAAAAGTAAATATCATTACTTCTTGCCAATGCCTTCTCTATATTCACTTCTCCTTCTGTTCTACCGTACTTGTCAAAATACCAATTACCAAATCTAAACTCACCAATCTTTATCTCACCCTTGTCTTCAACCGTCTTATTCTTGTCTACCACCTCTTCCTCCAAACCAGCCGTAGCCACCACCAACTTGAATACAGATCCTGGTGGATACACTCCAGAAATAACTCTGTTAAACATTGGCTTACCTTCATTATCCCCAACTATTCCCACAGCACTAGAGTAAGCTCCACCTTCTTCACCCCTAACCCCATCCTTTATAAACAAATTAGGGTCAAAACCAGGTAAGCTCACCAAAGCCAACACCTCTCCATTTACCTTACTCACCACTGCTCCACCTCCGGTCAACTCATGTTCATCTATCATCTCTCTCATTGCCCAATAAACCTGTCGTTGCAAACCAATATCTAAGTTCAACCTCAAGTCTTCTCCATCAGTCGGATTCTCTCTATCAAGCTCCTTCATCTTCTCTCCCAAAGCATTTTCCTCAATCAGCTTTAATCCCCAACTCCCTTTAAGCTTATCTTCATACCCAGCCTCCAAACCAGACTTCCCTACCATCTGACCTAAAAAACAACTCTCACCGCACAACTTTAACCTATCTTCTGAAATCTCTCCCACAAAACCAGTTATTCCGGCAGTTATCTCTCCTAAAGGATAATGTCTAACTACTTTTCCATCCACCTTCTTATTCACCACCAAATACTCTCCGTACCTATCAAGAACCACTCCTCGCACAGGCTCTACTCTTTCTTTTCTAATTCTATTACCACTAGCTTGATTCTCATGATACTCGCCCAAAACCAAGGTCAAGAACACCAGTCTAGACAAAAACACCGCCATAACCAGGTATACTCCCAACTTAAACCAACCCACTATCTCCTTCTTCATATTCTTAAGGTCCCCTCTCTATTAGCTCTCATCTTAAAAAACACCATTACCAAAGCAATCAAAGCTGCCTCAACCAACGAAAACTCAATATCAGCCAACAAGTTAACCACTCCAGCCACTCCAACCACCACCAAAACATCAATCCAGTTACTCTTCCCTATCAATCCCTTAACAAAACTTAAGGTCCACACCCCAACTATCAACACCAAACTTGACCAACCTATGGCCAAACCGGTTACTCCTGTTAGTAAAAATCCCAGTCCAAAAGCCAACCAATAAACAAACTTCCAATCCAGTAAAAACCACAAGGCTGGCCAGTACACGGCCCAACCCAAAATACCTTCACCAACCAACAAAAGCGTCACTACTCCAACCAGCTTGTATATAATGTTCTTATTCATTATGCAACTTACTCCCTTACTGATCTCCATACTACTGCTTGTATCAAGTAAACTCAAGCCACTAGAACCAACCTATCAAAATATTACTGGTTCTCTAGTTACCTTTCATCAACCAATTGCCAACCTAAAAGGTAGTCTTGACCAACAAAAACTTCTAGTTTCCTCTTTTCCCAACCTTCAATACAACAACTTAGAGTTAAAGGCCGAAAATAGCCAATTAAAAACTCAAAACCTTCTTCTCAAAAACCAACTTAACCTAGAAGATCTTGAGTCCCCAGATTGGGACACCATCTCTATTAGAATAATCAAAGCCAATCAAACCATCACCGCTACTTCCAACCAAACAGACCAAATAAAACCTGGTATGCCTCTAGTTCAATCTACAAATTTAATCGGCTTAGTTCAAAAAATCGAGTCTTCCATCATCTACATTACTCCTCTATCTAATAGCAGCGTCTTTTTTCCCGTTCAAACCAATCAAAATGCCCAAGGAGACTACGTCTTCCAATCCAACCTTTCCCAAATGATCAACATTCCCAATCAAAACACTCCCGGCCAAAATAACACCGTCTTTACCCTGCCCACAGACCAGATCCCTGAAGGTTTAATTGTAGGTCAGGTAGCCCAAACCATCACCAAACCCAGCGACCCCATGCAAAAGGTAGAGATCACCCTACCTCAAGTTCTTTATACTCAGCAAAACCAAAACCAACCAAGTCAATTTCAAATCATCACCAAACCGTAAAACTCCCACAACCCCTACAAGGTCCATCCTTGTAGGATCACAAACCAAGCTCTAGCAAACACAAAATTCTTTTACTAGACATAGGCTCTCACAATCAAGTCTACTGATCTAACACCTAAATCAACCACTGCAACCCCAGCTCTACCCAAGCAATTGCCAAACCAGCCCCCACCGTCACCTGGAACCATGTATGCTTCTTTATCTCTACTCTAGACCACAGTACCAACAAAAGCACTACAGCCAACCACCAGTAGCTCTCCCAGCCCCAGAAATGGTTAAAAAACGCCAAAGCCACTCCATTCACCCCAGCATGCACCGAGATCTTCCAAAAACGTGTCACCATGGCAAACACTACTGCCAAACTCCAAAATATCAGCAAAACAAAACCCAACTCGGTCTTACCCAAGAAAAAGGCATAAACCACTCCCACCAAATGAGTTAGCGTAGTCATAACATACAACCCATTCCGCTCCTCCTTTTTAGTTATGTCCCAATCAGAAATAAAACCCTTTTTCAAACCCCAAAGCATGTACAAGGCTGGCAACAAAGCGTCTACCACCAATAAAAACACCAAAAATCTCCACCTCAAACCATTAGTTAACGCCCACCACACAGCAGTCGAAAGCATAACCGGTATCTCAATTACCGGATCAAACACTCTAGAAATAATCCATGCCATTCTTTTCATACTATTAATATATCACTCTTTAACACCTAGCTTTTATTACCACATCTAAATCAAAATAGCTTAAACGGTCATCAGACATCCCAGACCTAACTTGAACAACCACTCTTTCCACAGTTAAGCCCCCACCTTCAAGTACTCGTACAATCTTAAGATCATGAAAATCAGTCTCTAAAACATCTAGAGGATTTTCTGTCTCAATTACTTGATCAAAATAACCTAACTTAATTAACTTCTCAATAGTTTCAACCTCAATTACACAATCAATCTCCACCAAAGTATCAGGTGGTAACATCTCCTTCATTTTTGCTACCATTGCCTTTCCCCCTCCTTTTACCCACGACTGCAACCTCACCATGGTACATATACAATCCTCTATTTTATAAAAACCGTAACCATCAACACCATCCTTACCAATAATCAATCGATACCTTCCCTCACCTGTCATTTCATGCCCAACCTCTCTACCTATCCTAAGTATTTCCACCTATCCTAAATCCCCCACCACCTTAACCTTCTTCAAAAGCCCTTCATTGTCCAATACTTTAGCGCAACCCCTAACCACAGCTTCCATAGGGTTATCCGTTATCCAAACAGGCATGCCTGTTTGTTCAGATATAAGCCTGTCAATACCTCTAATTAAAGATCCTCCTCCTGCCAACACAGCTCCTTTTTCCAAAATATCAGATACCAAGTCTGGTGGTGTTTCTTCTATTATCTGGGCAATCTCCACCATAATCGTGTTAACAACCGGCATCAAGGCTTCTCTTATCTCCACACTACCCAGCTTCAAAGACTTTGGCAATCCATCAGACAAACTCCTACCTCTAACCACTACCTGCAACTGCTTACCTTCTGTTTCTTCTTTAAGCTCACAAGCCGAACCAACTGCCAGCTTAACCAGCTCGGCCGTACTCTCTCCCAAGAGCAAGTTGTGCTTCAAGCGCACAAAGGCAGTTACTGCCTCTGTTAACTCATCCCCAGCTATTCTCAAAGACTTGTTCAACACCAACCCTCCTAAAGAAATTACCCCAATCTCACACGTTCCACCACCAATATCTATCACCATCTGGCCTTGAGCCTTAGCCACCGGCAAACCTGCTCCTATAGCCGCTGCCATAGGTTCTTCTATTAGAAAAACCTTTCTAGCTCCAGCCGTCATAGCTGCCTCATGAACCGCTCTTCTTTCTACCTCGGTCACTCCAGATGGAATACCTACCACCACCCTTGGTCTAGGCACCTTGAACCCCAACCCTTTATACATCTCATGCACCTTAATTATGTAGTGTTTAAGCATGGCCTCCGTAGCGTCAAAATCAGCTATTACTCCATCTCTAAGTGGTCTAATCACCTCAATACTAGCCGGATTCTTACCCAACATCTTCTTGGCCTCCTCACCAATGGCTAGTATGTCTCCACTCTTTTTGTGCCTAGCAACTACAGAAGGCTGCCTAATTACAATCCCTTTTCCTCTTACATGCACTACCGTATTGGCAGTTCCTAAATCTATTCCAACATCCAAAGTAACTAGCCTCCAAATTTTTTCAAGCATTAACTTTAGATCATACCATGCCTAATCATCTTTGGTAAAACTTAGCCTCAATTGACTTATATCCTATAGATGAAGTCTTTCGCGGTGCGAAACTAGTCGGCACCATCAAAAACTCAAGTGGTGTAATCATCACTATGATCATCGTGGCTTCAAGCAGCTTGGTTGCAGAAGGCGTTCGATTAGTAGACGCTACTACACTTAAAAGCGATGTTGTTGCTCCCACTACCGCTCCAGTATACGTAGCCCCAGTTCAAAGCGATACCATCACTCACTCAAGAGACTCTCACGACCCAACTATAGCTGGAACCTGGACAAATACATATGCCACTACCTTCGCTAATACGTGGGCTACCACTGGGAAACCCCCCAAAGATACAAAATGTGCCATCTTGGTTGTAGCTGGTAAAGCATTTAGAGCCATTTACTGGACCTACACCCACACCTCTGCCGGAGGTGGAATAAACCCATTAACAGGCCTTGCTGATGGCGGTGTACGCAGAGGAAATCTTCTCTGGACAAACTCATCTAGGGTCCCTGGCGGAGCCTTCACCAATTCCAGCGGCATCAAGGTACCCAATGATATTGCAAGCAAGCACCCAGATGCATACATTAAGTACTTTAACTGCTCCGATCTTGGCCCTCCAAGCACACCAGCCTACTAACCAAAAATTTTTCTCTCTACTTTTTCCCCTGACACTCTGTCAGGGGATTTTTTATGGCCTCAACTTACAAAACTACTCTATGTTCTTTCATATATTCCTTTACCTTCTCATCCACTTCATGCAACTTTGTAAAAACCTCATTAAAAGCATTATTGTTAATTAACTCTTTTTCTCGCCCACTAACTGCCTTCCAAATATCATCATACTCACCTACTCCAAAGTATGTATCTCCAGAAAATCCACTTGGCAAACCTACAGTCATTCTCATCACCACGTCTTTCACCATCTTAAAATCCTTCACATCACTGCTTGTCTTCACTCTATCAACCATCACCTTTAATACATACTTACCCAAGTCTTCTGACACCGGGGAAAACTCAACCGTTTGTCTCTTTTCGTATTCAAAAGTCTCTGTTAAAAATAGATAAGCCACATAAAACTCAAGGTCCTCTTTCTTAACTATCTTATTCTTAATCTCCTCAACCAAAGCTTCATCATCAATTTCCTTTGAATCAGCCAGTCTTAAGTCCCTAGCCACAGCCGAACATGCATTGTAAATCTCTCTGTTTATTTGCGCAGGAATCTCCAGTCCATCTACATCATCCACTCCCGGAACCACTATATGAAATCTTTCTCCATCTGCCAACATGCTCTCAAGCATATCTAACCCACCATGCCTATTTTTAGCAAAAGTCTCTTTCAATCCACCCACAACAATTGGTTTCTCTTCCATACATGTATTTTACCATTCTTCCCATGTTAAACTATGCAACATCATGACCAAAGCTATTTCGTTCCTTTTCAATGCTCTATTTTTCTTCACCCCTCTGCTTCTTTGGCCCAAAATGAGTGAGGTGTTTGAGTTCCCTAAAATGCTCTTTGTTTATGGCCTAACCATTCTAATTACCGCCACCTGGGTATATAGCTGGGTCAAGAACAAAAAAATCGTTATTACTCGCACCCCACTAGACCTTCCCATCTTACTTTTCCTTCTCTCTCAGATTCTTTCTACTATTTTTTCCATTGACCCCCACACAAGCCTTTGGGGTTACTACTCTAGATTCCACGGTGGCTTAGCCTCTACTATCAGCTACATTCTCCTCTTTTACGCTTTCACATCAAACATAGGGGTGCGACCCCTGAAGCTCAAAGGGGTCGCACCCCTCACCAATCAACCCCATCAATTCATTCAAACCATTCTCCTGTCTACCGCCTTAATCTCCATCTACGCAGTCCTAGAACGTCTGGGTATAGACAAAAATCTCTGGGTCCAAGATGTTCAGTCTAGAGTCTTCTCTACTTTAGGCCAACCCAACTGGCTCTCTGCCTATCTGGTAGCTATACTTCCCCTCCCCATCCTTCTGTTTGTTAAAAAACGACAGATCCCCCACCTCCTCCTGTCTATTTTAATTATCAGTTCCATTATCTTTACCAAATCCCAATCCGGCATAGCTGCCACCGGTGTCACTCTCTTTCTTATCCTTACATATCTATCACTTACCTACAAAAAACTACCCCACCTTCTAGTCTCTACCGCTCTTGTAATTGCCTCTACTTTTATAATCAAACCTCAATACGTTTCTTCAACTCTAAGCTCTCTAAACCAAATTAACCCTTTCTACTCTACCGCCCAAGAAATTGCCCAAAAAGATCTAGAAACCAGAGGCAACGGTGGTTCAGACTCTATGGCTATCCGTAGATCCGTCTGGCAAGGAGCCATTGATCTTGGCCTTAAGCACCCACTTTTAGGTACCGGCGTAGAAACATTTGCCTATTCCTACTACAACACCAGACCAGCCAGCCACAACCTGCTTTCAGAATGGGACTTCCTCTACAACAAGGCCCACAACGAATACCTAAATTTCTTTGCCACCACCGGCTTCCTTGGGCTTGGCTCCTACCTTCTTCTCATCATCTGGACCATCAAGTGGTGGCTAAAAACCACTCGTCACAATCTTGAAACCTCAAAGCCAATCAGCATTGCCCTTTTCATAGGCTGGTTAAGTATTCTAATTACCAACTTCTTTGGTTTCTCTGTAGTAGCCGTTGGGTTACTCTTCTTTCTTTTCCCAGCCCTAGCCATCTCTCTCACCAACACCAAGCCAAAAACCTACTCTCTCGTCATTCCCGCGCAGGCGGGAATCTATATTAATACTCTTATTGTTGTCATCTCTCTCTATCTCCTTTCTTCTATCTCTAACACTTTCAGGGCCGATCTAGCCTACAATTTATCTAAATCCCATACTGCTGCCAACCAAAATCAATCTGCCTTAGACCTGCTTGAAAAAGCCATCAAACTGCAACCCAACCAACCTCTATTCATAGCCAAAATAGCCGAACAAGAAGCCAAGGTTGCCGCCACCATCTTCCTCCAGCTAGAAAGTCTACCTCCCGAAGCCCAAAATCTACAACAACAGTATCAAGATCAAGCCCTCCAGCACGCTACCAAAGCTGTAAACATGAATCCTTACAACCTAAACCTTCTAAAATCCCAGGCCAGAGCAGCTATCTATCTTTCAAACATCGACCCCAAGCACACCCAACAAGCTCTAAACACCCTTCTCCAAGCCTCTATCTTAGCCCCAACAGACTCAAAACTTCTCTTTAACATTGGTATTCTCTATCAAAACCTTGGTAAACCCAAGCTCGCAGTAGCTAGTTTCAAAAAAGCCTTGGAATTAAAGCCAAACTACCAAAAAGCTTCCCACCAACTAAAACAACTCCAACCTTGATATAATAGACTGCTACATGAAGCTAATAACCACTCCAGACCCATTCTTAAGCAAAACGGCCAAGCCAGTAGTTTCTTGGACCCCCAAACTAAACAAGCAACTAGAGCAAATGACCACCCTCTTACGAGCATCCAAAGATCCACAAGGACTAGGCTTAGCCGCCACCCAAGTAGGCATAAACAAACGTTTTTTCATTATTCTTGAACAAGATAAGGTTCAAGTCTATATCAATCCCTACATCACCAAAACCTCCTCTAAAATGCTTTCAGACAAGTATAAAAACGAAAGAAAACGTCCCTTAGAAGGCTGCCTATCAATTCCTAAAATCTGGGGCTTTGTAGACAGACCTTACCAAATTACCCTCTCCTACCAACACCTACAAGGTGCATCCTTGAAGGCCACCACTGCTAAGTTCAAAGGTTTAGAGGCCATTGGCATTCAACATGAAAGAGATCATCTAGACGGCATTCTCTTCACCAGTCACATTCTCAATCAAGACGGTACCATCTTCAAGGAAACTAAAAAAGGTCTAGCACCTTTAAATTCATGAACTCCAAAAAAATAGTCTACTTTGGCACTCCAGACTTTTCCAGCCAAATTCTAGAAGCTCTTATAAAAGACCCAAAAATAAATGTAGTCGCCGTTGTCACTCAGCCTGATAAACCACAGGGGCGAAAAAATATTCTAACTGCCTCTGCTGTAGCCCAACTAGCCACCCAGTACAAACTCCCCGTTTTCAAACCTAGTAAACTAGATCAATCTAACCTGCAGCATATCAAACTGCTACAGCCAGATCTCTTTCTAGTGGCTGCTTATGGTCAAATTATTCCTCCTTCTTGGCTAGATACACCCCAAGAAGCCACTCTAAACATCCACTTCTCTCTTCTGCCTAAATACAGAGGTGCTCTATGTGTCTCAGAAGCCATAAAAAACCAAGACACAGAAACCGGTGTTACTCTTATGGTCATGGACCAGCAACTAGACCACGGCCCCATCATTACCCAACTCAAAACCCTCATTACTACCCAAGACAATGTAGCCACCCTAACCCAAAAACTTACCTCTTTAGCCATCTCTCTCATTCCCAATCTCGTCTCCCTTAAGGCAGACGATAAGCAAGCTACTCCCCAAGACCACACTCAAGCCACCTTCACTCCTAGCCTAAAAACACGTACCAGGCAGTCTGCCTTCATTCCCAGTTCAAAAATTTATCCACCAAAGCAGACCAATCATCTAGACAAACTACACGCCCTAATTAGATCTCTAAATCCGAACCCAGGTGCCTGGACAAATATAAACGGTCAAGAAATAAAGCTAATTGAGACCAAACTAGAAAAAAACAAACTTACTATCACCAAAGTCCAACTGCCTGGCAAAAACCCCATCTCCTGGTCTCAGTTTCTAACCGGCCACCAAATTAAGCAAAAACCGGCATAGTCATCAACTCTCCAAACAAATAATCACTTGCGGCTCCAGGGCTTTTTACGTCTGCAAATGCACCGGCGTCAACCCTACGACTAAAAAACATTTTCCACGGCTCACAACCATCATCTTTTACATTTTCAAGCGATATCTGAACTTCATTACTATCTACTCCAACATCTATACAGAACTCCTTACCACCTGGTAGCTCTATATACAAAGATGCCGCACCTTCCTCACCTAACTCACCTTCCATCACATCAGAGTCTTCAACACTCCCATCTCCGCAAACCATCGTCACTTTCTCAGACACAAAATCAAGCATTACCAACAAATCTTCTCCATCATCCATCATCACCTCTGCCACTTCCATCAACTTCTTATCACCTGTTAAGCACAAAAACGCCACCAAATCCAACCTAACGTCTTCAAGAATCCCTACCTCACTGTATTTTAAGTTCAGGCAGTTCAAGTTATCCAAATTCAATAATACTTCCATCTCATAGCTTCTCCCCCCATTAAACAACATGGCTGTAGCTCCTTCTTTTTCCAATCCCCACATAATCCATTCCTCTCCACTACCCAGACGCCTTACTTTCTCATAAGATACTGCCGTTCCTCCTAAACTTTCTGAAATAATCGAGGCTCCGTACCAATACTCGGCCAACGACCTCACTTTTCTTTCTTAACCGCTCTCTTACATTTAGTACAAAGTTTCATCTTAACCTTAACTCCATCTACCACCATTTTATGAGTGTGAAGATTTGGATATCTAATTCTCTTAGTTCTATTCTTAGCATGGCTTACATTCTGAGCATACTGAACTCCTTTATGACATCTAGCGCAACCATATTTTCTCTTTTTCATGAAGACTATCTTAACACAAAATGATCTCAACTGATATACTAAAATCGCATACGTCATTCCTGCGAAGGCAGGAATCCACGCAAATTATTATTCTATAGATCACGCATCATACGCGGGATAACGCAAAAAAATATGATCAACACACTTTTCAACTCCCCCATTGCTTTCGTAATCTCCATAATCGGTCTATTACTAGCCATAACTATTCATGAATTTGCCCATGCATTCACGGCCGACAAGCTAGGTGACCCCACTCCCGGACTACAAGGCAGAATTACCTTAAACCCTCTATCTCATCTTGATCCTATGGGCACAATTATGCTCATACTCTTCGGTTTTGGCTGGGGTAAGCCAGTTAATTTTGATCCCCACAATCTAAGAAACCCCAGAAAAGACACCGCTCTAATCTCTTTAGCCGGCCCTATCAGTAACATCAGCTTAGCCATTCTCCTCAGTCTAGTTGCCAAATCTCTGGCCCCTTCCTTTATTGGTAGTCTACTCTATCCACTTATTTACATTAACCTAGTTCTTGCCATATTCAATCTAGTTCCGGTCTTCCCCTTAGACGGTGAAAAAATCCTGGCCGGTCTTCTACCTAGAAACCTAAGCTTCGAATTCCAAAGCATTATGCAACGCTATGGCACCTTTATCTTAATCTTCCTCGTTCTACCCGTATTTGGCTCATCACCCATTACCTCACTTATCTCACCAGCCATTAACTTCATCTTCTCCCTCCTAACCTAAACCCAAACCAAACCAATCATTCTCTCAGTATCATGGCTAGTCGGGTGCTGTTTTTGGCAAAAAGTGACAGAAACTAGAGCGGGCTGGTGTCCTCGACCTAAGGTCGGGATCCGCTCAGTTGAGTCTGTAGACAGGATTTGGCGCCGGCCAAATACCGAACGGTTTTGCAAGAAATAGTATCAACTAACTATGAAAAATTATATAAAGGTCAAAGGTTGCCAAATCTTTCTTACTTCTTTTTTCTAGACGCGTAAGACAAAACTCCCACCACTCCTAAAAGCACTAAAAAGCCAGTTAACAAAGCCTTACCCAACACCTTAAATACACTTCCTGCACTTGAATCTCCCTTTACTTCAGGTGTTACCGCTCCCTTATCATCTATCAGAGCCACTTTATCTGCACCTTCTACAGCTACAGGCAACTCTTCTTTTTCAATTACCACTCCTCCAAAATCTATCTTTTCCATCAACCCTGACAACAATACCTCTCCGCTAGGTTTGTTAGCATAACTATCTTCCTCAGCCGTTATCACAATTCGTTCAAACTTCTGATCAATACTTCCCTGCAACTTACCATTAACCATTTCTCCCAATCTTCTAAAATTCTCCCCAGCCTTTGTCCAAACCACATATCTATTTCTCACCGGGTCCAAAGCCGACCTTAAGCCCCTACAGGTCATCAACACCCTGTATCTACCATCTTGATACACACTAGCGGCAAAACAGCTACCTAAATCACCTCCTGCAGAACCTAACTTAGCCGTTCCTTCCATGGCTCTAACCGGCCAGGCAGTAACCAGAAACAAACCAGCTACAATTAATTTAGTTTTTATATTTTTCATGTAACCTATATGATACCATAAATCTGCCATTTGAATTCTATCGCCAACTATCTATATAATTAAAAGTAATGCCCGAAGAATTTAATGGAGTTACTCCACTTACCGATCCTGTTGTAGAAGACATATCCAAACAGTCTCCTTCTATGCCAGATACGCCAGACCCAACCATACCTCCAAGCGACTTAAAACCACCTGTCCCCGCCTCTGCCAAATCTCTTTCAAAACCTTCTAAGAATCTACTCTCCATTCCTTTAATAGTCATCACCCTCATATCCGTCATTGCTACCAGCATCTTCTACTTTCAAAACCAACAGCTAAAGACCCAGGTTCAAGATCTCACCAACACCCTTGAGGCTCAAGAAACCAACATAGCTCCTCAACCACAAATTACTCCAGAAATCATCCTTGAGCCAACCGTAATTCCAGACCCAGAGGCCACTCCCACTCCCACTCCCACTACTATTCAGACAGAAACAGAAACCCAACAAGCTCTAAACCTAGCTCAAACAAAATATAAAGACGCCCAGCTTATCCTTATCACCTCAAACAACCCTCACATACAAGATGAAACTCTCACCAAGTACTGGTTTCGTCAATCAACCAACTCCAAAACATACCTTTACATCTCCTTTCTAAACGGAGAATCAAGCTTAGTGGACCAACAGGTCTATGTTTCCCCAGACAACAACATTCCTTCCCTCAACCAAAGGCTAGCCAAAAAAGAACTTGGGGTTACTCAAAACCAGGCTCTCTCCCACACCAACTCACTTTGCCAAGAGCCCGAAAAATGCCAGCAGGCATACAACGTCAAAACTCAGTTCCTAGACACAGGCACCAGACTTCTCTGGCAGGTTGTCTACCAAATCCAAGACCCAAGCCAGTCAATTGTTTTTCAAATAGACTCTCTCACCAAAGAAGTTATCTACCAGTCTCAAAAATAGGGTAAAATACATGAACGCTTGTCAAAAGCGTGCGCAGCATTAAGCTGCCGAGATAGCTCAGTTGGAAGAGCACATTCTTGGTAAGAATGAGGTCCAGGGTTCGACTCCCTGTCTCGGCTCACAAAGTATAAACTTGGCATTCCACCACTCTTGGCCGGTGTTTTTATATTTCCTTACCCTTTATATCCATTTAGCAATAAACTATAATCAGCCTTAGTCCCTTTTGCTGGGGTACTCAAGTGGTCAACGAGGGCAGACTGTAAATCTGCTGGCTTCGCCTACACAGGTTCGAATCCTGTCCCCAGCACACACGCCACCCTAGCTCAGTTGGCTAGAGCAGCTGTTTTGTAAACAGCAGGTCCTGGGTTCGAATCCCAGGGGTGGCTCCAAAACACAAACCCAACAAATCCTCTATAATTTCGACCCATGACACTTGAAAATCTCAACGGCCACTCAGTCTATATTGTCGAATCAGAAGACTTAGCTGAGTCCATAGGTCAAAGATTATCTATGTTATCTGAGATAGCCACCTTTGAAACAACTGATGAAGTCCCCGAAAACTTACTAGAAACTATGAATGATAACGATATCGAACTAGCCATAATTCATCTAAACTCAACCTACGACTTTCTTCCAATTCTAGAGGCCCACGAAGCTGGGAAAATCATCGTGGTCCTAGCCAGAGATCCTCTCACCATAAATGATCAAAAAATAATAGGCTATCTAAGAGACGCCCAGATCCCTTATGAAATCAAAGCAGGCAGTCATTATGTAACTCGGGCTTACCATAAGCTTGCCAGCCTTATTGAAAAAAGAATCTAAAGTCCAAACACCTTACTAGAAATTTCATACTTCTCAATAACCGGGCTATTTAACTCATTCTGTTTTAAAAAGATAATCACCGACTGATCATAATACACCACCACCCAACTCTCATCCTTAACTCTTTCTATTAAAAACTTCTGTCCCCAATCAGTGTAATCTCTATGTCCAAAATATATAACATTAAAGCCATACTCGTTATCTAGCTCCTGCCAAACACTATTTTCATACTGAGCCGGTATATACACATCCTTGAAATGTGCAACGGAGTAAGCTTCTGGCCTGTTATCCGTAAAAACCTGCCATTTAGGGTAAAAATTGTAAATCAGGTATCCACCCAGATCATAGTTGTTAAAAACCGGCCCCACCAGATCCTGATCCTCAAAAAACTCCACCGACTTAAGATTATCTTCCACCAACCCCACCCCAAATCCACTTCCACTAGGCAACTTAGAATGGTAAAAATATAAAACATTCATTAAAACAAACAAGCTTGCCAACACGCTTGCCGTTAAGCTTAACTTCTCAATTTCTAGCCTTGAGTTCTTCAAGTTGTAACCTACAATTACCAAACTAAAAAAGGCAAACATGGCAAAGTTTCTAATTGCCATAAACCCTAAAATCCCCCACATCAGCCCCAAAACCAAGTACTTAAATGAAATTTTCTGGCGATTTCTTACCAACAGCAATATAAAGCTTAAAACCAAGACCACCAAACATATCTCAAACAGTCTTAAGTTGGGGTCTTTAAATCCCCAGTTCTCCAAAAATAGAACCGACTGATTCTCTACTATTCTATAACCATACTCTTTCAAGATATTAAATGGGTACAAAAATCCCTTAACCCCAAAGGGTGACACCAAACTAGCTAAACTAGTTAACCCTAGCACCCTCATCGTTATTCTGGCTTGTCTAGAATCTCTTTTAATCAAACTATCAACCCAAGACAACCCCACCAGCCCCACCCCAAAAATAAAATAAATATGGGTATTTACCCACACCAGTTGCACCAAAGGCAAAACCCAAAACCATTTTTTATTATTGTTATACAAAATCCAGAAAAACAAAGCCATAAATAGGTAAGACAAACCCTCCGGCCTAATCTCTGTTCTTGCCGCCATTAAGGGTACTAACAAAACCGACAGCATCAAAGCCAACTTAAAACCTGCTTCCTTTTTAGCAATCCAGAAAAACAAGTAGAAAATAGCCAAACTTAAGGCCAAGTAAAACAAAGATAGTCCAGTAAAACCAAAAACTTGGGAAATAAAATAAAAAATCACTCCAGCTCCCCAATGGTGATTCACCACCGGAAAATCAGGCTCTGTATAGGAGTAAAAATTAGTCTTAAGAATCCCCCACTCACCATTTACAATCATCTCACCATTCTTAATATGTCTCCCTAAATCTGCTGTAGTTAAGTCAATCTTCTTCAAATAGAACCAACCATACCAAACCATTAAAAAAACTAGAATCACAGTCTGTACCTTACTCAACTTCATCACCTTTTATCTTACCAACAAACTCTCTACCAAATCAGCAATTTTTTCAATCTCAATCACCCCAGAATCACTTCTTGGTTCAGCTTTATTTCTTATCCAAACCACTTTTTTTACTCCCATTTCCAAGGCCGGCTCTATGTCAGACACCCAACTATCCCCCACCACCATTACCTCACCAGGCTCAACCCCCAATTTTTCAAAGGCCTCTTCCCATGCTTGTAGATCCTTAGGTCTATCCGTTGGTGTGCACACACAGTCTCCAAACAACCCCCAGAACAACTTCATTTTTTCTCTAGTCCACTCCTCACCTGCATGGGTTACCACAAAAGTCTCTACTCCAGCATCTCTAACTTGCTTCACCTGTTCCGCAGCTCCTGGAAGGACCTCAGGAGACAGTTCATATATCTTCATTAGCTCCTCAATCTCTTTCTCCAACTCAACCCCTTCTACACCACACATCTTAGCCAAAACCCTGGCTGGTACATCCAGCACCGCTGGTTGAACGCTAAACTCACCTCTTAGGGCCATAATCCCACCCATGAATATATCAAATAGCTCCTGTTCATCTCTTCCAGACTCACAACTTAGAAACTCACAGTACTTATGCATCCGTGTTATATAGTGTTCTACCGTCTCTACCAATGTGCTATCCATGTCAAACAACACTTGCTTAATTCCTTTACTCACCAACCACTCTTTTAATCTAAACTGTCCTTCTCTTTCCATGTTTTTCTAGGATACCATTTATTTTCTTCAAACAACCATTAACAACCCTTCAAATATATTCTGCATCTCTGCAACCAACTGTCTATTACTTACAGTTTCCTCAATGAAATCTCTTCCAAACAACTCTACCATACTAGAAAAAGACAGTAAAACATAACCATTTCTAGCTATCGAAATAAACCCTATACCAAAATCATCCTCAGCTCCATCTTCATATATTCCTTTTATCAAGTAACCAACCCCAGATCTCCAACGTGCATCCACACTTCCCGTTCCAGATGGACACAAAAGTACACTTCTACCAGAATCAAGCACCTCTCTCATTCGTTTTACCACCTCTACTCCTCCAAAAGCCTTATCATAAACACCACTTACCTCACCCCACCTTCTAACCATCATTGACCTTTGATAAGCCCCAGAACTACCACTCTTATACATACTCCTATTTACATCTACCGGAATGCCTTCTAATCCTAGAAAAACCCCAGCAGCCTTTAAAAATACTGCATCCATAACCACTTCTATCCCTTCACCTTCATTAGAAAATTTTGAAACATCTTTTAACAACCTCACCATCTCCCACAAGGGTGGGTGGTTAGACAACAACAGACTTGGCTCCTTGAGCTTACCCCATTCTCCTCGTTCCATCTGCATATAATATCACACCAGCAATCTACTCACCTTTTGTTATATAATATCCTTCATGGCAAAAAAAGGACCCAGACAAATTACCGGTATGAAATGCTCGGTGTGTAATAAGTTCAACTTTCTAACCGAAAGAAACCGAACCAACACTCCAGACAAACTAGAACTAAACAAACACTGCCCCAAGTGCAGAAAACACACCCCTCACACCGAAAGCAAAAAGCTCAAATAAACTAGTCATCTATCCAACCTGATCCTCGATTATTGAAACAACTGTTTTGACAATAAAATCTGAACCAACTATAATGGGTACATAACTATGGCACATAGTATCGAAACAAAAAATAAGGCAGTCAAGCTACGACTAAAGGGATACTCAATTAAAGAAGTAGCTAAAACTCTTAGCATAGCTACAGGCACAAGCTCAACCTGGCTAAGAGATATCAAACTAAGCAAAAAGGCCATCTTGAGACTAAAAAAACGCAAGTTATTGGGGCAATACCGAGCTAGACAAACAAAAAAACACAATAATCAACTACTGCTAAAGCAAATAGACAAACAAGCAAACATAAGTCTATCTAAAGTAAATCTAAACAAGGAAACACGCTTGCTTTTATGTTCTCTATTGTTCTGGGGTGAAGGATCAAAAACAAATCAGTATGTGTCGTTCATTAATTCTGATCCAAAAATGATAAATGTATTTATTACCCTCCTCCGTCAATCATACAAACTTGATGAAACAAAGTTTAGAGCTTTAATCCATGTTCATCAGTATCACAACGAAAACCAACTCAAGAAATATTGGTCGGCAGTGATTAAAATCCCCATTTCACAATTTTCAAAAAGCTACCTAAAACCCAACACAGGCAAGCGTAAAAGAAATAATTACCCTGGCAGCTTAAGAATCCGCTATTATGATCATAAAATTGCTAAAGACTTGTCTGCAATCTATAATATGTTTTCACGACAAATAATAAAATAGGTCTGTGGTGAAATGGCTATCATAACTCTCTCCAAAAGAGTTGTTCCAGGTTCGAATCCTGGCAGACCTGCAAAATCATATAATAGCTTAACAAAGAAGATGTCCGTCTTATAACATTGATTACTCTCTCTTCTTCGTATATAATTACTGCATTGGAAACTTTCCAAGTCACCTTCACCAGAATTACTGAAGCAACCCGCGTCATCAAATACTAAACTTCTTACTCACTACCCACCCCGCCATACGGCGGGGTTTTTATTTCTTGTATAATTCCTCTAATGCCAAAAAGAGATATCAAAATCGTCACTATTGGTGGTGGCACAGGCGCTCCAGTCATTATTAAATCTCTTCTTTTAGCTGGTTTCAAAAACATCTCCAGTATTACTGCCTCCATGGACTCAGGTGGCAAAACCGGCTTAATCAGGTCAGACGAAAGAGACAGAATCATAGCCATCAGCGATCTATTAAGAACACTTATCTCCCTCATCCATCCTAAAGATAGAAGCAAGCCCAAGACCCAAGCTCTAATTAGTCTTCTTGACTACACCGACGGTCGCAACCGCAACCTTGGCTACACCATTTATTACGGTCTGTTAGAAAAATACCAAAATAACTTTAAGAAAGTCCAAAGCCACTTAGAAGAACTCATGTCTATCAAGTTCCAAGGCCAGGCAATTCCCGTTTCACTCTCCCCTACCAACATTCACTTTACCTGCAGTTCTGGTAATACTCATGTCAGTGAACATGTTCTAGATCATCTATCCCACAGCAAAGACACCGTAACCAACGTCTGGCTAGAACCATCCGTAGATGCCACTCCACAAGCCAAACAAGCTATCGAAGACGCTACTCACATCATCTACTGCCCTGGCAGTCTCTATGGTTCTATTGTCGCTAACTTCCTTCCCTTAGGAATTACCAATGCCTTAAAGAAATCAACCGCCACCAAGATACTGATTACCAATCTGACCAGTACCCGCAACCAAACTCATCGCTTTACCCCCACCAAGTACCTACAGATCTTCAAGAAATATACCAAACTTGCCCAGCCATTTGACTATCTAATTACTCCCCATCTGTCGACAAAACAATTCAATCAAAAATACCCCAAAATTAAAAAGCTCTACCAGAACACCCACAGTCACTTCCTAGGTTGGAACAAACAACAGCCCAACTCTCATCTACCTAGAGGTATCAAAGTACTCACTAGTAATATATTCTCTATCACTCCCCAACTAGGCAGAATCAGACATAACCCTAAAAAACTGGCTACCATTTTCAAAAAAATAATCTCATAGCGTTGACTCAAACTCTTTCTTTAGATAGAATCACTTAAATTGAAAAACTCTCAATAGAACATTCAAAAAGGAGAACACATGACTTTCTTAGAAGAACTCATGAAAGAAATAAATGAAACAAAAGTCAGCCAAACAGGACCTGAAGATCTTCCTGTCATACCAGGTGAAAAAGTCTTGGGTAAGGCTTCTGTTGAGGTTCAAAAAATAGAATCTCTATTAGTAATCACCACAGATGCCTACAACGCAGAACTCGAAAACCAAGACCATGAAGTCAGCAATCGTTTACTCGACCTACTCGAACAGAAAATAGAGCTCCTCAACAATATGATGTGGATGGCTATCAATGCTCAATTCGATTCTTGGGAAATAAACACAATAGGCATTAGAAATGACTGGTTAATTGTAGATGCTACAGAACAGTCCCAAAAGTTAGCTTTCTCATCTCAAAAAGTTGCAGTTAGAAGGCTCGTCGACGGTTCTCTTGACTACTATGATAGTAGCCTAGCTGTCTTTAATGATGATCCCAATGAACGTATTCATTAACCCCATTTTCAGTAATAAACAGAAACCTGGCAAACTTGCCAGGTTTTTTAAATGATTCATCTCATAACGTTGACTTAAGTATCTCACTATATTAAAATATCTTAAGTTGAGAAATTCTCAGCCGAACCTTAATATATGAGGAGATACTGCATGACTTTTTTAGAAGAACTTACTCAAGAGATTGAAAACACCGAAGTCAGTCTCAGCAGAGCCGAACTCGAACCAGTTCAAGATGGTGAAAGACGTTTAGGAACTCTTCCTAACTCCATCCGAAAAATCCACTGCCTCCGCAGCAATCTGACCGTTGAACTCGAAATCTTGGCAGACAATCACGACTGCGAAGTCGATCATCCCAGAATTGTGCAACTCGGTAAAAAATTGGGGTTTCTTTTCAACCTGCTTTGGCTAGAAATCTATACCCAGTTCAAGTCCTGGGATATGAAATCTTTGGGCATCAGGGAAGATTGGATGCTTGTAGATCGTGGATCACCAGAACAGGAATGCTTTCGCAATATTGAATCTTTAATTGGTGAGATGTTTGATTTTGAATAAAGCGAAGAATCTCAACCATCACTAAGGATATATGTACAGTAAATCCCTGGCAAACTTGCCAGGGATTTTTATTTTAAGTCCAGGAGACCCTACTTGTCAGGCAGTCTTGAGATTTTTCCCCGATAACATCAGGGCGGGTGAGCTGTCTAAAATATTTTTAAAGTATTTTAGAACTGTTCGCTCCCCTTTAAAGTGCTTGTAGAGGAAAAACCTCCCAAAACTTTGGTGCCTTTTAAAGTAGGGCCTACCCTTAATTATATACCACCATTGCAAGTGGTATAATCTCCCCATGTCAACCAAGATCAAAAAAACTACCCCACTTGAATATTTACGGTCAATTAGGGTAGAATTACGCCAAGTAAAGTGGCCCACGCATCAGCAAGCCTTAAAGTTAACCTTAATTGTTATCTTAGTTAGCCTTGCCGTTGGCCTCTATATCTCAGGATTAGACGTCCTCTTTACTAAGTTTATTCAATCAATCATATAATCATGCCTACAAAAATAAAAGAAACCAAAAACAAGAAGCCTAAGGCAAAAGTCAAGAAGCTCAAAAAGAAAAAAAAGATATCTCCTTCAAGCATTAATCATCTCATCATCACCAAAGATGCTCCTGAAGAAGCTAAATGGTATGTTCTTCACACCCAGTCAAGTAGAGAAAATCTCACTGCCAGAAGTATCAAAACCAGAGTCAGGGCACTAGGTCATGATCAAAATGTCTTCGAAACCTTTATCCCTACTCAAGAAAAAATTAGAATCAATAAAGGTAAAAAGTCTACTATCAGAGAACGTCTTTTCCCAGGCTACCTAATGATCAGAATGACCGTTACCGATGCTTCTTGGTTAGCAGTTAGAACTACTCAAGGTGTTACCGGCTTTGTTGGTATAGGTAATCAACCCACTCCTCTTCCCAAAGACGAAGTCAAAGCAGTCATGGCCTTCAGCCAACAGCAAGCTCCAAAATTCGAAGCCAACTTCACTACCGGAGAAGCCATCAAGATTGTCGACGGACCATTCACCGACCTACTAGGTACAGTCAACGTTATCGACGAAGCTAAAGGCAAGGTAGAAATACTAGTGTCCATCTTTGGTCGCGAAACTCCAGTTGAACTCGACTTCTTGCAAGTCTCCAAGATCTAGTTTATATTTAAACTCATGACCAGCCTGTCCACCGAGCACACGCTCATTGCCGCTATTCCTATTCTAGTTGTCTTAGCTGTTCTTTCTGCCGCCATCATTGTCTTTCCTAAAACCAATCTAGATCCAAGCTCCAGAGCCAACCAGGAATTAACAACCCCCAAAGAGGTTGAACCTCAGCAACAAAGACTAGATCTACCCACCACCATTGAGCCAACTGTCACTCCTTATCTTTTCCCCCAGACTATTGAGTAAATTTCTGATATAATTCCCCTTCATATGGCCAGCAAGAAAATAAAAACCATTCTAAAACTAAATCTCATGGGTGGCGCCGCCACTCCAGCCCCACCAACCGGACCAGCTCTTGGTCAACACGGTGTCCCTATTATGGACTTCGTTACTAAATACAACGAACTAACTAAAGATCAAAGAGGTGAGTCAGTCCCCGCCTCCGTCACTATCTACGAAGACAGATCCTTCGATATTGAACTAAAAACAGCTCCAGCTTCCGACCTTATTAAACAAGCTCTAAAACTAAAAAAGGGTTCAGCCGAACCAAACAAAGATAAAGTAGGTGAACTAACCAAAGATCAACTAAAAACCATAGCCGAAAAGAAAATGCCCGATCTAAATGCTACCAACCTAGACCAAGCTCTAAAAATTATAGAAGGCACCGCCCGCTCCATGGGTGTCACCATTAAGTAATATTAAACAACGTCATTCCCGCGCAGGCGGGAACCTATACAAATGAAAACTAAAACCAACTGGCAAGAACTATACACCGATCTTTCTACAAGCTTAGCTAAAAAGCTAAGAGACGCTCGTGTCCAACCAGAAAAACTTAAAACCATGACCAACAGTGAAATCTTAAGTATTGACGGTATAGGTGCAGTAGCAGTTGAAAAAATCAGAGCTGCCTACCCCATTGCCTCGGTTGAACAAACTCAAAGTGAAAAACCTTCTAAAACCAAAAAGAAATCAACCAAGAAAGATACCATTAAGGTTTCAAAAACTAAAAAATCTCCCTCACCTAGACTTCAACTTTTAAAGAAACAAGTAAAGTCTGATAAACTTTATCCTCTAAAAGAGGCTCTAGAACTTCTTGTTAAATTCAACAAAAACAGAAAAACCAAGACCGTTGAACTACACATTAACACTCTAGACAAAGGCATTAAAGGCGAAGTCAGCCTACCTCACTCTACCGGTAAAAAACAAACCATAGAGATCTTCTCAGACAAAACCGTAGTTAAGATCAACGCCGGCAAACTAGACTTTTCTATTCTACTAGCCACTCCTGCAGACATGCCCAAGCTAGCCAGACATGCTAAGATCCTAGGCCCTAAAGGTCTAATGCCTACCCCAAAGAATGGCAACCTAATAGAAGACACCAAAAAAAGACTTGAGGAGCTCTCCACCGGCGCTACCCTAGCCTACAAAACAGAACCTAAATTCCCTATTATGCACTTATCTCTTGGCTCCTCTACCCAAAAACTAAACCACCTACAAGAAAACATATCTACCCTTGTTAAACATATTAACCTCACCAAAGTTAAATCAATTTTCCTAACCTCCACCCAAACCCCTAGCATAAAACTAGACGTCTCATCTCTATAATCCGAATAACTTGACAGTTGCATGTTTATAGGGCTATAATCCCCCTTATCAATTAGCCAACTTGAGCTAAAAACAAAAAGGATCTGCCCATCCGGATAGATCTTTTTTATTTTAAACTTGCACCTTAATTTACTCGTCAATGAAGATAATAAGGAGAAAATATGGACACATATTTATTGTATTTAATGGGAGCCATAGCATTTATCGGCGCCCTCTTTGCCTTTAGCAAGAAAGTGCCATCACTAGGATTTCTTGCAATCATAATTGGGGCAATCATGTTCTTTTCCGCCTCAGCCTCTTCCCAGGCAGTCCAAACAAACAAACTAACTACCGCCGAAGTTGGGAAACTGGAGGCAGAAACCTACAACCTAGAGTCAGAAGGAGATCTCTTCCTGGCGCAAGGTCAAGAAAGCCTAGCTAACGCCACAGCCACACTGGGAAAAAACGACCGTGCCAACAGTTGGTCAAACGAAGGGCTCTTTTTCCTCAATGCCTTCAAACTTGGTGTTGCACTAAAGGTACTTGGACCATTCATTATAATACTACTTGCCTTACTGCCTTTTACCTGGTTCGTTTCAAGAACGACCAAACGACAATGAAAATAAACATCGATCAAAAAAGCCTCTGGATACCCTTCCTGTTCATAATTTTCATGATCATCTGTTTTTTACTTCCAGATAATCCCCTACCCACAATCTTCCCCATCCCCCTGCCTTGATAAAACGGCAAAGCTTCATTCACTATTAAACCAGGAGGTCTCGTCCCTCAAGACGAGACCTCCCACTACCAAAGTGCCTTTCGTCATTCTGGTTTGTCCAGAATCTAGAGCTCTTCGGTAGCGACAAACGCTAGTTCCTTAACAAACTCTAAGTGTAATTAATTTCCCTTAATTTTAAAAACCAGACCCCAAGGAGGTCATGATGTCTCTATATCTAAAGGCGCAACAAGTTTCAGACAAACTGAAACTAACCCCAGAAGAAGCTAGAGAAGTAAAAGCAAAATTAGCAGAAAAATGGGGAAGTAATGGACCAGAACTTGTTAACAAGTTCCTAGACAATCAAATTCAAAAACAAGAGTTCTTTCAAGCCTTGAATATCACTTTAGGTGTATCAGTTAAACCTCCTCAAACAAAACCAATAGTTTCTTCAGTAAGACAAAAAGACCAGTGGCCTGCTGAACAAGAATCTGCAACCACAAAGCCTAACCCTGCAGACTTCAAAGAGGAAAATTGGGGGCACGCAACCAATACTGCTGATACTGCTCAACCAAACCGCAAGAAAAGGACTACTAGTTCAAGTGGACCGAAAGCCAGAACAGCCAGTCCAGGTAAAAAAGGAAAAAAGTTTGATTTTCGTGAAACTCTTCGTGAAACTCTATCAAACCTTAAGTCTTTCGATGTTCAATCCATGCTCACTGGTAAAAACAAGCGGATCACTATCATTGTAGTAATCATCATTGTGGCTTTAATCTTCGCCCTTTGGTGGTACTGGCCACTTATATCATTTTACCTATTTGGTTCGGGAACCACCTCATCGCCTAACTACAATACACCACCAGAGCTATCTGCTCCTGCCCCATCACCCACCAACGCTATTGAGAATCTTCCTTCTAATGCTTTTCAAGAAGTTCCTCTTGAAGGTCCACTTGAAGCTCTTCTTGAAGTTCCTCTTGAAGGTCCTCCAGTAGCACCTCAAGTCCATGAAGCAGTCGACGCCGGATCAGCACCGTGGAAGGGCAATAGTCAATGGTTACAGATAGCTACAATAATCCTCATACCTTTACTCCAGATCATTGACCTCGGTCAGAAGATACGAGAAATAAAAGAGGATATCCAACGTGGCAACACCAAAACAGTTCGCCTTGTTACAATCTGGATAGCTCCTATACTAGTCCTTCTTGGCACACTAATGCTAGTTATTCCAAACACATTTGAAATCATTATGTTTGGAGCTGACAAACGATTAGCCATTGTTTGGGCCATATTTTTTTGGGTTATGGCTTACTTCCTATCTGAAGGTGACCCTAGTATTCCTGCTGCTGGACCAGCTCTAGTAGCTCTATGGCACCTTGTAACTATTCGGAAAACTGGTGCTCTCCTAACAGTTTTTAAGGTTTCACCAGATTCATCGGTTTACAACATAGGACGTACGTTTGATCTAATGACCTTAAACCAGTTCGATACGGCCATGCTAAGTCTAATTATCTACCTCTTGCTTATCTTTGGTGCAGTTTTGATATTCATAGACCTGACTCAATCAGTCGAAAAGGATAATTGGAAGACCTTTGTCGGAATAGCAGTAGCCATCATTGGTGGCGGTGCACTCTTCGCAGCTGGCACCTACTGGGAACCATCAACCAGCTTCATTGTTCTACTTGTTGCTGGCTTTCTGGGCCAAGCAGTAGATGTCGACAAATTCGATGAAGCTTTATTGGGTGGAGTAATCTTTGGTTCATTTCTCACCGTCGCCTTTGCCACCCCTCTAGCTTAACCCCAACTTCAAGTACACGTATAACAAACCCGCTTTTTAATAAAAGCGGGTTTTTTTACATAAAAAAATCCCCAGCACCATCGCCGGGGATAATATATAAACAATAGCTCACTACTAAAACTACTCTGCCATAAAATCCCATTGCCAAAGCAAACCGGGTCGCTCCAGGTGAGGTTTCACTCGATCTTCACGACCGTTCTTACCCGCATCAATCCGGATAAAACCTCTTTTCTCCAAATCCTCTACCACCGGTCGCACATCTGCCTCTTCAAGACCAACTTCACTACACAAAGCCAATAAGCAAGGGTTTGAAGAGCTCTTAACAAACAGAAATATCTTTTTTTGCAATACTGAAAACGCCATTTTAATCTCCTTCAGAAATATCCTAGAAAACCTTTCTTCAATGTTCAGTGAGCTATCAAAGTACAAGAGCTCATAGTTTACCACAAACCAAAGAACCTGAAAAGGCCTTAAGTTTGGCTCGCAGCCAGTTTACCCGCCGTGGTGGGACGCAATGTGAGGACCAACACTTAATTACTCTTTCAGGTTCTAACAACCACCCCTTGCGCAAGTCCCAAAATCTGATATAATTCCCATTACCCAAAGACGTTAGGCAAACAATAAGCCCTAATTAGGATATTAATTTACTCGTCTTTGGCGAGATTTTTTATGCCAAGTCAAAAAAACGTAGACCAACTAAAACAAATTAAAGACAAACTAGATACTGCTTCTTGCATGATTCTAGTTAACTATTCTGGTATCTCTGTAGCCGATCAACAAACCTTAAGAAATAATCTTTCAGAAAATGATGGTTCTTTTAATGTCACCAAAAACACTCTAATTACCCTGGCTCTGTCCAAACGATCACCAGAAGTTCTAGACGAGCTTAAAGACACCTTAGAAGGCCCAACTGCCGTTATTTATTCTCAAGATGTAGTCGCAGCTTCTAAAGCTCTTTCAGACTTCACCAAAAACCATCCCACCTTTTCTATTAAAGCCGGTCTTACTCTTTCACCAGACCAAGACAGAGTTCTAACTCAAGCAGAAATTCAAACTCTTTCCAAACTTCCAAGCAAAGATCAACTATACGCCCAACTCCTAAGCCAACTAAACGCTCCAGCTCAAAGCCTAGCCAGAGTTATCAAGGCTCCTTTGCAGAACTTGGTATATGTATTACAAAATCACATTGAGAGGGGGTGACATTCATGACAGATCAAAAAAAACTAATAGAAGACATCTCAAAGCTATCTGTTCTGGAAGTATCCGAACTAGTTAAAGCATTAGAAGAAAAATTCGGCGTTTCCGCCGCTCCCGTAGCCGTTGCAGGTGCAGCCGCTCCAGCAGCAGAAGAAGCAGCAGAAGAAAAGAGCGAATACGACGTAATTCTAACCGCCATTGGTGACAATAAAATTGCCGCAATTAAAGGTGTTAGAGAAATAAAGACCGATCTAGGTCTCGTAGAAGCTAAAAACTTAGTAGAAAAACTTCCCGCTACCCTCCTAGAAGCAGCTAAGAAAGAAGAAGCTGAAAGCGTAAAAAAGAAACTTGAAGATCAAGGTTTAACCGTAGAACTAAAATAAACGGAAAGTCCTTAAATCAATCTAAAATTCCCCATCGTTAAGATGGGTTTTTTAGTATCTTAATCCAACCTCAACTTAAATCCTGGACTACTAATCGGCTTTTGTGGATCGTATCTATCTAGATTACTAATAATCTTCAGCCCCTTAGCCCCAATTCTCTTTTTTAGGTCCTGAGCAAAGTTCATCGGCTGATCACCATGCACCAAAACAATCTTCTTGCCTTTATAAACCCCACCCAACATTCCATCAATCACATCCACCAGTTCAGGGAAAGTAGCGTGACCTGAGGCATGTAAACCCTGCTTGGCTACCCCCGCTTCGTAACTAGGTGTATATGGATCCACCCGGCCTCCTTGGCCTATGATGGAAAAGTCTGTATACATTCTAGCCCTCTTTGAACCCTTCATCTGCTCCCTATCCACCTCATTCACCCAACCCATACTCTCTCCCAAAAAGTACTTCGACTCCATCTGATAAGGATAATAACTCAAGTAAACAACACTCAAACCCCTTCTCCAGAACACACCACCAAAATCATGTCTTAGTATTCTATATGGTGTCGTTACCACCATTAACTTATCTCCCTGTCTAGACAATCTTTCACCATCTACCACTCCCAATGGCCCTCTTTCTGCTTTTCTCTTCAAGATCTTGGCAAAGGTTTTAGGTTGTATCTGAGGTGGCCACCATAAGGCTACATCAACTCCAATCTCTGGCAAGTTTTCTACAAAACCGTCAGCCGACAGAGGTGCTTCCATATCTCTAGCTACCCTTAGTTGCTCAATCACCTCAGCTGTAGAAGGGTCTATCGCCACCGTCCTACCTTGATTACTAGCAATCTCCATTACCGTTTCTAGTCTTCTCATGTGGTTAGGAGGCATAATCGCTACCACCGTGTCATTACCCACCTCTTTTACAATTCCTTGCAAAGTCTCCTTTACCATGTTTTCGGTAATACCTGCCGACGGCTTAAAGCCATCCTCAATGTTTGTAGACTCTGCCATTATCACCGGATACTGCTTGTCAGCAATCTGGCTTACTGCTCGCTCTGTTTGAAGTCCAGGCTTCAAGTCAGATGTATAAACCACCATACCATTTCCACTTCGATCATCAACTCCTAAAGCTGTTGTACCACCAATACTATGATCTACAAAATACACCGAGCCTTGTAAATTTGGACTCAATCTAATCGACTGTCCACTCCAATACATCGACACCATCTCTCTCCATTTAACCTGATAAGCCGACCCTTTTTTAGGATGGGCAATCAAACTCACTCTATCCACTCTCGATCTCCATGTACCCTTAGCTGCCCTGGCTAGTAAGTGTCTGACAGTCTCCGCACTTCCAATCGACCTGGCATGCCTATCAATATATCCACTCATCTCCGCATGGTCAACATGAGCATGACTCAACATGATGTTAGCCACCATATGTTCGTCATTTTTCCTGTACCAATACTTCATATCTCTTGCCCCCCACTTGAATATCTTTTTCGCCAATGGCCTACCTACCACCAGGGCCACATCATCTACAGTTGATCTCTTAAAAAGCTCCGACCTTAAATAACTAGTAGTCGCATCACCAGTTCCCCAATAACCAATTTTCGAGTTATTTCTAACCGAGGCCAGTATATACTCAATATCATAAAAACCCGGCCTCATTGGTAAGGCCCCAATTTCTAAACTACGTCTTATCCCAATTGCCGTTGGTTCTTTAGCTGTTAGTTGTTGCAAGGCTCTAGATCCACCAGTAAAACTAGCTCCCCAATCAATTAAGTGATTTATACTACCATCTTTGCCCCTCTCCTGAACCAAAGCCTTCATATTACCTATCTCTGGTTCCTGTCTGATTATCCACAGATTAGTCTCGGTTGGATCGGTAATTCCTGAACCATACTCCACCTTACGGCTCAAACTCTTACCATTATCACCATTACTCTCCAAAGCATCTCCTCGTGACTTCCATTTTTCAAACAACGTTGGAGTCAAGTATAAAACATATCCACCAGCTCCCCTAGTTCTATAATTAAAATCCTTCAAAATATACTTTGTATACTCATGCATGTCCCGAGCACTACTTCCATCCGGAACAATCACAATCCCTTTCACATTCCCCAAACCTTCCAAACCCTCCCTACCTAGCTTTTTCTTTTGTAAATCTAAACCAACAAAACCATCAACCGACACGAACTGCCTATTTCCATATTCATCTCGCTTATAAAAAACTATATCCAATCCGGGAAACTCATCTCCACTTCCCGGCATAGACAGACCCATTTTAGCTAACTCACCAGGATTCACGTTACTCTCACCCATGTATAAAAATCTTATTACTTCTTCTGCCGTTATGCCCACCTCAGACAAGCAGGCTTCAAGTTCTCCCTTAATCCCTAATTTTCTCCATAAAGCAATCTGTCCAAAACTCACCACCGGAAACTCAACCCGCTCCCTTCCAAACCTATTCAGATAATACCTTCTCAAATTCTCGGCTCTTCCATAAGCCTCTCGCTTATTCTCACCCTCTCTTCTCACCACTAATCCCGGCACCCAAACCTCTCCTTCAACTACTTCCTCAACTAACACATCACCATCCAACCATCCAATCCGAACATGACTCATTGGTACCACCATTCGGTCACCTTTATCATCTAAAAAAGCCACATCAATCTGCCCCAGACCTTCTACTAAAATATCATTAACTCCTTCTTCCTGCAGCCACTCCTCAACCTCCGTACTCAAGAATCCATCCAGATTTCCTAGCAACAACCTGTGTTCCACCGACGACAACCTCCTCAAACCACTGAAGTTCATGACTCTTTCTCCAATACCATCTAAAATACCATCCTCATCTATTTGGTTGTAAAACCCTCCCCATTCAATCAGTTCCTCTGTGGTCATCACCGCCACACTTGCTCCATTATGCAACAATTCTTGCACCTGCTCATCCCCATCAATCCTATCCAATACCATACTCCTATCCTCATCTGCTCCATGAACCACCACTCCCACACAGCTAGATCTCTGAAACAACTCCACTCCTGCCAACTCAGTTCTTTTACCTCTCTTAGGTTTGAATGCAATATCCAATATCCGTGCGTTACTCGGATTAGATGTCCAAGTAGCCTTACTTTCCCTCAGTTCCTGTTTAATCACCGACAACTTCATTATCTCACCAACAACCAAACCCTTGTCCATCTCTTCTTCAGCCGAAAACTCTGCGCCTTCTTTGCTTCTACTCATTCACCCATCCTAGAACATAATTAGACTACTTTCAACTCCTTGACTTCAATCTATCTATCTGATAACTTCTATATCAGACATGGACGAAAATACAACACCCCCAACCAAACAAAAAAAGATCCTAAAGCTAGACAACTTGCCAGACCTTCTAACAGTTAGTGAAGCCGCCGATCTACTAAGAGTTTCTCCTCTAACCATAAAGCGTTGGGGTAAACGCGGTAAACTACCAGCTATCAGAATAAACTCCAGGGGCGACCGAAGATACAGAAAAGAACAAATTCTTTGGATGCTAGGTATCAACCCTGAAACCTCCAAATCCTAACCCCTACAAGGTGCATCCTTGTAGGCTGTTCTATTTTCCTCTATACACCTTCCATGGAAACACAACCATCCCTCGCCAAATCCTTGGTAATCTCTTAGGTTGAATCATCAATCGCCATAAAGCCTTCAAACCTCGTTTCTCCATCCACACAGGTGTTCTTGGCAACAAACCCAACACTTCATCAAAAGTACCCCCCAAACCAATGGCTACTCTTACTTTCAGTCTTTTCTTATTTTTGTAAATCCATTTTTCTTGAGATCTAGGTCCATAAGACACCATTAACAAGTCAGGCTTATACTTGTTAATCTTCTCTATTACTCGCCTATTTTCCTGCTTACTTTCCTTATCACTACTCATTCCTTGTTCACCAGCATCAAACTCAATTTTAAGCTTTGGGTTTTCTCTCTTCAACTTAGCTGCCAGCCTACTAGCCGTATCTCCATAGCCTCCCAACAAGAAAACCTTCCAACCATGATTAGCCGCCAACCCAACCAGCTCTTCAAACAACCACACTCCAGTTACTGGCTCACCCAAATCACCCATAAGGCCTTCCCAACCCACCCTTAGTCCATTCCACAAACCTTTATCACCCTTACCATACCTTAAAGCTGCCAATACACCTACACCGTCAGGCACCACCAAACTTGCCTTACTCACTGCCTGTCTGAATTCATTATCTTTTTCTGCTGCCAATACAAACTCGCTATATATAGTTACTACATGTTTCGCCCCGCCGTAGCCTTTAGCGAAGGCGGGTTTAATCCAACCAGAAATCTTCTCTACTGCCTCGCGCCTATTTACTTCATCAATATTTACTCCAAGAATCTTCATATACTCTCATTCTATCTTTGTCATTCTGGCTTGTCCAGAATCCTCTTCCAACATCCCTCCCCACGTCATTCCCGCGCAGGCTGGTTCTTAGATCCCTTGTTCACGGGGAGATCCATCTCTATAAACTCCTAGCCTCAACCTTAGCACTCATCTCTCACCTTTGCCACACTACCTAAATCAGTACATTAAGCCGTTTTATCAGTCCTTTTAGGCCAAAAGTATACCACTTCCCGTTGTTCACACCTTGTAAAAACCAACAATCAACCAATAAAAATATCCCAAACCAACAAAAATCGATAATTTTTCATGGTTTATAGGCCATATGATCTAGACCTATATCAAACAACCTTCCTTACACCCTTTATTATTTACTATTACGTCCAGTTCCAAGAAAATTGCTGCTGATTTTTTCCAACTTCTGCATACAAATAGAACTCAATATTTAAACATAATTCATCCAATTTATTCCTTAAATGCTTTATCTTTTCAATATCCGCTAATGTAGGTTATGTACCCTCCTGAATTAATAAATTTCACCATAAATTTGGTTGTCTTAAATTCATAATTTCTAACCTCTATTGTTTCAAAGTCTTATATAGTTGTATCACTAATTATTAGTCATTTTTCCTGTCAACCTTTTTAAAAGCCCAATCCTTTCCGTTGCCTCAATCACTTACCAAAAGCTTATCTGACTCATGCACTCACTAATTAACCAACTTTTGGCAAAATCATTCTCGATCTCGTCAAGTAATGATCGAGGTTCAACCAATATTTCTCCCCCAATCCAATCAAACTAAAAAGCCATCCTCTATCTCACCAAGCGAGGATCGGGGCTCACCTTTGCCACTACTCATTTCTCTTCAGTCAACCACCCCAACTAGAATCACGCGTCATGTATTAAAGAGGATATAACCTTCTTAGGGTTAAATCCTCAAACTTAGTACACATTTTCATAATGGTTGATATTAACTACCTTACCAGATCTTAACAACCATTAACTGTAAAAACTATCCTCTACAAATATCTACATAAAATTTTCGCCACCAAGTTCCTCAACAACTTCTTAGTCCAAACAATCTATACCCTTACCCATACCCCGTATATATCAAAAACATCACTTGACTGTTTCGCTTCAGTTAAACCAGTTAACCCTGCTTACTGCTAGTCAACACTTCAAACGACTCTTTTTAAAATCCAGATTAATAAAGATCTCACTCCTTTCATTCCGTCATAAAAATTATGCTCCTCGCAGTTACCTTCTCTAAAAAAAATACAAAACAAAAATGCCAAACATATCTTTCTCCACCCAAAATCGTCATACCTCATAAACTATTTATTATTTACATATACTTCCATCATAATGTAGACTTATATAATTCTTAAGGTTATTCTCAATTCACACCTAAAATAGATACTGGCACAAAAAAACACAGATTGCCAAGACTACCAATAAACACCCATGCTCCTGAAATTTATCTACTATCCACAAAATTCTTTTTATACAACTCCAAGTTCTCCATTGCTATCCCCACACCTTTTACTACACACCGCAGTGGATCCTCAGCCACAAAGGCCGGAACCCCTGTTTCTTGGGTTATAAATTTATCAAAGTTTTTTAAGCAAGCTGTCCCTCCACTCATCACCACACCCTTGTCAATAATATCACTAGACAGTTCCGGAGGTACTTCCTCCATCACTGCCTTAACCATACCTACAATCTTATTTAAAGGCTCTCTAATCGCCTCACACACCTCTATAGCAAATATCTCTACCTGCCTAGGTAAGCCAGTTACACTATCTCTTCCCGTAACATCCATCTTCTCCTGCTTTTTAGGGTTAATAGCTGCTCCCAGCTTTTTCTTTACTTTCTCGGCCGTCTGTTCTCCAATTACCAAATTATGCTTCCTTCTTACATACTTAGTTATGGCATCGTCAATCTTGTTTCCCGCCACCCTAACACTCTTAAAAGCCACCACACCACCCAACGATATCACCGCAGCCTCACTAGCTCCACCTCCCATGTCCATAATCAGATTCCCAGAAGCCTCGGCAATCGGTACTCCTGCCCCCACTGCTGCCGCCAAAGGTTCCTCTATTAAGTAAGCCTTTCTGGCTCCAGCTGCCATGGTCGCTGCCAACACCGCTCGTCTCTCTACCTGAGTCACTCCTGCCGGAACACAGATCATCACCTCTGGTTTAATAAATCCTTTCAAAGCTCCCGACTCTCTTAAGAAGTGTGTCAACATAGCTCTAGTTACTGCATAGTCTGCCACCACACCATCTCTCATTGGCCTACTAGCCTTAATATTGCCTGGAGTTCTTCCCAGCATTTCCTGAGCCTTCTTACCCACGGCCAAAACTCTACCATCAGACAAAGACACAGCCACCACAGTTGGCTCTTCAATCACTACTCCTTCACCTACCAGGTACACCAAACAGTTAGCTGTTCCTAAATCAATTGCCACCTTTTTAGATAATCCAAATCCCTTCATCCCGCCATTCTACCATTTTAGGATATAATACCAAATAGATATGTCCACTAAAACAAAAAGAACCAGGCTAATAATCAATCTAGGTATCATTATTATTATCGCCCTTGGCTCTACCATAGCTATAAAACTAGCCAAAGGCTACCGGCCCAACCTTAAAGAGCTATCTTTAAAGGGTACCGGCCTCTTAGCTGTCTCTTCCTATCCTAGGCAGGCCCAAGTTCTCATCAACAACCGACTATCCACCACCACCGACGACACTCTCTATCTTAAGCCAGACACATACCAAATAGAGATCATTAAAGAAGGCTTCCATCCTTGGTTAAAACAAGTAGATATCAAAGAAGAGCTTGTTTCCATTGCCGCCGCTCGACTTTTCCCTACCATTCTAGCCACCAGCCCTCTTACCTTCTATCATGTCCAAAATGTAAGTCCCAGCCCCAACGGAGACAAAATTGCCTTCGTAGTTACCAACTCTCCCTTCTCGGCAGACAATGGTCTTTATACTCTTTCTCTAGACAACACTCTTCTTGGCAGCAAGCAGTCTGTCCAAGTAACCAATCAAACTACCTACGACTATACCAAAGCCATACTTTTATGGTCACCAGACAGCAGCCAGATCCTAGCTACCTTCCCCAACCAAGACTCTATCACTGCTTCCCACTTACTAAATGCCAAAAACCTAAACCAAGCCAAAGACATTCAAGACGTTACCATCCAACTCCCCCTCATCCTATCTCAATGGCAAGACCAACTTACCCAGATCAATAAGAGTATCTACAATCTAGTCCCCGACTACCTACAACCTATCCTTACAGAAACCAGCCACCACGTTTACTTCTCACCAGATCAACAAAAGATTCTCTACATCCCCACAGAAGACCTTGACCTACCTGAAAACAGCCTGGGCAACAGCCTACCCAACATTAACTCTACCCCAGAAACAAGAAGCTTAAAGGCTAATCAGATCTACGTCTTCGACTTAAAAGAAGGTACCAACTACTTGCTTCCTTTCGCCTTTGAGGGTCAAACCATCTCTGACCTAGCTGAACCAAGTACTCTTGATGTTATTACCACAATAAACAGTCAAACCAACTCAAACTTCACCACCAATCTTCAATGGTACCCCAATAGCAACCAACTCATTCATACTCAAGAAGACAAGGTAGAGGTAATCGACTACGATGGTCTAAATCAGCTCACCATTATAGAAGCTCAAATCATGGAAACATTCTCCGCCCCTAGCCCCAACGGCAACCACCTAATCATTCTCACCAATCTCAATCAAAAAATAGATCAACAAAACCTCATCTCTCTCGACCTAAAATAACCACCTACAAGGTGCATCCTTGAAGGTACTTAAAGATAAAACTCATACTGTATCATTAGGTTATGCCAGCCAAAAACGTCATAAAGGAATACCAAGCCGGCGGTTACTATCACGTATACAACCGCGGGGTAGAAAAAAGAAATATCTTTCTAGACAAACAGGACTACAAAACCTTCCTCTCTTACCTCAAACTATATCTCTCTCCACCCCTACAAGGTGCATCCTTGAAGGAAAAAATATCGCCTTCTAGACAACTCAAAAACCACTCTGAAACTATAGATCTTTTTAGCTACTGCCTAATGCCCAATCATTTTCATCTCGGCATTCAACAGCACCCAAAAACGGCCATCACCTCTTTCATGCGTTCCCTAGGAACCAAATACTCCACTTACTTTAACAAAAAATACGATCGAGTTGGTAGTTTATTTCAAGGTCATTACAGGGCAGTTAAAATTACATCAGACGAACAACTCATCTACCTTACCAAATACATTCACCTAAATCCCAAAGACATCGATAACTACCCTTACTCAAGCTATCTAAATTACCTAGGCAAAATCAGCCAAGAGTGGGTTAACACATCAAATATTCTCTCCCGCTATTCCAACAGCCCATGCAAAAAATACAAGTCATTTGTAAAAGAAAGTGACTCAGATGAAAAAAACACCCAATCATTTTCCCTCGACTAACCTACAAGGTGCATCCTTGAAGGTACTGTGCTCCAGACAGGATTCGAACCTGTGACCTACGCATTAGGAGTGCGTTGCTCTATCCCCTGAGCTACTGGAGCAAACCTAATACCCTATTTTACCCTTATTTCTTAAAACCTGTCAGCAAACGGTACCGGTTTAGGATCATCCTCTCTAAACACATGATCCGCTTTGCACCTTGCCTGATATGCCTCAGCCGCTCCTACAAGCTTAATCTCATCATGATACCCAGCCGGAACTCCATTCACTATTCTCTGAGTCCTTGTAGCTCCCTCTCCACACTTCTCTTCACTTTTGCAACCTGCCTTGTATTTATGCACCCTATCAGCAATTGCCAAAAGTCCAGGCATAGGACCAGGGAACGGCTTTCCTCTAAAATCAGTATCCAATCCTGCCAAATAAACGTCTACTCCCAGCATCTGATCAATATAATCAACCACCCCTATCAAGTCCATATCAAAAAACTCAGCCTCATCAACAAAAATTGTTTTCAGATCTGCATACTCCTCACGTAACACCCAGCAGCTACCATCCCACTCAGCAATCTTTCCTAAAAGATCAAACGAGTCCTTAGCCATATATGAAGGCACTTGATCTCCATCATGAGTAGATATCACTCCATCACCGTATCTTGTATCAGTCGCATGATTGAAAACCTCAAAATCTTCTCCCTGCACCCAGCCTCCATGCTCCTTTACCATTATCTCTCGTATCATTCGCCCCGTCTTCTCACAAAACATCGGTCCTGTATATGTTTCTATTGTCATAACATTCTTATTCTATCCTCTACCACAAGACCAACACAACCCCATCAAACTAAAACTTAGTATATCAATCTATCTAAAAACTCCTTTTCTCTCATCCGCACTGTAAATAAGCGTCTCCACCACCGTCTCATACTCAAACACCTCATCCTTATCAAACATTATCTTCATCTCTCTTTCAACCGTTTCTAAAGCATCAGAAGCATGAATCAAGTTATTCCCCCCGCTCATACCCAAATCCCCTCTGATAGAACCCGCCTCTGCTTCATAACCCTTTCTAGTTCCTACAATTCTTCTTACCACCTTAATAGCCGAGTGACCCTCCCACACCATGGCCACAATTGGCGTCCAACTCATGTACTCTGCAATATCATCGAAAAAATCTTCATCTTTATACTGCTCATACCACTTCTCCAACAACTCCCTAGTCATCCTCACCATCTTCACACCCTTAAGTTTCAAACCCTTACGTTCAAACCTGGACATAATCTCACCAATCAATCCCCTTTGCAACCCATCTGGTTTTACCAACACCACTGTTTTTTCCATTTACTAAATATACCACTACTTTAATAACTTCTCAAACCTTTCCTTATCCTCAAACGGCCCCACCACACTCAAATTCAATCCGTTCTTAAATATCTTCTTAGCTACTCTTACAACATCCTCAACCGTCACTGCCTCGATGCCGGCAAATATCTCCTCATACGGTCTTACCCTATTCTCCAACACCAACCCACTCACCACTCTTCCTACTTCATCACTCGAGCTCTCCATCTTAAGTTTAATATTCCCAATCATGTTAGTCTTAGCTCTCTCCACTTCCTTTTTTGTAGGTTTATTCTTCCCCACAAAATCATCCATCTCTTTTATGATCGCCTTAACTACCCTTTCTGTGTCCTCTTTCTTCACTCCAGCCGCCACTCCCCATGAACCGGTTTCTTCAAAAGCATCAGCACCGGATCTAATATAATAGCAAAGTCCCATCTCTTCCCTTATTTTTTGAAAGAATCTACTAGTGGCCATCCCACCCAAAACAGAGTTCATAACTGACAAAGCATATCTCTCTTTTACACCTCTCTTCAATGATCCTACACCCAAAACCAAATGTGCTTGCTCAGTTGGCCGATTAACCAAGGATACAGACGACTTTTCAAAGCTAAAATCACCCAGTTTAGTCCGTGGCATTTTCTTACTCGATTCGGTAAGTTCAGAAAATTTTTCCCTTACAAGTTCCACAAATTTTTCGTGTGAATCAATTCCCCCAGCAACTCCTACGACCACCGATTCCGGTACATAAAAATCCTTCCAAAAACCTTTCATTTTCTCAATACTCATCTTCTTCAAACTATCTCTCGTTCCAATAATATCCCGTCCCAATCCGGTGTTAGAATAAAGCAGTTCGTCAAACTTTTGGGCCGCTACCACCTCCGGCTTGTCCTCATACATCTTTAACTCTTCCAAAATTATCCCTCTCTCTTTTTCTAAGTGCTTGGAAGGAAACAAAGGCCTGCAAACCAGCTCCCCACATATATCTGTAGCCAGCTCCAGGTGCTCCTTGGCTACCTTAGACCAATATGCAGTCACCTGCTTGCTGGTAAAGGCGTTCCGTACTCCTCCTACCTCCTCAGTTGCTAACCAAATATCCTTCTTATCCCTATACTTCTTAGTCCCGTTGCTCATAAAGTGCTCCACAAAGTGACTCACTCCTCCGATTTCTTCATCCTCATATCTTGAACCCACTCCCACCATGGCCATTACCGTCACCGACTCAACCGGTGTTGGAACACTCACTACTCTCAAACCAGATTCTAACTTTGTTGTCTTGTATTTTAAACTCATCTCCCAATTCTACCTCATTCTTACCACTCCTGGTTTAGCATTTTGTATCTTAACACCCTTACCTTGAATGGTTTGACCGCTATCTTCATCCTCGTCATCCTCGTCATGATCATCATCTTCTCCGTCTTCATCCACATGATTCCTTCTACCTACATTAAAGCTCTCAAATCTCTCTTTTTTCTCCATCAATCTCTGTTCAAACACCTCACCCTTCTCACCCATCTTCTCTATCCTGCTCTCTATCCTTTCCATTCTTTCTATTCTCTTTTGTTTTAGCTTTTCTGCCACCTTTCCCAATCTCTCGGCCGCCTTTGGATTCGTTTCCTCAAGTTTTGCTATTTTCCCGGCTAACTTTTCTTCCTTCTCAGCAAACTTTAAATCCAACTCCGTTTTTTTCTCATCCGTTCTAGCTACCCAAACCGAGAAATTATGCTTCACCTTCTCGACCGCCCAACTAACTCCAAACCACCTACTTTCTACATCAGGCACCACCACGTCACTAGTCTCAGCTCTCACTCCAACAGGTAATCCTAAAACCAAAACCGCCATAAAGATCAAGATATACTTCTTCATTACTCTTAAATATGAACCAACTACCCACAGTTGTCAATCCTCTACCCAAAATCCTTCTCCATCACTTACAACCTCCACGTCACCATCCAAGTCATTTCGAAAAACTCTCGCTCCCACCTTTTCTAACTTTTCCAACACCTCTCTTGTAGGATGCCCAAAATGGTTCTTCCCTACCTGGATCACCGCTATTTTAGGACTAACCTTCTCAATAAATTCATCACTACTAGAGTAACGAGATCCATGATGGGCCACCTTCAACACATCTATCTCACCTGAAAATCCTTTTCGCAACAACTTCTTCTCTTGATCTTCCCCAATATCCCCGGTCAGCAACACCTCAAACTCTCCATACCTCAACAATCCCACCACACTTACCTCATTCACATCTGTATTCTTCCCCAACACCATCTCACTCGTCAAATCATCTCTCTTGTTGTCAGACCAAGCCAAACTACTTCCCATTCTCTTCTCGGGCCATAAAATATCAAACCTTAAGTCATCAAACCTCAATTTATCTCCTTCTTTAGGTACAACCACTTCTATATCTTTTTCATCTACCATCCTTCTTAATCTCTCACCATCCTTCCCACCACCAAACACTCCATTAATTATCAGTCTTCCTACCTCATATCTCTCCAAAAGCTCATCTAAACCACCCAAATGATCCTTTTGCGGATGAGTATTCACCACCACCTCAATTCTCCCATCCCAAAAAGGCAGATGTCTACCCAAACAAGACAGTAATCTCTCTCCACTTGGCCCACCATCCACCACCATCTGAAAACTCCCCTTAACAACCAGTACCGCATCACCTTGCCCAACATCACAAAACACTACATGAAGATTCCCATCCGGCATCTGCATCCCAACCCACATCAAACTAGACAAAACTCCCATCACTAGCCAAGACCACCATTTCATTTAAAACCATTTAACCACAACTACCACCAAATGAGAAAGAGAGTACACCAACCACCCTACCACCATCCCTAACGGACTCCAAACCAAACTCAAAAGTAGCATCACCCCACCCCAAGCCATAATCACCGGTACAAATGGCAGGATAATTACATTTACCAAGGGGGAGATCAGACTTACTCTACCGAAGTGATACCAAATAACCGGAGCTGTCAAAGCCTGTGCAGCTAAGGTTGGTAAAAGCTCAGTCTTCAATAACCAACCACCAATGTCTCTCTCCTCAAACCACCTACTTAACTTAGGCTCCAACCAAAACAACCCTACACTGGCCGCCACCGACAACTGAAAACTAATACTCTCAATTAGCAATGGCTCTACCATCAACATCAACCACGCAGCTAAACTCAAAGACCACAGCGCCTTACTAGACCTTCCAATTGCCTGGCCAATAAATATGACTCCTCCCATAATTACCGCCCTAACCACCGGTGGATCAGCTCCGGCCATCAAACCGTACAAAGTCATACCCACCAAGGCTCCAACCGTAGCCCACTTACGTTTAACAAAATACAACAAACCAGCCAGAATCATACTCCCAACTATCATTACGTTATACCCAGAAGCCACCACAATGTGAATCGTACCCGTTTTTATCAACGCATCATAAAAATCCTTAGGTAACCTTGACTTTTCACCCAACACAATCCCAGCAACTAGAGAGGATTCCGGTTCAGGCAACCACCGTCTGTAATTAAAGCTCAGTTTTTCACGCCAGCCGTCCCAAACACTACCATCACTACCATTTATCAACTGATTCTTTTCACGATTTTTTTTAAACAGGCTAATGTGCGGATCGTCCAACCAAATTCGCCCCAACAAAACATCTATCACCTCCACTCTGGTTCTGCCAACTACCTCAATTCTGTCCATTCGTGAAAACTCACACCAGCCTTGAGTTTTCACCCAGAACCTATCTACCTTCATGGTGCAATAAGATCCCTTTTGTTCTATTTTGAGCACTTTGCCTTTCACTTTTACCGCACGACCTATTTGTACTTGAGACACCCAAACCCAACCCGATATCAACCTTAAGACCAACAAAATCAAAAGTAATCCAACTCTCCACCTCATTACGCAACCAACCTTCCTGACCAAGTCAAGGTCCGGCAAATCTGGCCCGCAGCCAGCCTGCGATGTAAGGACCAGGATTTGGCAATCTTGATCTGTGTCATGTGATCAATAAACACTTACCTTATCCTTAATTTTCTCATAAACATTTTCTGGTAAAACCCCCTTAGATATTAACTCCTCCACCTTTCCAAATGGCCTACCGTCAACAATTGCCTGCGCCCTAACAGACCCTACCCCCCACAGGGTATCTAGCTCACTGATGCTAGCCAAATTTACATTGATCAGTCCGTCTAAACTATCTGTAGATCCTCCAAGTATCTCTCCCTTGTCTGTACCCTCTCGGGGTATGTATATTTTCTGACCATCCTTCACTTCCTCCGCCATATTTATCACTCTTTCTAAATACTCTCTTTCTGCCAACCCACTTAATCCGCCGGCCATTACCAAAGCATCCTTGACTCTTGATCCACTACTCAACTCATAAACACCTGGTTTCTCAACCGCTCCAGCAACATCCACCCAGATCATCTCCCCTGTATCCTCTAACCCATTAGCTATATACTCAATTTCATCTCCTTTTCCACCCAAACTTCCCAACAATCCCCACAAAATCAATATCCCTCCTACTACCATCAAACCAACAAGAACCATATCAAATAGACTCAGTGAAAACTTTTTTCTTATCCTTTCAATCCATTCCACACCTTAAATATACCAAACTTCAGTCACTTATGTATAATAACCCCATAAACCTACCCGTCCTTAAAAAGGCCGGGGGGTTTTTATACCACCAAGTTCACCAACCTGCCAGGAACAAATACTTTCTTTTTTAAAGTTTCTTTATTTACCCACTTACCAACCCTCTCACTCTGCCATACCTTCTCCATTACCTTCTCCTCATCCTTAGCTTCCATTGCACCTAAACTTACCGAGTCTCTTAGCTTGCCATTCACCTGAACAACTATCTCCACTACATCTTCTTTCACTAGTTTCTCACTAAACTCAGGCCAACTTGCCTTGTGGACAGAACCTTTTTTATCATCATCCACCAATCCTTGATACAACTCCTCACACATGTACGGTGCCAACGGTGCCAATAGCTTTAAGAAGCTTAAACTATCACTTTTAGCCAACACCATCTTCTCCTTTTTCCACTCGTTCACAAACTCCATCATCGAAGCTATGGCTGTATTAAACTTGAAATTTGGCATGTCCTCACCTACCTTGCGTATCGTCTTGTGCAACACCTTCTCTAGGTTTTCACTACTCTTCTCTCCCACTTTACCCTCGTCCAAGAACAATCCCCAGACTCTCTTCAAGAACTTATACATCCCTATCATGCCTGTGTCTCTAAAGTCTCCACCTGAGTCAAACGACCCCATGAACATCAAGTAACATCTCAAGGAATCAGCTCCATATTTTTCAATATACTTATCCGGCACAATCACGTTTCCTTTAGACTTACTCATCTTAGACCCATCCTTGATTATCAAACCGTGAGAAAAGAGAAAAGGAAAAGGCTCCTCATACTTCAAATACTCCAAATCATATAGAACCATCGCAACAAACCTAGCATACAAAAGATGTAGCACAGCGTGCTCAGCTCCGCCAATGTATGCATCAACCGGAGTCCACTTAGCCAAGGTTTCCTTAACAAAAGGCTTAGCCTTTCCATCCCATTTGCCATTTTTCATAAATGGATAACCCAAAAAGTACCACGAACTATCAAGAAATGTATCAGACACATCCAACTCTCTTTGTGCAACTCCTCCACACTTAGGACATTTCGTTGTCTTCCACTCCTCAGGCGCGTTGTCTAAAGGAGAGCTACCGTCCCCTTTAGGTTTAAAGTCCTCAATCTCTGGTAACTCTACAGGCAGATCCTTCTCCTTCACTGGCTGCCAGCCACATTTCTTACACTCCACCATCGGGATCGGTGCTCCCCAGTAGCGTTGTCTGGAAATAAGCCAGTCACGTAAATGATAGTTTATCTTTTTTCTTGACACACCTTTTTTATCCAACTCTTTAAACACCTCATCTTCATCCTTTAGCGTGCCTATTATACCCAAGTTATACTCCTCAGCAAACTCTCTATCTCGCTCATCATGTGCCGGCACTCCCATCACTGCCCCAGTACCGTAACCCAAGAGCACAAAGTCCGCAATCCAGACCGGAATCTCCTTACCCGTCAAAGGATGAACTACCTTGTAACCTGTATCTACTCCTGTTTTCTTCTTCTCTCCCATCTTTCGCTGTTGCTCGGTTTTAAGTATTGCCTTAGACACATAGTTCATTACCTCTTTCCCTGCCGCCAATTGGCTAACCATCGGGTGATCTGGTGCTAACACCAAAAAGGTTACTCCTAATATAGTGTCTAACCTCGTAGTAAATGTAGTTATCTTCCTTCCCTTCAAACTCTCACCATCAGCTATCTCCCAATCTACCTCGACTCCTTCACTTCTACCTATCCAATTTCTCTGGGCCGTCTTAATCGTCTTTGGCCACCTCAAACCATTGCTTTGTATATCATACCCCTTCTTAACTGGTCCAATTTTCTTTTCACGACCTTCATTTTTTCCATCAATATTCTCCAGCAATCTGTCTGCATACTTGGTAATTTTAAAATGCCAGGAGCTCATGTCTTTTCTTTTTACCTCAGACTTACATCTTTCACACTCTCCAGCCTCAACCTGCTCGTCGGCCAAGACAGTCTTACAACTTGGACACCAGTTCACCTTAGCTAATCTTTTGTAAGCCAAACCAGCCTCAAACATCTTGATAAACAACCACTGAGTCCATCTGTAGTACTCCGGATCATAAGTCTCTAGTCTGTGTTCCCATGCAAAACCATTTCCAATACTAGACATCTGGTTATAAAAATTCTTCTCACTTATCTTGGCATGTTCTTCAGGTCGTCTTCCAACCTTAATGGCGTAGTTCTCACTATGAATTCCAAAACCGTCCAAACCAATTGGTTCAAACACATCAAAGCCTTTCATTCTCATATACCTTCCATATGTATCAGCTCCGGTAAAGGCATACATATTCCCAACATGCATTCCTTCAGCCGATGGATAAGGAAACATCATCAAGTTATAAAAAGGCTTCTTGGCTTTTTCCATGTCCACCTCATAGATCCTATCTTTCTGCCATTTCTTCTGCCACTTACTCTCTATTTCTTTATGATCATACTTCATAAACCAAATTTTACCGATATTTTTAACAAACAACAAGCTCATGATATTTATCACTTTATTAATTTGTATGCTAAATATCTCTTACGTAATTACCTTATCACTTATATTTACATTCTGCCATTTCTACAACACAATATATCAACATATATAGTGCATCTGCAATTCCTTACTACATCATATACACGTAAACGCACTTAACCAAGATAAATATAAATAGTGTATTATTAAATTAATGCCTATCCTTCTATTAGCCCACACCAGCTTAATTGCCCTTGCCACCGGCCTTATTTACTCTTGGACTCAAAATCCTGTTACCTCCACCTACAACCTTCAACTAGCTGCTATCCTGGCCATAATCTACTTCTTAAGTCGCTTTCTAAAGCTAGAACCCAAAAGATTATCTCTCTTAACCACCACCATATTCTTAAGCCTAATTCTCCTCATGATCTTCTCCACCGGAAGCCTCAACTCACCCTTTTTCTTCCTCCTAGATATCCTCCTGTTCGCTCTAGCCTTGTTCTTCGAGCCTCTACAGGCATTGATAGCCAGCATCATCCTTACCTTAGTCTTCCTACTATCCTCCAAACTATCTCTAAATACATCACAGATCATCAACCTAGCCTCACTGATTCTCATCACCCCTTTAGCTGTTATCTTCGGTAACAAGTTCATCGAGAACCAAGAAAACCAAGGAAAAGTCACCAGACTAAAAAATAGTCTAGCTAAGGAAGAAACCCACACCCTTCTCTGGATAGCTACTAAAGCCAAGCCTTCACTCATGGACATCCTAGAAACAACCAGTCAAATAATAAGCTCCAACGTACTTTCATTCAGACTTCAAGAAAAAATTAAGAAAGCCCATAACGACCTCTTAAGTCTTCATAAATCCGCCGACAATTTAAAAATTATAATAGATGAAGAAACAACTTAAAGTTCGGGTTTTTTAAAGCCCTCTCAAGGCTACCAACAAATGTATCATCCAAAACCCCATCAATCTATCAAACCCTATCAAACACTTCTCCTTCTAGCCTCTACTCTACTCTTTCTAACCCTTAAGGTCGGTCCAATACTTGCCGATAATCTTCGCTCAGGCACATATAGAATCGACATGGGGACCATCAACATGACCGGAGGTAGAAAAGAATCCGCATCTTATAACCTCACCGATACCGTCGGTCAAACCTTCCAAGGACAGTTCGATTCCAATGGTTATAGAATCAGGGCCGGCTTTCAGTACATCCATTCTATAATACGATTCTCTTTTGTCATCTCCGACATCTCTATAGAACTAGGCAACTTAGTTGCCCAAACCCCTTCTACCGCCACCAACACCTTAACCATCTCTACCGGTAATGCCTATGGTTACACCGTCAAAGCCATAGAAAACTATACCTTAAGAGACGACACTAAAAACATCCCCGACACAGTCTGTGACGCCGCCACTACCTGTACTATCTTAGATGCCAATGTCTGGGCCTCAAACACCGACTACGGTTTTGGATACAACATGTCCGGGGACGATGTAGACATTGCCGACTTTGTAGACTCCACCTACTTTCGACCTTTTGCAAACGACGAAGATGCCGACTCTCCAGCCACCGTCATGTCCTCAACCGGTATCGCTACCTCCTCTGCTGCCACAGTTACCTACAAAGCCAACATCTCTGCCACCCAGCCTGCAGGTTACTACACCACCGCCATTAGATATATAGCCATACCAAGTTTCTAAAATATGAAAATTAAAAAAGCAAATTTCAAGACCCCAAACTCTGTACCGCAGCCAGCCTGCGATGTGAGGAACAGCAGTTTGCGGGTATTGAAATTTGTAATTCTATTACTCACTACTATTTTCTTCACCCCTAAAGTCATCCACGCCCAAGGCTTCAACCTAAGCCTATCTCCACCTCTCTTGCAGGCCACCATCAAACCAGGCAAAGCCATTTCCCAAGTCTTTACTATATATAACAACAACTCAAACCCCGTTAAACTCACCGCCAGAATCGTACCCTTCCTTCCAGATGACCTGGCAGGCAACCCTAGCCTAAAACCTCAATCAAATCCCACTTGGCTCTCATACTTTTCTCTAGCCAACTCCTTCATACGCCTAAACCAACCCTTCACCCTAGAGGCCAACAGCTCAGACCAGTTAGTCTTGAGCATAAAGATCCCAGAAGATAGCCCATACCTAGATCACTACGCCACCCTGCTTGTAAGTCAAAACCTTGAACCACAAGCCAAAACCTCCATCTCCGGTTCCATAGGTTCAAACATCCTACTTTCCATTGCCAACCAGGCCGCCCCCGACACCATCTTGAACATAACCAACCTAAAACCTGTAAACACCGCCACCATAAAGATAGGCAAGACCTACCTTTTAGACAATCTAACTTCTGTAGAGTTTCAAGCTCACTTAGAGAATCTTGGAACACACTTAAGCCAAATCCACGGCTTGTTTCAGATCCACAAAGGCATAGATGTAGCCCACATTCAACCTCTCTTGCCTATGAATGTTCTAGCCCAGTCTACTAGACAAGTAATCGCCTCTGGTAGCGGCCAACTCAAGTTCCAGCCTTCCATAGGCAACATTGGAGGTTTTAATGCCAGTCTAAACATCCGCTCAGAAAACGGCTCTAGCCAAGACACAATCAAGTTGATTTTTCTTCCCATTAAAGCAGGTCTCGGTCTAATGTTGGGTATAATCCTACTTAAATCCATACTAAACCGGTCAAAGCTCCCTCCTAAATAAAACACCTACTTGACAACCTTAAGCATAATGTTCATAGTAAAATCTATGAGCAAAACACGTCTACTTTCTATTTCCTCCCTACTCGTCATCCTTGCTTTAACCATTCCTTCTCCTCTCTCATCAGCCTCCCTCACCTCTGCCTCCGTTACCCTGTCAAACTCCAGGCTTTCCTACTACGCCAAAGTATCTGGAGCCCACACAGCCCTAGACACCACCATTCTAATCCAAGGCTCATCCAATGCAGACAATAACACCAACCACCTATTCCCAAACGACACTATTTCGGTAGGTCCAAACGGAGACATGACCGTTGGCTCCATAATAGACTCTACTAACTTCGCTCTTTCTGCAGGCCTAACCGAAGGTGCCTCAAATGGCGATCCCATCTATGCCACTCAATCAGGCACAGTTACCATAGCCTTCACCATAAATAACGACATTCCTGCCAACGGATATATCAGAGTCGCCATTCCAGCAGCCGCCACCAACTACAACGACGGTGCACCAGACACAGCAGCCGCTGCAGCCGACAATGGTTGGGACCTAAACAGCGTTGCCGATGCCGACATCACTACTGCAGGTGGGACAGGCTGTAGCTGGACAGGCACCGAGGTCATCTCCTACGGAAGCACCACTCACTACATAGACGCCACTACTACCGGACAATGTACTGCCGGAACCGTTACCATGACCATCGACTCAGATCCAGGCCTAGTCAACCCAGCTCCAATTACCTCAGGTCACACTCAAGGAGTAGGAGACAGTTACCAATGGACCATAACCACCTACGACGCCGATCCAGCTGGAGCCGGCCAACAAATAGACTTCGTTGATGCATTAGTAGCTCCAATTGAATCCGTCCTTGTCTCGGCCACAGTAGAAGAAACCCTATCCTTCTCTGTTACCGGGGTTAGCGCCGACTCGGGTACCACAGGAACATGCGGTATCACCAGAACCGCCGCATCTCCAGACTCCACCGCTTACTCCATTCCTTGGGGTACCGTCTCTCCTACCTATCTAGCTGCCACTCATAACACCAGCCAACTCCTACAAGTATCCACCAATGCCGTCGGTGGCTATGCCGTTACCGCTATAGCCAATGACCAAATGGGTAAAGACGGAGCAGCTTGCGTTGGCGATGTTGGAGAAGCAGCCAGCTGTATTCAAGACACAACCTGCGATGGCTCTATCTGCACAGAAGCTACTTTACGTGACTGGACCGGAACTCCTACCTCATATCCTGGCCTAGGTTACTCACTTGAAGAAGTCACCGCCTCAGAAGCAGTCTTTGAATTCGATGACACCGCCGCTACCTACAATGCTAAACAGTTTGCCGACGAAGAAGACGGTGAAGCAGCCCAAACCATCATGACAAATGCAGGGCCAGTGGACGCTTCACAAGCATACATCTGCTACAGAATAGACGTTACCGGCACCCAACCCGCAGGTTACTACTTCAATAAAGTGCGCTACACCGCCTCAGCCACCTTTTAAATATGAAAAAAAACCTGCCCCTACTAGCCGCCATTCTCTTTCTTTTCACAGCCTCACCAGTCTTAGCCGATCAAGTTCCTCTAACCGTCTCTCCAGCTAGATCGCAACTAATTATGGAACCAGGTGAAGCCGCTACCGGTATCTTGAAGTTATCAAACACCTCTGACTCACCTACATCAGGTACTCTAAAGGTCGTTGACTTCATAATAACCGACGACCAAGGCACACCGGAATTCATAGAAGACCAGGCCTTCACCAGCAACTACTCCGCTGCTCAGTGGGTCAAACTCCCTTACAAACGTCTCACCATTCCAGCCAACGGCAAGGTAGAGGTCCAGTACAAGATATATGCCAGCGAAACCGCTCTTCCAGGTGGCCACTACGCCGGCCTTATCTTCGAAGCCGTCAGCGGTCAAGCAGGTTTTAAAGATATAAATAACACCTCATCAGGCGCCGCCATCGCTCCTCGTATTGCCTCACTTATCTACATCAACATCCCCGGTGACTACCAAGAACTGGCCTTAGTCACCAAGTTCAACATCCCCAAACTATCCCAACACGGACCGCTACCAGTCTCTACCACCATCCTAAACCAGTCTCCCACCCATATCCGACCCACCGGTCTTATCACCATCACCAACATGTTTGGAGACGTCCTTACTCACCTCCCACTTGAGGAACAAAACATCTTCCCAGAAGCAGAAAGATCCTACTCAAACATCATTCCTACCAAGTGGCTATTTGGTCGCTACCAAGCTCATCTTCAAGCCACTTATGGTACTCAAGGTAAAACCTTAGAGTCCATCATTTACTTTACCGTAATCCCAGTGGCTCTAATTCTCTACATCCTCTTACTAATAACAGCCGTTATCTACATCATCAAACACTACCTCAAAAAGAACAGAAGGCATGAACAAGAACTAGAGGTAGAAATCACCAAGCTCAAAAAAGAACTCCACCGACCATAATTTGACAAGATTCATACAATTCTTGTATAATTCCAATACATGAATCAAACAATAAACATATCTTTACCAAAAAGCTTGAATACCCTAGCCAGGCAACAAGTACAAACAGGCTACTACTCCTCCGTAAGTGAGGTGGTCAGAGACGCGCTACGCAAACTATTTCTTACTTCCTCTATCCCCACCATCAAAATGTCCAAGAAAGCGGAAAAAACATTTCTTCAGGCACGTAAAGATCATGCAGAAGGCAAAACCACCCTTCTTAAGAACATCAACGATCTAGATGATCTAATGAAATGAACATCTATTCCACTCCTAAATTCAAAAGAAGTCTCAAAAAAACAATCAAGAAATATCCTCGACTAAAATCAAAAATCAAGATCACGATAGAGTCGCTTAAAAATAACCACGAAGATCCTAAACTAAAACTACACAAACTCTCAAGTACGAATACAGAAGATTGGAGCATATCTGTAAGCTATAAAATACGCATTACTTTCCACTACGGAAAGAACTGTATTATCCTCTCCAACATCGGTACTCACGACCAAGTGTATTAAAGATAAGATATACTAATCTTTAATGCTCAAAACCCTCTTTACTCTGATCTCATCAGTAGTCTTAGCCATCACCAATCCAATAGGCTCAGGTGACATAACCAACTCTGCTACTATAGTTGTTTCTACCATCACCGCTCCTATTCTAATCACCCCCGGAGACGGCACCTTAACCAACAATAGGTTTGAAGCTTTCTCCTGGTATACCTCCATTCCCAGCGTCAACATCAGCCACTACACTCTATACCTAGACGGCGTCATAGTCTCCAGCTACATACCTCACTCACAAGCAGTAGATGGAGTCATCACCACCACTCTTTCGACCCCCATACAAGACGGCAAACACACCTGGTACGTCATCGCCTACAGTACCGGCAGTACCAGTGCCCAATCTGAGGTCCATACCTTCTTCGTAGACGCCACCATCCCCATCATCATCCTTCAAGCAGTAGACAAAACCACCATGTACTGGGCAACCAACGATCCCTTAACCATTCCTCCATTCTCAGACAGGCAGCTAACATCTACCACTAAAAATCCCCTACTATCAGGCAAAATCGAAGCTTTATCAAACTTCAAACTTTCACTTGTCTGCCCAAATCAAGATCCAGAATCCTCATGTCAAAACATGACCATAACCATAAACGACCCAGACGGCAACTGGAAGCACCGCTTCTACAATCTAGTTCCAAACACCATCTACACCGCCTATCTATCAGCTACCGACGCCGCCGGAAACAGTAACATCTTCCCAGAATTCACCATTACATATACCCCCACCCCCCTTATATCCCTACCCTTCTTCCCCACTCCAACTCCCACAGTTGTCCCAAGTCTGACACCTACTCCCACACTAGCTACACCTCCAGTAGACATACCTGACTACAAACTTCCTCCCCCACCTCCATCACGCAAACTCCCCGATGCTGTTCCCACTCCACAACAAAAAGAGTTGGCTAATAGACCTTGGCTTATCTTAAGTTTATTCGGTCTCTTGCTTCATCTAACCATGACCGCCTTCGGTGCTGGTGTACGCCTAAGGCTCATCCCCAACCTTCTCATAATCCTTTTCTGGCCGTTTATGGAGACCAAACCACACAAGACAAACCTTGCTCTAACCACCATACTTCTCTATGATCCAGAAACCAACAAGCTAAGATACTCAATTCTTTCTAACCTTAAAAACTCATTCGATTTACCAGACGATAATAATTTATTTTTAAAAGTATCATTCCCTGGTTACGAACCATTCTCCACCATCCTAAACAACGAAGGGCAATTTGTAACAAGGAGTCAAGACCCCAAACTCTGGCCCGGAGCCAGCCTGCGATGTGAGGACCAGCAGTTTGTGGGTCTTGATGACGAATCCTTTATTCAATTAAACCCAAAGCCCTCTAAAAACCTCCTAGAAGGGCTTCAAGCTTTCTCCCTTAGTACCAGGTTATTGGCCTTAGCTTTTTCAATGATAACCGCCATAGTTTCACTGATATTTGTCATTAATCTACCAGCTTTCTTGCTACTCTTTGCTGGTTTAGATCTTCTAACGACAGAGTTCTTGTTATCTAAAAACAAGTAATTAGTTTTCCATTGTAAATCTCTTACTAACTATCTACATATCTGCATTACGAAGCAAATACGTACACTTATCATCTCTTAAAGGTAGCTAAAAAAAGCATTCAAATTACCTTAACTTTCTTTACAATAAGCTATTTATGAATCTACTAAGCGCACCAAAGACACATAAAACAATCTTAATCCACTAAATAACCTACTGAGATTATCCAGTTTCAAGATTATTTCCGCACCCATTCAAATTACTACTATCCCTTACATACTACCTCTTTGTGCATCATTTCACGGTATGTGCACAACTCCGTGAAAAGACCCCTATTTCCGCATCTGAATTGGCTCTTTTCAGCCTTTATTACCGCACATTGATATACTTATCCCGCAGTCAATATCGGTAAATATAGACCACTAAAATAACACCTCACGCCTAACCTTATTGAAAAACTATCTCCGCATGGAACCTGAATTAGCCTCTTGACACCGGCATCCCTTATTATTATAGTAGTATAAGAGCGTATAAAAAGGTCTAATTTAAACCTAGCTCACTCGTTATCAACAAACAATAAACAAACCATGAAAATACAAGACTACAACCAACAAACAAGCCGCTTAAACTCCCAAAAGCCTCTAGAGATCATCGTAGCCACTCTCACCTTCCTGCTCCCAGCCATATTATTATTCTTAATCGCCGCTAGATAAACATGCCTCCTGCCCAGGAATTACTAAACCAGTTCAAGCTCTTCCTTCAGGACCTTAAAGGTCCCAGGAGAAAACCCCTCTCAGCAGTCACCGTTAAAAACTACGTCTCAGACGTTCGAAAGCTTCTCTCCTGGATCACGGCTAACACAAGTCTAAGTTCCACCCTCCTCTCATCCACCAAGCTTGACTCCTACATCAAACACATCAATCTAAACCTTCCCACCTCCTCCTACAACCGCCACCTAGCCTCAATCAGACGTTTCACAACCTTCCTTTCCATCAAGCACAATATAAATATTAGCCTACCCAGCACGCAGGGGTCCGACCCTAGCAGGAGCGACTCCAGTCGCGGGCCCATTGGCTATGAAGCCAAAGGAGGGTCGTACCCCAATAGTCTCACTACTTCCTTCCGCTCCTACCTAGAATCTCAAGAACTCTCCCACTCAACCGTCAAAAACTACGCTTCTGATCTCAATCACTTCCTAGCCTGGTCTGCTAAATTCATTGTAAAAAACAGTTCAAACTCTTCTTCAAAAATCCAATCCTCAACCTCCAACCTTGACCTTGATTCACTCCTAACCAGCCTCAATTTGAAGACATACTCAAACTATCTCAAACTAACTCACACAGGTCAGTCCGTCATTAACCGCAGGCTCTCGGCCATTAAAAAGTTCACCTCCTTTGCTCTCGCAACCAGCCTCATTCAAAATGATCCTTTCTTCACTCCAAGGATCATTAAAAAAATTCCTGCTCTCTCAATTCTCAGTCGGGGGTCCGACCCTAGCAGGAGCGACTCCAGTCGCGGGCCCATTGGCTATGAAGCCAAAAAAGGGTCGTACTCCAATGGTCTCAACCTCCGCACCCTTTACCAAAACTACCACTCATGGAGTGTTACTCCTTACCTTCATCTAGCTCTTCTAGTCCTCTTCACCACTGCCCTAGGTCTCTTTGGTTACAACCAAGTTATCAAACAAGCTCCATCCTCTAAAGCATATCCTAGCGCTCTCACAGCTCCAACCAGACAACTTTCATTCCAAGGCAGGCTAACCGACTCCTCAGACAACCCCATTACCACCAGTACCAATGTAATCTTCAAGCTATTCGATGCAGCCACGGTCGGATCAGAACTATACTCCTCCGGTACCTGTTCCGTTTCCCCAGACCAAGACGGCATCTTTAATGTGTTAATAGGAGACACATCTTGTGGAGCAGAAATCTCCTCAGACGTCTTCACCGAAAACACCGCCGTCTGGTTAGAAGTCACCGTTGGAGCCGAGACCCTAGATCCAAGACAACAGATAGCAACCGTCGCTTTCGCCCTTAACTCAGAGACCCTACAGGGGTATCCACCAGGAACTACCATTAACACCATTCCATATATAGACAACTCCGGTAATATCGGTATTGGTGCCACCTCCCCTACCATTAACTCCACCGCCGGCACCTTCAAGATCCAAGGTCAAGCCCTAACCCTAGCAACTGGTACCAGCTCAGACGGAAACATAACCCTACAACCAGACGGCACAGGCCAGATACTAGCCATTGGTGGTACTACCACCGGCGATACCATTAGAATCACCAACGCCAACCTCACCTCAGGTGACCTCATCTCAGGCTATGTAGGCAACGACACAGCCACAGGCAACCTCCTAAACCTCTCCTCAGGTTCATCAGAAACAGATCAGTTCACCGTAGCCCAAAATGGAGAAACCTACATAGCAGATAAGTTAGGTATTGGCACATCTAATCCAAGCAGAAAACTATCCATTATGGGAGTATCTGGTGGAAAAAACGAACACATTGAACTACTAGATAATTGGGGAACAATACAAGCAACCTTGTCTTCTGATGGAGTAATCACCAATGATCTACTAATGGCCAGTACTGCCGGACTACGTTTCTACACAGGTAGCACCATTGGATCTGTTGCAAACTATCCAACAAATGAAAGGGTAAGAATAGATTCATCTGGAAATCTAGGCATCGGCACCACAGATCCAACAGAAAAACTAGAAGTCCAAGGTTCTCTTAAACTAGTAGACGGTACTCAGTCCTCTGGCTACTTCTTAACTACAGATGCTAATGGAGTAGCTTCATGGGCAGACATCTCCGCCTCCGGTGGTCCTTGGACTCTATCAGGCACCAACCTCTATCCAGATGACACTTCCTACAACACCGCCCTAGGTGCTACAGATGCAGGTACAGCCAAACTATATGTAAATGGCAACGTCGGCATCGGCACCACAGCCCCATCAGCAGCCTTAGATGTCTTTGGCCTAGCTTCCATCACCTCAGCTGGAGTAATCACCGGTACTCAAGTAAACGTAGACAACCTAAGACTAGATGGCAACACACTAAGCACCACCACCGATCAAGGTATGATCTTCTCTTCTGACCTAGGCTTCCAGTTCTACCTAGATGATGACAACGATGCAGGTTCAGATGAAGTCTTCAACATCTACGACGGTGCCGGTTCCTCCGTCTTCTCAGTCTCAGAAACCCAGATCACCTCTGCAATTCCCCACCAGTTCACCTCTGCAGGAGATGTCTCTATGTCCTATGATCTCCTCTTCACCAATCAAACAGCTAGTTACATTAAGTCAAACGCTCCTCTCTACATAGAAGCAGGTGAAGTCTTTGAAAGTAACGACCTAACCCTAAGAACCTACGGTGCTGGAGACATAATCCTCCAATCCAACTCAGGCAACCTTTGGGCAGATGGCACCAAGCTAGGTATTGGCACCACAGATCCACAACATGAATTAGACGTCTGGGGAAGCATCAGACTAGGAGACGACACTAATGCCAATAACGAGCTGAATACGAGTGCTGGTTCAGGAGCTAATGCAGATCTCTACTGGGGTAATGATCTACTCTGTGACGAGTCTGAAGATGATTGTGGTTGGGCCAAAACAGCCACAACCTCCTGGTTACTAGCCGGAGACTCAGGTACTGCAGAAGCCATTGGTATAGGTAACACTGCTCTCTTTACAGGCGGAGTAGGTATAGACACCACAGTATCAGCCACCGATACCCTATCCCTAGTTTTCGACTCAACAGAAATTGGAGACACTACCTGGGGATCAGGCTCTCCCTTCACCTGGACACTAGACGTAGGAGCAACCGATCCCTACATCTATGCTAACTCCAATACTCTAGCTTTGATGAATGGTAATGTGGGAATTGGGACGACGGCGCCGATTGGAAATGGCTTAACCATAGCCCATATTAGCGGACCCCAACTAAGATTTGATAATGGTGGTACAGATAGATCGTGGAGTATGCAATCTGTAGCCACAGCTGGATCTTCTTCCAACTTTTATTTTTCCGACATTGCAGATAATAAAAGTCCAATGGCTTTTAGAGACACTATTGGATCTGTTGCAGTAAATCCAACTATCGCGAGTGTTATAGGTAACACGGCTTGGTTAGGACAATTATCTGTTTATGTCAACGACAGTACAAGAAAAGGACTAGTAGTCAGAGGAGCAACATCGCAGGCTAAAAATCTTTTAGAAATTCAAAATTCAACTGGCACAGAGTTGCTTGTGGTAGATGAAAACGGCAACCTCGGCATCGGCACCACAGATCCAAGTAATGCTTTAGACGTAGCTGGTAATATCGAAGTATCTGACGGCTCACCATCCCTTCCTTCATACACTTTTGGGTCAGATATCAACACTGGTATTTATAGAATCGCTTCAGATAAACTTGGTATTGCCACTCAGGGAGTTAACGCAATTACAATTGACAGTAATCGACGAGTGGGTATCGGTACAACTAATCCTGGAGGCAACATACTACACGTTACAGATTTCGCCAGTTCTGCTGTAACACAAGTTATAGAGAACACATATGTCACAACCGGAGACGCTGCACTTAAACTTGTAGTTACAGGTAGCGGAGGAGACCCGCGTATTACATTTGACGGTGTTGGAAACAATTGGTCAATTGGAGCAGATGGGTCAAACAGTGGTAATTTCAAAATAAGCGATGCGGATAGTTTAGGTACCAACGACAGGTTTGTTATCAACTCAACCGGTCTCGTCGGCATCGGCACCACAGATCCAGGCTACAAACTAGACATAGTTGGTGAACTAAACCTTACAGACGCAGTTAGAGTAGCAGGAGATGCAGGAACTAATGGGTACCTTTTAACCTCATCTGCAGGTGGAGCTAATACCTGGACAGATCCAACCTCCATAGGTACTACTACCTTCCTAGGACTAACCGACACTCCTTCAGGCTACACAACCGGTTCTATTCTCTTCACCTCTGGTTCTGCAGTTACCGAAGACAACGCCAACTTCTTCTGGGATGACTCAAACAACAAATTAGGGATTGGCACAACGGCTCCAGGATATGCACTAGAAATAACCGGAGACTTGAAGATAGGCGGAGACGATCTCTTCATGGCCACCAACACAGATGGCTATATGCTAATAGCCGATGGTACCAACTACAACCCAGTAGCTATCTCGGGAGATATTAGTATCACCAATGCAGGAGTTACTAGCATAGGAGATGACAAAGTAACCGAAAGTGATCTTAAATTAGTCAATGCTGCTACCGATGAATACTGTCTAACCTACGAGTCCACCACCGGAGACTTCGAATGGCAAAGTTGTGCAGCTGGCACAGTTACCGGAACCGGTACAGACAACTACCTAACCAGATGGGACTCAGGTGGAGCTGGTATAGAGAACAGTACCTTAGTGGACAACTCCACTACCGGCATCTCTCTAAACATCGACTCAGGTAATAATGTCGGCATCGGAGGTACAGCCGCTAATACCGCTCCCGCCTTCTATGTAGCTTCTATAGGCAACATTGGTATCGGCACCACAAATCCTCAAGCCAGACTAGAGATAGCCGGTTCTACCTCCACCCTAAGCAACACTTCAGGAGACATCACTATCAATGCCGCCAGTAACTTCATCTCCCTTGCTGGCGACTCTTTAGGTAACCTACTAGACCTAAGTGTAGCTGGTGACGCCTCCATATCCGGCTCCATCGCCTTCGACGGCGTCTCTCCAAGCACAATAGACATCCTAAACGGAAACCGTTTCGACTTCCAAACCTCTGTTGGTGGAGATGTTGGTCTCTCCCCTATCCTAACCATCACTAATTCAGGTAATCTAGGACTAGGCACCACCGATCCACAACATGAACTAGATGTCTGGGGAAGCATCAGGTTAGGAGACGACACCAATGCAAATAACGAGCTAAATACCACAGCAGGTTCAGGAGCCAATGCCGATCTCTACTGGGGAGATGACTTACTTTGTGACGAGTCTGAAGATGATTGTGGTTGGGTTACTAGTGCAAGTACAGCTTGGGTCTTGAATGGTGATGCAGGTACTGCAGAAAGCATTGGTATAGGAAACACCGCTACCTTTACAGGAGGAGTAGGAATAGACACCACAGTATCAGCAACAGACACTCTCTCCTTAGTCTTTGACTCAACTGAAATAGGAGACACTACCTGGGGATCAGGCTCCCCCTTCACTTGGACACTAGACGTAGGAGCAACCGATCCCTACATCTATGCAAACAACAACGCTCTAGCCTTGATGAACGGCAACGTCGGCATCGGCACCACAGATCCTGGGGGGCTTTTACATCTCTATCAAAGCAACTCCGGGAAAACTCAACTAACGATAGATAATCCAAATGGTGGAAGTGGTGCCTATACAGAACTAGCGGTAAGAAATAATTCCTCTGATGGAAACGGTCTTAGACTTCTTTCAATGGGAACAGCATATACAACTGCAGGCGCTTTTGTTCAAGACGCTGGAATAATTTCAGCTGAGTCAGATTTATCTGGTGGGTTGTCAATTATGGCAAGAGCAGCAGCTCCTATTCGTTTTTATACGGGGGGTATGCTGGATGCAAATGAACGAATTCGCATTACAGGCTCAGGCCTCGTCGGCATCGGCACCACCGCTCCAGCCTACAAACTAGACGTCAATGGAGATATACAGATAGCTTCAGGTAGTGAACTATACAGTTACGGATCTGCAACCCTAGGTAATAGAACATATACAGAAGATAACTATGTAGCAGATGATGAAACCTTTACCTCAAGCATAGATGCTCTAGATGTAGCTCTTAATACCATAGCTACTTCCTCTATCACAGGTACTGGTGCTACTAACCAAGTCTCCTACTGGAATGGTTCCTCTACTCAAACCGGTTCCGACAACTTCTGGTTTGATGGAACCAATGTGGGGATTGGGACGACGGATCCTGACACTATCTTACAACTTGGACCAAGTTCGTCAAACAACATACAATTCTCTGCTCCTGCATCTCCTGCCACCTTAAACATGGGGTGGAATGGCAACTCCCATGTTTTCATTACATCAGGCGCTGATTCCTCTTTTGGTAGTGAATACAAAGGAGTCTCTATGGGAGGAATAAGACTTGGTAGTTCTTCATATTATAGTTACATCGTTGGTGGTACAGATCTACTCCTAAACCCACTATCAACAAACGGCAACGTCGGCATCGGCACCACGGCTCCACTCTTCAAGTTAGAAGTAGCCGGAACAAGCCAATTCGATGACCAAGTAAACTTTGCCGATGGTACCACCTACTATGTAGACAACTCAGGTAATGCTAAGTTTAACGACATAATAGCAGCCGATACAGGTAATCCAGGTATTACAGTAGGAGATGGATCAACAGGCTCTATTAAAATAGGCTCAAGTACCATAATAGACAACAACCTTACCTTCCTAGGCCTAGACCCAGACTCAGATGGTACCAGTGAATTCGCTTTCACCGATGCAGGTAACTTAGGAATAGGCACCACCGCCCCCACCTCTCTTCTCTCTCTCGCCTCCACCTCTACCTCCACCAGCTTTACCGGTTTCGGTCTAGACTGGCAACCAAGTTCAACCACTACTCTCACAGGTGATCTTTTCAACATCAACATCGGCTCCAACGGTACTGCTTCTAACCTTTTCAACATCACAGACAACACCTCCTCCGTCTTCTCAGTCTCCGAAACTCAAATCACCTCTGCAGTTCCCCACCAGTTCACTTCTTCAGGAGATGTCTCTATGTCCTACGACCTTCTCTTCACCAATCAAACAGCAAGTTACATTAAGTCAAACGCTCCTCTCTACATAGAAGCAGGTGAAGTATTTGAAAGTAACGACTTAACCTTAAGAACCTACGGTACCGGAGATATAATCCTCCAATCCAACTCAGGCAATCTTTGGGCAGATGGCACTAATGTTGGTATAGGCACCACTGCCCCATCCCATGAACTAGACGTAGTCGGCAGTATCAGACTAGGAGACGACACTAATGCCAATAACGAACTGAATACGAGTGCTGGTTCAGGAGCTAATGCAGATCTCTACTGGGGAGATGATCTGTTGTGTGACGAATCAGAAGCAAACTGTGGTTGGGCTACATCTGCCAGTAGTGCTTGGTTACTAGCCGGAGACAGTGGTACTGCAGAAGCCATAGGTATTGGAAACACTGCTCTCTTTACTGGAGGAGTAGGAATAGATACCACAGTATCAGCAACAGACACTCTCTCCCTAGTCTTCGACTCTACCGAACTAGGTGACCTTACCTGGGGATCAGGCTCCCCCTTCACCTGGACACTTGATGTAGGAGCAACCGATCCCTACATCTATGCAGAAAGTAACACTCTAGCCTTAATGAATGGCAATGTGGGGATTGGGACGACGGCGCCAAATTATGAATTACAAGTTAATGGAACCGCATATTTAGAAACTACATATGGTGGACTTAAAATTTCTAGTCAATTCAACCCCTTAACTGGTGTCTTGATTACTAACTCAACAACTTTCCTAGGTTCACCAACAGGTGGTGCTCTAGCATATCAAGTTAGTAATAAACAATTAGCTCTTGGAACATCCAACTCATACCCCGTACGAATTGGTACTAACGGTACACTGGCCATGTTTATTGATACAAATCAAAACATCGGAATCGGCACCACCTCCCCCACCGCCCAACTTCACTTAAGTGTAGGCTCCACAGCCACAGTAGGTCAAAAGATAACTCTAGCTTCAGGAGCTACAGCTAATGCCTTTGAAGTAAACTCTTCCTCTGGAGTAGGTGGAGATAAGTTTTTAATCAAAGCTGATGGCAATGTCGGCATCGGCACCACAGATCCAGGCTATAAACTAGACATAGTTGGTGAACTAAACCTTACAGACGCAGTTAGAGTAGCAGGAGATGCAGGAACTAATGGGTACCTTTTAACCTCATCTGCAGGTGGAGCTAATACCTGGACAGATCCAACCTCCATAGGTACTACTACCTTCCTAGGACTAACCGACACTCCTTCAGGCTACACAACCGGTTCTATTCTCTTCACCTCTGGTTCTGCAGTTACCGAAGACAACGCCAACTTCTTCTGGGATGACAGTAATAACAGACTGGGTATTGGAACAACAGCACCAAATTATCTACTCCATCTTAGTGCTGGGGACCTCAACCTAGATAACGGACAATGGCTTAGATTTGCTGGGGACCACATACTCTCAGCTGATTTAACCAACACTTATTTAAGAAATACTAATTCTAGCGGAAAAATCTACTTCGAAAGTGACTCAGGGACCGATCTAATGATTATTGAAAATGGTGGCAACGTCGGTATCGGCACCACCAACCCAGCCAACAAACTAGACGTAGCTGGTACAGGCAGGTTCACCGGTGCCTTAGAACTAGACTCTACCCTACTAGACATCAACGACTCCGCAGGAACAAGTAACCAAATCCTGGCTTCTACAGGAACAGGTACAGACTGGATAGATATCTCTTCCATAGCCATTGGTGGTTCAGGTACTACTAACTACATTCCTAAGTTCACCGCTTCCACTACTCTAGGCAACTCCCAAATCTTCGACAACTCAACATTCGTCGGCATCGGCGGCACCGCCGCCTCCACCAACCCTTCTCTCTACGTAGCTGCATCTGGCAATGTAGGTATAGGAACCACAAACCCAAGTTACAAACTAGATGTTAACGGAGATATTAGAATAGCCAATGGTAGTGACTTGTATATAGGAACATATGGTCTAAACGATAATGCTTCAGCTAATAGTGGTGCTTCTTTAGTAGGACTATACGATGACTCTATGACTTACATAGCTAGTAATACTCATGTCCAAGGAGCTATTAAAGAACTAGATACTGCTATCGGTTCCCTATCTTCTTCCTCTGGTTGGGTAATGATTGGTGATGGAGCTACTAACCCTCAGACTATTGGTATAGGTAATACTGCTACCTTTATTGGTGGTACTGGTATAGATACTCTATCTTCAGCTACTGATGACTTAACTATCTCTTTTGACTCAACTGAGTTAGGTGATCTTACCTGGGGATCTGGCTCTCCTTTCACCTGGACACTAAACGTAGGAGCTACAGATCCCTACATCTACTCCACATCAAACGTCATCTCCCTCATGAACACCAATGTTGGAATTGGGACGACAGATCCAACATCAATTGTTCCAGACACACCATACAACGACACAATTGACTCAACACTACTTAAAATAGCCCCTACGGATATAAACGCTGATGCAGGACTTATACTAGGAAGCGAATTCAACCTGTGGATTAGTAATGGAGGCAATAATACATATTTTGACAGTCGTGTTAATAGCGGTTCCTCCAACATGTACTTCCGAACGAGAACATCAGCAACGGCTATAAACGCTTTGACAATACTAGGTGATGGCAACGTAGGTGTAGGAACCTCTGCACCTACAACAACAATGGAGGTTGTAGAGAGTGTTGGATATGCTTCTGGCAGTGGTCCCATATTAAGAATTCGTAATTCCTATCCATCTAGTTTTACTGGTGATATGGCTGGAATATTAGAGTTTTATAGCTCAGATGCAACAATCGATGATGTAGCAGGTTATATGCAGTCAAGGGCAACCAACTCCTCAGCTTCCATCTATGCATTAGACTTTGGTACTGCCAATGCATCCGCAGCAACAACACGTATGACAATAACTGGAGCAGGCAATGTAGGTATTGGCACGACAGATCCAGAATACGCTTTAGATGTACAAACCAACAATGATACCTCATTAAAAATAAGCCCACAGTCAGGCATTACCAATAAAAAATCATATTTAAGAATGTATAGAACAACAAGTGGTGGTGCGGCTGTCGAAGCTGCAAGATTAACAGCACAAACCGGAAGTACAGGTGCAACATTCGAAGCTATTGAAACTGGTGTTGATTTAACGCTTCAAACAGTAGGAGCTGGTGATATTTTATTGTCTCCAGGAACAACAGGTAATGTCGGTATCGGAACCACTGCTCCTGTCTACAAACTAGATGTAACAGGTACAGGCAGATTCACCTCTACCCTAAACCTTCCTTCTCTATCAGCCTCAAGTGCAATCTACACAGATGGATCTTCAAACCTAACCACCACCGCACCAACCTCAGGAACCCTAGGCTTCTGGCAAAGAAACGGCACCAACCTCTCCCCTGCCTCCATTGGAGACAACGTAGGAATTGGGACAACAGCACCGGGGGCAAAGTTGGAATTAGGAAGCGGTTCATTAAGAATATCTAATACTACTTTTTATGGAGAGTTAACAGCTGAACCAAATGGTTATGGATTTAATGTAAGCTCAAGCGGTGGAACATCATCTTCTAATGGTAAAATGAGACTTGGTTCATTGTTTTCTGGAATGGGTGTCTATTCTGGTGATGGTTCAACTAAATATGACCTTCTTTTAGTTGCTGGTGCTGGCAAAGGAGTTGGTATTGCGGGAAATGTCTCTGACCCAACTGCGGGGAATGGTTTATGGATAGCTAGCTCCAATAACGTCGGCATCGGCACTACCTCCCCCCTTGGCAAACTCAACATCCAAGGTGCTGGCACAACAACCGGCTTCTCCATCCTTACCCAAAATTCCGCCGGTGCACATAAGTTTGCGGTTTTGGATAATGGGAATGTGGGGATTGGGACGACGGGTCCTACTTCACTACTAACTATAAACGGAAATCCTGCTACAAATGCCCTCAGTCAAGGATTATCTTTTGGAGACGGAGATACTGGATTTTATGAGGCAGGGCTTGATGACTACCTAAGGGTAAGGGTTGCAGGGGTGGCCTCATGGGATCTTACGGGTGGGTTTTTTGGTGCCGTTACAGGCTCAACACCAGCAATAATGATGGAGACTGCCTCAGCCACTAACCCTGTGTTTGTAGTAAACAGAGCAGCAGATGCAAACACAGGTATAGGTGGTGCTGCAGATAACATTCTTTCCCTTATTGCAGACGGTACTAACGGTCTGAATGTTATCTCTTCAGGGAATGTGGGGATTGGGACGACGGATCCTGGGGCGAGGTTGGAGGTAGTAGGTGGCGATATAGGTGTTGGTTCCTCTGGCAAGAGAATTGGATACATAACAGGTGCTACCCAATTTGGTTATTTGACTGCCTATGATGGTTTTGGTTTTACTGGTCTGTACAATAGTTTTGCATCTGGTGGAGTCCGTATATTTACAGGAGGTTCAGCTGCTGGAAATGAAAGAGTGAGGATAGACAGTACTGGCAATCTCGGAATCGGCACCACAGATCCACAACACGAACTAGACGTTTGGGGAAGCATAAGGCTAGGAGACGACACCAATGCCAATAATGAACTAAACACCTCAGCAGGATCAGG
>Ga0233437_1000169_pt1 | contig 160468 bp, 144 predicted proteins | sample SI_122_August201_FD_182714 | JGI IMG/M metagenome (GOLD analysis project Ga0233437, IMG submission 182714) | Seawater microbial communities from Saanich Inlet, British Columbia, Canada - SI_122_August2016_200_MG | ecosystem: Environmental > Aquatic > Marine > Inlet | place: Canada: British...
TACTCAGAATACTCTGGGATTTGCATTGTAAAAACAACCTCAAAATCCAAACTGGAAGCCCCTAATGTTTTAAAATTAACTCTGTCTAGCTTTGCTTTTTCAACACTTTCTATAATATCAGTTATCATTTTGGGAATGGCTTTCAATTTTTCAATTGGTGTTTCATAGACAACTCCGAATGCAAAGGTCATTCTTCTTTTATCCATCCTGCGAAAATTTTCAACTGAACTATCGGTTAATTTCTTGTTTGAAACAACCAATTGTTGTCCTTGCAACGTTCTTACTCTTGTTGTTTTAATGCCAACTTTTTCAACAGTTCCTTTTTCTGTTGGACTTATTGAAATATAGTCACCGACCTTAAATGGTTTGTCTAGGAAGATTGAAAAAGAAGCAAATAGATCTCCTAGGACATTTTGTAGCGCCAAAGCAATTGCAATTCCACCAATGCCAAGACCTGCGATTAAGGATGTTACATCAATTCCAAAATTAGAAAAAATCATTAAAGCTCCCACAACCCAGAGAACAGCTTTTGCTATTTGACCGATTAACTTAACTACACCCTCTTTATCCTGGTCATCCTCTCCTCCTGAACTCATTAAAATTTTCTGGATACCATAGTCAATTACCCTCTGAAGAACTGTGATTGCTTGATAAACAACGGTAAATAAAAATAATCCAAAGATAATCTTCCCCACCAACCCATTGAGTTCAAGTAATTGCGTCGCTGCATAAAGCGCTACAAAAAAATAAAATGGCGGTTTTACGTTATTGACTAGGCCAATAAAGAAATCATCGATATCAGTTTCTGTTTTTTCAGACGCTTTTTTTAACTTAGAAATCACCATGGAGGAAAAAATCTTAAATACGATCACCAACCCAATAAAAGTTGCTATTGCCAACAACCACTGTTGTCCAGCATTACCTAATAGTTGATATTCCAAGAAACTTTGAATATTCATATCTTTTGTATACTTAAAAAATTAAAAAATACTTTTTTATTCTAGCATATATTAACATTCATCCACTATTTGTCTAGTTAAATGTTTTGATGTTGGCTTTTTTGATAATTTCATTGATAGTGTCTTCGTCCCCGCAAGAATACCTTTTATCTGAAGAATATGATCTTTTTTTTGACCCATAACAACCTCCGTTTTTCTTGGGTAAAACCGCAAGCATTGGCATTAAAAATCCATGTCCTTGCTTTGTAAAATATGTATGCAACTTTTCCAGTGTTTCAGCTCGCAATGTTTCATCCATTTGAGCAAAGGTGCTCATGTCATCATTCAACTTTCCACTCCAATCTAGATGAATAAAGACATTTTCAACAAGAGATGAATACCTCTTGTTCCAAAGAAGCGCCCAACACCAATCTCCTTCATTTTTCCACCAACGAGAGAAACATGGTCCATCCTCAAAACTTCCATCACTCCCTAAACCAACACCACCTTCGATATAATCAAATTTTTTCAAATAACTCTTTTTCACTATATCATTAGTTTGAGCACCTATCACAATCTCAATTCCTTTTACAGCGGCATATTTACGCATTTCCTTGATAACCTTGTCGACTTCTGGATCAGAAGTACTGTCTTGATAAAAAATCTGCCCAAACATGAAACTTTGCACTCCAATATCAATTGCTTGCTCTGTTATAAATTTTAGATACTTTTTATACTCAGTTCTTCTCATTGATGGTCTGCAGGTGTGTTCACCCCAATAGTTTTTTGTGGCCTTGTTGCACATGGCTGAAAAATCAAACATTCTATCCTCAACTGGATAATAATATTCCGCTTTTGTGTCTATCGCTTCAGCTAGAAACATTCCATAAATCATATCCTGCTTGATGATTTCTTCTTTGTTTTTTCTAATTTCAAGAAAATCAGGCGCTTCCAACCAAGTTTCAATTGCTCGGTGCAAATATTGACACTCCGATCTGTTGATCATTTTTAAAGCCTTTTTTGTGTTTTCGTCATAGCCATTTAATAATCCATCTGCTATACAACCCCTTTTTTTCATGACTTCCATCGAAGGAGGTTTGATCGGGATATCAATTTCAATTTCCACAATTTCCTTTTTTTGTACTGGCCTCTTTTCAGGAATGACTATTGCAACCTCTTTTACTGGCTGAACTTCTACTTTACTATTTTTAGTTTTGCTATAAAATCTTACACCAAAAAATACTATAATGAAGGTTATTAGCGTGCTTAATATAACTTTTGCTGCAACTTTTTTTTGCATTTTTCCCGCTTACTTTTCTACCCCCATTTTAGTATATTTAAGGGTTTGTTGCAATGTCCTTGTTTTTGTTTTTGTCTTTTTTTACTCTTTTGGAAAAGAAAAACTCTTGCACTGGGCAAGAGAAATTCTTCTGTTATGAGCGGGTAACGGGAATCGAACCCGTATCACTAGATTGGCAACCTAGAGTAATAACCATTATACTATACCCGCTAAAAAGAATCGGACTTAAAGCATAAAAGTCTTAAACCCGGACTCTTCGTTGCAATTGCATATCATTTCAAATTCTAGTAGTGCCGAGGGGCAGGATTGAACTGCCGACACAAGGATTTTCAGTCCTTTGCTCTACCACTGAGCTACCTCGGCTCCTTAACACACAAAAATACTTTAGCATCAAAAACATGAAAAATCAATAGCTAAAAAATAACCCCTTCCCTTACCTTAATCTCTCTTAGCCCTATTGTTTTTAGCAATAATTCCATCCCTTTAGCTCTTTTTGAAAAATAAAGTTCGCAAGCAGGCTTCTTATACGTGCTCAACAAACTTTCTTTTGTCAAAATGCTTTTAACTTGCTTCGCAACTGCAAGCGAAGGATCCACAAAATTCATCTCTGGAGCAACCTCTTCCATTATTTCTTTTAGCAATGGATAGTGAGTGCACCCCAAAACAACTTGGTCAACACCTTTTCTTTTAAAGTTTTTTAAATTACTTAAAATAACGTCTCTTGTTTCTTTATTCCTCAACCTACCTTCCTCTACTAATTCAACTAATCCCTTGCCGATTTCGATTTCAACCTCAATTCTGGGAGAAATTTTGTTCTTCGTCTGTTTAAAAAGCTTGCTCCGGGCTGTTGTTTTAGTTACTAGAACACCTATTTTTCCCTTCTTAGTCTCTTTAGCAGCTACTAGGGTTGCAGGCTCCACTCCTACAAAAGGAACCTCGTATGACTCTCTCAATTCATCAATAAATACCGATGTAATTGAATTGCAGGCAACAACAACAAGTTTGCATTCTTTTTTGATTAAAAATTCAATCACTTTTGTGGTGATTTTCTTAATATCTACTAGTGATTTCTCCCCATATGGACAATTTTTGCTATCAGCAAAATAAATAATCGACTCATTTGGTAAAATCCCTACAATCTCTTTTAAGATAGAAAGTCCGCCCAGTCCTGAGTCCAGGACGCCTATAGGTCTATTTTTTGACTGCATTTTTTTAAAATCAAGTTTATCATACCCCACTCGCCTTAAGTCACCTGCTATATCTTGGTAGTTTCTACCACAAAGCATTCCTCCTGCAAGGAATTTTTCCTGTGTAACATCAATTAAACAAAATTCCGGCATTTCAAAGGCATCTTTATCAGCTTCCTTTTCAAACTCAACATCCACCACAACTAAGCCTTTCAATCCTTCTTTGAAAACATCAAATTCCGCAATCAACCCTTCTAAAGGATAGCGATATCTTTCTTTAACAACTCTTTTTCCTGGAACTGTTTGTAGCCCTTCAAATTCCTCCTTGCTTAAAACGATTGTTTGTTCTAGCTGTTTTGATGCATCTCCTTTCTTGACTGGCTCCTTTTTAGTCATTTCATAATTAGCACCGTTCTTGCGCAATCTTAACACTGGATGTTCGCTTTCTTTTGGCAAATACACATCAATAATCTCCTTATGTTCGCAATTCTCTAAGTCCTTTGGTAATTCTTTGGCTAAATAGGTTTTTTCAAGTTCAATCATTTTTTTAATTTAAATATTTTTTTGCCTTTGCTTGTTCTATCTACCAACCACAGAATGGTTCATGACCTCCACCACAAAATTAACGAAAATATCTGGTGCGTCAAACCACAACATTTGGTCATTCCACTCCCCTAATTCTAGCTTGATGTTATTCAGCTTAGCCCATTTTTTTATCCTTTCAAGCTCTTCTTGGGGTTTTTTGCTTATAAAAGCTATATGTGTTTCAAGTTTCTTTTTTATTTCCAAACTACTTTCCTCAACTTCAATTAGTTGAATTTCTATTTGTTTATCAACAAATTCCACCAAAGCCCAGCGAGCATCACCCTCTCGATATGATAAAAGCATACCCATTTTTTCAAAAATTTCAATTGCCTTTTCAAGCGTATTTGGTCTTATTTTAAAGGCAAAATGGTGTAATTCTAGATTCACTGGCATATGTCTTTTTTATTACTAGCAATGATTATCCTTGTTTTTTGTTATAAAACAAAGCTTGAGCTTATTTCAAATTCTAAAAACTCTGCGGAGAAAGAGGGATTCGAACCCTCGGAACCTGTGAAGGCTCAACGCTTTTCGAGAGCGTCCCATTCAACCACTCTGGCATTTCTCCTTTTACTATCTTGACAATTCTACCTATTAAAAATATCGCTTATTTTTAAGCTTATCTGGTAAATATTGTTGCTCCGAACTATCCTCTTTGGGGGTGTATTTATAATCTTTTCCATATCCTAGCTTTTTCATAAGCCCTGTTGGAGCATTCCTGATCTGCAAGGGAACGTCCAAGTTTCCATGTCTTTCAACGTCTTTTTTGGCTTCTTTGTAGGCATCATACGCTAAAATACTCTTCTTGGTCTTGGCAAGATAAATCACACATTGAGAAAGGTGAACATTGCATTCTGGATAGCCAATTTTCTTGCAAGCATCAAACACAGCATTTGACAGAATCAACGCATGATTATCGGCCAATCCAACGTCTTCTGCGGCAAAGCGTACTAATCTTCTTGCGATATAAACTGGATCCTCTCCTCCTTCTAACATTCTTGCCAACCAATAGACACTGGCATGCGCATCCCCTCCACGCAAGGATTTGTGCAAAGCTGAGATTATATTGTAATGTTCCTCTCCATTCTTATCATATAAAATATGTGTTTTTTGTAAAACCTCTTTAACATCAGTTTTTGTAATCTCTTTTTTTGTTTTTCTTGAACTTTCAATACAAGCTTCTAGCGTATTTAAAGCCATTCTAGCATCACCGTTAGAAAGATCTGCAATGGCAGCAGTTGCTTCTTTTTTGATTTGTACTTTTTCTCCAGTTTTTTCAAGTTTAATCAGTGTTTTTCTGAGAATTCCAGCAATCTCAATATTAGAAAGTTTTTTCAAAACAAAGACCCTTGCACGTGAAACAAGAGCTGAGTTAACCTCAAAACTGGGATTTTCAGTGGTTGCTCCAATAAGCGTTATTACTCCCCTCTCGACTGAAGGTAAAAGTGCATCCTGTTGCGCTTTATTCCAACGATGGATCTCATCGATAAAAAGAATTGTTTTCTTATTTTCTTGCTGGCTTCTTGTTTTTGCTTTTGATACCACTTCCATTAAATCCTTTTTACCGCTTGCAACAGCACTTAGCTGTACAAAGTCTGCCTTAGTTTTATGAGCAATAATATGAGCTAATGTAGTTTTTCCACTCCCTGGTGGTCCCCACAAAATCATAGAAGGAACTGAATCATTCATAATCGCTCTTTTCAAAAAAGTGTTTCTGCCTATTATTTTTTCTTGACCAAAAAAGTCCCCTAATATTCTTGGTCTAAGTCTATCAGCAAGTGGTTGCTTATTTGTAAATTTTTTAATTGATTTATTCATTTTTCCTTTCTGCTCCTCGTTCCTTATCTCTCTTTAAGCTCTAAAAAACTTTATTTTTAGGAAAATTTGAAAGTTTTCCACAGTTTTTTTTATTTTTTCCACCTTTTGTTCACAAGTCCCTTATTTAAGTCTTTTTTGCCCTGTGGATAAGTTGTGTATATATGCGAAAAATAAGCATTTTTACTTGTTTTTTGAAACTTTTACGCCTTTTTTTCGGTTACTTCGAAATAGATCATATTGAAGGTTAACGATGCAACAGCCGCCAGAATAAAGACCCACTTCAATGTTAATGAAAATACACAAACAAGTACAATAATGGATACATACATTAGGATTCTTCCCATGGAAACAGCCATTTCGTGTAATACCGTGAATTCATCAACATAATGCCCTTGATCTGCAGCAATTTCGTATGTTACTGCATCAAAAGGAATTCTGAGGAAAATTTTGGAAAATTTGTGGAACATATCAGCTATGAAAATGTGGAAAAATGTTAGAATAAAGATTTTTCCAATCCAGATTATGGCATATAGAACCGTGCCTATTTTCAACATAGCTTTTTTAGGCCTCTTATCGGCATATTTCCCCATAAAAAGCTGCATAGTCATTGTAATAAGTACCACCGCTGAAGAAATTGACCCCACTTTCATGTAATCACCTTTAAGCACCAGAAAGATAAAGATCGGCCAAATAATCATTCCCACCACAGCTTCTGCACCATCTGCAACAAAAGCAAGTGTTGTTCCTATGTGTTTTTTCTTAAACAACTTCTTCCATGTTTGAAAATAACCCCAGGCGAACCTTTCCTTTGTTCTAGGGATTGTGGCATATGGTATCAAAGAGGCAATATAAATAACCACTCCCGCAACAAAAAGTGTATCATAGCCAAATTTTGTTATAATGAAACCTGCAGCGACTGGCGCAATAACCCCAGTTAAACTAAAAATTGACTGCATGAGCCCTACTGTTTTACCTCTATTACGTTTTCCGGAAAACTTTGCAAAGTCCACATGATATGGAACCCAGTATAGAATTCTCCAAATCGTGATAATAATAACCAAAAAAGGAACTACTACATGTACCGTGTCTGGAGTTAGCAATCTTAGCCCGAGATAATATGAAGCCCCACAAACCGTACTTAGTTGCAATGAATGCCTAAAGCCAAATTTATTCAAAAATCGTGCACCAATAGGCAAAAAGATTAAATATAGTGCTTGGCTAGCTAAATAGTACAAGACTACTAAGGTTATATTTCTATCGAAAAGTTCATCATAGAGAAAAATAGGCAAAAAGACACCAAAAAAACCAGCAGCAATATTAGTAATAACTCTGCTAGTTAATAATGAAACAAGCCCATGTGAAAGCTTTCCATCGAAGTATTTAGCCTTTCTAAATGACAATTTCATTGTTTTTAGTTTTATTTTTACCTTATGTGGGACCAGGAGGATTTGAACCTCCGACCAATCGGTTATGAGCCGACTGCTCTAACCACTGAGCTATGGTCCCTTGAAAACTCCTCACTTTGTCACTATAAACAAAATAAGAGCTCTGGTCAATGCTTTTTTCAAGTTAAATCTCAATCAATTAGAGGTATTCGAGGGTCTTCCTTGTTGAAACAACGCTCAAAAAACTCCTATTTTACCCAATGCTTTTGCTTCTCTTGCTGTTGTGCCTTTTTATTCTCTTGCTTAATTTTACCCTTTGCTGCCACTCTTAAATCGGCAAGATCCTTGCTTTTCAAGTTTTTCGCTAAAATCAATAGTTGTTTTTTTTCGTTTATTTCAGGCTTTTCTATTACCTCGGCCAATAAAACCTCTAATATAGCCCCTATTTGCGGACCAGGGTTGATTTTAAGTTCTTTTATCAAGATATCGCCGTTTATTTTTAGCTGTTTAACTGAGATCGGATCTTTTGAAACCTTTTCAACCATATATTGAAAGTGTCGCAATTTGTAGGGAACTGCCTTTGGAACGCCGCTGCCAAGTCTGTCCCCTATTCTAACGTCAATTAAGTCCTTTATGTTGCTTTTACCTACTTTTCTCACAACTCGCCTAACCCCAGCCTCACCAACTTCATCGACATTATAATAAAACATGTGGTTTCTCACTAAGAGTACTGTCTTCTCGATTGTTTTCTTTGGAAATTTCAATCTTGTTAAGATTTGCCCCACCATTCTAGCTCCTGCATATTCATGGTTATAAAAGGTGGCTTTCTCACCATTTCCGCGCTTAACAGAGGGTTTTCCAATATCATGCAAGAATGCAGCCAATCTTACTTCAAGCTTTTTTGAGGGACATTTAGCCAAGCTTGCCATTAGATGTTTATAGACCGTATTATAGGGACCATAATAATGGTGGTGATTTTGCTCTATTCCAATTGTTTGAACAACCTCTGGGATGATATATTTCATTAAGCCCGTTTCGACAAGCAATTCGACCCCTTTCCCGGGGTTATCTGAAAGGATAATCTTTTCAAACTCATCTCGTATTCTCTCTTTTGAAATAAAAGACATATTTGAAACCTTTTCACAAATAGCTTTTTTGGTTGTTTCCTCTAACTTAAAGCTCAGTGAGACCGCAAAACGAACTGCTCTCACCATTCTAAGCGCATCTTCATCGAAACGTTCAAGTGGCTCTCCAACAGCTCGAATAAGTCCATTTTGAAGATCTGCCCTACCCTTAAAAAGGTCTATTACCTCATATTCTGCTATATTTGAATTTTCCTGATAATTTTTTTCCTCTTTTTTCCTTTGTTTTAGCGCCATTGCATTTATAGTGAAATCCCTTCTTGAAAGGTCTTCTGTTAGCGTTTTGGCAAATTTAACCTCATCTGGGTGCCTCTTGTCTGAATATTTAGACTCTATTCGAAAGGTGGTTATTTCAACATTCTCATTCTCTCCAATTTCAATTTGTGGCAGTTTAAAGCCAATTTCCTCTTTGTTGAGTTTTTCGATAGCGTTAAACATAAGTTCTCTGCCTTTTATTGAAATAACCTCTTTAAATGCGCCTTCTTTATTGAAATATGTTTTCAACCAATTATTGTGCTCTTCTTTTATTTCTTCTCCAAAAGAGCTAATCCTGTTAAAAGAAAGGCTATCTATAAGGTCCGCCTCTACAATAATTTGGGTCTCTAAGTTTTCCCTTGAAACATTAGTATCATGAAAGATGGCTTCTTTAAGTGCTTTTAGCAGCTTACTGGGAAATTTTCCCTTAAGCTTGCTTATAACCGCTTGTCCCTTCTTGATATGCCCACCATCTCCTTCAACGGCTCTACCAATGTCATGTAAAAAAGCAATGGTTTCAACGAGGTCAAGGTCCACCCTTTTAAAGGTTTTTGTTATCTCCAGGGCATTTTTTGCTACATTCTCCGCATGTAATAAGCCATGTCCTGGGCACTTAACTTTCTTTAAATACTTTTCCTTAGCCATATTAAGTAACTCTTTCTTTGTTTCTGGCGCTATTTTTATCTTCTCAGATAGAACCTCTAGTCCAGAAAGATACTTATTTGACAATAACACCGTTCCAAAGGCATTTTCATATTTACCATCCGGGAAAACCTCAAGTACTTGCTCCGGTGTTGCTTTTGTAGCGATATCCCAATCTTTTGGTGTTTTTTTCAATAAAACATCCCTGACTGAACCACCAACCACAAAAGCCTCGAAATCGGCCTTGGCTAATTTCAGCAAAACGAGTTGAACGCTTTTTGGAATTTTTATATTTTTCATATTTCAATATAGGTGTGCCCCCGGCAGGAATCGAACCTACATCTAAGGCTTAGGAGTCCCTTGTTCTATCCATTGAACTACGGGGGCAATCTTTAATGTGGAGATATGGGGATTTGAACCCCAGACCTCTCCCATGCCATGGGAGCGCTCTACCAACTGAGCTATATCCCCGGATCACGGGTTATTCTCTTTAAATAAGACAAAAATGCCTTTTAAAAGTTTCTGGGTTATTTTATTCCCCTACCACCTTGTATACAACAAATTGACTAAAAAATCAATCCTTGTTTTTATTTAATTAAAGACCCTTGACTTTTTTCGCTTTTCAGGTTATAATTTAACATTCCAGTTTAGTCTTTAGAGGCCTTTTGTGGCTTTCCTGACTGGAAAACAGTTTTTTAAAAAATATATATCTTTTTTCTTTAAATAGGAGGTGCCCCCCATGAAAAATCTATTTAAAATAGTTTCTTCTCTGCTTTTTTCTTTGTTTTTGTATTTTGGCTATTGTGCCAGTGTTTCCTTCGCAGGAAGCTCTGACGAGGTAATATTAAAAGAGGTGATTACTGATGAGGCTGGTATTTTCGAGGTTTTTCATGAAAAGACCTTGTCTAAAGAGCTTTCTGTCGCTATGAGGATTCTTTCTGGTTCCAGGATATTCTTATACACCAGACCTCAAATGGAACCTTCTGAGGATTCTTTTTTGACGGAATTATTTGAAGTTAACCAATTAAAAGATCGTGATATCTTGCTAGTTTTCTTTTACGAAAAAAGTAACAATGTGGCTAATTTTAGGATTTTTTGCGGCTTCGAAATGCAACAAGTCCTTAACAAAAAACACGAAGCTCAAATAATAAACCATATGTCCGTTCATCTCCGAAGGAAGAACTTTGGACAAGCTTTTCACGCAGGGATTCGTTATTTAAATAAAATAGCGCCTGAGTTAAAGAAGGATTTAGATTTCTTGTTCAACCAAAACAAAGAGGTTGTCGTAAAAAAGAAGGCTACCAACAAAGCCAAGAGTGCTGTTTTTTCGAGAATTCCAAACAAACGCTCGGGAGAAACCTATACGATACCTAGTTTAAAGGGCTTTATTGTTGATAGTGCAAAAGTTCTTAATCCTTATGATAAGTGGGTAATTTCCAGAACACTCAAGGAGATTAAAGAAACTTCTCCACAAAAAACAAAGGTTGTCTTGTACACAATGAATTCTATTGAATGCAAGGAGTGTGATAACAAGACTTTATACGATCAATTGTCTCAAAAATGGGCATTGGAGAAAGCAGCTATTCTTATTGTTTTTTCTGTTTTCAACGGTATTGATGGAGAGTTTGGAAAATTCTGTTTAAAGTTTATCCCGAGTTCCGATGCAGCTGTATACCTTAGCCAAAAAAACACTGATTCTATTGAATTAAAGATGTCTGAATTTATCAAAAAAAGAGATTTTTCTAAAGGATTGTTGGAGGGGACAAGGCTGCTCAAAACAAGGATTCATTTCATTGAAGAAGTCAGTCTGCTCTCAGAAAATGAAATGGTTACCGGGGATCTCAATCTTATTTCACCTACTAAGCTGTTTTTGAAAAAATATACCTTTAAAAACAGTGTTGGTCTTAAGAATATCTTTTATTTATCAACTAAGGTGATATTGATTTCCCTATTAATCCTTTTTATCTTTGCTAAGCTTCTAAAGGCTTTTACCCGAAAAACTCCAGTTGACCTTTCGAAGGAAGCTGAGGATAAAATCAAAACTGCTCGGATACTTGAGATTATTTCAGAGCAAAAAAGCAAATAGCTTTTAAAAGCGTATCAACAATAATACTTTGTTGATGCGCTTTTTACTTATTTGCTGTATTAATATTGAGTTTATACCCCTATCTTTTCTTTTAATTAACCTTTCTTTATTGTTCCACGTGGAACAATGGTTCTAAATTAACTCTTTTCACGCCTCGTCATTGTTCCACGTGGAACAATTTTGTTTTTCAAGTTGCTCTTTGTTCTACTTCCTATCTAATGTTCCACGTGGAACATTAGATTCCTTTTTTTATTATTAGTTATTCCGTTTTTTGTTCACCTTTTGTTTTTTCTTATTGTTGCTTTTTAATTCTCATTGTTCCACGTGGAACAATTCTTTCTTTTTTATTCTTATTTTTTTACTAAATTGTTCCACGTGGAACATAAAGCGAAGGTGGTATAGAGAATAAATTGTTCCACGTGGAACAATTCTTTTGCGTTTGTTTATTGTTTATAGGTTTATATTCATTATTTTCTTCTATTTACCTTCTCTTCCGGACATAAGGCGCAGGAAATGCCTTTTTTGTTTCTTTAAGCACTCTCTTTTGCTCTTTGTCAATTATTTCAAACAGTTTAATTCTTGTTTTCTTTTTTTCTTAGGGAATCTTCTCGGGTGGAACTTTTTTATGTTTTCCTTTCTTGACAAAACACGGGGCTCATGTCTTGACAAAAAAATCTACCTTGATAGCCTTAAAATAAGGAGTTCTTTGTTAATACTTTTATTGTTAATGGTTTTCAAAACTGGCCTTTGGCCAAAATAAATAAAGGAGTTTGTTATGAATAAAAAATTCTCTATACTATTGGCTATGGCTATTGTTTCTTTTTATCTTTTAGGGACAACCTCGGTGGTCCTTGCGAGAAGCCTTCTTGATGGTCAATGGTTGGCTACCTCCTCTAATTCCTCTACTTTTCATTCTCTTTGGGAGTTCAAGAAAAGGGACTTATTCTGTGATAATAAATTTGACTGTAATTTCTCCCTTTCTGGAAATAAACTTACTCTTATTTTTAAATCGGGGAAAAAGGCGTTATTTACCTTAGCAAAGCAAGGGGAGGGTTTTATTTTTTTTAAGACAAACGGGGCTAGGAGTCCCATCAGTCTTAATCCTGCCCCAAAAGGCTATTCAGCTTTTATTGTAGCAAGGCAAACAACTTCTTTAAAAGAAAGGGTTTCCTTATCCAAAAAAGCTCTTAAAAAGAAGGGTCTTCCGACTTTTGTTATCAATAAGCTCTCTGCCTTACTTTTCACAGATCAGGAATATGAATCAGCAATGGTTGGTTTTAAATCAATTAATGATTTAAAAAACATTGCCGCTTGCAATATTATGATTACAGCCACTACAGGCAAAGCTCCTAGTGGTGTTGACATTGTTTCGGCAGCAAAACTTTTTTGGGAAGCAAATGCCAAAAAACATCCTTCATTAAAGGCTTTTTACCAGAGAGCACAGGCAATTGCATATGCTTGCGCGGTAGTAGGGAAGCACTCCTTGGCGCTTAATTATCAAGGAGCCTTATACCGACAAGCTCAGCGTAGTCAAATTCTTTCTTCTGCTAAGATGAAAAAATCAGGAGTTAATGTTGTTAATCTGGGTAAAGTTTGTGACCTATATCAAAAACAAAAAAAACCTGCTTCCTTCGCAATAAAAGATATTTAAAAAAACAGAGTAACCACTCTTAAAGAGTCCTTTTGGAAATTAATTAAAAGGACTCTTTATTTTTCTATTTATAGCTACTTGACAGGTTTTGAACTTTTATTTAAAGTGTTTTTCAAACTTTTCCACAGTTTATCCACATTTATAGCTATTTTTTTTCATTGATAAAAGCAAAAAACTCCTCTACAATAATGAAAGTGATTAATTTAAATTTACTGATATGACCAACCAGGAATTATGGCAAGCTGTGTTGGGGGAGATGGAGCTATCAATATCAAAGGCGAGTTTTACCACGTGGTTTAAAAATACCTCTATTTTTGGTATTTCTGAAAGCCTAATTGTTATTTCTGTTCCTAATATCTTCGCTAAGGAGTGGTTGGAAAAAAAATATAGAGAACAGTTGCTTTTAGCCATTCAACAATATAATAAAAATATAACTTCACTTTCTTGTAAAATAAGCGTTATTGATTTAAATACTGACGAAACTCAAGTATCTGAAACTAAAGAGCAAGTTATTGATAAGTTTTCTGGTGCTAAAAGTGTCACGAAGCGAAAGAATTTTAATGGCATTATTCCTAAAAAAAATATTTATAGATCAAATTTAAACAAGCGATATACTTTTGATAGCTTTGTAGTTGGTGGAAATAATGAGTTGGCTTATGCGGCTTGTAGATCAATTGCTGAGGCTCCTGGTCAAAATTATAATCCTCTTTTTATTTATGGGGGCGTTGGTCTTGGAAAAACACACTTGTTACAATCAACTGGGAATTATGCTGGTAGTTTGAACCCTGATATTAAAATTCGTTATGTGAGCATGGAAAGATTCACAAATGAACTTGTGGATGCAATTCAAAAATCACGTGCAAAGGAGTTTAAAAATGATTATATTGATTTAGATATATTAATTTTAGATGATGTTCAATTTCTGGCCGGTAAAGAAAAAACACAAGAGGAGTTTTTTCATATCTTTGAGTCATTATATCAATTAGGAAAGCAGATAATCCTAAGTTCTGATAGAGCTCCTAAATCAATTCCAACAATTGAAGATCGTTTGCGTTCTCGTTTTGAGGGTGGAATGATGGCTGATGTTAATAAACCAGACCTGGAGACAAGAATAGCTATTATAAATAAGAAGTTGGTTGAAAAGAATTTTTCCTTACCTGAGAATGTTGTAGAATACTTAGCAACTCATATATATCATAATGTAAGGGAGCTTGAGGGTGCTTTGAACAAAATAATTGTTACCTTTCAACTCAGAAACACAGTTCCAACAATTGAAGATGTTACTGAAATGACTAAAGATGTCATTTCTATTAATAGACAGAAAGATCTAACAGTTGATAAAGTTATTAGGTCTGTGGGTGATTTCTATGATGTTAAGTTAGAAGAAATAACTGGAAAGGCTAGGCAAAAGAAGATTGTTAAACCCCGACAAATTGTTATTTATTTCCTACGACAAGAATTAAACCTTTCTTTTCCGGAGATTGGAAAATCATTGGGAGGGCGAGATCACTCAACTGCAATCTATGGTTATGAAAAAATTACTAAAGAATTAGAAAATAACCTTTTACTAAAAGATCAATTAAAATTTATTAAAGAAAAGTTTATAGAATATTAATAATTGTTTATAAGTCTGTTGAAAGCTTGTTCAATACTTGTTATTTCTTTGTTAAATCATCTAATTATTTTTGTTAATAACTTTATTAAAACTTTAATTTTTTCTTTAAATTGAGTTTTTAATAAATTAATCAACAAGTATTCTTTATTATTACTTGAAAGTTTTAAACAGAATTTATCCTTTAAGTAAAGTCTCATTGGAACTTATCCACAGATTCTGTTCTTTAATAGATAATAATAATAAATTATATATAGATAATATTAACTACTTACAGAAAATGAAATTTACTTGCAAAACAATTAATTTAAAAGAGGGAATCTCAAAAGTTGAAAGAATTGTTTCTAAACAAACAACCCTTCCAATTTTAGGTAATATTCTAATTTCTTCAGAGAAGGGGAGATTAGTTTTAGCTGCAACAAATCTAGAAATAGCTATTAAGGTCTATATCGGAGCTAAAATAGAAAAAGAAGGAAGCATTACAATTCCAGCTAGAATTATTGGTGGTTTTTTAAACACCATCAAAGATGAAGTTGTTTCAGGTGAACTCGAGGGAGCTGAATTAAAAATAACCACAGAGAACCATAAAATTAAAATAAAAGGAATTGACGCAAAAGATTTTCCTATTATTCCAGATGTGCCAGACGAACCATTTTTCTCTATTCAATCGAAAAAAATAAATAAGGCTATTTCTGGAGTGCTTGTTTCTGTTGCACACAATGACACACGACAAGAATTAAATGGTGTTTTAATGAAATTTAAAAATAAAGGGATAACACTTGCGTCAACTGATAGCTTTAGGTTAACAGAAATTGATATCAAAGGAATAAAAGTAATAGACGAAACTAATTTCGAGACATTTAAAGAAAAAAAGAATTCCATTATAATTCCAGCACTTGCTTTAATGGAGGTTCAGAGGATCGCAAGAGACGAAGAAATTAATGTCATCATCGAACAAAATCAATTATTTATTAGTACCAGTGAAACTAAAATTGTTTCAAGGTTAATAAATGGTAACTATCCAGAATATAAACAGGTTCTACCAAAGAAGTTTGATATTGAACTTGAGGTTGAAAAAGAGAAATTAACAAATGCTGTTAAAATTGCCTCTTTGGTTACAAACTCTCAAAATGGTGAAGTTAATTTTAAAAACACAAAAGAATTAGATGCACTGTTAATAACAGCCCAATCAATGGATTCAGGTGATAATCTCTCTAAAATACCCACAAAAATAAAAGGAAGTGAGTTTGAAATTTTATTCAACTGTAGATTTATTCTAGAAGGATTAGCTAGTGTTTTGTTTGATAGTGAAAAAGTTTTAATAAAATTAAATAAGCAAAAATCACCAGTGATGTTCAAAAAGATTAAAGCAAAAGGTGAAATAGATGAATCTTTTTCATATATTATTATGCCTATTGTAAAATCCTAAACCCCAACAAACTTAAATGAAAAGTTTTGAACTATTATTAAAGAAAAGGGTAAAAAATAATACAAAGCTTTCTTTTGATATACACACACTAAGACAAACAACAGAAGTTGTTGTTCATGACATGTTTGGTGAGGTTGGAAATAAATATATTAAAGTAAGGGATTGGAAGAAGGGAATCCTTTTTTTATCAATTTCAAAATCTGTTTGGCGAAATGAAGTTATGCTGCTTCGCAATAAACTAACATTTGAGATTAATAAAAAAACCAAACAAAAAATTATAAAGTTTATCAAAATAAATAAATGAAAATCCTGAAAATAGTGGACAAGGGGATAGCTTTTTTAGAAAAAGGACCTGTTACGATAAAAACAATATTCATTTCTTTTATAGCAATTGTTGCTACAAGGTATCTTGTGGAAAATATCTTATTTGGATTTAAAACGTATGATTTTGCTTTCCTTCTTGGATCTATGATACAAGGAACATTTTTGTTTTTTTTGATGGCTTATGTTGCAGTTTTAACATTCCTAATTCTTTTTATAAAAGAAAAACCTTCGAAACTGGCAACGGTATTGTTGTGGGGGCAATGGATTATTGTGTTACCTCCTATTATTGATAAAATAATTTTTGGCGAAAAAGATTTTTGGAGTTTCTATATTTTTGATAGTATACAGGGACTTTTTAGTAGATTTTTTCATTTTTTTGGAGACAATCCTTCTTTTGGAATTACCTATGGAACAAGAGTTGAGATTTTTTTAGCAATGTTGGGGATAGGGCTTTATATAGGTTTTAAAAAAAGAAGTTGGATCAAGGGGTTGACTGGTTTTTTAATAATGTATATAATTTTATATTTTTTTGCTGTTTTCCCCAGTCTGTTAACATTTTTAATAGAAGGTTTTTTAGGTGAAGATATTTTTAAAATCAAAAGCAGTGATATAGCGGCAACCTTTTTAACATCTTTGGAGATCTTTGATTTTGATAAAAAATCAATGAAAATAGCCCTTCACTTCAGGGCGTCACTTTTCTACACTCTGTTTTTATTTGGAAATCTATTGTTTTTGCAATTCATTTTAAATAAAAACAAATTTTTTGCACTTTTAAGAAATGTGAGGTACCCACAGATGTTTTTTAACGGAGGATTATTCTTTGTTGGTTTGGCGATGGGATGTTTTTATTTTCCAGCAAATATTTCAAAAGACATTTTCGCTATTATGACTATAGTTAATTTGATAATTTCAATTTCTTCAGCCTGGTTTTATTCTGTTCTTATCAATGACATTGAGGACACGGAGATAGATAAAATAACAAACAAAGAAAGACCGCTGATCAGGGATGTATTCACAGTTAGTGAATATAAAAATTACGCAGCTGTGTTTATGGGCCTATCACTACTAACAGCCTTAGTTGCAGGAATTAAATTTTTTCTTATTATTTGTGTTTATTTGTTGGCAACTTGGGTTTATTCCTGTAGACCAATGAGATTAAGAAGAGTTCTTGTGATATCTAGTTTTATTTCAGCGGCCGCTTCAATGCTCTTCTTGTTTATGGGCTTTATTGTTGTTTCTAATGGGCAGTCATTGGAAAGTTTCCCGTGGAAGATAGGTGTATTTTTGTTTATAGTCTACACACTCTTAATTCCCATTAAGGACATTAAAGATATAAAGGGTGATAAAAAAAATGGAGTGGTGACAATCCCAACACTTTTTGGGGAAGATAACTCAAGGTTTATCTTCAGTGTAATTATTTTTATTAGTTATTTAGCATCAATATTTATCCTAAATGAGAATAAACTTTGGCTTTCGGCTACTCTTTTTGGAGCTTTGAATTATTGGATATTAAATAATAAAAAAATAAAAACAAGAAATTTAAATGGTTGGATTTTAGGAACAGTTTTTGTTTACGGTATGCTACTTGTAGTGATATCATTTTTTTAAATTTTGCAGAAATCAAAAGTGTGGTATAATCAAAACAAGTTTGAAGAACATACTTAAGATATTTTGGTGTGAGTGTTGTTTATATCAATCATCGAAAAATAAAAATAAATGAAAAAGACTAATATTGCGGAGTTATTAAACAAAAAAAAGATTGTTTTTTTTGTTATCCTTGCTTTTGCTTGGATCCAATTTTCATCAGCTGATGAAAATTCATTAAACTATTTTGAAGATCTCGATAAAGATGGTTTAAACAATCAAGAAGAGGAAGCCCTGGGAACCGATCCTAATAATGCTGATACTGATGGTGATGGATATTCTGATGGAGTTGAACTCGAGAGCGGTTTTGACCCATTAGTTAAAAATGAAGGTGGAGAAAAAGAAAACACCACCACGTTTATTACAAACTCAGACGAAATAATAGGATCAGCGGAGGACGTAGCACCTGAAACCACCAACGTTCAAGGGGAGGAATTAAATGCAACAGAGGTTTTTATAGAAAACATCAAGGAACTAAAAGAAGAAGAACTTGAACTTCTAAATCAGGCATCGGTTGATGAGGAAATCTTAGAAACAATTGAAGCTACGGGGGATGATTCAAAATATTCCTTAACAGAAGAGGAGGTACAAGCAATTGTTGAAAAAACAATTCAAGAGGTTAGCTTAGGTGAAGAATTAGAGGTTATTTCTGAGGAGGAATTAAACATCCAAGAAGAGGTGACAGAGAAAAATGACCAGACATTGGAGGAGGAAAAAAAAGATGTAGAGGAATACTTTGTACAAGTCGGCTACATCATGTTTGAGGAAGCACCATTTCTTTTTCAAGACAGCGGTAATGTTATGGGAATCACAACAGCATTGATAGCAGGAGTTGGTTCTGATATCGAAGGCGGTGATGCTTCTAATATCACAGATCTAAAAGGGAAATCAGGGGCTATATATGAAAAAGTAAAAGACCTGGAAGTGCCATATGTCTTAAAAGACGTTCATAAAATGGGACTATCCTTGCAAAAATACATGCTAGGACAAGACGAGGAAATAGTAACAGACAAGGATGATCCGGTTGCTTTAACTTCAATGCTTGGTAAAGTACAAGCTGTTATGTCAGAGGTTGATATTTTAGGAGCAGATACTACAGACATATTAGATCAATTTGAGATTGATTCATTTGATATTTCCGGAATGACAAATACAGTAAATATGGAAGATATGTTAAATCAAGCATCTATGTATGGTCTGTAGAGTTTTAGTTAAAGTATAACATTTATACGGAGCAAAAATGACAAAAATAAAAAAAATAATAGCGACACTGACTATAGCAGCTTTTCTATTTTCAACTGCCACTCCTGCTGTTGTCCATGCTGAAATGTGGGGAACAAACATCGCGTCTTCTTTGATGAAACAAGTATTAGAACAAGTTTTTCTAGTGCTTAGAAAAACAATACTTCAAACACTAAAAAAAGAAGCCAATAACATGATTAAGGGTAGTATTGAAAAGGCAGTTTCCGGTTCTTCCGGGGAACCCATGGTTGTCTCTGATTACGAAGATTTTATTTTTGGATCCGCGCAAGTTGCTGCAGAGGATATGTTAGACGATTTCTTCTCTGTTCTTCAAGATGGAGCCACAACAACAGAAAGGGACATGCTAAGGGGTGTCGAACAAACAATTAATAAGCAACTTTCCCCAGGACAACCAGAGGTGGATCTTCATGATACTGTGAATTCAGCTGATCCAATAGGCAATGTCTTTAACCAAAGCTTAGGTGGTGGTATTGGGGCTTTGATGTCCTATCAATTTGGGGACTATAACAACTCAACCAACGCCTATGTTAACTCCAGAGAAAAGATCGAGCAAAGAGCGGAGCAAGTAGCCCAAGCTCAGCAAACAGAAGTCTTAGCTGGTAGTGGATTCAATACAGTAGTACAGGGAAGTAAAGTAATCCCAGGAAAAGTTTCCCAGGAAATCGTTACAGCCGCAGAAACAATGCCGATTGAGATGATTAATAATGCTAGTTCCCTGGAGGAGGTTATTGCTAGTTTCGTAGTTTCTTCAATGACCTCTTTTATTAAAAGTGGTATAAATGTTGTTTCAAAGCCAATTAACAACGAAATGAGAAAAATTTCCAGAAACATAGGTCAAAATGGAATCAAGGAACTTCAAGATCAAATTAAAAGAGGCATTAATTAAAAAGCAAAAAAAATGATATCCTCCAAAAACAAAAAGAAATATCTCAAAGCAAGTCTCCTGATAGTGGTGATGTGTGTGTTCTTTGCAGCACCACTTTTTGTATCTGCAGACGAAAGTGTAGCGGGTGATTCACTTGCTGGAACTGTCTCTGGCTCAGAAAATAAAGTATCGGGCGCTGCTCGATGGTTGATCACGCTTTCCTTGCAATTTATGCAAGCAATCTCTGGTTTTATTTTGGGATTAGGAATGGCTCTTGTAGATCTCACTCTTTCAAATAAACTATACGATCAAGTCTTCTTTGCACCCAATACAGTGACTGCTCTCAATACTGGCTGGGGACTGGTAAGGGATTTTGTGAATATGTTCTTTATTTTGATTTTAATATTTGTAGCAATTGCTACAATCTTAAGAGTAAATAAATTTTCAGATAAGAAGTTTATCGTTTATGTTGTTACAGCTGCTTTGTTTGTAAATTTTTCCAAACCGATTACTATGTTTGTTATTGATATTTCTAATTTAGCAATGTCATTTTTTATGGAAAACATTAGAGAAGGAAACGCCAGTTATTCCTCGGCGCTGCTAAACGCTCAGGGAATGGGGGAGGCTTTTAAAAGCGATACCACAAAGGCAAATACAATGGGGATGTTTGTTAGTTGGGCAGTTGAGATAGTGTTTAAATTCATCATGGGAATTATGCTTTTAGCCCTAGGACTGTCTCTTGTTATCAGACTTGTAGCGCTGTGGGTTTTAATAATACTTTCCCCATTAGCATTTTTTGCGATTGCTCTTCCAGGAACAGCAGTTGGTGGAATTAAAACTTCCTGGTTAAACAAATTAACATATTGGTGTTTCTATGGACCAATAATGTTGTTCTTTTTCTGGTTAGCCTTAGTACTAGTGAGTGCTGTTAGTACCACTGTGGCATTCGGTGATGCAGAACTACAAATGGCTGGAATTAATAAAAATCACTTTATTGTGGGCGCATTAAAAGTCTTTATCCCATATGCTGCTTGTATTTATATGTTATTTTACGGATTTGATCTTTCTAAAAAAATGGCCTCACAAGCTGGAAATGGTGCAAGCTGGGCCCTAGGGAAGGCTGGAGGAGCAGGCAAGGGTCTAGCTATGGGAATAGGCAAGGGAGCTGCATTCGGTTTAACTGCTGGCTACGGATTTGGCTACGGAAAGGCGGCCTATGGTAATGTGAAAGAGAGTGTGCAAAAGAATTTAGCAGCCGGAGCTCTTCAGAAGAAAGCAGTCATGCCTTTTGGAAACGTTGATCGAAAGAAGCATAATTCAGGTTTAGTAGATGAGGAGACTAAGAAGTGGGATGACAAAGGAGTTCCTTCTAAGGAAGAATTGAAAAAAATTATGGATTCAAAGCCTTCAGCAGCTAAAACAATAGGTAATGTCGCTGGATTATCAGAAACCAGATCACAGGGAGAAGCTAGGAGGAAAGCTGCTGCTATTAAATTAGCAGAAGGTGGAAATTTAAAAGCAGCTGATGGAAGTTATGGTAGGGCAGAGGCAATGTTTAAAAATGACCCAAGGAATTTGGAAAAATTTCGAAAAGCTTCAGAGAAAAAAAGCAGGAAGGAGATGATAGAACATGACTTTAGTAAAAATAAAGCAGGTCTAATAGAAGATGTTGTACTTGCAGAAAACTCAAAAAGGGAGGCACCAATGGATCAATCAACGGAAGATTCCTTCAGAAGAGTACAAGCAGAAAAAATCGCAAAACAAAAGTCCTATAACGATCAATTGCAAAAAATGAAATTAACTGAAATCACTGACCAACCAGCTGAATTTTTAGAGCAAGAAGAGGTAAAAAATTATATGAAGAAAAACACTGGAACTGGAAATGAAACTGAAGGAAATAGAAAAAAGTTTAATGTCGCTCAAATCAGAAAACATGCAGCAGAAAACCTGGATGGTACTAGGCAAAAAGCCTTGGCTGAGGCGGGATACTTTGCTCCAGCAGCAGCAGCACCAGCAACCGCTGAAGAAGAAGAAGCAGCATTGAGAGATATGAATAGCTAAAACAAAAAAACAAAAAATGTCAGATAAAGGAGAAAGATTATTGAAAATCCAAGCTTGTCCGATGAGTGCAAGTGTGCATTGGGATCCTAAAGATGATAGCAAGAGTGATATTAAAGAGTGGTATGAGATCTATAATAAGTTACCATATCAGGTTAAAATAGGGTTGATTGATGAAGAAACGGAACAACGGATAATTGAAATTGCCAAGAAATATAAGATATATAAAATAGGGGAGCTAGGCGAAATTTCTAGAATTATTAGAGACTCTTTTGTTACCAATACATTTAGCGCTGGTATTGTGCAAAAAAGAATTATTCAAAAATTGAAAGCAAACGAAGCTCAAGCAAAAGAGCTATTTATAGAACTAATTCAATTAAGAGGTGAAATTGCGAGTGTGGATGAGGATGAGATGGAACTGAAGACAGAAAAACTCCCAATAATAACTGCACTTAAAAAATTCCCCAAGCTTAACGAGCAGCAATTAAGTGAAAGAAAGATTAAAATCCAAGGAGATGATAAGTTCAGAAAATCAACGATTAAAAACTGGCTCGATGACTATACTCTTCAAAAAGGAGCTCAATCACACAACAACTTAGAGAGAAGTGATTATGTTTTCAATTCGGAGAATGTTAATAGACTTTCATTCCATGAAAAAAGAGCACTTTCATTGATCTTAGAATCATATGATGAAGATACTGATTTAAATATCAATATTAACAAAAAAGAAGTTTTATTCAATGCACTTGACGACGAGTCAATGGAGGTCTTAAGGGAGGGTCTGCAAAAAAAAGAGAACCCTACTGAAAACAAAGAAGTTCTAAAAAGCGGTATCTTAGGAGACTTTCCTGTTTCGGGAATAGAAGGAGTGAAGATTGAAAAAAAAGTGAAAAAAGAAAACATAGTGAAGAAAGATGATATAGAAGAAAGGGGACAATCAAAACACATTGTTAACCTGAAAGATATTTAACAACTATAGAAAGTTAGATGAATTTTAATGTGCCACAATATATTGAAGTTGAGGACAAAATTGCTTTTCAGCTAACACTTAAACAGTTGGGTTGGTTGGCTCTTGGGGGGGTGGGTTTATTTTTTCTATGGCAATTGGATTCAACACCAGCCTTGATAATAATTGGCTTTCCAATAGTTTTGTTATCGCTCGCATTTACTTTTTATAAGCCAGCTGGGATGACATTTATGCAATTTACATTAAATGGAATTTTTTACTTATTCAAACCCAAAGTTTTAACTTGGCACAGAGAAGTAAAAACTCAAGGAAATAGGAAGCCCAGAAAATTAACAGAGAAAAAACAAAAAGCTTCAATTAATAGGTATGTAAAAGAGAAGACCTTGAAAAGTTCAAAAAGCTTAGCAGATTTGTTGGATAAAAATAGTAAGATTTGATTATTAAACTTTAGTTTTATGGCGGGAATAGGAGTTGCTAGTATGCAAGAACAATTAAATGTTTCTGAAATCAAGGACGGTGTTGTTGTTGTTAAAGATGGATCTTTAAGGTCCGTGTTGGCAGTTTCGTCGATTAACTTTGATTTAAAATCAAGCACTGAGCAAGAGGCAATTATTTTTGCGTATCAAAGATTTTTGAATTCTTTGGATTTCCCCATACAAATCGTTATTTCAACTAGAAAATTTGACATTAAGCCATATCTAGAGATGCTCGAGAGAAAAAAGGACACTGAAAGAAATACACTTCTGAGGAATCAAATCGATGATTACGTGCATTTTGTTAGTGAGTTGGTCAATGTTTCAAATATTATGTCTAAATTGTTTTATATAGTAATTCCTTTTTATGCAATAGAATCAAAAAAAGAAGGATTTTTTAGCAAGATGTTGGCAAAATTAACACCAAGAAAAGTTGTTTATCAAGAAAGGGAAAAATTCGAAACATATAAAAATCAACTATTTCAAAGAGTCGAAGAAGTCAAGGAGTCACTTTCAGGAAGTGGTGTGAGGGTTGTTTCTTTGAACACTCAAGAATTAATAGAAATGTATTATAATTGTTATAATCCATCAGAATTTGAACATGTTGCTGTTCCTACGCTGGAAGACTTAAATCTTGAAAGAGGATAATAAAAAATAAAAATATGCCAGGCTTACCTAAATTTGGAAAAAAGAAAGACGATAAAAAAGCAGCTAAAAAAGTTGCGACTCCACCACCAGTTGATTTTAACGCTGAGGTTTCGGATGATTTATTAGCAAAAGAGAGACTTTACCAAGAAGGTTTAGCTCGAGTTGTTGATCTAATCTCACCTTCTGCTTTTGGGGTTTCGAGTTCTAATCTGCAGATAGGAGACACTTTCTGTAGAACTCTTTTTGTGGCTGCTTACCCAAGAGCACTTGCTATGGGCTGGATGAATCCAGTAATTGGAATTGATCTGCCTTTGGATATCTCAATGTTTATTTATCCTGTTGACACAGGGACTATTTTAAAAAAGTTAAGAAAAAAAGTCACCCAAATTCAATCAGAGTTAAACATTGAATCAGAGAAAGGTCTAACCAGAGATCCTATTTTGGAGATGGCTTATAGCAATGTAGAGACCCTAAGAGACCAATTACAAGAAGGGGCTGAGAGATTTTTCAAATTTAGCCTTTATTTTAATATATTTGGAGAGACAAAAGAGGTTTTAGACAGAAATACAATAATGCTAGAATCTTTATTGAATGCTCGTTCAGTGTATACGAAGAGAGCTATTTTTAGGATGAAGGAAGGTTTTGTTTCTACTATTCCGCTGGGAGTGGACAAGTTAATAAATGGAAATGCATTGAACACTTCGCCACTTTCGACAACATTCCCCTTTGTTTCAGCTGATGTGACCTCAAATCAAGGTATTTTATATGGAATAAATAGACATAATAACTCACTGATTTTATTCGATCGTTTTTCTATGGAAAACGCTAATATGGTTGTTTTTGCTAAATCTGGAGCTGGAAAAAGTTATACCGTTAAATTGGAAATTCTACGCTCGATGATGTTAGGGTCAAGCGCTGTTATTATTGATCCAGAGGATGAATATAAATATCTCGCAGAGACAGTAGGAGGAGCTTATTTAAGAATTTCCCTAAACACAGACAATCATATAAATCCTTTCGATTTATCAATAGAGGAAGGAATGGAGGTAGAGGACGTCATAAGAAGTACTATCGCGGGGCTTTTGGGATTGTTGAAATTAATGTTAGGAACATTAACACCAGAGGAGGAGTCCATTCTTGAACAAGCTATTCGTGAAACATATGCAATTAGAGATATTACGGAGGACACCCCATTGGATGACCTGAAAAAGAGAACCACGCCGGTGCTATCTGACCTGTATCAAGTATTGTCTAATATGAAGGGTGTTGAAGATATTACAATCCGACTAGAGAAATATACCAAAGGAATTTTCTCGGGATTTTTGAACAATCGAACTAATATTTCACTGGATAATCAGTTAGTAGTTTTTAATATCAGAGATTTAGAAGAGGAGTTGCGCCCGATGGCCATGTATATGATCTTGAATTATATCTGGAGGGAAGTTAGAGTTAACGTGAAGAAGCGTTTGATTGTTGTGGATGAGGCCTGGAGAATGATGGAACATGATGAAGCAGCAAGGTTTTTATTTATGGTTGCTAAGAGGATTAGGAAATATTATGGCGGGCTAACAACAATAACACAGGATATTTCTGATTTCATGTCTTCTAAGTATGGTAAACCGATTGTGTCTAATTCATCTATTCAAATGTTAATGAAGCAGTCACAATCAGCAATCGATGTTATTGCTGACACGTTCTACTTAACAGATAGAGAGAAATATTTATTGATGGATTGTGGTGTAGGTGAAGGGATTTTTTTCGCTGGTTTAAAAAGGGCAGCTATACAAGTAATAGCCTCTTATGACGAAGATAAGATTATTACTACAAATCCTGCGCAAAGAATTGAAATTGAAAAAGAAGAAGAAGAGGACAATTAGCTAAAGAAATTAAACGGGGTGTTTATAGTAGTTAACTATCTTGGGTATGTCTGAAAAAGAAAAAATGACCAGACAAATAGATGCATCAAAAAACAATCCTACAAAAGGAGTTTCTTTAGGTATCTCAAGTAAGCAAGAACAAGGCAGGCAACCAACAAAACCGATGCAACCAAGACAACCAAGTCAGCCGATGCAACCAAGACAACCAATGCAGCCAAGGCAACCGAGTCAGCCGAGTCAGCCAATGCAACCGAGTCAGCCGAGTCAGCCAATGCAACCAACAAAACCAACAGAAAATAAACTAAGCGAAAGTTCTTCTCCCAAGAAAGCTGCAGAAAAGCAAAAATATAACACTTTGCAACAAAACAGAATTAAAGACAAGAAAAGAGCAATGCGTTCTAGTGCTACCACAAAAAGCAAAAGAAGGGCTGGCATGGTATCCAGTAAAAGAAGAAGGAAAAAAGGAAGAATAGGTGCAAGCCCAGACACTGCGATGGCTGCAGCAACTGCTTATAAAGAAATCAACCCTTCAGAGGATGCAGCGCATATAGTTGTAATTATGATATCCCTCGGGGCTGATATTGGAACATTTATCCCAATTTTTAATTTCATAGTCACTCCTTTAGCAGCAATGACTATTTGGATTGTTTATTTGTTGGGAGGGCACTTGAAAAAAAGAATCGGACGCAAGGCTGTTGTTTCTGGACTAGGATATGCAGTTGAACTTATACCAATGGCTTCTGCACTCCCGGCTTTTACTCTTGTTGCTGTAATAAACTATGGAATGTGGCTAACTGAAAAGAGACTTATAAAAATGCAAAATAACGAGATATGAAAATTAAGAAAAGTTCAAAGAAGGATAGATTTTTATTGTTAGTAACTCTAGTGAATTTAGTTCTAGTAATTTTTTTAACAAACCTTTTTTTGGAAGACGTTAGAGCTGGAGGGGTGTTAGAGTGGATGGTAATTTCAATTTTTTTCCTTTTCGTGTCACCACTTTTTATTATTAAGAAAATATTTGAAGAAAAACCAAAAGATTATTTCCTGCAAATAAGTCTGAATGTAAAGGATGTTATCTTTTCTTTGTGGATGATAGTTATTTTTATTGCAGTGACGAGTGTTTTTGTGGTAAAATTAGACTGGCAAGATAGTTTAAGAGTTTCTTCTTGGGTGATTGCAAAAGATGTAAAATTGATGTTGTTTGTTAATCTCCTGATTGTGCCCATTGTCGTTTTCTCAAAAGAATTCTTTTTTCGAGGATTCGTAATGAAAAGGTTAATGCCAATTGTTGGTGTTGCTGGCGCTATCGTAACACAGGCTCTTTTATTTTTGGTATATGAGCTAGGGACAGGAGGAATGATTTCTTGGAAAAGTATGGTTTTAATCTTGATTCCTAATTTGTGTTTTGGGATCATAGCATACAAAAACAAATCAATTCTCATTTCAACAATACTTCACTGGGTGTATTTGTTGACCATAGATATTTATTTTTATTATCAATTTATATTATCATAGCGATTTCTAACAAAAACAAATCATGAAAAAACACAAAAAAATAGCAAAAATTTTCTGTCTAGCAATGTTATTACTATTGCTTAAAACAGAGAATGCCTCTGCTGAGCCTCAATGTCAAATTCAGGCTACAAAAGGAGTAACTATTGACCTCGAAAGAATGTCTGAATGTATGGAGGACAGGTATGGTTTCGATCAAAATGCCATGAGAAGAGGCAATAGAAAGAAGATGGTACCTACTGTTGAAGTTAGTTTCAACAAAACAGATCCACAAGAAGGTGAGAAAGTCACAGCACTTTCTGCTCCAAAAGGTTTTAAGACTGATTTAGTAGATTTGTATTATACCTGGTATATAATTCATACAAATCCTGATGGGTCATATGCCAACACCATTGAAGAGGGGAAGCAAGAGGCGATGGGTATTATAGCCAGAGGAGAGTTTGACTCTAGTCTTTTTGGAATCGACTATTCATTTGAGAATGACAATGATGGATATAATGCTGCATATGGAGGTGATGATGGGGTTGGTGCCAAGCCAGGAAGGGAAGATGGTGAGTGGGATGATGAAATTGATAATATTTTTGGTGATGAAAATGAACCGGCACCAGCGCACAATCTTATGTTTGATGAAAAAAAACAAATTATTAAAACAGATTCAATTACTCGTTGCTATCGACATAATTTCGGAGCACAAACAAGCGAACGCAACCTAGGCAACCCTGCACAAGGAGGGGCCTCAGCAGATGAAAGAGCTGGAAGAGATAGAATTATCGACTGTGATCATGAATTCGCTAGATGTTTTTCACCTGGAGGTGTTATAGGAGAGACTGGAGACGGTGATTTTACTCTTGCCGAAGAAGAGTGCTGGGGAACTGATCCAACAAATTCAGACACTGATGGAGATGGAGTTGTTGATGAAGCTGATCTTGCTGGTTTGAATCAGACTCAATTAACCTGGATTTATCGTCCTGGTGACAGAATTGGAGTTATTATCGAAGGAACTTCCATGGTGCCTATTTCTGAAGGAGGAGCACAAACAGGTTTTGAGATAAATGGTTATCTAGTAACTAATCCTGTTACTGGGGCAGTTGTTGCCGTTGGTTCCAGGGGTGCTGCTTCTGCGTATTGCAACCAATTTCTGCCAGACGGTGTTGACATGGGTGATGCTAGTGCATCTGGAACAGGAGGAACAGGAGGAACAGGAGGAACAGGAGGAACAGGAGGATCTGCCAGTACGAATATTGATTTAGAAGCTGATATGACTGCTTATAATCTAGGAATGTCAAGATATGACGCGTGTGACGATAGTATTAGAGAGAACTATGCTTCAGGGGATGTGACTGATAATGATGGTGAGTTGAATGCCTATTATAAAATTATGTGGGCTACACCAGGGATTTGTTCAGGGCACGATGAAAGTATGAATTATATTGGAGATGATGACTGTGATCCTGGTTTTACTTCTGCTTCTGACTGGGGATTTCCATACCAAGCATCAGTTTCAGTTAATGAAACAGGTGGAAATGTTTTGGATCCAGAGCTGAGTGTTATTCCAGAAGCTCCTCAGTATGATGCAGTCGAACCAATCACTGAAAACAAAAGATCTGATCTTGTTAAGGTGAATGCTAGCATGAGCAATGAAAATGTTAATGAAGACTTCTTGTATTACAAGTGGACAGTTGATCGTTGTGAGGGAAATGATTTTTCTGATTGCGAACATCCAATTAGTGGTTTGGAATATGAAACCTTCACGGAGGGTCTTGGATTGAGGGAGTTGAGATTCTTCCCTACTAGCAATGTGTTTGGTGCATTACCTGGATCTGCTGCAATGGCTGCTACAGAGAACAGGGCCTGGGTGAGAGCCACTGTAGTGGTTAGCGAGCACGAATCCTTAGCAGGAGGAGAACATACTGATATTGAAGGGCTTACAGTGGGCGCAATCGAAAGAATTTATTTCCCGATTACTAAAAATGTAGTAGGGATGAATTTGTATAGAGCACAAAGAAATGCTGCTACTGGAAGATGGGAGAGAGGTCCTCAGATTTGCAATGCAACTTTATATAAAGATATTTGTCCTGTCTATCCCTACGAAGTTTTAGTAGCTGAAACTGTAACAGCCGATGGAACAGCAGATTTCGATAGATATTCTTGGCAAATAGATGAACAAAAAATCCCTGCAGTTGTTAACATTGGAGGGACCTGCAGAGTTGAAGGTGACTATGCACCTCTTGTATTCCCAGGGCCTGGTTGTGATGAGGCTCCTGAAAAACAAGTATTTTTCCCAGTATTGGGAGTGCAAGACGGTATAATGTCCATTGCTGTTACTAATAAAAGAGATGATTCTGATTTTGTTACACAAAGAATTCTATCAGTTGGAAGTCCACAGGCTGTAATTGAAGTTGTTGCTGGAGCACTTGCGACCACATCTGCAACAGGAATTGTCTCGGATAGTGTTTTTGAGGCTGACAACGGCACTGCAGTTACTTTTAGGGCAACCCCAGTACCAACTTATATGACTATTAACACTGACGCTGTTCAGGATGATGATGAAGTAGACCTAGTGTGGTATGTTAATGATGTTGAAATCGATGCAGCTTTTCTAGCTTTAGCACCACAGCCGATGGGTCTAGGAATCACAGTAGCTAATGATCAAATTAGCTTTACAATCCCAAGCGACATGACATTAGCCACAGGAATTGATTTAAAAGCAAGACTAGTTAAGAACTTCTCTAATGGTGGAGCGAATGAATACACAGAAATGCTAAAAGACACTTGGAGGGTTATTGACACACATACACTGGCAATGGACACCGCAGTTTCGGTGCGCACAGGTTTCAATGCAGCGCTCGCACAGGACGTCACTTTGAAACAATATCTAGCTTCTTCTGTTAGTCATGCGCCACATTATTTGGTATTCACAATCAGATTAGCGATTGCAATGGTGCTGATTTGGAGCGTGTTGTTTGGGTTCTCTTATGCAGTTAAGTTGAATAAAGAATTATAAAAAGATAAGATATGAGATTTAAAAAGAGCCAAATAGTTTTTATTGTAGGAACTTGCCTCCTCTTTGCAGCCGAGAGTGCTTTTGCTGCAGGATATACAACAAGAGAAATCATTCCCGGTGAAGCAGCTGGGACAAACGATTTTATGTCATATCTGAATTCACTCTATAGTTTTGGCATAGGAATATCAGGAGTGTTGGCAGTCTTTATGATTGGTTTTGGTGCCTTTAAATACATAGTCTTTTCTGCTGGAAATGCCTCCACTATGGGTGATGCAAAAGATACTATCTACAGTGCGATTTTTGGCCTAGGTTTGGTGTTAGTAGCTTGGTTAATTTTGTATGTGATTAATCCAGATCTAATCAACAGCACTTTGACGACAGTACCTACCATTAAGGATTGTCTTGATAAGGCTACCTGCAATTAGCTTAAATAAAATAAAAAATAAAAACTCTACTTAATTAAACAAAACAATAGTTAAGTGAGAATTTTGAATTCTAGAAAATATGGCAAAAAAAATCTTCATAGTTTTTGTAATTATCTTTTTAACAACATTGTTGGCTTTTATCATCCAAAGCATTTCTTCAAACGAAGATTCTCTGTTAGGTGGAGGTTTAGTTGAGGACACGGAGGGCGAGTTTGTTGTTGAAGGAGAAACAAAAGAAGAACAAAAAGAGGGTTGGTTTAAGGAAAAAGAAGAGAGTAGTTCAGGAAAGATCTCAAAGCTGATAGATAGCAAGGGAGGTGATGTAAAAGGAGTCGTCCTAAACGCATCAACGGAACAAGTTTTGTATTATCAAAAAAGAAATTTTTTACTCGTTGACCTTAAAGGTAAGTCAAAAAATTCTGTCGGAGGGCACCCCTTTATTGACGTAAAGGACATAAGCTGGAATATGAATCGAGATAAGGCGTTAGTGAGAGATAGGGGGTCGTATTTTATTTATGACCTTAATAAGAATGAAACCATTGAATTAGCAGCAAAAATTGATTATGCTATTTGGTTTAAGTACGAAAAAAATGATAAAATCGCCTATAAATTTTATGAAAGTGAAACTGGAAAAAGAAAAATAGCCATTGCTGATGCTGACGGAAGCAACGAAGAGGTTTTAGTGGATAATTTAACCAGCAAAAGAGTTGGTTTAAAAATCCCATTAAATGGTAGTAAAATATGCTATCATAGAGATCCTGACGCAAAACTTAAGGCAGGATTGGATTGTGTGAATATAGAGAAAAAACAATCTGAGATTATTCACAAAGGGTCCTTTGCCGCAAATTATAAATGGGCTAATAACGGAAATCGCTTGTTAACTTCTTATGTAAGTGAGCAAATTGGTAACAAAATGGTGCTAGGCTCAATGAATGGAAAAGGGGGGGAGTTTAGAAGTTTAAACTTTCCGACAACTGTGGATAAATGCGTCTGGTCTAAGGACAACAGAAAGGTTTATTGTGCGATGATGATCTATTCCGAGAAGGATATAATATTACCTAATGACTGGAAATCTCAGAAATATAACTCAACCGACACTTTTTGGGAGATTGATGTTGAGTCAGGAAAAAAAAGAAGACTTTTAGAAAGTTCAGAGATGATTACAGTGGATGCAGAAGGTCTATTTTTGGACAACAACGAGAGATATCTTTTCTTCACCGACAGAAAAACGAAAAGTGTTTACTCAATATCACTTAAGTAATTTTGTGTTATGAAAATTTAAAATTCCTAAAAATAGCCAGAAAATCACAGCAGTGTCATTTTTCCAGATAGTTGTATCAATAATCCCATGAAGAAGAAGATAAGCCAAGAGAAATAGCAGAAAGACACCGTAAGACACTTTTGTAGGATCGAATCTGTTGGTAAGGAGAAGGAGTAGTCCTAGCAAGGCAAAAACGCCCCCTTCTGCAATGGTAAGCAAGATATTGTTATGAGGATGCGGAACTGCCCATTCGGGGTAAGGAGGGTAGTTAGCTTGGTTTAAAAGATAATGTTTTTGAAAGTTTCCTGGACCAATCCCCCAAAACAAATGTTCCGAGATAATCTGTTTTGTAACATCGTAAATCATAATCCTAGAATCAGTAGAAGAAGCTGGTTTTTTTTGTTCATATCCCAACATTGAAGACAGGGGAGCTAAGAAAAGTAGAAATACGGAAAATAAGATAACCACGAGACTGAGAATAAGATAAGCACGAGACCACTCTATCTGGGTGGTTTTTTTGAAGATAAAAAAGACAACCAAAAAAGAAAGGGAAAGCAGGGCTCCAAAAGAAAGAGTTGCAATTGTGGAAAAGATGTGGAAAAAGAGAAGAAGTAGTATGAATATGTATAAAAAGCCTTTTTTACTATGTAAAAATGCAAGAAGGATAATAATTCCAGGAGTTAGGATCATTGCTAGCGCGTTTGGGGAATTTAAAAATATTTGTAACCTACCATCGAAAGTCAATTTATCTAAAAAGAAAAAAATAACACCAGAAATAGCCAGAAAGCTGCTCATGATAACATAAGCAAACAGCAGTTTTTTTACAAAAAGTTCTTTTTTGTAAACTAAGAAAGAAACAGTAAAGGAAAATAAAAGAGGAAGAATAAGAAAACTTTTTAAAATACCAACGCTATCCAGAAGAGTGTCCTTTTGTGCATTAATAATAAAAGAGGAGAAAAATCCAAGAACAAGTAAATAGAGAGCACTTTTAATGCGGGGCTTGATGGAGAAAAGATTCTTTAAATCTCCTTGTTTGTAAATATGAAGTAAGTTACAGAGGATAGAAATTATTAGTAAAAAATCTAAAAAATTCAAACTAGTACTCGATGTAAGGGGGAGTTTGATTAAGTAGATGGGAAGCAAGAGAATGGTCAGGTAATTTATATATCTAATCATCTGTTTTGATAGCAAGAATAAAAAGGAGCAAAGGAAACACCCGAACGGAGTAGAAGGGAGTTTCGAAAAATGAATGAACTATGAAAATCAACATCGCAACGCCGATGGTTTTCAAGAGAGCAGAAGAATTTTTTCTCAAAACAAAAAGAGGGCAGAAAAGTGATGCAATAAGAAGAAGTCCCCCAAGCACACCAATCTCAGAGCTAAAATCTAAAAATAAATTGTGCGCATAAATAGGGCTATCGCTAGATGACATCGGAAAATTATATTTAGCAAAATTACCAAGACCGACTCCAAGTAGAGGATTTTCAATGGTTGTTTCTGTTGCAAGTCTCCACATTTCAAGCCTACCCGAATTGGAACCTTCTTGTAAATTAAAGGAAGAAGTGAATCTTTGAGTTAAGGGATTCGGAACTAGAAGTAAAATAAAAAACAAAAAAAGAAACAGGAGGAAATTGGAGAAATATTTTTTGATAATAACAAGAGGATTGGAAAAAAAGAAAGTCGCAAAGGAACATCCTAGAAAAAGTGCAATATATGAGGCACGAGAAAAACTAAGCAGGCTTGCTAACAAACAAATCAAACCACCCCATAGGTAGATTGATTTAGAAGTTTTTTTCCACAAATAAAAAGCAAAGGGCAGGGATAGGTTGATGGAAAGTGAAAAAAGGTGTGGATCAGGAAAAGATCCAAATGTTCGCATTATTGTTTTTCCACCAATATTCACCAACCAACTTGGGAATTCAATAACCATAGCAGAAAAATTTCTTCCTAAAAAAAACAAAGATGTTTTGGAGGCTAAAAAAAGTACTCCATCAACACCTAAGATAAACTGCAGTGAGAAAATTAATAAAGAGAAAAGTGCGGATAAGAATGAAATAAAGAAAAAAGTTTTTATTAGCCTTTCCCGAAAAAGGACATTGCTAGTCGCTGCATAGGTTATAAAATAGACAGGAAAAAAAGATAACAGAAAAAAAAGTTTGTTTAGGGCAAGAAGCTTTTCGGTTGCCCAAAAAATAGAGATTGCGCAAAAAAACAAAAAGAAGCTAAATATCCAAAACCTCAATCTTGTGTCCAGCAAGATTTGCTTATGGAAAAGAGAAGAAAAAAACCAACATAAGAAAGTTAGTGGAAACAAAACTCTTACTATGGGAAGATCGATGGAGGCTGTTGGATTAAGCGCGAAACTAAAAGGCAAAATGATCAGCGATAGTAGAAATAGATTTTTCCAATTCAAGGGATTCATAAGGCTATTTGTTTTAAAACTTTTAAAATAAAGCACTTATAACGCCTGTGGTGTTTTTTAAAAAAATAATCCTGGGCCTTATAAAAAGCATTTTTTTGTTTTTTTGTGTCAGGCCAACATTTACCATCGTAATGTAACACAGTGCTCTTTGGAAAAAAAACTATATCATAGCCCAGTTTCTTGATACGAAGACAAAGGTCTTGATCTTCAAAATACATGAAAAAATTTTCATCAAAACCACAAACTTTATCATAGATGTATTTTCTTGTTAAAAGGGCTGTGCCAGAAACCCAATCGACAAGAATTGGGCTTTTATTATTCCAGGGTTTGAAGAATGTGTTTCTAAAAAGAATTCCTAAAAGAGAAGTCTTTCTTCCACAAGTAAATGGCTGTGCTTGTCCTCGAGATGCCTGGATTATCTTAGGGCTCAAAACCCCTATTCGTGGGTTTTTTTCTAGAAAAAATAACAATTTCTCAATGGAGTCTTTTTTAAAGACAGTGTCGGGGTTTAGAAACAGTAAGTTGCGTCCCAGAGCTTTTGTCGCCCCTATGTTATTAGCTGAACCGAAGCCCAAGTTTCTTTTATTTTGGATTATTTTTGACACAAAAGAGTAATCTTTTTTTGGTTTGAATTTTTCTTGATCATTGTTAACGATAATAACCTCGAAGCTGAATTTTGAAAACTGCAACTCTTTTAAAATAACCAAACAAGCATTGAGCCACTTTGCGCTTCGGTAGTTTACTAAAATAACAGATAGGTTCATTTTTTGATTTGATAGATAAAAAGGTTTAAAAATACCAGTAATTTAGTATAATGGAAAAATTAAAAAGGTCAAAGCAGTTATTTTTTAAAACAATTAATTTACTGAATTGTCCAAAGGAGTTTTTAAAAACGTTAACTGGTGGAAATTGTTTTTTTTAGAAAAACACGGTACACTAAAATATGTAATTAATTTTCCAATGCTGAAATGCTTTGAGTATAATTTCAGTAATTTGGGTAACCTGGAGGAATAAATATGTCACCAAGACCAAAGTTGCGTCGAAAAGTTTATTTTCGACCTAAAGTAGTTCTGTTTAAGCCAGAAGGAGTTCTTGAGAAAAAACTAAAAGAAGTTATTCTTGAGCGAGAGGAGGCAGAAACGTTAAGATTAGTAGATGAAAAAGGAATGAGTCAGACAGAGGCAGCGGTAAAAATGAACACCTCTCAAAGTACTCTTCAAAGAATTCTTTCCCGCGCTAGGACAAAAATTGCGCATGCAATCATTCGAGGAAAAGCTATCAGAATTGAATAGCCTCATTTCAGGATATAGCTATGGATAGGCGAAAGATTGCGTAGTCAATTTTCGCCTATTTAATTAATTGAGCATAGATAAAAAGGCTGTAAAAATTATTATGAAAAATACATATTATATAACAACAACACTTCCTTATGTGAATGCAAAACCGCACATTGGCTTTGCATTAGAGATTGTTAGCGCTGACGTGTTGGCGAGAGCAAATAAACTTTTTGGGAAGGAAGTATTCTTTAATACTGGAACAGATGAGCACGGTTTGAAAATTCTGAGAAAAGCTGAGGAGTTGGGAGTTAGTGCTCAAGAATATTGCAATGCTCAAGCGAAAAATTTCAAAAGTCTAAGAGATCTATTAAACGTTGAATTCGATAGATTTATTAGAACAACAGACGCTGACCATAAAGAAGCAGCACAAAAATTTTGGAAAATTTGTGATGAAAATGGGTTTATTTATAAAAAAAATTACAAAGCCAACTATTGCGTTGGATGTGAACTGGAAAAAACAAACTCAGAGCTTGTGGATGGAAAGTGTCCAGACCATCCAAACGCAGAAATTGAAATTATTGAAGAAGAAAATTATTTTTTTAAATTTTCAGAATTCGGAGAAAGACTTCTAAAGATGTATAAAGATAATCCAGATTTTGTTAAGCCGAAAAAGAGGTTTAATGAAATTATTTCCTTTGTGGAGCAGGGTCTTCAAGATTTTTCAATTTCTCGGTTGAAAGAGAAAATGCCTTGTGGAGTGGAAGTTCCTGGTGATGAAAAACATGTAATGTATGTTTGGTTTGATGCTTTGGTGAATTATATTTCAACCCTGGGTTGGCCAAACGAAGAAGAGAATTTCAAGAAATGGTGGCCGGGAGTTCAGTTTTGTGGCAAAGACAATTTAAGACAACAAAGTGCAATGTGGCAGGCGATGTTAATGGCAGCAAACCTACCTTGTTCAAAAAAAGTATATGTGAATGGCTTTATTAATATTGATGGACAGAAAATGAGTAAATCTTTGGGAAATGTAATTTCTCCTGAAGAGATGGTTCAAAGATATGGAGTGGATGCAACGAGATATTTGCTTTTGAGTATGGGATCGTTCGGGGAGGATGCTGATATTAATTGGGCCCGATTAGATGAAAAATTTAACGCTGATTTGGCGAACGGAATTGGAAATCTTACTTCTCGCGTTATTACACTTTATAAAAAAGCAGAATTTGATTTAGATTTCGAAAAAAGTAAAAGGAAGCCCTTTGTGGATAATATTGAATTAGAAAAATCTTTAGATGAAGGAAGGTTTGGTGACGAAATTACGAGAATCATGAAACTTGTGCAAGAGTTAGATCGTAGTATAGAGCAACAGAAGCCTTGGGAGCTGATTGAAAATGAACCAGAAGCATTTAGGGAGAGCATTGAAGGTTTAGCAAGAGGAGTTTACTTTATAGGGTTGAAATTGAAACCATTTATGCCAGAAACTTCAGAAAGCATTGTGAATAGTTTAGAAGAAAAAAATAAAGTGAAGCTATTTCCTAGGTTGTAGCTTTCAGGAGAAATGGAAAATAAAAAAAATAAAGTATACTAAAGATGCTTCATTAGTTTTAAAAGAATAAAAGTGATTGATACACATGCGCATTTGGATTTTGAAAATTTTGAGGATGATTTAAGGGAGGTGCTTGGTAGGTTTTTTGAAGGAAACCCACAAGGTTTTATTGTTAATATAGGCGTTGATTTTGAACGAAACCTGGAATCTATTAAGCTTACGAAAAAAGACAAGAGAATCTTCACGTCAATTGGATTTCATCCAGAAATTTTAGATGAAATGAAAGAGAGTTTCTCTTTGGAGAAGGCTATCTTGCAACTAGAAGAGCTATCCCAAGAAAAAAAAGTGATTGCCATTGGTGAAATTGGTTTAGACTATTTTCACAATTCGAGCAATAAAAAACAACAAAAAGAACTTTTCATTGCACAGCTAGATTTTGCAGTAAAACAAAAAATGCCAGTTGTAATTCATTGTCGAGATGCCTATGAGGACGTATATGAAATAATTTCTCAAAAAAAATATGGCGACTTGAGAATGGTTATGCACTGTTTTTGTGGTGATTTAAAGCAAACTGAATTTTTTTTAACACTAGATAATTTAAATTTTTCATTTACGGGGAATATAACTTTTCCCAAAAAGGACGATGCAGAAATTTTGGAAGTAATCCGAATCATTCCAATTGAAAAAATAATGGCAGAAACTGATTGTCCTTTCTTAGCACCAACTCCAATGCGTGGAAAAAGAAATGAGCCATCTTTTGTGAAATTTATAATTGAAAAAATTGCGTATATAAAAGAAATGCAAAGAGAAGAAGGTGAGAAAATTCTCGATCAGAATGCAATAGATTTTTTTAAGCTGAGGTTAATATAAGAGTACGATCTAAGCTTTAAGGATAAAGGATTAGTCTATTTAGTAACAAATTGTCAAAATGAAAATCGCGATTGATTGTGCAGATTTAGACAATAGTCGAATTGATGGAACGCGTGTTTACATCAAACAACTTTTGGATTGGTTCGGTAAGCTTGATAGAAAAAATAAATTCTTACTATATCACCGAAGAGATTTCAATGAATTATTGAAACCAAACAACTTTAAAAACTACACAGACAAAAAAATTCCGCCTCATTGGTGGTGGACACAAACAGTTTTTGCAGCGGATTTACGCTATGAGTTGCCAGATATCTGCTGGATGCCAATTCAACAGGTTCCTTTCATTGGGCCGAAAAAAACAAAATATGTTGTAACAATTCACGATTTAGCTTTTAAATTCTTTCCAGCACATTTCCCTAAAACAGATCTATATAAACTGAACTTTTTTACAGATTCAGCAATTAAAAGAGCGGATAAGATAATTGCTATTTCAGACGCAACAAAAAAAGACATACTAAAGCTATATCCTAAAGTAAATGAAAAAAAAATTTTTGTAATTCACCATGGATTTGATGTTAAGCATTTTTTACGCAGAAGAACTGATGAGGAAATTTTGCGAGTTAGGAAGGATCTTAAAATTGCCAATGACACAAAACAAAGATATCTATTGTATGTTGGAGCGCTTCAGCCTCGTAAAAACTTAATAACACTCATTAGGGCCTTTGAAGTCATCAAAAAAAACAAGAAGTTTAATGAGCTACGCCTAGTACTTGCAGGAGAGCAGGCTTGGATGTCAGAAGAAACTATAGTTGCAGCGCAAGAGTCAGTAAATAAAAAAGACATCATATTAACAGATAGGGTGGATTTTGAGCAACTAGCAGCATTGTATCAAAGTGCTGAAATTTTTGTCTATCCGTCATTGTATGAAGGTTTCGGGATTCCTATATTAGAAGGATTAGCCTCTAGAGTGCCAGTTGTAACTGCAAATAACTCATCTTTGCCTGAGGTTGGAGGAGATGCAGTTGAGTTATTTGAAAGTGAAAACCACCAAGCTCTTGCAGATGTTTTGCTAAAAATTATGAAATCTTATAAAATAAAAGAAAGAATGATTGAAAGTGGTGCCTCACATGTCAAGAAATTCAGCTGGGAAAAAAGTGCGAAGAAAACACTCGAAGTTTTAATGAGTGAGTAAGGCAGAGAATAAGAACTCTTTTGCTGGGAGTTAAAGTAAGAAAACAAAAACAATGGAAATTCAAGAAAAAAAATCTCTAAAAGAATATTCAACTTATAAAATTGGTGGAAAAGCTGATTATTTTTGTGTAATTAAACAAAAAAATGATATAGCTGAGGCAATTGATTTTGCAAAAAGGAATAGCTTTAAAATTTTTTTTCTAGGCGGTGGAAGCAATGTATTGTTCTCAGATAAGGGATTTCCTGGAGTGATCGCAAAAATTGAAAATAATCTACTGGAGATTGTGGAGAATTGTGATAAACACGTCAAAATTCGTTGTGGAGCTGGTGTTGAGCTCAGTAAACTAGGATCTCTTTGTGTACAGAAGGGATTAACTGGGTTTGAATGGGCTGCTGGAATTCCAGGTACAATTGGTGGTGCTGTGAGGGGGAATGCAGGTGCGTATGGAGGAGAAATGAAAGATTGTGTATTAAAAATATTCGCGATTGACAAAGGAGATGAAAACTTAGAAGTTCAAGAAATTGATGTGCGCGAATGTGAATTCGAGTACCGATCAAGCACTTTTAAGAATAATCCTAATTTATTAGTTTGGGAGATTGAATTAGAATTAAAAAAAGGAGCTTCAGATGAAGTCAAAGCGAAAACAAGAGAGGTGTTTCAAAAACGTAATGAAGGACAGCCGTCTGTAGGAAAGTTTCCATCTGTAGGTTGTATGTTTAAGAATCCAACTGTTTCACAAGAGGTTGTTGATAATTTTGAGTTTGATAGAGAGCAAAAGAGTCGGGGCGATAAAGTTCCAGCTGGATGGTTAATCGATAGATGTGACTTAAAAGGAGAGCGTATAGGTGGAGCGATGATAGATCATAAACAGGCTAATTTCATTGTGAATATGGGAGACGCAACTAGTGAGGATGTGCTCATTCTAATGAGCCTGATTAAAATGAAAGTAAGAAATAAATTTAAAGTTCAATTGGAAGAAGAGGTAAAAATTGTTATGTAAAAAAGGAACTATTCAGTATAAATAGTACAGAAATTTGTTGCAGAGGGAATAAAAATTATCGAAAAAAAGGAAGCTTTAATAAGTAAGGAAAAAATAAAATGGAGATCAAATATTTATCCGGGGCAAGCAAACTCAATGAATCTGAAAAAGGGTATATTGAAAAGAAAGCACAAAAAACTAAAAAATTATTAGGAGAACATGAACCAAATCTACTGCGAGCTGAATTTGAAATTAGACAGGACAAGAGTGGTTTTTGGCAAATTGTAATGAGTGCGGTTATCCCTGGAAGCAAATTTCGCGTTGAAAAAAAAGACAAAGACATGCGAAAAGCAATTGATAGCGCGGACGAAGCTCTTTTGAAGAAAATTCGAAGAAGCAAGGAGAAGAAAAGAGATAGTTTACGGAGAAGAAAGAAAGCCTCAGAGGTTGCTGCTGATCTATAAATTACAACTGTGAAATTAAAAACAAACCGCGAATTTAGCGGTTTGTTTTTAATTAAAGTGGAAAAAAATAGGAGTAGGTGATTGCAAGAAGCTTTGTCATAGGAAAGCTTTGATTTTTTAAAAAAAAGGAGTATTATTATTACGTAATTATGAAAAAACTTCTTAAAAAACATTTTGGACACGACACATTTCGTTCAGTGCAGGAGAAAGTAATTAAATGTTTTCTATCTGGGAATGATGCTGTTGTTGTGATGCCGACCGGAGGTGGTAAATCACTCTGTTTTCAGCTACCAGCACTTATGCGTGATGGTGTTACGGTTGTAATTTCCCCGTTAATTTCCTTAATGAAAGACCAAGTAGATGCGCTCTTAGCAAACGGAATAGCGGCAACTATGCTTAATTCTTCAATTGAAAAGAAGGAACTGCAAAAACGAATGCACGATGCAGAAAAGGGAAAATATAAACTTATCTATATTGCGCCAGAAAGGTTAGCAAGCCCGTATGTGAGTGAGTGGCTTGGGAAAATAAAAGTCACAGCACTCGCAGTAGATGAGGCTCACTGTATTTCTCAGTGGGGGCATGATTTCAGGCCTGATTATCGCAATTTGAAATTTTTTCGAAAGCGTTTTGAGGGAATTCCAGTAATTGCTTTATCTGCTTCTGCTACGCAGATTGTGCGCGATGATATCGTGAGAGAATTAGAGATGAACAAACACCAAGTCTTCGTGTCAGATTTTTATAGAGAAAATTTACATCTCAAAGTTATTTCAAAGGTCAATGCGGACAATAAAATAATTAATCTTATCAACAAACATAAAGAAGAGTCTGTTATAGTGTATTGTTTTTCGCGTAAAGAAACGGAACAGTTAACAAAGATTTTGAAGGCAAAGGGAATTAATGCTGGATCATATCACGCTGGGATGGCTCCAGAAAAAAGACATGACACCCAAGAGGCTTTTGTTCGTGATAAAATTAATGTTGTAGTGGCGACAATTGCTTTTGGTATGGGGATAGACAAGCCTGATGTTAGATTAGTGATTCATAAAACATTCCCAAAAACAGTAGAAGGATATTATCAAGAAATTGGACGAGCTGGTCGAGACGGTCTTTCCAGTGAGTGTGTGATGCTTTATTCTGCTGGAGATAAAATAAAATTGGACTTCTTTTTAAATCAAATGGAAGAAGATCGCCGATCTGGCGAAGAGAAAAAAATTCGTGAAGTGATGCAATTTGCAGAAGGTCGAAGTTGCCGTTGGCAATGGATCACGAAATATTTTGGGCAAACTAATTTATTTGAATGTGGCACATGTGATGTCTGCTTGGGTATGGCAGATCAAGAAGATGCGACAGAGATTGTGCAGAAAATTCTTTCTGCAGTTGTGCGAACAGGAAATATCTTTGGGAAAGGACATGTGATAAAAGTTTTGCGTGGTTCAAAAGATCAGAATGTGAAATCTCGTGAGCATCACAATTTATCAGTTTGGGGGATTGCAAAGGGATATTCCGCTGCAGAATTGAAAGAATATTTTGCACATATAATTGCCAGAGATTTGCTGGTTCGTAACGTCGGTGAATACGAAACATTTAGTATTTCTCAAAAGGGAATTAAATTTCTTAATAAACAAGAAAAAATTGATTTACCAAAGGTTCAAAAGGAAAGCATTTTAGAAAAGAGGCAAACACAAAAAAAAGAGAGCAGAGAGGATTTTGATCAAGAAATTTTTGCCAAATTACGAGCTTTGCGCAAAGAAGTCGCAGATAAAAAAAGAGTACCAGCCTTTGTTATTTTTGGTGATGTCGCTTTGCAAGAAATGGCACACTACCTCCCGGTAACAGAAGATGAATTCGCAAGAATTTCTGGGGTTGGTGCACAAAAACTAAAGAGATATGGTAAACAGTTTACTGAATTTATTATCAAACTTAAGAAGGAAAAGGAAGAGCAAAAAATAAAAAGTGTTCGTTCTGGTGCGAAACAAGAGAGAATTAATTCGGTGCAAAAATTAATCGGGCAAAAAAAGACGTTAGAGGAAATCACAAGAAAACTGAGTCTTTCAAAAAATACAATTGTAGGATATATAGAAGAAATTATAGAAGATGAAAAGGACTTAAGAATTGAATATCTTCTATTATCTAAAAAAGCACAAAATGAAATTAAGAAAGCTGTAAAAAAAAATAAAACAGGGAAATTGAGGCCAATCTTTGAAGAATGTGAAGGTAGATACTCATATGAAGAGATTCGCTTGGTTGTAATGAATAGCAGATCATTAAAACAATCAGATAGTTTTTAAAGAAAAAACTAGTATTTTGAGTAAAAAATATTCTAGTATGCTTAAAAAATAGTCTTATTACTAGACTTTAATGAAAATCAGAGTTAGAATATTAAAGTATGAATTTCGATAAATAGCAAAATTAAGAATGATATAAATTATGAAACTTTTAGATAAACTCTTTGGCAACGCTGGGCAAAAGGAATTGAAGCGAATTGGAATTATCGTTGAAAGAATTAATGGACTTGATAGAGAGGTAAAAAAATTATCAGATGAAGAGTTAAGAGCTAAGACCGAGGAGTTTCGCGAGCTTTTGAAAAATAAAAAAAAGACATTAGACGATATATTACCAGAAACTTTTGCAGTTGTAAGAGAGGCTGCCTATCGTGTAATTGGGGAAAGACCTTATGATTCACAACTCTCTGGGGGGATTGTTTTGCATGAAGGAAAAATTGCTGAGATGAAGACGGGAGAAGGAAAAACCTTAACAGCGACACTCCCTGTTTATCTAAATGCTCTTTCCGGGAAGGGCGCGCATATTATTACGGTAAACGACTATCTTTCAAAAAGAGATGCAAATTGGATGGGAAGTGTTTATCACTTTCTGGGCCTCTCAACAGCATGTCTCAATAATCAAACATCTTATTTATATACTCCAAATAAAATCGATGGAGACGAGGTTAGTATTGAAGAAGAAAATTTAATTGAAGTTTCTAGAGCTGAAGCATATAAAGCTGATGTTTTGTTTGGAACAAACAATGAATTTGGTTTTGACTATTTGCGTGATAATATGGCGCAAAATAGGACTCAAATGGTTCAGAGAGACTTAAACTTTGCTATTGTTGATGAGGTTGACTCGATTTTAATTGATGAAGCCAGAACACCTCTTATTATCTCCACTCCAGATGTGGAGTCGACTCAAATGTATAGCCAATTTGCAATGTTAGTACCACGACTCAAAGAGAACGAAGATTACAACATTGATGAGAAACTCAAAAGCGCAATGTTAACCTCTGAAGGAATCGAAAAGATGGAGAAATGGCTTGGAATTGGGAATATTTATGAAACAAATAAGGTCTCTTATGTTCATCACCTAGAACAAGCTTTAAAAGCGAATGTTCTTTTTGAATTAGACAAAGACTATGTAATAGAAGGAGGGGAAATCGTAATTGTTGATGAATTCACGGGACGCTTGATGCCAGGAAGAAGATATTCTGAAGGATTGCACCAGGCAATTGAGGCAAAGGAAAATGTTGAGGTACAAAGAGAGTCGCGAACGTTGGCAACAATTACATTCCAAAATTACTTTAGAATGTATGCTAAATTGGCTGGTATGACAGGAACAGCCCTTACTTCTGCAGAAGAGTTCCATAAAGTTTACAAACTAGAAGTTATTGAGATTCCCACAAACCAACCGTTAGCAAGAACTGATCGGAAGGATGTGATTTATAAGACTGAAGAAGGAAAGTTTAATGCACTTATAGAGGAGGTTATTCGTAGTCACAAGAAAGGCATTCCCGTTTTAGTAGGAACAATTGCGATTGAAAAATCAGAATATCTTGCAGCTCTTTTGAAAAAAAGAGGAATTGAAAGAGAGGTTCTTAATGCAAAGAACCATGAAAGAGAAGCTCAAATAATTGCGAATGCTGGGCAAAAAGGAGCTGTGACAATTGCAACAAATATGGCTGGTCGAGGAACTGATATTAAGCTTGGAGAAGGAGTAAAAGAAGTTGGCGGCCTGTTTATAATTGGAACAGAGAGGCATGAGGCCCGTCGAATAGATAACCAGCTTCGTGGACGTGCTGGGCGACAAGGTGATCCCGGGATCACTCAATTCTTTGTATCGCTTGAAGATGAACTTTTGCGACGCTTCGGGGGAGATCGGATGAAAAATATTATGGACAAATTAGGGCTCCCGGAAGATCAACCGATCGAAAATAAAATTATTTCGAAATCGATTGAATCAGCCCAAGGAAAGATTGAAGGCTTTAATTTTGATATTCGTAAAAGAGTTCTGGAATATGATGATGTCATGAATAAGCAAAGGGAGACTATCTATAAAAAGAGAAAAGATATTTTAGATAAAAAAAGTGTGAAAGATGGTATCTTGCAAATGTTTTATGACGAAACAGATGCCATTGTAGCAGTTCACACTGATTCAGAGGATGAGAATAGTTGGAATATGGAGGAAGTTGCAGAAGAATTAAGTGTAATAGTAGACGGAGAAGTAACCCAATTACATAAAAAATTATTAAGCGTAAAAAGTTCAAAGGATTTCGTGCATAGCGCTGATAAAAGAAGCGCAATCATTGAAGTCCTGACAGATTATTTGAAAAGGAGATACGCGGAAAAAGAGACAGAAATTGGAATTGAACAGATGAGAGTGATTGAGAAAAGTTTATGCCTCAGAACAATTGACAGTTTTTGGATGGATCACCTTGAACAAATGGACTTTATTAGAGAAGGAATTGGATTACAAGGATATGGACAAAGAGATCCCCTAGTTATGTATAAAAAGGAGGCTTTTAGTATGTTTCAGACTCTTCTGACCACTATTAACCATACAATTATCAAGGCAATCCTAAGAATGCATGCTGTATCGAAGGAAAGTGTAATGACAATGGATGAGCAAGAAAGACAAATGGCGTATAATGACACAAAAGAAGCAAATCAGTCCTTGGTTAAGAATCTAGAACAAAAGAAGGAGGACAAGGCGCCAGCAACACCAATAATAAACAAAAAGAATGTTAATCGTAATGACCCTTGTCCTTGTGGAAGCGGGAAGAAGTTTAAGAAATGTTGCGGTAAATAAAAAATAAAAAAGAGTTAGCGATAAAATAAATTGAATGCAAAAGAAGACTCCTAAAAAAATATTCTTTTGGCTAGCAATTCTGTTTTCAGCAATTGTTTTTTTAATGTTGAATTTTCAGATAGCGATTGGAGTGTTGGGCGTCAGTTCTAGTAGCGGGAATGTTTGGATAGAATTATATAAAACCTTCCAATTTGCAGGTTTTATTTTTTTATTTGTCCAGCTTGCTAAAAGGATAAATAATTTGTTTAGCCAGTATTTAGCCAGTATTTTTTATCTTAGTTACTTTGTTTTGATTTGTTATTTTGTTGTGGTACACCGAAAACTTGACTTTGCTTTTTTTACTAGAGCGAGTGGAGAGATTTTGGGCATGGTGCAGCCTTTTTTGTTCTATTTATTGATAGCTTTTATATTGGCATATCTGCAGGCTTTTCTTCTTTCCAGTATAAAACTGAGTTTACAAAAAAAATATAACTATTTAATTTTGAGCGGTATTTTTTTGTTTGTTATTGCTCCACCTTTAGTTAACGGCAAGCTTATGAAGAATGAATTTTTCTTTTTTATCCAGAGCGCTTTTAAAAGCGATTCAGTGATAGATTATTATCAGGGATATTACAAGTTGTCATTGCAAAAGAAAGCGAAGGAGAAAGAAGACATCTTGGCCAAAGGGAGTGAATTAGAAAAGAAAAACATACCCAAGAGTTTGGAGAATGTTATATTTTTACAATTAGAGAGTATTAACGCGAAACTTGTTAACCAAGAGAACACACCTAATTTTCTCAACTTGGCTAAAGAGGGTGTTTTTTTCCCAAACTTTTACAGCAATGGAGTACAAACCATTCTAGGGCAGGAAAGTATTTTATGTGGAGTACCTAATTCCTTTGACCATACACTCGTTTATGATGGGAGTGACAAAGAAATTCTTTGTTTACCAGAGGTTTTTAATAATCTTGGGTACAAAAGTATCTTTGCAAAAACATATAACTTAAAATTTGCTAACACCGGAAAATTCATGACGAATATCGGTTTTGACGAAGTGTTGGCAGACCGAATAATGCAAGCAGGAGACGAAAGTTCTATTTGGGGTTACAAAGAGGACATCTTTTATAAAAGAGCGATAGATTATTTAAAAGACAACAAGCAAGACGCTAAAAACTTTATCTTTCTTGAAGTCGGACCAACGAATCATTGGCCCTTTAAAACTCCAGAAGGATTAGAAAAAGAAGTTCCCTATGAAAAACCTAACAATCAAAAAGAAAGGCTTGCCAACACAACATTTTTACAAGACAAGTATTTAAAGATTGCGTTGGAAGGGATCGATGATATTTTCCCAGAAAAAAACTATACATTGATTGTTTTGGGTGACCATAGTTGGCCAATCGAGGTACACGAAGGGAATGAATTTTGTGGAAGTTATGCCTATGAAGAAAATTTTCTAAGCTCCATAGTGCTAGTGTCGGGCGATGAAAGTATTGAAAGAGGAACTGTGGTGGAAGGTCATTATAGTCAAATGGATATCTTCCCGAGTATATTGGAACTATTGGGATTGGAAGTTGCCAGTAATAAATTTAGCAACTCCTTTGTTAGTGAACTAAAGGCTGGTGGTAAGAAAAAAGAAGTAGAAGCGCTTTTGATACAGCCATTTAGCGACAGGTTAATTAGTTTTTCTAATGGGGAGATTAAATATCAATACAATAGCACTAGCAAGGAACTGTTGAAATATAACTTGAGTCATGATCCAGAAGAGAAGCGAGGAGAAATTTTAACAAAGAACGAAAAAGTAGCTTTAGAATTTATCAAAGCAAAGCTTCCTATGCTAGAAAAAAGGAAAATTATTATGCACGCAATGGGGGGGATTAATGGTGATGAATATACCAATTCAAAAGAGGCTTTTGAGAAACATTACAAGCGTGGTCGAAGGGTTTTTGAAGTAGACCTCTCTTTGTCAGACGACAAAGAGATTATTGTTTCTCATGGGGGCGATTCAAAATTAACAGAAAGTGATTTTTTAAAGCGAAAGATTGCAAGAAAATATAGCCCATTCTCCCTGGAAGAGTTATTGGATGTTATGATTGAATATAGTGATTTAGAGCTCGTGGTTGATACGAAGAGTAATTTTAATCTGAGCTGGGACAAAATTATCAAAGAAATAAATCAAAAGGACAGTTCATTACTGAAAAGAATTGTTCCCCAGATATATTCTGAAAAGAATTATAAAAATATCTCAGAGAAGTATATTTTTGATAAAATCGTCTTTACTTTGTATAGAAGTGATCTAACGGAAGAAGAAATTTTTAAGTTTGTACAAAAAAAGAAGAATATCAAAATCGTAACCTTACATAAAAAAAGGTTTTCCAGTGATTTAGCAAAAAGACTAGAGGCAATAGAAGTTGATGTTTTTGTACATACTGTGAATAAAATCAAAGAGGTGAATAAATTTTTGCTAAAAGGTGCGAAAGGAATCTATAGCGATTATTATTAAGAATGAAAAAAGAATAAAGTGAAAAAAGCTTTCAAGGAAAAACTGCTCAGTTTTGAGTTCTGGTGGTGGCTTGGTTTGATAATTTTTGCATTGTTGTTGCATGGAAACCACGTAATGAACAATGATGAAGGTGTTGTCTTGGAGGGTGCCTGGAATCTCTTACAAGGCAAAGAACTCTATTTGGATTTTTTTGAGTTTGTAACACCAGGGAGTTTCTATCTAATTTTTCTTTTTTGGAAATTTTTTGGAGCACATTATTTTATTGCAAACATCATTGCAATTGGAGCGCTTTTTATAGGGTCGATAGGTGTCTATAGGATAGCCGAATTGATAAATCGAAGTAAAGTGAACTATCTTATTCCAGCAATTATTATCTTCTCCTCTTTTCAATGGCCCATTATTAACCACAATTTGTTTAGTGCTACATTTATTATTTGGGCTACCTTTTTCTTTCTAAAAGGCTTACAGATTAAAAAAAATAAATATTTCATTTACACCGGTTTATTGATTGGTTTCGCTACCTTGTTTTTGCAATCTAAAGGACTCGCTGTTTTATTTGGAACAAGTTCTTTTTTAGCATATCTGTTTTTTAAAGAAAAAAAGATTGGTTTTTTGAAAAAAAATAGCTTACTTATATTAGCCGCAATAGCGCCTGTAACAATTTTATTTTTTGCTTGGCCCGTCAAAGTTCTTTACATTAACTTAGTAGAGTTTGTGCTTTTGAACTATAAAGACGTGAATCGAATTTCGCTATTTTACTTTTTTTTATTCCTTCTAATTTTAATTGTTAGTTTTATTATCTTACGCAAAGAAAAGAAGCTGGAAGTTAACGCCTTGTTGTGGTTGCAATTTGTGTTATTGCTAAGCACCCTTTCAAGGCCAGATAGTTATCATGTTGCACTGAGCATCTTTCCTTTGTTAAGTTTAAGCTTTTTTATTCCAATAAAACTTGATCCTAAAAAGAGACTTAGCAAGAAGGTATACAAAATTTGTTTTGTGGGACTAATGCTTTTATTTATTTACCCTTCTATTAAGTATGTAACTGGGTTTCCTATCTTCTATTCAATTAAAGATCAGGGAGCCATTGGTTATGTTAAAGAGAACTGTCAGGGTGAGAGAAGTTTGTTTGCAGGGCCCTTTATCCCAGGGATATATTTTGAAACCGGAAAAGTGAATCCAACACCATTTGGTTGGTTGATTACAAACCATCAAACCAAAGAGCAATTCAACCAAGCAAGAAAAATTCTCGAAGAAAAGAAACCAAGATGTGTCGTAACGCACTATGGGGTTGTGAAAAAGTTCGATTATAACAGAGATAACCCAGTCGATAATTTTATTAAAAAGGAGTATCATGAGGTGTACAGAGAAGAAGATATGGTCGTTTACATGAAAACTCTTAGATAAGGTATAATTTTTTGACAAGATGATCATTTTAAAACCGTCTAAATGTAAGGCTTGACAATATTTTTTAAGGTGTTATATTTGATTCTGAAGTCACGTGAAAGATATTTAAGTGGCATCCGAAAAAATGTTAGATAAAACAACTAAATTCTCACAATAAATGACGCGTATCAATTCTGTTGATAAGCAAAATTTAAAAAGCGGTTAAAACAAACTTTTTTAGTTTCTTTTTCAAACCGCACAAGAGGCGGTTTTTGTTTTGTTTGATATTTGAAAAATTTACAAAGGATTTAGCAATGGGGGAAGAGCAACACGGGTCGTCGCGTTGGCGGCACTCGCAGACAGATGCTCCCTCTATTGGTGAATCTTTTATCCATGAAACCCTTTGGGGCCAAGAATGGAGTTTAAAAGATTAGATACCTTGACAACTGAATAAACAATAGTAAAAAAATATAATAAAGTGACAGGAAAACTTTATTATATACACACAGGTAGTATGCAAATGTCTTTCGACAGCATTTGCGAATACTAAAACAAGTAAGTATATACAATACATATTGTATAAATATAGCAATTTTATCGAACAACAAGTAAAATTAGAAAGAAAATAACATAAATTTACAAGAATTTATTTTTGTTATTTGTTAGTCATAAAGTAGGTTGCAATACAACATGGCATATGATGAATGCCTTGGCTGAAGCGAGCGAAGAAGGACGTAGTAGTCTGCGAAAAGCCTCGGGGAGCTGACAAACAAGCTTTGATCCGGGGATGTCCGAATGCGGAAACGCGATAGAGTAGACCTCTATCAGGCTTATTCTTTTAGAATAAGTTGGCACACCCGTCGAACTGAAACATCTAAGTAGGCGGAGGAAAAGAAAACAAAAGTGATTCCCTAAGTAGCGGCGAGCGAACGGGGAACAGTCTAAACCAGTCTTCGGACTGGGGTTGCGAGGTAGTTACTCCTATTTAATTAGGGTAGATAAGTTTATTTTTAGTCAAACAACTTTGGAAAGAGAGACCACAGAGGGTAATAGTCCCGTAGACGAAAAAAATAAACATTTATAGTAATTATTCTCAAGTAGGGCGGGACCGGAGAAATCCCGTTTGAATCTGGGAGCACTATACTCCCAAGACTAAATATAGCTTCAGACCGATAGTGAACTAGTACCGTGAGGGAAAGGTGAAAAGAACCCCGGAAGGGGAGTGAAATAGATACTGAAATCATATGCTTACAAAGAGTCAGAGCGCTAATTTATTAGCGTCATGGCGTGCTTTTTGTAGAACGAACCAACGAGTTACTTTATGTGGCAAGCCTAAGCAGTCATGCTGCGGAGGCGTAGTGAAAGCGAGGTTTAACCGCCGACATAGTCGCATATAGTAGACCCGAAACCAGGCGAGCTATACTTGAGCAGGGTGAACACTGGGTAAGACCAGTGGGAGGCCCGAACCCACGCGTCGTTCAACTCGCGGGGATGACTTGAGTATAGAGGAGAAATTCCAATCGAGCCTGGATATAGCTGGTTCTTCCCGAAATAGCTCTAGGGCTAGCGTTGTAAAACTATCCATGGGAGGTAGAGCTACTGAAAGAGGAGTTGTGGCTTCGGTCAAGACTCTTCTATCAAACTCCGAATGCCCATGCGAATTATTACAGCAGTCAGACTTACGGGGCTAAGCTCGTAAGTCAAGAGGAAAACAGTCCAGATCGCAATATAAGGTCCCCAAGTCTATGCTAAGTGGGAAAGGAAGTAGAATTACCAAGACAGCTAGGAGGTTGGCTTAGAAGCAGCCATCCTTAAAAGAAAGCGTAACAGCTCACTAGTCTAGTGATTCCGCGCCGAAGATTTAACGGGGCTAAGCATAGCACCGAAGATGCGAACTCAGTGTAAATTTATTTGCACTGTTTGGTAGGGAAGCGTTCTATACTGCAGTGAAGCCAAAGGCGCGAGCCATGGTGGAGCGTATAGAAGTGAGAATGTTGGTATGAGTAACCGCAATGTGAGTTAAATTCTTACACACCGAAAGTCTAAGGTTTCCTGGGCAATGATAATCAACCCAGGGTTAGTCGGTCCTAAGGCGAGTCCCGGTTTCGATCGGGGGTAGTCGATGGACAACAGGTTAATATTCCTGTACTACTGTATTATTTGATGGAGTGACGCATTCTTGTAGTCCTTGCCGGTTATTGGATTCCGGTAGGGGTACTGAGGGTGTCAGATAGGTAAATCCGTTTGACATTAAACCCAATGGTATCACTGGAAGCTAGCATATGTTAGTGAACAGGGGCGAGCAGAGTGCCAGGAAAAACTTCTAAAATTAGTAATACAGTATCCGTACCGCAAACCGACACAGGTAGACAGGGCGAGTAGCCCAAGGTGAACGGGAGAACCCTTGTTAAGGAACTCGGCAAAATAGCGACCGTAACTTCGGGATAAGGTCTGCCGATGCCACTTAGGTGGTGTTGGCCGCAGCTAAAGATGTCTGGCGACTGTTTATCAAAAACACAGCTCTCTGCTAACCCGTAAGGGGATGTATAGGGGGTGACTCCTGACCAGTGCCGGAACGTTAATGGGAAAAGTGCAAGCTGATCCCTGAAGCGCCGGTGAACGTCAGCGATAACTATAATCGTTCTAAGGTAGCGAAATTCCTTGTCGGCTAATTACCGACCCGCATTAAAGGAGTAACGACTGGACAACTGTCTCAACAAGGGACCCGGTGAAATTGCAATGGGAGTGAAGATGCTCCCTACTTACAGCAAGACGAAAAGACCCCGTGGAGCTTTACTACAGCTTGGCATTGAATTCGAGATTATGCTGCCGAGTATAGGTGGGAGACTTTGATCCTCTAATTCAGGTTAGAGATGAGTCGCCAATGGAATACCACTCTGTATACTTTTGAATTCTAACCTTGGTCTGTTATTTGGACTTTTTTCAAGAACAAAACAACAAGGATAGCAAGCAATTAAGTTAGTATCGGTTTTCACAGTTATAATTATTTATAATTATAACAATAACATTACTATTTCTATAGAAATTTTTTATGGATCATTCTAAATATATGTGTATTTATTGTGTTTTGTAATATAATACTTTTCTATAGAAGTATGCTTAATTGCATGCTGAATCTACAAACAACTAGAAAAAAGAGTCTAAATACCAGACCGGGGACAGTACCTGGTGGGTAGTTTGACTGGGGCGGTCACCTCCTAAAAGGTAACGGAGGTGCTCACAAAGGTTGGCTAGCTCCGGATGGAAATCGGAGTGATAGGACAAGACCATAAGCCAACTTTACTGCAAGACGGATATGTCGCGCAGTTACGAAAGTAGGATCTAGTGAACCGACCGTTGCATATAGACGCGCGGAAGATCAGCAGATAAAAGTTACCCCGGGGATAACAGGCTAATAGCGCCCAATAGTTCACATAGACGGCGCTGTTTGGCACCTCGATGTCGGCTCATCTCATCCTGGGGCTGGAGAAGGTCCCAAGGGTTTGGCTGTTCGCCAATTAAAGAGGTACGCGAGCTGGGTTCAAACCGTCGTGAGACAGGTTGGTCTCTATCTGCTGTAAGCGTCATCACTTGAAAAGATTCTTCCCTAGTACGAGAGGACCGGGAAGAGCGAACCTCTGGTCTATCAGCTGTCACTGCCAAGTGCATTGCTGAGTAGCTATGTCCGTTCGGGATAACCGCTGAAAGCATCTAAGCGGGAAGCCTACTTTGAGATAAGGTGGTCATAAATCTAGTGGTAGACTACCACTTTGATAGGCTCTAGGTGTAAGCACAGTAATGTGTTCAGCCGAGGAGTACTAATGATTTTTGGTATTACAACTCTACTTTTTTGATCTAACTACTAAGATTGGTCTCGTACTAGTTTTTTAGTTAGATTGATATGACTGGCAAATAAGAAAAATTAATTTTCTGTTTGGTAGGATTGAAAAGTACTTGTTCGAAGTATTATATCTGTGGTTTGATTACATTGTTCTCGGTGCTTTTGGCGGAGTGGGTACACCTGTTCCCATCTCGAACACAGAAGTTAAGCACTCTAGCGCTGATGGTAGCCGCAAGGCAAGAGTAAGACGGTGCCGAGTACAATGTAATCAAATAGAAACTTTTTTTCTATTTAAAATTACCGACGCGAAAGTGTCGGTTTTTTTGCGTCTAAAATGTTGGTTTTGTGGAAAAAGGCAATGAAAAAACAGGAAGTAGTCTATTTACTAGTTCCTGTTTTTTCATCTTTTAGATGAGAGAGTTTCTAGAGACCGAGCTTTTCTCTGTCCTCGGTGGTTAAGTTTACAATAATTTTCTCAATATGATCTTGAACGATAAGCATCTGAAGAATTCTGCTCAGATTATCCCAATCAGAGAATGGTTGAGATTTTGCTTCTAAGGAAGTTTTTTTGAAAATCAGTTGCACAGTACTCTTTTTTGCACATCAGTCCTTTTTAGAGTATGAAATTCACACAGAAAGGAAGGAGCAATTGCTCGGTATAAGCCATTTTTTCCCCAAGAAAAGATGAAAAATTCGTAAGACCGGAGTTTATTATCAGAGAACCCAAACGCTGATTCTCCTCCTCCAGCAACTCCAATAATTAATCTTTGGTTTGAGATTGGCAGTTGATCGAGAAAACCCGCCTTAGCAGCAGGCTCACTCGTAGGCACATTTTTTGCCAAAGCGCTCTGACCAGGAAAAAACGAAAAAAATAAACACAACGTAAAAATAAAAAAAATACTTTTATGGTACATAATTACCACCTTTTGAGCAAAAAGCCCTTTTAAAATTATAAGAAGAACTGAATAACTAGAGTTTAGTATTCTTTCTATTATGATGAAATAATTGTATTTTGTCAATAATAAAAATCAGTTTCAAAACAATCCAGACTCATGCAATGCATTGGTCTGGAGCTTTTTGTTTAAGCAATTTCTATTTTATACACTCAAACTGAACGACGGCTGGACATGTCATATTTTCTGGACATGCTACTTGCTGTTTTTTACCCTCCTTGCAAGCACAATTCAAATCGTAGGGGTTGTTTTCACAAGAATCTGTGTCAACTAATGGTTGCTTACTTGGGCAAACAACAGTGCACTTGCCTTTGAGGCAATTTGCTTGATAGGCACAATCTGAACGAGCCAAATATTTCCTCGGGACTTTGCAAGTGGAAGTTTTTTCACAAGATTCTTCGAGGATCTCCATTATTCCAAAATCATTGGACTCCGTCGCAAAAGAGCCCTTCCTGCACCTTTGGATCAAAAATTCATCAGCTTTACAGCTGCTCCCATCTTCAAAGTTGCAAATTCCAAATTGAGAGCCATCACCCTTGGTGATAACTAGATATTTACCACTATTTTCAATGCAAAAAGTTTTAGCTGGATTCTCTACTTGAATGGTTTTGATAATGTTTAGTTTTCTAGTTTTCTCCCTTGTTGATGCAGCAAAAGCAAAACAAAGAAAAACTAAAAGCACTAAAATGGCCAGAGACGAAAGACTCTTCAATAGATTGTTTGTATTCATTGGAGATAGATTAAACTTTTCTGAATTATAACACAAATTTTAATTTTTAAGAAAAAAAGCCCAATAGTATAGTCGAAATAGGACTACTGAGGAATCAAGTTTGAAGTAAAAATGTTTATCGACAAGGATGAAAGCAAATGATATAATGGAAATATTATGACGGAGTTGAATGTATATTTCGTCCAATAAAACAAAAAAATGCAAAAAAGATCTCGGAAAAGAGCACGCTTAATATTTGCCTACCTAGGTCTTTTTGTTGTGGTTGGAGGATCGCTATTTTTAATTGTTAGATCGACGCCTTCCTGTGAAGACGGCCGCAGAAACCAAGGTGAGGTAGATGTTGATTGCGGGGGTCCATGCAAACCATGTACGGAGCTTATTACCTTGGAGCCAATTAAAATTGATCGATATGAATGGGTTTATAGTTATGATAATAACTATGATTTTGTTGGTGTAATGAAGAACCCAAATAATAAATACGGTGCTTCAGAATTTAAATATAGAGTAAACGTAGAAACTCAAAATGGTGAGAAATTTGTGCAACCTAATTGGGTAACTAGCTTTGCCTTGCCTGGCGAAGAAAAAACGCTTTTACTTCAAGGGGTTGAATTAGAATCCGCACCACTGAGTATTAAATTTGAGTTAGACATGGAGGATATTAAATGGGAGAAATTCACAAGTTTTGAATCTCCTGACTTTATTATCAACGATAGGCGGTATGAGGAGCTAGGCGGTGGCGCTGCTAATTTTTCTAGGGCTTGGGGAATGGTAATAAACAGAGGGAGCGTTGATTTTGAAGAAGTTATTGTCAAAGCACTTTTGAGAAATTCCTCCGGACGCCTTCTGGCAACTAACTCGGATTTCTTGGGAGGTTTCCACGCTGGCGCAAGAAGAGACTTTAATATGTTCTTCCCAATAAGATTCGAGGGAGTAGTTGATGAAAACATGATCACGATTGAAATCGAGACTAATCCATTTGATATCGATAATCTCTCAAAAGTTTATGGCAATGATGATGAATGGGATGTCGTAAGGTGATTTATCAAGCAAAGAACATTGACAATATCCATTCTTTGTGTATAATTAACATAGTAAAAGATAGAAATCGCCGAGAGGCTGTTTTTTAAACCAAAAATTTCAACAGAAGATTAATTATGGGACTATCTTCAAACACGCTAGTTTTTAAAGGCGTTTGTAGACAGTTTAACTTTAAAAAAATGAACAAAGCAGTCGCGTTTATCAAAGAATCATACGTGGAGCTACGGAAAGTCAATTGGCCTAGCCGAAAGCAAACTATAAACTATACAGTGATAGTGGTTTCAGCAAGTATCGTTGTGGCTTTATTTTTAGGATTTTTAGATAAGATCTTTTCAACAATTATAGAAAAGTTTATTTTCTAAAATTGGAATTAGTACTGTTCATTTATAAGGAATAAAGATATTTATATGGCTAAACAAACACAACATCACGGAAGAGCTTGGTATGTTCTGCACACTTATAGTGGGTATGAAGAAAATGTGAGGCGAAACTTGAAACAAAGAATCGAATCCATGAACATGCAAGATCGAATTTTTGACGTGATTGTTCCAACAGAGAAGAAGATTAAAATTAGAAATGGAAAAAGATATGTTGTTGAGGAGAGGGTTTTTCCAGGATATGTTCTTGTTAACATGGTTGTGACAGATGATTCTTGGTACGTAGTTCGAAATACTCCCAATGTAACAGGGTTTATCGGAATCGGAACAACTCCAACACCAGTTGATCCAGAAGAAATTGGTGGTATCAAAAAGAGAATGGGGACAAGTGAACCTAAGTATAAACTTGATGTTGAAAAAGGTGAGTCAGTCAAAGTTATTGATGGACCATTCAAGAATTTTGATGCAAAGGTTTCAGAAATTGACAATGAAAAAGGAAAAATTAAAGTTCTGGTTAGTATCTTTGGAAGAGAAACCCCAGTTGAATTAGATTTCCTACAGATTAAAAAGATTTAAGCGAATTTTAAAGAAAGTAATTTACGAATATGGCAAAAACAGTAGCAAGTGTAATTAAACTTCAAATCAAGGCGGGACAAGCTAACCCAGCTCCTCCAGTAGGACCTGCGCTTGGACAACACGGATTGAATATTCAGGATTTTTGTACTCGTTTTAACGAAGCTTCAAAAGAATCAATGGGGGATATCGTTCCAGTTGAAATTAGTGTATATGACGATCGAAGTTTTGATTTTGTTTTAAAGTCTCCTCCAGCAGCGGAGTTATTGAAAAAAGCAGCAAATATTAAAAAAGGTGCTGCAAATCCGTTGACCGACAAAGCAGGGACTGTAACAAGAGCTCAAGTTGAGGAAATTGTTGAAAAGAAAAAGGCTGATTTGAATGCAAACGACGTTGAAGCAGGAGTAAAAATCGTTTCAGGAACAGCTCGATCAATGGGGATTAAAGTTGAAAAATAATTCAGAAGATAGTTTATAATAATTTAATAATACGCTGTGGGAGGATATCTCGCGATATCTGTCCGCACCACAATATTATGAGAAGAGGAAAAAGGTATAAAAGTGTAGTCGAAGGTTATGACCAGAAGGCAGAATACACAATCGAAGAAGCATTGGAAATTTTAGAAAAATTTTCTGCACCAAAGTTTGATGAATCAGTCGAAGCACATGTTCGATTGAACATCAATCCAACAAAGTCAGATCAACAAGTTCGAGCAACAGTTGATTTGCCACATGGGACAGGTAAAACAAAGCGAATCGCTGCTTTTACTGAAACTCAAGAAAAGGAAGCAAAAGCTGCAGGAGCTGATATTATTGCAGGAACTGAGTTGATTGAAAAAATTGTTGCAGGTGGAGAAATTGATTTTGACATCGCAGTGACAACACCAGAGATGATGCCAAAACTTGCTAAAGCTGCTAGAGTTCTCGGACCTCGAGGGCTTATGCCAAACCCAAAAACTCAAACAGTCGGACCAAAAATTGATGTTTTGATCGCAGGCCTTAAAGGCGGAAGAGCTAGTTTTAAGAATGATAACGGAGCAAACATCCATCAAGTAATTGGAAAAAGATCTTTCAAAAAGGACCAATTAAAGGAAAATTTCGAAGTATTTATCAAGGAAGTGCAACAAAATAAACCAGCGACTCTTAAGGGAAGATTACTTAAGTCAGTTTCTATTACTTCTACTATGAATCCTTCAATTCAAGTAAAGATTGCGTAAAATTAAGAAATTTATAAATTAAAGATATGTCTCAAGATACACTAACAACACTAAAATGCTCTGAGTGTGGAAATCGAAATTTCTATACTTTCAAAAATAAGAAAAAGATTCAAGAGAAACTTGAGTTGAAAAAACATTGTCCAAAGTGCAAAACACACACTGTGCACAATGAAGGTAAGAAGATAAAATAGTCAGTTTATAGATAAATAAACCATTCAGATGGTTTATTGCGGGTGTAGTATAGTGGCAGTACAGGGGTCTCCAAAACCTCTAGCGGGAGTTCGATTCTCTCCACCCGTGCAAAGCGAAACCAAAACACTCAGTTTTGGTTTTATTTTTTTAGTAAAGTTGAAGGGAAATCAAGCAAAATTAGGCTTTCGAGTATTTTTCTGATAAAATAAAGTTAAAATATTTATAAATAAAGAAATAATATGGACAAAATTATCTACTGGCTAAAAAAATTAGGTATATTGAGAGTAGGCGGGTTTGCTGCTAAGGGAGATGCAAAAAAAATGGTTGATATGGAAATAGAATCAGAGCTTTATCAAAGTGAAGAAGAGATTGATGCTGAAAAAAGAAAAAAAGAAATAAAGAAAAACATTAAACCAGCAGCAAAGAAAAGTAAAAATACAGTTGGAAAGATAATTTTCTGGTTTTTATTGGCGATTGGAGTTTTTTTCCTACTTGCTTTCTGGGGATCCGGTTGGTCATTTGGGACAATCATAGGTGTCTTGATATGGGCAATTTTCCTTAGATGGACTTGGGTGCATGTAACCTCTGGTTTATTGGCGTTGGGAAAGATAATTTTTCTAGGAGCTGTAGTGATAGTTATGTCCTTTATAGTTGCAACTCCCGATGAAGATGGAATGGGTGTTGATGTGAAAATAGAAAAAAGCCAAAAAGAAGGTTCTAAGAAAGAGGACAAGTCTTCCAAATTGGCAAAGGGAGTTGAGAAGGATACAGTCGCCAAATTTCTCATTGATCTTGAAAAAGAAACTGATTTAGATTTTTCTAAAATTAAAGATGATGAAGTTTCGTGGACAGCAGAGAGGGTGGGCTTAAAACTTCAAAAAGCTAAAAGCTTCACAGCAGAAGACCTTTCTGCTAAAGACTTTGACAAGCTGCAAGAATACTTTCTGGATTTAGGAGCGGACACTGGAGGACTTGGGTTTACCTTTGCTCCACCAGCTGGAACTCAGTCATCAGGTTTTGCCTTGAAAGATAAGGAGAATAGCGGTATGATGTGTGTTTTGATTGGCACTGAAGGTGATGGGGTTTGGATAGGGTGTGGATGGGGACCAACTAATAATCCGAACAGTAAATAACCCTATTTTTTTGTAATCTACTAAAAAAGCTACTTGTAAAAGTAGCTTTTTTAAATAAAATTTCTTTGCAAATAGAAATTTGCTTGTAAAGGTTCCAGTTTAGACTATAATAAAGGCGAATAATAAATAATCAAAAAAGTATGAATTTTCAATCAGACTTAATTCTTGACTTATTTGAGCTCAACGAACTTAAAATTAGTAAACTTTATCGTATTTATTCGCAAAAGCTTCCTGAGAGAAAAGTTTTTTGGGAGCAATTGTCAAAGGAGGAAATCCAACATGCCATAGAGATTAGAAACGCATATAGTGGCAAGGAAGATGTTTTCGAAGACAATAACTTTGCTAGAGGAGCAATTAAATATGTTGCTGATTTTGTACAAGACGGCATTGAGCAAGCAAAGGAGAATGATTTATCTCACATGGAAGCTTTAGAGATTGCCTTGAGAGTAGAGCAATCTTTTTTGGAACAGAAATGTTTTGAAATCTTTATACCCAATCAAAAAACTGTAAAAGAGGTTTTGCAAAAATTAAACAAAGAAACTCAAGATCATATCGAGAGGTTGCAAAAAGAACTTAAGAAGGTAAACAAGTAAGGACGCTAGCAATGATAAAAACAAAAGAGCACTTTAAAGAGGTGCTCTTTTGTTTTTCTAAAGAGACAGCCGTTAGATATTGGAAAGTAAAAAACCATAAGCATCAAAATTCGCTTCTAAGCAGATGTAATTATTTTTATAGGCAAGTGCAGCAAAGAGGTCTTGAAAATCAAGTGCTAGACAATAATGAGAGCGAGAGAGGTGTTTTTGATCCAAGAAACAACAAAAAAGCTATCTTTTTGAAACTTGCTCAAAAGTTAGAAGTTGGTATAATTAAAAGACTTTGAGAGCACTAAAAAGCCCGTAAGATAATCAAAAAATGCAGAAAATAAAATTTGATAAATTCTTCTTCCTAGGCCTATTTGTGGTTGGAAGTGTTCTTGCAAATCAATATGTGAACTTTGTACGTTGGCAGGACCCAACTGAAATGCTTTGGTTTTGTGACTTTACGGCAGTTATTTTAGGATTAGGACTTATTTTTCGCAACAAAATCATGGTAACACTAGCCTTCACCATGGCAGTTCCTGCGCAATTTCGTTGGATCCTAGACTTTCTTTTGGAGCAAATTGGAATGGGCGCAGGTAGAACGGCTGAGTTAGCTGGATATGGGTCAACTGTTTTCTGGCTTTCTGTTAATTTGCACACCATTGTGATCCCAATTTCTTTCTTTGGAGTTTGGAAATTGGGATTTAGTAAAAAAGCTTTGATCCCAATTTTAGTTTATGGATTTGTTCTTTTAACAGCAACATTCTTATTAACTGTGCCAGAAGAAAATATAAATTGTGTTTTTTATGCTTGTGACGCCTCAAATCCCGGAAGCGGTTATCTGAAATATTTTTTGATTAAAAATTTATTATTTTGGGAAATAACTTTTGCGCTTAGTTTTTTAATATCAAAAAAAATCGCAGAGTTTTTTGTGGAAAGAAATAAAAAGTGAAAATGAAAAAAGTGAATAAACAAAAATTGTTATATGTACTTACTTTTGTGGTGGCATTTTGTAGTATTGCATATGAGTTGGCTCTTGGTCAGGCGCTGTCATTATTTTTAGGAAACACTATTTTGCGCTTCAGTGTGACAATCGGAATTTATATGTTTGCTATGGGTGTTGGAGCGATGATCGCAGAGGGTGAAATAGTAAAACGCAAAACAATATCTTTTATGACAATAGAAACTCTCCTGGTTGTTATTGGTGGCTTTTCGCCAATTTTTTTATTTTTCGCACATTCTTTTTTGGGTGAAGGAATGGCTTTTTTAATACTCGCGCTATTTTTGATACTAATAATTGGGATCCTAACTGGTTTTGAAATTCCTCTTTTAATGGCATTAAATATCCAAGATAAAAAAAATAACAATGAAGACGGGAAAATATTAGGTATTGATTATCTAGGTGCTTTTGTGGGATCTCTTGTTTTCGCGCTTATTTTTTATCCAAAATTTGGCTTATTGCAAACGACTTTTTTTATCGGTTTTTTAAACTGTATTGTTGGAATTATTTTTTATCTGCAATGGGGAGCAAAAGAAAAGAAACAATATTTTATAAAGAAATTATTTGGTTTGCAGATTTGCTTATTTTTAGTACTAGCAATGACCTTTGTTTTTGCGGAAAAGATAAACGAGATGATGATAAATATTTATTTGAAATAAAATTTTAGAAAATGAGAAATAGAAAAAATAAGCAAAAGAAAAAGAAAGAGACTCAAGGAAAGAAGAAAAACCTAAACAGAATTTATGTGTTAACCTTCGTAGTTGCTTTTTGCAGTATTGTTTATCAATTACTTTTAGCACACACAATCTCATTAATCGCTGGGAATGCAATTATTTGGTATAGCATTACCATCGGAGTTTTTTTAGGTTCATTAGGACTCGGTGCAATTTTGAGTGGAAAAGTGAGACAGGAAAATGTTATAAAAAAACTTTTTTTAGTTGAACTGTCACTAGCTTTATTCGGTGGACTAGCTGTTTGCTTGATGCATTTTGTTCAAATTATTGATATGTATTTTTTGGCTCATGGAAGCGCTAAGATGGCCTTCTTCTTTATATTATTAGGTAGCCAGGCAATTGTTTTTGTGATTGGTTTTTTGAGCGGATTTGAACTACCAATGCTTATGAAGATTGCGAATAAGTATTCATCAGAAAAAAAAGTTACCAACAGGGTTTTGGGTGTGGATTATTTCGGCTCTTTGCTAGGGGCTGTTTTGTTTCCACTTTTTTTAATTTCTACGCTTAAAATAATAGCAGTTGGATTTTTAGTTGCAATTATAAACATGCTCGCAGCTATATATATAGGAAAGGTTTTTCTGCAGCAACAAAAAAACAAGAATGGAAATTTAGCAATCGGATTTTTTTTAATCGGATTTTTATCACTAGGCGTTTTATTTTCAGGTGAAATTGAAAAATATTTTACTAAAAAATATTACTACTATCCTCAGGCGTTGTATGATTTTAAAAGCATACTTTCATTACTTGAAAATGCCCCAGAGATTGAAACGTATCGTTCTGCATATCAAAAGATAGACATAATAGATGGGCAAAGCTTTAGTGCTGCAAATATTGTAATGGATGCCTATACAGACAAACTTCTCTATGAACCGGAATTCCCGCTCGGAAAAGAATTGTATTTAAATGGAGATTGGCAATTCAACTCAGGGACAGAGGAAATTTATCATGAATATTTTGCACATGTTCCAATTTTAGCAACCGATATGGTCCCTAAAAATGTCTTAATCCTTGGGGGTGGGGATGGGATGCTCACAAGGGAACTTTTGAAATACAAGGAAATCGAAAAAATTATTCAAATAGACATCGACAGTGAAATGATACGACTTTCTAAAGAGCACTCCTTACTCCTATCCATGAATAAAGGAGCTTTTTTCAATAACAGAGTGGATCTTAGAGTTGGCGATGCATATACTTTTGTGAGGAATTCAGAAGATAAATTCGATGCCATTTATATGGATTTTCCAATGCCTGTTGATTATAATACGTCTAGATTATATAGCAGAGAATTCTATAGCTTTGTAAGAAATCGCCTTAATGATGATGGCTTTATTGTGTTAGATGCTCCTGGAATGACCTCGTATACAAAATTTAATCGTGAAGGTTTACAGATAATTGAAGATGGAAAATCTCCCTGGAAAGAGTATGCATACACAGTTGCAGCCGCTGGGTTTGGCAAGGTTGTCCCATATATATCTCAGTTAGAGAAAGATAATGAGCAAGCCAGAATTTTGGCAATGGAATATATCTTTGAAGAATACGAAGAAAGACCAAAAGGGGAAGAGTTGGAAAATATGATTGATGAGTATATCCACAGCTTTATTTTTGATTCACAGGAAGGTTTTATTTTTGCACAAAAAGAGAATAAAGGAGAGATTTCTTTTCATAACTCAAAAGTCGGCACATATTTATTAAACGAAAAAAGATTTAAAAAGGCTTTTGAATTGAATTATAATCCGATTGATGAAATAGAATGGCAATATGTTAATTCTGTAATGAAGCCAACTTTGCCAAAGCGTAATTTTTGGCAGGTACGTTTTCCATACTATGTTCAATAGTTGTAGTTTATCGGTATTTATGCTACTTTGAAACTTCAATAGTTCTTTAAGTAAGAATCAGAAACCTTTAAGAGGGAAGAGAGGAGGACAGTCATGAACAATAGTCAGGAAAAGAAAAATTTTTTTGTCTATATTAAGGAAGCGATCAGTGCTTTCCTAGGAGTAGGTCTAATGGCCTTGTATGGCTTCCAAACTATGATTGGATGGGTCAACGAAGAAGAGAGCTTCAGTGAGTTTATGAGAGGGAATTTTTTTGGAAAAAACAGAAGCAAGTATCCAGAAAATTCCTCAGCTAAAGGAAGGTTCTATTGTTGGGGTTTAAAGAATCTAGTTTCACGTTTAGCTGCTTTTTTGTGGCTTAGAGAGGTAAACGGTTTGGAAAATATTCCTGATGAAGGTGAATATCTTATTGTTCCTAACCATCAGTCATATCTTGATTTCATGCTAGTGATTTTTGCACTTAAGAAAGTTAAAAACTTAACCTTTTTTGTAAAAACTCGCTACTTCGACATGCCTCTTTGGAAGTTTTTTCTTTCGCCGATGGGGCATATTCGAGCGGATAGAAAATCAATTTCCAAGGCAATGAGATTGCTTACCGACGAGAATCTCCCTGTGGTGCTATTTGCAGAAGGGACAAGAACAAAAACTGGTAAAATTGGTGATCCGTATCCTGGATTTGGCAGAATTGCTCAAAAAGTTCCTAATGTTAAAATCATTCCAGTAGGAATTAAAGGGGCCTTTGAGGTTTGGTCATGGGACAGAAGAGGTCCAAAACTTTCTGGTCGTAAGATTGATATTCGCATTGGAACAGCACTTTCTTTCGCTGATTTCAAGGGAACTGAAAAAGCATTTTCTGAAAAGATAATGAAGGAAGTGGCAAAGCTTACAGAATAAAATAGGAGAGAAAAAGGGTAGCGTTATAATATAGCGCAACCCTTTTTACTTACAAGACCATTAATATTTCAGAGAAACTGAGCTCCAGAAGTATTTTTTTAAGACTAAACTATTGAACCCTCTCTGTTACATCGATGTGGTGATAGGGCGTGCTCCAACGCGCAAAATAATTTTTATCAGGGAGAAGCTCAAAGTTTGCATCGAAAATATTATTGAAGATAACACGAAAAGAATTAACCGGTGTTATTGTTTCATATAGACTAGTTTTTTCCGTGTCTGGAAAATAGTAGGCATTGAGAATAGAAAAACGTTCTTTCATGTTTGTTGTTTTCTCGTCTTCCCATTCCAGCATTGATCCAGGCCCATGGTCTGATTGGAGTATTATAATCGGTTTTTCAGCAGAGTTAGTTAGAATTTCTTCTACCATTTTCAATGTTTTTTGAGCTATAAAGGATGTTTGTTCGGCGTATAAATTGCGATATTCTTCTTTATCCGGATGAAGTTCAAAATAATGACTTCCGTCATTGCCATACATCCGCCCACCTATTTTTGTTGGGCTTCCGTCTGAAAGAAAAACAAAAGGCGGATGAGGTGCTAAAATGTGGGTATAGGTAAACGTTGGCTTTTTGATTTTTGCGACTTCACCCATTTTTTCAAATACATGCAAAATTTTATTACGGTGTTGATCAGACTGAAGATTTTTTTGAAGTAGAATCGAAACAGGCGTAAGATCTAATAATAAATCACCAAATTCGCCAAATCCAATTTGATTTTGCATAAAAATGTCAGTGTGTTGATTGTTAGCAGTCCCTGTCCAAGTATAAGGAAAGGATACAAAAGAGTAACCATTTTTTTTCAATGTTTCATAAACTTGATTGTCATTTAGGATTTTTTGCAAAGGTCCACGGTCTGTTGATTCTTTCCCCATTGTTAAGGCTATATCATCAAGATATTGGAGATTGAGCGCGGAAGAAATCGAAAGGTACGTTTGAGGATAATTGGCCGTGCTTTGGCTAGCAACAAAAAAATCCAAATCTTCCAATGAGGATATGAAACTACTATTATCAACATTATAGATTTCTTTCAAAACATCTTGCCGGGCAAAACCGTCTAAAACAATATAGTAAATATCGGGATAAGTTTCTTCGGGAGAAGCCACAATTGAACTATTTGTTTTTGTAATCAATTCCGAGATGTCTTTTGATCTAATTTCATAAAAAATTATGTTAGCAGTCGAGATAACGACTAAAATAAGGGAAACAGTATTTAAATAAGAAGAAATTCTCCAAAAGTTTTTTCTCGACTTAGTAATTGAAATTGTGCAAATCAAAATAAAAAGAAGCCAAATAATTAGTCCAATAGAATAATTTAGGTTTCCATCAAACATTGGTAGGAATGATAAGAAAGGAAGTTTTATGCAGTGTCCAAAGGAAAAGAATGTAAACAAGAGAATAGAAGAAAGGAGAGCAGCCTTTTCAGGATTTTGGATAAAGTGTCTTATGAAAAGATACACCGCTGTAGTAAAAGACAAAACTAAGATTGTTGGCCAAAAAGCATGAGCTGGGCTCAGCAAATCCTTATTGTAAGTGTAAAGCGAGAGAACTGAGAAAAGAGAAAAAAGGTATGGATGAAAATTGATGAACCTTTTTTTGTTTTGAGAACTGCTCATTTTTTAGAGTTTTGTCATTAAATACAGAGTTCTTTCCGAATCTTTCAATTTAGTTTTGTCTTTTATCTTGTAGTATTTTGAAAAAGCTTTTTCAAAATACCTTTCATTGTATTTTGGAAAGACGTCCTCTCTTGTTGAAAGTAGTCTTTTGACGTTGGAGTCAGACTTTGGAACAAATTCAATGATTAGATTTTTTGCTAGTTTGCTAAAATATTCAGCCACATTTTCAAATGGGAGATTGTTTGAGATAGAAAGATGATGGATAAGTGCTAATGCCATAATTAAATCAGAATTTGCCCTTTTTTGCAGGGAAATTCTTTCTTCGTGTGCCCAGCCAATACTTGGACTTGGGTTGGTTAGATCTAACACTAATGGCAAAATATCAGATTCTCGCTGTTTTTTTGTTAGAAGGTAGTTCTTTTCAACAGCAATAGGGTCGATGTCGAAGGAAACAGTGGAAATTCCCATATTAGAAGCAATTCTACTAAAAGAACCAGTATTGCTGCCTAAGTCCCAAACATTTCTGGGTTTTCCTGATTTTTCTAGGAATTTTTTAATGACATTCCTTTTTTGTAAGAAAGAGTTATCAGAATAGTTTGTTTTTTTATAATAATTACCCCACTCAGTCTTTATTTTGGCTGGTTTTAAGGTTTTTACTGCATTCTCTAAGCTTGAAATAAGAGCTAGATGAGCGTTTTTACTCATTTTAACTGTTCTGGCTATGCGACTTTTTGTTGGTTTGTCTGCATAGTGTTTTTGCGTTTTTGCATGCAAATGGATGTGCGTAAGTAGAGAAAACTTTAAATAAGATTTTTTTGGCAAAAGAGAACTTGCTAGATCGAGTGGAATACCGTCAATAAAGGTCTTAAGGAGCTGATTTAAGCGTAGGTCCTGGTAGCACATTAAAGTTAGTGGCGCTAGAAAATGTTGGCAAAACTGTTTATAGGCTATCCAGGGAGAGCCATTTTCATAGACTTCAAAGGAGAGAGTATCAATAAAGATTGGTTTTCCGTTTTTGAATTGGATATTAAAAGCACTAGCGTCTTTTAGTGTCATTTCAAAAGAAAGTGCCATTCTTTGCATTTTTAAGGTCAAAAGAGCGGCATCCTTAAGCTGTGAGAAGCACCACTCATAAGGATACGAGATAAAGGGAACTATTTCCGGGGAAATTGTTTTGAATGTTGAGGAGTTTTGTTTTTTTATACCAACTTCTTTGTGCTTGACTAGGAGATTGTTTTTCCAAAACTCTTCCAAAATACCTGAAGAAAGCATTTTATTATAGTTTTTTCGGTAGGACTTGTCGATATTTCGGTATAAGACACCCTTTTCTTGAAAAAGAAACCCGCTTGGGTCGCGAAAAGAGCTTTTGATTTTTGTAACCATAAACTAGCTTTTTTTAAGATTCTCTTTAGATTCTACCTTTTTCCCCTTAAATAGAGATAAGCCGAAATTTTTCACTTGCTTAAACCTTAGTTTCAAGGCTACAATTCCGCCAAGGATAGCACCAATCGCCAGTTGGAAGATAAAGCTTCCAGTTCCAGGATCTAGATAGGCCTGGGCACTATCAGCTGAAAACAAGGTAAATAAGCCAATTAGCACAATATAAAAACTCTGCATTATTTTTTGTTAATATTTTTGCGAATATAACTACATTATAGATTAAAAGATCAAATATTAAAAGGGAAATCAAAGAGGACTGGTAGGTGTAAACATTGACAAAATTCATAAAAAATGCTATAATTTAATAATGTAAAAAAGGAATAAAAATCTCTTTTACAAAGTTATTTGAAAATTAAGTTAAGTTTATAAAGTCCATCAAACCAAGGACGCAAAAATCAGCAGAGGAGAGAAGTTATGCAAAAAATTGAAAATGGTTTAAAGATGTTTTTCGTGGTTTTTGTGATATTCATGATTCTTTTGTGGGGTTTTTCAATTATAGGAATTATGATTGATACATCCTCAATTGAGGCATATGTCTTGCTTGTTATCGTGAGTATTGCAATATTTGTAATCGTGCGCACAGTGATTTATCGAGTACCTGCGGCGCAAGTTTCTGTTTTAGAAAGTTTGATTATCGGCAGATTTAATGTGGAAAAAGATGAATTTAATTGTTCAGTTCCACTTAAAAGACCTGCGACAGAAGGGCTTAGCATTAAATGGCCTTGGCATAAAATCTATTTATTGAAAAGAGACGTCATGACACTGAGAATCGAAAATCAGCGATATGATGTTAAAAGAGGTGCTGTGGTTGTTTCTGGTAATGTACAATTTAGACGATCAGATTTTTGCGCCTATCGCGCATTAGCTATTTCCTTGAAGGAGGTTGAGATTGGCATGAGCGCAATAACTGATCAAGTTTTGGTTCGCAAGCTTATTGCATCAAAGCTAGAGCAAGCTCTTATGCTGAAAGCTGACATTAATGAAAGCATCGCAATGGCCTTTAAAGAGCCTCAGAAAGTCACCAACAGAGCGGGAGCGGTAGTGGATAGGATACTTTGGGAAAAAAAGGTTTCTGTTTCTGATCATCGCTATGGAGTTGAAATCACCGCAGTTAATATTGATCGTATTGATCCCATAGAAGCAATCGCTGCAGCCCGTGCTGACGTTCTAGTAGAGGAACTAAAGAAAGAAAAGGCTAAGATGAAAATGAAAAGATTTGATGAAATCAGCAAAAAATTCAAGCTTATGTATCCTGAATTAGGTCAAGAAAAGCAATCCCAACTACTTAAGCTAACAGAAGGACTCTCCACAGAAGAGAAAAAAGTCTTTGGATTGGCTGATTTAAGTGAAATCAAAACTTTAGTTGAGCAACTTATCCCTGCAATAAGAGGGGTGAGAGGGGGGTCACAATGACAACTGTCATTACAATAGGGCTAGTAATATCAATTATAGCAATTATATCTTTTGCGCTAATTGGTAGTAAAACAAGTTCTGGAGGTGAGGGTATACTTTCCTTGCCAAGACTTAAAATCCCAACCTGGTTAACAGGTTGGTTTAACTGGGGTGGATTCACAACAATAGTTTTACTTTTAGTGCTAGGATATTTCGGTTATAGTGGGTATCAATATTTTTTTCATGGTGAAGAAAATAAAGTACACATTGCTAGAGCTGAAATTGGTGATGCTGGGATGGTTTTTTTCACAATCCCTAAAATTGGTCCAGAATTCGAGAATAAAATTATTTTCGATAAGGCCTGGGGGTTTCGTTTCAGTGAAGGTAACGCATCAATTAATTTTCCTAGAGCAACATTATTTCAATTCAATGAAAGAAATGGGGAGGCTGGAGCACGTTTTTTCACAAACGTAATTGGAATTGGTAGCACAAAAAGACCGACCGAAAAGTTCAGAGGAAGTATTAAAGGTGGTCAACCTGGAATTCCCAAGAATGTAGCATTAATTAGAAGTGGTTCTGAATTGCGGCTGCAAAGCAGAGCTGAACAAATGTTGTTTGTGCCCAAGGGTGCAATTTTAGGAGATTTCCCGCATGTGAAGTATAGACTGAAACTTAAAAAGAAGTGATTATTAAAGCTGTAAAACAGCAAAAGCCCCGTTTTTCCTTTTGGAAAAACGGGGCTTTAATATTGAAAATTCCTCTAGCGCAAAAGAGCATCAATTGTATTGATCAACACCAACGCTCCACCGACTGCAGCAACGCCAGTAACAGAGTAGATAAAAGCTTTCTTTGCCCCTTCAGCTTTATAGGGGTCTCCCATTGAAGTTAGATATTGAATTCCTGTTACAACAAAGGCTATTACAGCGAGTAACATAAAGATCCCAAGTAGCCATGCCATGAAATTAAGGACAACTTGCACAACCGGACCTTGACCCGTTGTGTCGGTTACATTTGGCAGACCAGTACCTGTTGGGATTGTTATTCCTGCAGCAGAAACACTGGCGGCTGAAAAACCAACAAGCCCGAAACCGAAGACAATAAACAATAAGAGTAGCAGTGTAGAAGTTATTTTTTTCATAAGATTTCAATGGTTATTTTTTGCAAATTATATAATTATCCTTCTGTTTGGACTAGCCCTGACATTAAAGTGCTGACGAATGTTATGACAACATAGCCAGAGATTCCAACTGCAACGCCAATCGTTGCATACTGAACATATTTTTTAGCAGTAGCAGCTTGTTGAGCGTCGCCGCCTGTCGTTAGAAACATCATACCAGCCAAAACAAAAGCAATCACACAGATAAAAGTAAAAATAAGTAGCAACCATTGCAACAAAACAAAGACAACCACCTGGACCTGATTTTCTGGAAGAGCTGAACCATCTCGCGCAAGGTTATAGCCTACTTGCCAACCAGCGGCTGCTGACGCAGAAGGGATTTGTACCAAGAAAAGAAATAAGGGCAAAAAGCAGACCATTGTTGCTAGGATTGTCTTGGTTATTTTTCTCATAATTATATTATAAAATGTTTAATAGTATTTATCAAAAGATAGCCTATAAGAGAAGATATTATTCCTACAACGGAGGCAATAGAAATTTTACGAGCAGAGTTTAGCATTGACTCACTGCCCCCTGCGATTATAAATCGAATACCAGCAACAATTAATCCAATAATAGAGACTAGAAAGAATATTCCCAAAAAAATATTAATAGCACCAATGGTAGTGTTTAATGTCTTTAATCCTTGCTGTGCGAATGTTGATGGAACTTCACGTTCTTCTTCGACAATAAATTGAGCAGAAACTAAAAGTGGAGAAGTGAGAATGCTTAATAAAAAAAAGGTTGAAGCTATTTTTTTTATATTTTTTTTCATTTTTAAATTTAAGAGCTATTTTCTAAATTATAGCAATTAAAATAAAAAATAACAAACTATAAATAGCTTGTTATTTTTTATTTTTGAAGAGAACCTACTAGCCTTCTTGCTGTACTTGTCCGCCAATCATAGTAGAAATGAATGTAGTCATAACGTAACCTAGAAGAGCAACAATGATACCAATAATGGAGTAAGTAAGCCACTTTCTCGCTTCGTCTGCTCGATCTGATCCTCCAGCTGTGATGTACATAATACCAGAGATTACGAATCCCATAACAGCTAAGAATGTCAAAATTAGAAGCAACCACTGCAGGATAGTGAAAATAATTTGAGCAACACTCGTATTATTTAATCCAGTGGAAGCCATATTTCGATTAATTTGCCAACCTCCTGTACCTCCAGGAGCTGCTGCTGCTGCTTGAACAAATACTGGAACCATCATGAGCCCTAGTGCAACACTAAACGCTAAAAAATGTTTTTTTGTTAATTTCATATTTTCACCCGTCTTTCTAGTATTATTTTTTTATATTATGATATGTATCTATCTTTTTTTGTTTGAGTCCTCTCGTTAGGTCAATAAGAGGATTATTTGTCTTACTATTATCAGTGCGGCACCAGCTATTGCAATTCCACCAAGGGAATATTTAACAGCTTCTTTAGCTTTTTGTGCCTGTGAACTGTCACCAGATGCTAACAGATATAATAAGCCACTAATTGTTAAACCTATTATACCAAGGATGCCAGTGATTGACAAGAGAAAGGTTAAAACCCTTCCTATGATGGCTATAAGCGTTGGTGCAGCAGCGATATCCGTTGGAACCGCAGCATTTACATCGCCATAAACCGAGAATTTAATTTGGTATAAAAAGGAAGGTCCAGCACCGGCAAGCACAAGACCGATGATTGCGCTAGTAACGCATACTTTACCCGCGGTAGCCATTGCCTGACTTCCTCCAGCCGTCATGTACAGAATTGCTCCGATAACAATAAACATAACTGCCAGAAATGCTATTATTCCTTGCAAGTGTAGCATCACTTCTTCAAAAAAAGCCGTTATGCTGTCTGAAATAAGGAGGGGATTATTTAAACCACCTCCATCTGCTGCGGAGCTATATGTACCAGCTAGAGCAAAGTGAGAAGTTAAAAACAAAAAAGACAGCACAATAAACGCTAGGGAGGTTGGGTGAATCATTTTTTTCACTTTTTTGTTTTGACTAAAGACTTATTTGATACTAGTAAGTATAGCACAAGTTTTTTATTTTTTAAATTTTTTGAATAGCTATTCTATTTCAGGACTTATATAAACTACACTGAAATCATCAGCATAAATCTCTTTCCAGTTTTTTTCTAAATATTCTCTCAGGGTGTCTGTTCCTTCAAAGTCTTTGATATCAACAGAAAAGAGATATTTAAGAATAAATTTTTGATAACTCGGCAGAGAGTCGGCAACTGAACGTTCTTGAGAAAGAAGAGCTATTTTGATATCATATTGAGTCAATTTTTCTTTCGTTAGAATAGCGTCTTCTCTGAATAAATGGTACTCCTCTATAAAAGAGGTTCCATCTGTTAATGGTTTTTGTGGCATTCTTCCATCAATAAAGTGCAGTTTTTCTGGCCACATCCACACTAAGTACCCCCCCCAGCCATATTTATTATAGATATTGTAAGGATGTAATTGTTTGTTTTCTTTTAAAAATGCGACTGCCTTGTATGGAGCCATTGGGGTGTTTTGAATCAAAAGATTTTTTGGAACAGTGGAAGCGTATACTAATTTATTACATATAATAGGTAGTGCGATTATGCATACAATGATCCCAAAATATTTTTTGATTATTTTCCCATCGAGCATTTTTGAGATTGCAAAGATGGCGAAAGGAAATGAGCATAAAGCAAACATTGAGATGAAACGACGAGATTTAACTGAAATAAGTAACGTAAAAATAACAAAAATAGAATAAAGCAAAACACTAGGTTTTTTAGGTAGAGTCTTAAGAATCAGGGATATTAAGAAGACAAAAATAATCAGGGATAAATAGAAAGTAGCATACCACTCAATGTAGGGGGCTGCATACAGAGGAAGCCATTCGAATATTCTAACTAGATAAGAAGTGTTTTGAGTATACTCACCAGCAATTAATTTCCATAGTTCAATCCCATAGGGAGTCAGTAGTGTTGAAAAAATTGTTAAAAATCCAGCAATGGTTATTTTGACACGCAATACCTTTTCTTTGTTTTTGTAAAATAAAAAAGCGAGCAGCAGCAAGGAAATAGCAAGGCCCAAAACAAATGTTCCATGCAGATTTGCCCATAAACAGAAAAGAACGGGGAATGCCCATAAATATTTTAATTTACGCTCTTTTTCTATTTTAAAATAAAGCCAAAAACACAAAACAAAAAAAAGCCAAGTCATAACTTGCAAGCGAATTCCATATGAACGCAAGAGAGCAAGTGTCGCGAGAGTTGTAAAAACTGTGTTAAGGAAGAAAAAATCCCAACGAGGAAGTTCGGCGACAAAATATTTACGATTTATTTTAGCAACTAAACTGACTGTCCCGAGAGCTATTAATGCAAAGATGATGCCTAATGACCAATACCCAAAGTTTCCAAAAAAACTATAGATATTAAAAAGCAAAAGATTGCTCAACCATTCATGATCAACCCAATGTTCTCCGAGAGTAGGGAATAGATATTTCTCGATGGAAGGCACTTGTCTTGTGATTGATATTTCTTCACCAACTCGAAGATGCCAAGCAAAGTCAGGGTCAAGATTTTGAATTCCTGTTACAAAAAATGTCAAAAAAATCGCGCTCCAAAATAAAATATTGGAAACTAAAAAAAGTTTGTCCCCATTTATTTTTGAGGATAATTTTTTCAAAGTTTTTTTCATTAGAAAGATTTTTGAAAGATAGTAATAGTTTCTTAACTCAGCAGAGCCAATACTTGCTTGATAATCATCAAAGAAGCACCAGAGACACAAACTGCAATAATCGAGTATGTGACAACTCTTTTTCCACTGTCAGCCTTTGTTTGGTCGCCTCCTGAAGTGATATACATAATACCTCCGATAATAAAACTGATAACAGAGGACACGCCCACCAGTACTAGGAGAAATTGCATTACGTCGGTCACAATTTCTTGGATTGTTTTAGCACCTGAAATTGCCGTAGGAGGACCTCCACCAGCACCAAGGGTTGCGATGTCTTTGACCTCTTTTAGAAGTGAAGGTGCTGCGACTGCAACAGCAAATCCAATAAGAGATGTTAAGACAATAGCTTTCCCTTTTGCTGTTTGAGCCGGTGATCCTCCTGAAGTTACATAAACTAGTCCACCAATAATAATCATAACCACTGCAAGCCAACCGACAATACCTTGGATTTGTACAAGTAAATTTCCAAACCAACCAGAAAAACTGGTGACAGTCAAAGGATTCGTGTAGCTGTGGGTGTTGTTAACAGCAAGGGCTGAATTAAGCTCAAAAATGTTCGAGTTTAAGGAGAGAGGTAGACAGAGGACTATAGCTAGAAAGCATACAAAAAATAAAGATCTCATGTTGTTATTTTTAAAAATAATTATCCTAGTCAAAATCACTTGTAATTTCACAAGTGAACTCGTACCAATTAGAACCAGCGCCAATTCCAATAGTCCCAGCTGTGTTTGCAGAAAGGAATACAAGGATTGTATAAACAAACATCCAAGCAAGAATAAAACCAGCAAATCCCATTAATGTTTTTGTTATTACCCCCTTTGCAAAACTTGCTGTTCCAGGATTTCCGGCTGATAATAAATAAACAACCCCGCTAATCGTCAGCATCAACAAGGCAATAATAATTATCCAAGCAAACATTAAATCGAAGATGTTTTTTACCATAATAAGCAGGTGACAAAGTGTGCAATTTTGGGTTTCATCGTATGGTGATGATGTTCTAGTATCATCACATGTTCTGCCACAGGGAACAATGGATCTTTTAAAGGTTAATATATCAATTCCGGCCAGTCCCTCACTTGGTTGAGCTGCAGTACAGGGAGCAGCACTAACTGTTTGAACGTTGAGAGTGAGAAATAATCCAAAGGAAAAAGCAAGAGTAAAAACAAGTGCTAAAAATTTCATTTTTATCATAAAATTGGTTAATGATTGTCTGTATTAGTTATTTCCAAATTGCTTTCAACCTTGCGGCTGCTCGATCAAGAGCATCTTTTACACTCGACTCTCCTCCTGAAACTTCATCTATTGCATCTGCCAAGATGTCATCAGCAGCCACCTCATCTGGGACCACCCAGGATTTAGCTGTCAATGCTTGCTCGGCAAATAAACCTCGAAAAGCTTCCTTTTTTTGTTCCTCAATTAAATCTTTTCGAGCTGCAATTTTATTTGTTCGGTCTAGATATATTTTTGTTGGATCATTTCCTGAACCAGCTGACTTAGTCGTGAGGAAGGAAATGTATTTCCAAGCTTCACTAACTCTATCTTTGTTGGTATACCTTGCATCTGCAGGAATATTTTTGCTTTTTGCGACTGCTAGACCCCAGTAGTTAGCGAAGTTAACCTTGTTATCAAGATTTAGCTGAGGCACTGGAGCAATCTCAAAGTTTAATTTTGGAGCGGATTTTTTCAACTGATCATATTTATAAGGGTACCCAATAATCATAGCCACTTCACCATCCTGGAATGCATCATCAGAATAGTGCATTTTGTTACTCCAGGTATAGACATCTAAATCAGCTTTCGCAAATTGTGTATAGAAATCAAGAGCATTTACCCCGGGATCCACGCTAGTATCTGAAGCAGAAAAATCTATTGAATCGCGATTGCTCAAATTAGCTCCATTTTGTAGCATCATTAAAATAAGAATATCAGACGAACGATTGATCGCACCAGGAGCTTTTGATCTTCCAAGGGCTATTGCTGATTGAGTAATATTACCAAATTCATCAATCTTAGTTAGAGCTTTTGTTTGTTTTTTGACTTCATCCCAAGTTTTAGGTGGAGCAGTGATTCCAGCTTGATTAAGGGAGTGTTTATTGTAGTAGAGAGCCAGTGTGTCGCAGTATAAAGGTAGTGCAAAAACCTCTCCTTCTTTGAAAAAATCCTGACTAACAACGTCCACGAAATCATTTTTATGCTTTGTCAAAAATGATTCACTGTTTGGCATCGCTGCAATTTTATTTTCATGTTTTTTGAGCCATGAATTACTAAAATAAAAAGCATCAGGTCCATTTCCACTAGCAAAAGCATCAATCAGCTCTTTTTCAAATTCCCGTGGATTGCTGGCTATTTTTTTATAGATAACTTTTTCAACCCTTGGATTGCTCCCGATATAACCAGTGTTGATATCAGCAAAATTACCAGAGTCATCAAAAACACCCCAAATCTCCAGTGTTAGTTTGTAGGGAATCACCGTTCCTTTGTCACCACAACCAGAAAATAAAAAAGGAGTTAATGTTAAAATTGACACCAGTAAGAAACCGGTTATTCTTCGATAATTCATTTTGATTTTTATTTTATTATGTAAGTAGAATTGTTGCATAGTTCAACCCACTACAACTTTACATTTTTCTATTTTAAATTATAGCATTAACAAAAAAACAAGGCAATTAGCCTTGCTCCTTTGAGATGTCTAATCATTTCGAAAAGGGTTTAGATTTTCATTACCGTTGACGCTGAAACCTTCTCATCTTTTTTAAGTTTCATTATTCTAACACCCTGAGTTGCTCTATTAAGAACAGAGATGCTTTGTACTGGAACCTTAATAATCTGTCCTCTATTAGAACTTGTTATTAAATCTGCTTCAACGTCATTTGCTATGATATGTGCTGCAGAAATTTTGCCAGTCTTATTTGTTATATTCGCTGTCATAATTCCAGAACCACCCCTTGTTTGAAGTTTGTATTTGCTAATTGAAGTTCGTTTTCCGTAACCATTCTCTGTGATGATTAAGAATTGTTGTTTTTTTGTTTCTTCTTCACTGACAACATTCATTCCAACAACCTGGTCATCACCCTTGAGTTTAATAGAACGAACACCCGCAGCATTTCTTCCCATTGGCCTAACATTTTTTTCAGGAAATTTAATCGATTGAGCATTTTTTGTGCAAATGACAATATGATCTTCACCAGAGGTTGTTCCTACCCATTTCAAGGAGTCACCCTTAGTTAATCCAATTGCAATCAGCCCAGTTCTTCTTACATTTGCGAAATCTTGCAAAGCTGTTTTTTTGATTTTCCCAAGAACTGTTTGCATTATCATGTATTTTGCTTTGGAGTTTTTTTGGATGGCTAGGATTGAAGTTATCTTTTCTTCAGGTGAAACTTGCAAGAAATTTACAATTGCATGACCCTTGCTTGTTCTTGAAGAAAGAGGGATTTCATAGGTTTTTAAACAAAACACTTTTCCAGTATCCGTAAAGAAAAACAAGTCATCATGAGTTGTGATTCCTAACACTTTATCTACAGCATCTCCTTCTTTAATTGATCCACCAATAACTCCTTTGCCACCTCTTTTTTGAGATTTAAATGTAGTTGGGTGCAGACGTTTGATGTAGCCATCTTCAGTCAAGCTTATAATTGTGTCTTCGTTGGGTATAAGATCTTCTTGTGAAAAATCCCCAACAGCACCCTTCATAACCTTTGTTTTTCTAGGAGTCCCAAACTTTTCCTTTAAACTGATTAATTCTTCGGAAACTATAGCAAGAATTTTTTTAGAGCTTTTTAAAAGTGTTTCGAGTTCTGAAATTAATTTTAACTTTTCTTTTAATTCGTCTTCAATTTTTTTCCTCTCCAACCCAGACAATGTCTGTAGTTTCATTTCCAAGATAGCAACAGTTTGTTTATCGGAAAGGCTAAAGTTTTTCATTAAATTAGTATGAGCCTCTTCCTTATTTTTTGATTTTTTGATTGTTTTAATGATTTCATCAATAAAATCAAGAGCTTTTTTTAGACCCTCTAAGATATGGGCTCGATCTTTCGCTTTATTCAATTCGAATTGTGTTCTTCTGGTGACAATGTTTTGTCTATGAATCACAAAATGCTCGATAATTGCTTTTAGATTTAGAATTTTTGGGTCACTCCCATCTACAAGTGCTAACATGTTGAAATTAAAATTCTTCTGTAGCTCTGTCATCGAATATAACTTGTTCAAAGTCTTTTTTGGAAAAGCATCCTTTTTAAGATCAATAGCAATTCGCACCCCGTCCTTATCTGATTCATCTCGGATGTCACGAATACCATCAAGCTTCCCCTCCTTAACAAGATTCGCAATTTTAATAATCAAATTTGACTTATTAGTCTGGTAGGTGATTTCTGAAATGATAATTTGGAACCTTCCTTTTTTATCTTCAACGATGTCAATTTTTGCCCTCGTTACAATTCCACCGCGTCCAGTTGTGTATGCTTCAATAATATCTCCTTGATTGTATATTACTCCAGAAGTAGGGAAGTCAGGACCCTTGATGTGATTTTTTACCAGCTCCTCAATTGAAATATCGGGATTTTCAATGTATGCATTAATGCCGTCAATAACCTCTGATAGATTGTGAGGTGGAATATTAGTAGCCATTCCAACAGCAATCCCCGTTGTTCCGTTAACTAATAATTGAGGAAGTTTTGAAGGAAGGTAGGAAGGTTCTTTTCTTGAACCATCATAGTTATCAACCCAAGGCACGGTCTCTTTGTCTATGTCTGTTAGTATTTCGGATGAAAGTGCAGCCATTTTAGCCTCCGTATAACGCATTGCAGCAGGACTATCGCCATCCATTGAACCAAAATTTCCTTGGCCGTCAACTAATGGATCTCTAAGTGAGAAATCTTGAGCCATTCGTACCATTGCCTCATAAACAGAACTATCACCGTGCGGGTGATATTTACCAAGAACCTCACCTACAACAGTTGCACTTTTTCGATATTTAGCGCTATGTTTCAAACCAAGTCGCCACATTGCATAAAGAATCCTTCTTTGTACTGGCTTTAGACCATCTCGTACATCCGGGAGAGCTCTGGAGACGATTACACTCATTGCATAAGAGAGATATGATTCCTCCATCTCCTGGGTAATTGGACGATTCTGAATTTTCCCAATATCACTGTTGTTTTCCTTGTTTTCCTGTTCCTTCTCCATAATTAGTCGTTTATTTTTTTCTTTAAATTGTTTTTTGTAGTCACAAACAAAAGTTGCGAAAGAATCTTCTTCTTTCGCTGTTTCTTTCGCTAGACTTATCAAGAAAAATTTTCAAAACCTTTAATTAGTTTATAAAAATTTATCTCGATAAGTCTGTATATATTTTAATATGCAGCTATCTTCCCAGGAATTTATCCCAAAGTGATTTTTCTTTCTCTATTACATTGACGGAGGCAGCCATATCTTGCTTCGAGAGTTCAGTTGTAACGCTGTCACCGTTTTGTCTGATAGAAGGAAGACTATTTCTAAATTCCCCAGATTGTTGGTTGTCAGAATTAATAAGAGCAAAAGTTGATTGACGAACGTTGTACCCAGCAATCAAAAGCCAAGCAGAAACAACAGCTACTCCGACTACGAAAGTTGCAAAAATAGCAACGTTTCTTCTATAAGACTCTGGCTTTTCTAGAATTTGATCCAACATAATTTTGTTTTAAGGGTTTATTTTTTTATAAATTGAAAACATTCATTAGCATTACCTTATTCTCAACATCCTCAAGATCTTTTTTCTTCAGAGAAATTCTTGATAGTTTATCCTTTATTGTTGTGCCTAATTCATTACAAAACTCAGTCTCATCATCAAGCTCTATGGTTAGACCATCAATTTTGTAGTGCATAGGGATGATTATCTTTGGCTCAATTTGTCCAACAACCTTTTTTGCTCCCTTGGCATCAAGAGTGTAGGTTCCACCAATGGGAATCATAAGAATATCGACATCACCAATTGCATCAATTTGATCTTCCGTTAATTCATGTCCCAAATCTCCAAGGTGACAAACGCGCAAGTCTTCTGTTTCAAAAACAAAAATTGTGTTTCTTCCACGATCAAGGCCTTCCTTATTGTCATGAAAACTACTAATTCCCTCAATAGTTACTCCTTGAATTGAAAATTCTCCAGGAGAATCAGCAACAAAAAAGTCTCCCTTTAGAAGTTCTGTATCGTTATGATCATTATGATTATGTGAAACTGTTACAATATTTGCTTGTCCTTGAGGCCTTCGGAGTCCAATTGATTTGTCGAAGGGGTCAGTGATGATTACAACGTCTTCACCGCCTCGTTTTGCTTTTGTTTGAATCTTGAAACAAGAGTGGCCATACCAGGAAATATTCATGAGTTTCAGTCTTTAATTTTATGTTAACTATTTAATGATAGCAGAAATGAGAGCAAAAGTCTACTAATTTTTGATAATTATTTTTGCAAAGTAACAAGTAGAATGCAACAATTAGAGGACATTCTTTGGTTTATTTGTCTCTTAAACAAAGGTGTTAAGATTGTGATTGACTTTTATGAGTAAAGATTGTATTATAGGACTGTTTTAGCCTTTGGTTTAAGAGGCACAATGATAAATATGCGGGGCGTGGTGTAACGGTAGCACGAGCGCTTTGGGAGCGTTTAGCCCGAGTTCGATTCTCGGCGCCCCGACAAAAGAAAAAGACGATGCATGATGCTCGTCTTTTTTATTTTTCCAAAATCTATAAGCCCATCTTTTGTTTCACCTCTTCTAATTTCCCCGTAGCTATTTTTTTAGTCTGGGTTTTCCCTTGGTCTAGAATTTTCTGGACATTTTCATCGGAAATAGCATTATATCTTTCTTGAAAAGGTGAAAGAAAAGCAACAATTGATTCAGCAAGCTCTTCTTTGAATTCTTTAAAACCTTTTCCTTTAAAGTGAGTCACAAGTTCCTCAGGAGTTTTGTCTGAAGTTAGTGAAAAAATATTCAAGAGATTTTTAATAGCCGGTCGCTCATCTGTGTATTCAATGGTATTGCCACTGTCAGTAACAGCTTTTTTGATTTTATTTCTGATTTCATCCGCTGAATCCAGAAGGTCGATTCTATTATATTCAGAAGGTGCAGATTTTGACATTTTCTTGTTAGGGTCATCAAGCCCCATAATTCGCTTTCCTTCTTTCTTTGTATATTTCTCTGGAATTTTAAAAGTTTCACCAAAACGATCATTAAATCTTCTGGCTAATCTTCTAGTGAGTTCAATATGCTGCTCTTGATCCTTCCCGACAGGAACTAAGTCAGTATTATACAGAAGAATATCAGCTGCCATGAGAACAGGGTAGTCATAAAGACCAACGCTGACAGAATTGAATTGTTCCTTGAAGTTTTTAAATTCTGCAAGGGTGAGTTTTGCAATAATATTTTTTAACTCTTTATTTGTTTTCTCTTTCATGTTTGAAATCTCCGCTTTTGCATTTTCAGTAAGATATTTTTCTAATTTATCAAAATCAGCTCCTGATTTTTGCTTGAACTGAGTCATTTTGGTTAAATCTCCGTTTTGCGTGATGGTGTTTAACAGCCATGCCAACTCTGTGTGTTCGGTTACGTCTGATTGCACAAAAATAGTTGATTTGGCAGGATCGATTCCAGCGGCTAGGTATATTTTCGCGACTTCAATAATTCTTTTGCGTAATTCCTGTGGATCCTGTGGAGTTGTGATTGCATGCAGATCAACCACGCAAAAGAAGGAATTGTGAGATTCTTGAAGCTGCACCCAGTTTTTAATCGCACCGAGATAATTTCCAAGGTGAAGGCTTCCCGAAGGTTGAATCCCTGAAAAAATAATTGGATTGTTTTCCATATTTACAAAAATAAAAGTTAAATTCTTTCTTCATAATACTTTAATTGAAGGTGGTTTGCAATAATTATTTTTAAAAAATAAAATAAAGCATAAATTTTATTTATACTGAAAAATATAGTATAATGAAAGACAGTGTTTAAATAGGAGAAGTAAAAATAAAAAAAAATGGAAAGAAGAAACGAAGCTTTTGAAAACTTAATTCCAGATCCTAAAAAACCAACACTAAATGAATATTATGAGAAGTTTAAAATAAGCTTCCGTCGGATTTGGAAAAATCGTTTTTTGTGGTTTTGGGGGATGTTTTTACCTGGTTCTGCTGGAATAGGCTTCAATGTTGAAGAGCAGCTTTCAAAATTAAAACCAGAACAAATAAACAGTTGGCAAACATTTATTGAAAGTAATTTTGAATCGATAGCCTTTCTTTCTGCAGTAGTCTTGCTTTTTTGGATTTTTATTTGGTGCATTTCTACCATTTCTCGTTCGGGGGTTATTCAGTCACTGAACTGTTTGCATAATCCCAAAAATAGAAGAAAATTAGATTGCGGCAGAGTCTGGAAGATGGGTAAAAAAGACTTCAAAAATCTTTTATTGCTAGACTTTTTCATTGGATTAGCTATTTTGATTGTATTTTTAATTCTGTTTACTCCTGTGGCGATTATGATTCTAACGGGCAATCAAGCAGGAGCGATATTCATTTTTATCATACTTTTAATTTTCTTTTTCTTTTTCATGGTTTTTATGAATTATTTATTACAAATTTCTACAATTTACGTTGTTTTAGCAAATTTAGAAATTTTTATAGCAATTAAACTTGCCTCAAGATTGATAATGAGAAATCTATTCGAAACAGCGAAATTATTTTCAATTTTCTTTTTGATAGGGGTATTACAGGGAACGGTCTTTCTATTGGCTATCACAGCGATAATGCCTTTTTGGGGAAAAATGATGAATCTTTGGTTTGCCTTATATGAAAACTCTTTTTCTGAGTGGATCTTGTTTAGCTCTGTCTTAGTAATAGTGTTAACAGTCTTATTTCTTTTTACGAAAATAATATTTTCACTTTGGATCCAAGATATTTGGCTTTGGTGGGTGCAGGAAATTGGGGGTAATAAGATTGAGCTAGAAGAGAAGAAACTAATTCAAGAGGAGAAACTAATGAAGATGGGCGTTGCAATAGGTGCTAAAAGTGCAATCGGTAGTTAATAAAAATAGTTAAGTTTAAAACATGGAGATTATTATTTGGACAGCAATTTTCTTTTTCAGTCTCACGATTCTAGTTAAGGCCTCTGATTTTTTTACTGACGCTGCTGAAGAGATCGGACTATTTTTTAAATTACAGCCTTTTTTGATTGGAGTTACGATTGTTGCACTAGGAACATCTTTACCAGAACTAGTATCTTCACTATTTGCTTTGCATAGTGGTGCTTCAGAAATTGTTTCAGGGAATGTCGTGGGGTCTAATATTACAAATATTTGTCTAGTGTTAGGTATAACAGCTGTTGTGGGAAAAAAGATGAAACTGGACTACGAGATTCTCAATGTAGATTTACCTCTTTTGATTAGCTCTGCTTTTATTCTAGGTATCACGATCTATGATGGTAAGTTTACATTCTGGGAAGCTGTTCTATGTTTGGTTGGGATAATAATTTATTTTGTTAGAATTGTTTCTTCGGAAAAGAAAGGCGAAAAAGCTAAGCAAAAAGGAGAGCAGTTAGAGAAATACCTCAAGAAGGAGCTCCACTGGACTAAAAAAATACCGATTAAAGAGTTCATTACTCTAATTATTGCAGGTGTTTTTATTTTTCTAAGCGCAAAGTATACAGTTGATGCTGCTGTGAAAGTTTCTGAACTATTGAATATTGGGGCAGAAATTATAGCTGCTTCGATTATTGCACTCGGAACTTCTTTGCCAGAGTTAGCGGTTAGTTTGACTGCAGCGAAGAAAGGAAAGGCTGAAATAGCAGTTGGGAATATTCTAGGCTCTAATATTTTTAATGCACTTGGAGTGATGGGTATCACAGGGTTATTCGGCGTATTAATAATTCCTCAGAGCATTCTTATTTTTGGTCTGCCTCTTATGGTTATTACGACATTTGTTGTATTGTTTGTCACCCAAGATAAGGAGGTGACAAAATGGGAGGGATACTTTCTTTTACTTTTCTACGTCTTTTATATTGGAAAAATATTCAACATACTATAATGGTATAAAGAATTCAAAAAACACCAGTCCAAAACTGGTGTTTTTTATTTTTAAGGTAACTTATTTTAAGTTCTTTTATAATTAGGGGCGTCCTCTGTTATGGTTACATCATGCGGATGACTTTCAACAAATCCAGCAGCAGTTATTTTAACAGGATTTGCCTGTTTTTCTAATTGTTTGATCGTTCCAGCTCCAAGGTAGCCCATTCCAGCTCTGAGTCCACCAAGCAGTTGATAGAGGGTTTTAGCGATTGGTCCTCGATATGCTGTTCGGCCTTCAATTCCCTCAGGAACAAATTTTTGTGTGTCTTTGACATCGCTTTGCCCATAACGATCTTTCGAGCCTTTTTCCATTGCTCCTAATGAGCCCATTCCCCGATAGGATTTATACATCCTGCCTCCAATGAAAAGCGTTTCGCCCGGGGATTCTTCAGCTCCAGCTAAAAGCCCACCAAGCATCACACATTGAGCGCCCATTGCTAGTGCCTTTGTTATGTCTCCAGAATGTTTAATTCCACCATCAGCAATTATTGGGATAGTTTTATTTTTATTTTTCCCTTTTGTGCCCTCTAAAATAGCAGTTATTTGAGGAACTCCAATACCCGCAACAACTCTGGTTGTGCAAATTGATCCAGGACCAATTCCAACTTTAACACCATCTGCTCCAGCAGCTATTAAGTCTTTAACGCCATCAGCTGTTGCAACATTTCCTGCGACAACATCAACATTTTTTATGAGAGAATTCTTTTTTAAAGTCTTTACCATTTCAATCACCCCTTTTGAATGCCCATGAGCTGTATCGACCACGATTACATCAACACCAGCTTTTGCCAATAATTCAGCTCTTTTAGTTGAGTCCTTTCCAACTCCAATAGCAGCTCCAACAAACAATCTTTTAGACGAGGTTTTATTGGCGTTTGGGAAGCGTTTATTTTTTTCTATATCTTTTCTAGTGACAATAGAGTTTAGTTTCCCGTTATTTCTTATAACACAAAGCACAGAGAGTTTTTTTTGACGAATGATCTTATTGGCCTCTGGAAGGGAAATTCCCTCTTTTGCAATGGTTAATTTATCAGCTGGTTTCATGATGTCCCCAACTCTTTTGCCTTGGTCATGAGGCCATGAATAATAAAATTCTGTCATGATGCCAACAAGAATGCCATTTTTATCAATTACAGGGATTTTTTTATAACCCTTATCTTGTTCTATTTGGTGAACATCATCTATTGTTGAATCTGGATAAACAACAATTGGATCTACGATAAATCCATTTTCGAACCTCTTTACAAGAGAAACTTCATTCGCTTGTTCTTCAGGGGTCAAGTTTTTATGAATAATACCCATTCCACCTTCTAGTGCCATTGCAATTGCCATTCTATGTTCTGTTACTGTGTCCATAGGCGAACTTACAATAGGCATTTTTAAGGGTACATTTTTTGAAAATTTTGTTTCAAGGTTTGCATCTGCTGGAAGAATTTCTGAGTATCTTGGAGTAAGGAGAATGTCATCATAAGTCAAAGCTTCTTGCATAGAATAGTTTTTAGTAAAGATTAAACTTCTTTTAACACAGCCCCAATTTGAGTCTTAGTAATTTAAAGGCTATAATAAAATATAATTTAAATTATACTGGAGAATTTATTTTTTATCAATTAAAAGGCAATATGAAACATATCGCAATCTTAGATTTTGGATCACAATATACACACCTTATAGCGAGGACCATTCGTGAATTAGGTGTGTTGGCAAAAATATACAACAATGATGTTTCAATAGAAGATTTGAAAGGAAAAGCTAGTGGTATAATTCTCTCTGGTGGACCACAATCCGTGTTTGGCAAGGAGAGCTTGCGAATAGAAAAAGGAGTTCTGGAAATGAGAGTTCCAGTTTTGGGAATTTGCTATGGACACCAACTTCTGGCCCATATTTTAGGTGGTGTCGTGAAGACGGGGAATGTTGGAGAGTATGGAAAGGCAGAGCTTGGGATAGTGGGGAGGAGTAAAATTTTTGAGGGAATTTCAAGTGGTTCACAAGTTTGGATGAGTCACGGTGATTCTGTCACAAAAGTGCCTCAAGATTTTGAGGCTATAGGAGAGACAACGGATTGTGAGATCACAGCAATGGCAAACAATAAGAGAAAGATATTTGGTCTTCAGTTCCATCCGGAAGTAGCACATTCGGAAAAAGGAGTCAAAATGATTGAAAACTTTGTACTTGATATTTGCGATTCCAAAAAAGATTGGAAGATTGAGAACATTGCAGATGAGCTAATCGAGAAAATTAAAAAGCAGGTTGGCGAAAGAAAGGTTTTTATTTTGGTGAGCGGTGGGGTTGATTCAAATGTTGCATTTGCGCTTCTGACCAAAGCTCTGGGTGAGGATAGAGTGAAAGGTTTGTATATAAACACTGGTTTCATGAGACAAGATGAGTCAAAAAGAATAATGAAACGATTCAAGCACATGGGGTTTTCTAATTTGGAAATTATGGACGCAGGTGGAATGTTTTTTGAAAAACTTGTAGATGTTTATGAGCCAGAGGAGAAAAGGACAATCATTGGTAGAGCTTTTTTGGATGCAAAGGATTTGGCAGCAGAAAAGATGGGATTGGATGTGGATCAATGGCTTTTGGGGCAAGGAACAATCTACCCTGATACAATCGAATCTGGAGGAACAAAGAATTCAAATAAAATAAAAACACATCACAACAGGGTTGATGCCATAACTAAGATGCTCGAAAAAGGGCTTATCATTGAACCAATAGTTGACTTGTATAAGGATGAAGTGCGAAAGATTGGAAGGTTATTAAATCTGCCAAAAGAATTAGTTGATAGGCATCCTTTCCCTGGCCCAGGTCTTGCAATCAGGTGTCTATGTTGGGATGTTGGTAAGAGGGATGAAGTTGACATAGCGCAAATTGATAAAAAAATTGAAGAATTTTGCATTGAAAAGAAATTTGATATCTTTTCAAAAATATTGCCGATTAAATCTGTTGGAGTGCAGGGTGATAATCGTACATATGCTCATCCCCTGGTGGTTTTTGGTGAGAATGACTGGGATAGACTAAGTGAAATTTCCTCGGCTATTACAAACGCCAATAAAGAGGTCAATAGAGTTGTCTTATTGTTGAACAAGAAAGAAAAAGAAAATCCAATTTTTTACCTATCGAAAAAATCAATTTTTTTGTCAAAAGGCAGAATTGAATTACTTAGAAAAATCGACCGTATTGTTTCAGATATAATAAGAGATAGAAATATTTACGCAGACATCGATCAATTTCCAGTTGTGTTAGTTCCGATTTGTGATAAACATGGCAGAGAGTCAATTGTGCTGCGACCTATTAATACGAGAGATTTCATGACGCTCCAGTTTTATAAAATGCAAAAGGATGTATTAATTGAAATCGTCAAAGAGATTGATAAAGTTGAAGAAATAAGTTATATATTCTTTGATGTAACGAATAAGCCGCCTGGAACGACTGAGTGGGAATAACTGTTTTGCTGCTAGATTCAACAGAAGGAATAAGCCGTTAAGTGGGTTTTGATTCGGAATAAAAACAGAATAAAAAAGTGGTGCTGATGGTTTTGAATAATAAATATAAACACATGAGAGAATTTTTTACAGAAATAAGGAAAGAGCGAGAAAAGATCAAGGAAAACAAAAGGGATAAGCATGGAAGATACCGTGTTAATAAAGCTGATTATGAAACAATATTAATCCATAACATTCCTTATTTTTTTACTTGTGATGAAGCTGATAAACTCAAATATTTTAAGAATCATTCGATTGTGATTAAAGAGGGGATTATTCTGGAAGTAAAGCCGAAAGAAGAATTGGACCCGAATGATTTTGATCTTGTCTATGATGCTGGCAAACGAGGAGGGACTGTTATTACACCAGGCTTTATTAATGCTCATGCTCATCCCCCAATGTATCTCCTGCGAAGCTCAATGGATTTAGACGAAGGGGATAATATTGATGAAACTTTAGATAAGTTACCTAAGTGGGAATCAAAAATGACCGAGGAAGACCTAGCTCTTAGCACAGTGGGGGATTTAACGGAGCAACAAAAATTTGGAGTGACAACAACCTTTAGTCACTATAACTGCTTTGATCCAATCGAGGCAGCAGCAAAACTAACAAACCAAAATGTTATCAATGGGATCAGTGTTGCTTCGCACGTGTCACCTGAAAACTCCCCAGCGCTAATTGAAAAACTTCTAAAAGGGAAAAACAATTCACACTCAAAATTAGCTATGGCTGTTCATTATTTATACAAAGCTAGTCCAGAAGTGCTAGAAAAGGTGAGAGAATTAATCAAAAAGCATGACTTACTTTTTACATGTCACATGTCCGAGAGCGAGAGAGTTGTTGAGGAGACACTAAAAAATCATAAAATGAGAGAAGTGGAGGTCCTGGAACATTATGGTCTTTTAAATAAAAATACAATTCTTTCTCACGCGATTCATTTGCGGGATGAAGAAATAGCTCGTGTCACGAAAGCTGAAGTAGGGATTGTTCATTTACCAACTTCGAACAGGATTCACAAGAGCGGAGTATTTCCATACTGGAAGTATCATGACATGGGTGGATTTAAAAATATTGCACTTGGAACTGACAGCGTTGTGTCTAAAAGCCGCTTAGATATCTTGACAGAGGCATACCGAGCAAGAACGACTCATCTTTATATAAAGACAATTAAATTTGGTTCGTTGTTTAAAATGATGACAATTAATGCTGCAAAAATTCTAAATATGCCTAAACACGGAAAAATTTTGCCAGGCTATAAAGCCGATCTTGTCTTTTGGAAACTAAAAGATCGTGGTTTTGTGCCATTTGATAGAAACAATCCCTTCACCTTAATTGGAAATATAATCACACATAGCGGACGTGTTGCTCGTGATGTGATGATAGGTGGACATTTTGTGATTCGTTCAAGAAAACATCTCCTAGTCAATGAGAGTAGACTGTTAGATATTTTACAAGAAAAACATATGTGTATGAGGGAGAAAATAAAAACAGATCAAGATTGATGTGTGATTTTTAAAAAATATATAACAAAAAACAGCCAAGAAGCTGTTTTTTGTTAGTCGGTGGATGCTAAGAGATTCGAACTCCTGACCCCCTCGGTGTAAACGAGGTGCTCTAACCAACTGAGCTAAGCATCCATAGTTTTTGAAGGGCTGTTCTTTTCTCTCTGGCATTTTTTAAAAAAGAGTGTGCCCCGAGAGAGATTTGAACTCTCATGCGCACAAGGCGCCACGGCCCTCAACCGTGCGTGTATACCAATTCCACCATCGGGGCGCCTGCTTTTAATGTTCAGACTAGGAAACAAGAATGATTACTTCTCTTCCTCCTTTTTCTTCTCTGGTTTCTGATTCATTCCCTTAATCATTTCCTCCTCCTCTTTTGTTACATCAATCGCTTTCATTTTAGCTGATTTTCCAGATCGTTCTCTCATGTAGTAAATTTTAGAACGTCTGACTTTGCTGTGTCGAAGAATTTCAATTTTTTCTACAGTTGGCATGTAAATTGGGAAGGTCACCTCAACACCAATTTTCTGAGACTCTCTTCTAACTGTAATTGTAGGAGAAGAGCTTTGCATGCCTTTAATAGCGATTATAAGTCCTTTGAAGACCTGAACTCTCTCTTTGTCTCCCTCTTTAATTTTTTTGTGAACACGAACAATATCACCGACCTGAAGTTTAGGTAGCTCTTTTGTTTGTTGTGATTTGTTGAAATCAATAACTTTCTGATCCATATAGAAAGGTTGTAAAGTCTTAAAAAAGCTTTCTGAAAAGCTTTATCAAAGATAGCCTATTTTTTTGATTTGGTCAAGGACTTAGCTGATCAATGTATTTAGAGAATTTTTTACGATATGTTACTATAAGAGCAAATAATAAAATAATATCATACAGATGGTGAAAGAAAGTATAATCAAAGAGAAAAAAGGAGCAAATTTTTTTGGCTTTGAAGCTATTGATGAAGCTGGGAGAGTTCATCATAATCTTGCTGTAATACGCGGGAATGGAACATTAAAATTAACCAGCAGTGCACTTATTTTTGAACGTTGGTTGCCAAAAAAAACTTTTAGTATACCCCTTGAAAAAATTGAAAAGATTGAGATAAAGAGAATACACAATCTTAAAACAAAGTTGCTCCCAATTTTAAGGGTATATTTCGCAGGTCAAGAAAGTTTTCAAATTTTAGGTGTCTGCCTAGGATTTAAAAAGGCAACAATGGAATGGCAAGAGGAGATCGAGAAGGCTATGGTTGTTAGTGGAAAAAATATTGCTAAAGATAATATTAAAAACCAAAATGACTAAAAACCATCAAAAAATTCTTCAGGGATGGGCGAGTTAAACTCGTATTTTTTTCCATCAGCATAAGAAAATTTAAGTTGACTTGCATGGAGAAGGAATCTCTTAAAATCCTTATTTTCTTGCGTGTGTTTCTCTAGCTGATACATTTTGTCACCAACAATTGGATGCCCGATTGAATGTAGGTGAACTCTGATCTGATGTTTCCTGCCCGTTTTTGGCATTGTTAAAATTAGCGATTTTGTTTTATCCAAAGATTCTTTTTGTAGTTTATATTTCGTTAAAGCCTGCTTGGCGCTCCCTAATTTAGAAGCATATTTACTAGTAGATTGTTTTAAGGGGTTTGATTTTGATCTTCCAATATATAGACTTACCAAGCCTTCTTTTTTTGAGAGAGTGCCCCAACAAATAGCTGAATATTGTTTTATGACACCATGATTTTTAAAGAGATCCTTGAAGAAATCAAAAGCAGTTTGATTTTTTGGAACAATAAGTAAACCAGAAGTATATTTATCTAGTCGGTGCACTATTCCTGGTCGCATCGGGTTTTCACCAATATTTTGGAGTTTTGGAAATTTTGCTATTAAGCCATTTGCCAATGTTTCATCCGGCTCTTTCTCTGAAGGGTGTACGGATATTCCAGCAGGTTTTTCGATGATTAAAAAATCAGAATGTTCATACAGAACATTAATCTCAATGTTTGAATTGGCAATTGTTTTTCTAATTGTTTCCTGAAAGGAAATATCTACTTCTATTTTGTCATGCTCTCTTGTGACATAATTAGGTTTCGTTTTTTCACCATTCACTAAGACATTACCCCCTTTAATTTCTTTTTTGAAATTTTCTCGCGTTATTTGCGTAAAATTTTGAGCAAGAAGTTTGTCGATCCTTGTTCCTGATTGTTGAAGAGGCGTGAAGGTTTCTTGAATTTTATTTAAATGCATAAAAAAGTAAAAAGTTTTAATGGTCTATATATTAACAATAGCCTAGAAGGAAAAGTTTTTCAATTTTAAAAAACAACACCCTGAGACATATTGCTATTGTCTCAGGGTGAGTAGCGCTTTGCGCTGATAATTTTTTTATACTGCAAAAAGTGCATTAGCCTCATTCTCCAGCGGATTAATAGCTCTAAAAAGAGCAGATTTTCGGATAAATCCTCCGAAGATATCAGTGAGGGAGTCGCCAACAACAACTTCATCACTATAAACCAGGATATGCCGTAGTCCAGTTGGAACATGCAGTAGGTCTCCGTTAACTTTACGGAATTGAGGCAGTAACCTCGCTTTTGTTTGTTTGGCAAAGCCAAGCTTCTTCCCACCTGTTTTGTGACGATCTTTTCTTGCGAAAAGAATACGACAGCAACCTTTATTGCCTTTGTGTAAGCTTGTAACGCTCATCACCAAGTCAAATTTTGGTCTTATGATAAAACCTTTCTTGGTGGGTTCAGACTCCACGTCTGCCAGCATTTCTATATCCTGGGGGAGATGCTTTGCAAAGATCATCCCTCCTTTGTGGATAGAAACTGCAGACGCCTTTACCTTGTTGCCGAAATACCTTTCTTTGAATAGAAAGTATGCCATTGCGGTCTCCTTTTGAAAAGGTTATGTTCCAAGTCAAACTTGAAACCCAATTAAAAAATGAACTTCTTGTGATTATTCTAGTTAGTATGCTCCACTGGGAACATACCCACTTAAATAAGTATCCAATAATAACACAACTAGCTTATCGCGTCAAATTTTGGTTATTGGAAAAAATAAAAACAGGGTAAAAACCCTGCAAATTTGTGCCGGAGAGAGGACTTGAACCTCCATGGGAGTTATCCCACTTGCTCCTAAGGCAAGCGTGTATACCAATTTCACCACTCCGGCTTTATTTCTTTGGCTGCCACAATCAACAAGTTGATTGTGGCGGAGAGAGAGGGATTCGAACCCTCGGTACTCGTGAAAGTACTTCAGTTTTCAAGACTGATGCATTCGACCACTCTGCCATCTCTCCTACAAAAACAACAAAAGTAACAACAAGTGCTACCTAAGAGAATGTAACAGTTTTATTTTGTTTTGTAAATAGTTGCGACACATTAAAGCATCCTAACGGTTCTTTTTGATGTTACTGCTGGTTTGATTTTTTTGTTTAAAGATGCTTTTTGTGAAGAAGTTTTCCCTTTAAGAGTTCTTTTTCTAGGAGTATCTTTTACAAAAAACTTATCTCCTTCACTAAGATTTGTAAAATCATCAGCCTCTTCAATTAATTGAGAAGAACAACTTTCAACAAAGGCCATTACTTCAACTCTGACTCCGAAATTGTATTGAAGATATTTTACTAAAGGAATATAATCACCATCACCACTAACCAAGACAATTACATCAAGATTTTTTGCTAATTTAATTGCATCAATTGATATTCCGACATCCCAATCGCCCTTTTTCATGCCACCTTTGAAAATTTGTAAATCTTTTGACTTAACTTCATATCCATGTTTTTCAAGAGATTCAAAAAATTTTTCCTCAGTTTTTTCCTCAGTTGCAATTCCATATCCAATTGCACGAATTAATTTTCTATCTGCAACAGCTGCTTCTAAAATGCTTTTAAAGTTGGTTTTCTTCTGATATAAAACACGTGCACTGTAGTACATGTTTTGAATATCGACAAGAATGCCCACTCGTTGTTCTTTGAATTTTGACATTTTTTTAAATTTAAATAAGCAAAAAAGGCTTTGCTTAGCCTTTTAAGTTTAAGTTCTTGATAACTTTAGCATAAATTTTTTCATTTGTGCTTTTCAGATATTTCATCAACTTCTTTCTTTGAGAAACCATTCCCAGTAGACCTCTTCGAGAGTGCTTGTCTTTTGGATTGGTTTTTAAATGAGACACAAGTTGTTTGATTTTTTCTGTGAATAGGGCAATTTGAAATTCCGCTGAACCAGAGTCTTTTTCGTGTCGTTTGAAAGTTTTTGTAACTTTCGTTTTTTGCTTTGTCGTTAGAGACATAAATTTGTTACCGTCCTGTCGTAGCGTTGCTATGCAACCACTGAATAAAAAATTGTTCAACTTCGAGCAGGAAAGCTATTTCAATAAGTTATGTGTATATTCTAGCAGAAATATTAGGTTTTGGCAAGGTCCTTGAATTTCCTGGTGATCAAAATTAATTTTCAATCATGTTTAGTTTCTTAAAAGTAAAAACTATCTTAATAATTTATAGAGCTGTTTTTTTGTATATCAATAAGATCGCAGAAAAGAAACTATTTGCAGAAGAAATGTGAAATTTTTATGCTTCCAACAATAGCACGTCAGTGAATGCAGTGTATATTTTTTAAAAAGTAGACTTTTCCGCGTTCAATGGTAAAAGATAACTTTTTATTTTATTAGGTTTAATGTATAATATAGGACACATTAAACTAATGTTTAATAGAGTCAACAATGAAATATTTTTTTGAAACTGACTTTTCACACATTAGGGGGCATATTATTTTTTTGGATATCGACGGAACTATCGTCCCAGACAGAATTGATTGTGTTTGTCAAAAAACGTTGGAAAACATTGAAAAATTAAAATTGGTTAATAGGGTTTATTTACTTTCGAACAATAGAGATAAAAGAAGACTCGAGACTGTTTCTGTAAATACGGGACTAGAATATATAAAACCTTTGCACCGAAAGCCAAAAAGGAGGATCCTACAGGAAATAAGCAGCACACCGACAGAGAAATTTTTTGTTATTGGAGACCAAGTCTGTACGGATGTATTATTTGCTAAGCGTATAGGAGCTGAATATATACACGTAAAGCGTTTAAGGGGGGAGAATGATAGTGTCAAGATGAGAACCATATATCTTTTCGATGACCTAGCATTAATGTTTTTGGGATTTTTTATGAAAATCTAAGATTGAAATCGTGCATGAAAAACACTGTTGGATTTTTAAAATTAAACAGTGTTTTAATTTATCAAGGTTTCTATGCGTGAATTGCTTTAGCTAATAAAAAAGCTATTGAAAAAGAAAATGATTGTGTGCTAAACTGATAGTAGAATTAGCTAATAAAACAAAAAATGAAGAAAGGAATTAAAGGAATGTTTCAGCAGTTGCAATTCTCAACAGCAATCTTTTTGGTGGCAATAATTTTTGCTAGTTACTCTTTTGTAAGTGTTCATGTAAAGGTAGCATTATCTGCAGAAGATACCTATGAAGAAGCCAAAAAAGGCGAGGAAAGATCAGGAGGGTCTCCTGATTTTGCTGAGGAAATGAAAAAAACTCTTGATGAGGAAGAGACTAAGAAAATTTTAGAGAAAAAAATAAACAAAGCAAGAGGTTCACTTGAAATAAATCAAAGAAGATTAAGAATTGTTAGAAATATAGTTACCAGCACTGTCGCCCAGTTACAATTAGAAAGAACTGAGATAACAGAATTGCGAGGTAATTCAAAAATTTTTGAAAAAAAGCTGAGCGAGCTGGAAATTTTATATAAAGATTATTTGAACAATCTTGTTGTGTTTAGTAATGGGAAAGGACCAAACCCTGGTGATATAAAAGAAGTCTTTGATAACGCTCGAATAAAAAAGGAACAATTGAGAGATTTTTACGACAATACTCTCCGAGGAGATTTCGAAGAAGCACTTCGTAGAAATGAAGAGTGGAAAGCAGAGGAGGCGGATAAATAAAATAAAGGAAGAATTATGAAAAGTAAGATCATCGCAGGGATAATTATTTGGCTAGTCATTGCCACCGCAACTGCTGCTAGTGTTGCCTATATTAATTATGAGAAAAAAATGGACAGTTCTTTTGAATTAGCAGCCAAGGTTGATATAGATGAGGTTGAGGCAGGAAATGATAAAGTTCAAAAAAATAATATAATAGACAGTCCTTTGAGGAGTAAGGAGGAGATTTTGATTGATTTAGATAGAGGCATGGATAATATTATTTTTGATGAGAAATAGGGTCGGAGTGTATTTTTTCAAAATCGTCAGTGATGGCGATTTTTTATTTTGGTTTTTTGCTATGGTATAATAAAAAAATAAAAAAAATATTGTTAAAATGTTGAAAATAACGAAGAATAAAAAAGTTGCAAAAATATTTTGGATAATCACACCAATCACATTAATATTTTTTATTTTTTTTGGGATTAGAAAGCCCTCGAATAATCGGGTTTGGGAGGTAGATCAGAGTATCTTGCCAAGTGTAGATATTCAAGAGAATGTTATTGAAATTAAAAACATTAGAAACTTTAAGTATAAAACCGAAATAGATTATATTGAGAATTATTATGATAAGGTTTTTGATTTAAATGAAATCGTAAGTGTTGATTTTATTCTCGAGCCATTTTCAAATTGGGAAGGAGCGGCGCATACTTTTCTGAGTTTTGGTTTTGAGAATGATGAATATATCGCGGTTTCAATCGAAATTCGCAAAGAAATAGGGGAAAAATTTTCAGTTTGGAAAGGTCTTTTGAATGAATATGAGATTATGTATGTAATTGCAGATGAGAGAGATGTTGTCAAACTGCGTTCTAATTTTCGTAAAGACGATGTTTATATATACCCAATTAAAACCAGTCAAGAGAAAACCAAAGAATTATTCTTGGATATGATGCAACGTGTGAAGAAGCTTGAAACTGAACCAGAATTTTATAATACAATTACAAACACTTGCACAACTGGAATTTTGTATCATGTAAATAAGATTTCCCCCAAGAGAATACCTTTTGATTTTCGTGTTTTGGTGCCCGGATATTCTGATAAGCTAGGTTATGAAATAGGGTTGTTTGATACAGAGCTTTCTTTTGAAGAGGCTCGAGAGAAATTCCATATAAATAAACGAGCGGAGAAATTTTCAGATGACCCAGAATTTTCCAGACTTATTAGGGAGTAAACTTGATATATTTACAAACAAAAAACCTGGCTTATACAGGTTTTTTTGTTTGTAAATATAAAGGATCAATTCGCTAGATCCAATTCTTTTTCAATCCTTATTTGTCCAATAAATTCAGGGACATGGCTAACTATTATCATTGCACCTTTGTATTCATCTAGAGCTTTTGCAATTATTGGTAAATGCCTAAAGTTAATATGATTGGTTGGCTCATCAAGAATAAGTAACCCTGGTTTTTGCAAAACTAACCTTGCAAAAGCAACCAAACCTTTTTGTCCTTCTGATAAAGAGCCGATTTTTGCATTAATAATTTTTTGATCTATTAGAAATCCGGCAGCAATTTTTCGTAGCATTTGTTCATCTACTATGGTCATTACAGACTCCAGCGAATCATGTACGGTTTCATCAAAATTCAGTGTAGAGAAATCTTGTCGATAATAACCAACGGAAACTCCTTCTTTGATTTTAGTCCCATTGGAATGCTGGTCTGCAAGTTTTTCTAAAAGAGTACTTTTCCCAATTCCGTTTGGTCCCTTCAATAAAAGGTGTTCATTTTTCTTTAAAGAAATATTTGCCTCCTTTTTGGTTTCTTTGTGATCTTGCATGACTGTGAAGGAGGAAATCTCAATTAAATCTCCCATTAAATCATCTTGTGCTGGAATTATAAAATCTCTAATCTCCTGATCTTCTCTTCGAATAGCAACTTTTTCTGCCTCCATTCTTTCCACTTCATTCTTCATCTTCCTTGCGACAAGTCTCATTTTACCTCCTTTGTTTGCGAAATAATTTATTTTTTCTTTGTTGTCGCGAATCTTTTTCTCTGCCTGAGCATTCTTCCGTTGTTCTTTTTCAACCCTTGCTGCTATCTCCTCAACTACGTTGTAGTAATCGCCAACATATTGCTCCACTTTTTGCTTATAGATATCAAGATAGAGAACTCCGTCAGTAAAGGTGTTCAAAAAGTCTGCATCATGTGAAATGACAATACAAGTTTTTTCATAACACATCAAAAAGGTCATTAAATGACCAATTCCTTCCGGGTCGAGATTGTTTGTTGGTTCATCAAGGATTAATAAATCAGGGTCCTGGATTAGAGCTGAAGCAAGCAACAGTCTCGCTTGTTGGCCACCAGAAAAATCCTTAATCTTTTGCTCATGAGATGCATGCAAATTTACGATCTCGAGAACATTGTCAATTTTTGGAGTGATTGCATAGATTTTCTCGTCAAAGCATTTTTCAAAAAACTCAGTTAAGCTTAATTCCATCTCTTTTGGTGGAATCACTTGCTTTGCATATGCAATCTTTAGACCATTCGAGACATGAATTGTTCCTCCTCTTGGCTTTAAATCACCAGTGATAAGGTTTAAGATGGTGCTTTTCCCAGCTCCGTTCTGGCCCATAATCGCTATTTTTGATCCAGGACGAATTGCAAAAGAAGCCTCATCAAGGATTTTTTTATCACGACTATACTCAAAAGAAACCGAATTAAACCTAATAGCTACTTCTTCTCTTCCCATACAAAATAAAAAGTGACTATCTCTATATATTCTTTGATGTTTTCAAAGTAGTATTTAGAAACAATCTAATAATTAAAAATAATAAATAAAAACAAGCAACATAATATTCAGTGATGAACGTTTTCTATTGCGAGTTATTTTAAGTTATGCAGAAAATTTTAACATATCTAATAACTTTGCCAAGTGTAACTGTTTTTTTTAAAAAATGAAAGAGGGAGTCTCTAACTGTGGAATTTTTTACAAGGTTCATCATCAAATTCCATCTCTAAGGTGGAATATTTAATATTATTTTCAAGTAACTTATTCTTGAGACGTTTCTTGAGCGTCTTGACTTGGTTTTGAGGGATTTCACAGCTAACAACAATATGTGAACTCAGAACATGACTTTCTCCGTCTAAGGACCAAAGATGTGTGTTGTGAACATCTTTTACGAGTTTGTCTTCTTTAAAAAATCCTTCAACCGTTTTAATATCTAGAGATTCAGGAGCTGCTTGTAAAAAAAGCATTGTAGTTGATTTGAAATTTTTTCCAACTCCCCAAAAAATATAAAGTGTGATAAAAATTGAAAGAAGGGGGTCGAGAATAGTTATCGTTGAAAAAATCATTATAATACTTGCAATGAAAACAGCCACCCAACTTAAGAGATCCCCAAGAAGATGCCACGAAATTATTTTTTCATTTTGAGTACTTCCCTTAGAAACCTTATTAATTGCTATAGCATTGACTATCATTCCAATGATTGAAACAAAAATCATTCCCTCAGCATTAGATTGTTCGGGACTCCATAGTCGAGGGATTGCTTCAGAAAGAATAAAAATAGAGCCAATAAGTAAAATAATTGCATTAATTAGAGCAGCAAGTAGAGATAGTCTTTTGTAGCCATAAGAGAAATGAGGAGTACTTTCCTTTTTAGCTATTTTTTCTAGAAACCAAGCAACCCCTAAAGACAGGGAGTCCTCAAGGTCATGTAAGGCATTTGAAATCACGGCGATACTATTCGTAAGATAACCGCCTATAAGTTCAATTAAAGTGAAAGATATTTTTAGAAAAAAGGCGAAACCAATATTTTTCTCTGGATGTGAGTTGTGATCATGCTTCATAACCTTGATTCATTAGCTTTAAGTATTGTTTATTTTAGCATAATAATAGCTAAAGATGAAAAATTAAGTTCATTAGTTAGTTACAACAGCTTAGAATACTTTCAAAATGCAAACAAAAATGTTAAATTTCGTATATAAAAGGGAGAATAAAAAGAATAATAGATTTTAATGAATGAATTTCAAGTGGAGAAATCTGACGAAGAGCTCGTTGAACTATCCAAAAATGATCCAGATGTCTTTGGGGAATTAGTCAAGAGATATGAGCAACGACTCTTTGGTTTTGTTAGAAGAATTTCTTACTATTCGACTGAGGACATTGAAGACATCATCCAAGACACCTTCATTAAGGTTTATAAAAACCTTAATGCATTTGATAGTTCCTTTAAATTTTCATCCTGGATTTATCGAATTGCAAGGAATACCACATTTGATGCAATTCGCAAAAAACATGCCAGACCCCAAGCAGCTCGATTGGAGGAAGAGGAGCTTATAAAAATTTTTCGATCAGGGCTTGATTTGGAAAAAGAAATCATTGCAAACGACGACTTGAGCAAAGTAAAAAAAATTATTGATAATATGCCGATTAGATATAAAGAGATCTTTGTTTTAAAGTTTATAGAAGAAAAGAGTTATGAAGAGATTATGGATATTGTTAAAAAACCAAAGGGAACGATTGCAACTCTTATTAGTCGAGGAAGAAAAATCATAAGCAAAGAAGTGAAGAGGCAGAAAATAATTTTAAATTAAAAGCTATGAAAAAAAACATCTCTAAAGAAATTATTGCAACAATTAAAAAAGAAAAAATAAAACCAATTGAAAAATGGAGAATTAATTTAAAAAATTATCTATATTGGGGGATTGTAGTAATGATGGTTTTATTGTCAGGAGCATTTTTTTCTTTAATAATTTTAAGTGCTCTTTCTTTCGGGCCTGAAGTCTTTATGTTTTTTAAGATAGGGAAAATTCTTCGAATTTTGATTTTTGCAGCACCGTATCTTTGGATTATTGCTTTCGCTGTTTGTGTTTTTCTGGGAGTTTTGATTTTTCAAAAAACAAAAACTGGTTATAGGCATAACATCTTGTTTGTTTTGAGTACAATCCTTCTAATCGTTTCTGTTCTGGGTGTTGCCGCACATTTTTCTAGAGCAAACGAGAGATTTGAAAATAATTTTCTAGGAAAAGGTCATAGCCCAATGTTGATGAAATTGAAGAAAGAGAGACGTCTGCTGATGCCTGAAGAAGGTGTTTTAGTCGGAGTAGTAATAGAGGCTGGAGAGAATAAAATTCTACTTAAAGATCCGATGCAGAAAATATGGACTGTCGAGTATTCCAAGAAAACAAGAATTAGAAAGGGGACTAAATTGATTATCGGGGAAGAACTGTTGATTATTGGTAGTAAAAAAGAGAAAGACCTCTTCTTGGCCATGGGCATTGGGAAATTTAAAAAGCCAAATGACATGAGATCCAAAGATCATGCGAAGGGGAAAATTTTAAAAGAAAAAAAGAAAGGGCAAGGCAATAAATATCCTAAAAAGTAAACAATGGATTGCAAACTTTTATTTTGATTACCGTATATTACTAGTGAGGCTTAAAAATGGATAGCTAGCATCCAAGAAAGCGAGAAACTTTAATAAAATAATTAAGAGTAATTTCTATGGAGAAAATCAGTCAAAGCAATGATGACAAAATAGATAACAAAAAAAAGAGCATAACAAAAGAGCAAAAGACGAAAGTTTTAATTATTGCTGCAAGTGTTTGTTTGGTAGCTGGGGTGGCTGGTGTCGGTATTGCCAAGGCTAGCTCAAAGGGTGATAGACATGAAGCTTTCGCTGAGAGATTTGCACAAAGATTCAATGTGAACAAGGAGGATGTTAAAAAAGTTTTTATCCAGCACAAAGCTGAAGTGCGAGAGGAGAGAAGAACCGCAATAAGAAAAAGGCATGAAGACGAACTAAATCAAGCAGTTGCTAGTGGAAAAATAACTATTGCTCAAAAGATATCGATACTCAAGAGAGTAGAAGAAATACAGGCAATTAGAAAGGAGAATATAGAAGAGGGAAGAGAATTCCGCAAGGAAAGAAGGGAAGAGAGTCAAAAACATAGAGAAGAGATGGAAGAATGGGCAAGTGACAATGGAATTCCAAAAGGATTAATTGGTCATCATGGACCTCATATGCGAAAAAAATAGTAGAAGCAAGAACTTTATAATTTCTGACTTCTCAAATAAACTAAAAAACCACCATAATAGTGGTTTTTTAGTTTATTTCCCCTGGATTGTTTATTCAATGGTTTTTTTCCAAAGACCATGAACATTGCAAAATGCTCTAACTTCAAGAATATTTTCACGTGTGTGGAATTCCATTTCAGTTGGATCTCCTGGTTTGAGGAATTTTTTCCCAACTTTATCATCTTTTGTTTTAACCTCAACCCACTCAATATAATGAGTTTCTTCCATCGGATGTGAGATTTCACCAATTTTAACTTTAACACCATCGCCACCTTTACAAACATCGCTCGATAGTTTTTCCATTACAGGAAGGTGTTTTTCTACTCCCTCTTCAATTACTTTTTCTTCTATAGACACCATAGGGATTCCACAACAAACTAGCTCCCCTGCTCCTGTATGCAAAACTTCCGTAATATTACCACAAAGTTCGCATTTATAGACCTGATTTCTTTTTGTCATGTGTTTAAATTTATTTCTTAACTTCAAAATATGCTCTCGGATGGTTACATGAAGGACAAAGAGAAGGGGACTCTTCATTGGTTTCAGAATAACCACATTTTCTACATTGCCAAACAACAGAGATTTCTTTTTTGAAAACAAGCCCTTGCTCAAGATCATTCAGAAATTTTTTATACCTATCTTCATGATTTTCTTCTGCTTTTGCGATTGAGCGAAGACGAACCGCGACTTTCGATATATCCTCTTCTTCGGCTACCTTGGCGAATTCCGGGTACATTGACGTGTGTTCATGGTTCTCCCCAGCAATTGCTGCTTTTAAATTCTCTTTTGTATCTCCTATTATTGTAGGAACTTCTGTCTCAAGATTGATTGTGCTAAAATTTGGAGCACCATCTTTCAATTCATTTATCATTCTCATAAGCCATTTAGCATGTTCAGCTTCCTGGGTTGCTGTTGATTCAAAATTTGCCGCAATTTCTTCATAACCCTCCTTTTTTGCAATCTTTGCATACATAGTATAACGATTTCTTGCCTGACTTTCTCCCACGAAAGCTTTTGACAAATTTACAATTGTTTTTTCCATTCGTTTTTCGATTTAATGTTAATATAAGATATATTTATTATAGCAAATGTATCAATAAATTGTATTTAATATTTTACAAAATACTTTTAGTTACTATTCTATGAGCAAAACTCATCGCATATGAGCTTTCATAAAAAGATAAAGTATCCCAATATTTATTTAATAAGTGGAGTACTTGTCTCCATATTTTTTTATTTTTCGTATGTGTTTTGAAAGTGTTTTATTTTTATATTTTCGTTCCTTTGCAAATGATAAAGTTTTTTTGCGGAGCTCTCTTTCCAATTCATTTTCGAGTTTAAGAAAATTTCGATAGCGGTTTTTATCAAGAACCCCTTCTTCTATGGCTTTTTTTATAGCGCACCCCTCGGTCTTTTGATGATCACATTTATTGAACTTGCATTTTGTTTTTAATAGTTCGATATCATCAAAAGAAACATTTAATGATTTCGTTGGGCTAATCCCAACCTCTCGCATACCAGGAGTATCAATTACAATGCCACCATTTGGTAGAATGAAGAGTTCTCGACGTGTTGTTGTATGTCTACCTCGTGAATCATCATCTCGCACAGATTTCGTCGTTTGAACCTCACTATTTAAAAGGTTGTTGATAATTGTTGATTTTCCGGCGCCTGACGAACCAATAAAAACCACAGTTTCCAGAGGAGGTATATATTCCGATAAATTGTCAATTCCTGTTCCATTCTCTGCGCTAATCACAAGAAGTGTTATTTTTGGAAGAATCTCTTTTATTTTAGAAATATACTCGTCAACGTTATCAATCAAATCAACTTTATTTAAAACTACGATAGGCTTGCTGCCACCTTCTTCCACGATTGATAAATATCGCTCTAGTCTTCTAAGATTAAAATCATTATCAAGTCCTTGTATGATAAACGAGGTATCAATATTTGTGACTAGAATCTGTTCATTTATTGAATCCATTTTCCCTTTACGTGATATTTTAGATTTTCTAGGCAAAATCTCTTTTATAATAGCTCTTCTCTCATTTGGCAATTTTTCAATCCTAACCCAATCACCAACTTTTGGTCGATTAGCAGGGACTTCGTCTTCATAGAGAACTTTCCCACGCAAAAAACCTTCAAGTTCACCTTGATCGCCCTGTAGTGTATATACGGATTTATTCTCAACTGTAATGCGAGCTATTTCATTGGAATCTACATTTAGAGCCTCTGAAATATCTTGGGAATATTTTTCCCAACCGAGTTCATTTATTGTAATAACTTCATCTTTCATATTGGAACTATAACACGTTTTTAATTGTTAAGAAAGGTCTTTTTTCTTGACTTTCTGAACTTTTACTCTGTATAATATTATTCATAGTAGTTCTTAAGATATTTGTTGTAAAATCAAGAAGCGTAAACTCAACTACAGGGAGGTGTTTGTATGAGAAAAAAAATTCTTGGGATTAATGGGTTAGGAAGAGTCGGTAAATTGATTCTCTGGACTAAAATATTTCAAAAAGAATTTGATGAAATTGTTGTAAATTTCGGAAGGGATGTAGGATGCTCATTTGATGATGTTATTGATTACATTGTCAAAGACTCTACTTACGGCCGTCTGGACGCTTATCTGTTCGGCGCAGCAAGTCGCCAGAGCGTTGAAGTCAGAGGAAATGAGGCCAAAAGATTCATTTTAATCAATGGTGTTAAAATCAACATCCTTACGACTCACAGAAACCCGAAGGAGATCGACTGGAGAGGAGCGGAGATAATCATTGATACTACCGGGAAGTTCAATTTTCCAGATCGGGACAAAGATCATCCAAAAGGCTCCGTTCGAGGTCACTTCGACAACCCAACTGTAAAAAAAGTGGTTATCTCATCACCCTTTAAATTAGACGAGGGAGATAAATTGCCGAAAGACTCAACGATGGTGGTGCTTGGCATCAATGGTCATGACTACAAACCCAAACAGCATCACATTATCTCAAATGCATCCTGCACAACAACTTGCTTGGTGCACATGTTCAAACCCTTACTTCAATGCTATGGTCCTTCAGCATTGACATCTTTTGCAATGGATACAATCCATGCTGAGACTGGGAAGCAAACAGTACTTGACTGTGTTCCTGCTGCAGGTGAAAGTGATCCGTGCAAAAGCCGGTCCGCATTCAATAATATTTTTCTGACAACCACCGGTGCCGCCAATGCTATAAAGTATGTTTTGCCTGAAATTGCAGAGGTACCATTTATTGCTCAGTCAATTCGGGTGCCGACTATCACAGGCTCTTTAGTTGTTTTGACATCGGAGATGCAACCGCAAAATGACATTGAACCTACGAAGGAGAATATAAACCGAGTATACAAAAAACTTGCGGATGTAGATACAAAAGGTTATCTGAGATTTAGTAGCGAGAGGAATGTCTCAAGTGATATCATCGGATCGCCTGCTGCTGCGACGATTATTGAGGGCTCCCAAACCCAAGCCGTCGTTGTAGGTGAAGCACGAACTAATAGCTTTGCTCCTCAAAAAATCAGAGTTTTTGGTTGGTATGATAATGAACTTGGAAGTTACGTGAATATGCTCTCAGATCAAATATCTGTGGTTGCCGCATCAATTGAATAACAAATAGAATCTTTCAGGAAGGGAGGTCAACGAATTAACTATTCGCTGACCTCCTATTTTTATAATAAATGGTTATGCATAAAAAAGTATAAAAAGGTTGATTTTTTGCTAATAATCCTCTAATCTTGAACGAAAAGGGAGGATTGAGCAAATGCTTGATTCGCTGTTCTTTAAACCGGTTGAAAGATTCAACCAATAATAAAAAGAGGTGAAGAATGAGTTTAAAACGAGGAGCTTTTGAAGCTGCACTTGAAATTGGTAGACCGCCAAACATTAAGAGTCTTTTTCCAAATTCCAAGGCACTCATCGTCAGTGGAAAATATATTGACAGGGCGATGAGAACAAAGTCCGGTTCAATGGCAGTAGCCGTGAATGGCAGAAGTTACTTTATTATTCGTGGGGCACTTCTGGCAGCAAATGCCACTGATTCAGCACTGATTATTGAAATTGCCCGTTCTGAAGGTGGTGCTGATGCGTATTGTGCTGTCAATTTCTGGAACATTGCCAGAATTGTAGATGCACTTTGTAATCAGTTTAACATTCGGATTCCTGTGGCGATTCATGCAGATCACTATGGGATTAAACACATGAATCAGTTTCAAGCAGCAAGTATTGAAATTCCAACGTTGTTCGATGCCGGAATTTCATCGATTGCAATTGATGCATCACACATGCCTGACGACGAAAACCTTTTGATGAATATTTTATTGCATCCGTTCATTCCCGATTGGGCTGGGTTTGAAACGGAAATAGGTGAAATCAAAGGGAAGACAGGTCTTTCGACTGTGCAAGAAGCCAAGTTTTTGATTTGTGGATTAAATGCCCATGATATTTTCCCAGATTGGATCGCACTGAATAATGGTACAACTCATGGAATTGAAAAGGGTTCTGAGGGAATTCAGGTCGATCTGACTGCCAAGATTCACAGTGCACTTGCACCGTTCAAGGTTTCAGGTGCTCAGCATGGTACTAGCGGGAACAGTTCTGAGCGGTTGAGAAAAATCGCAATGAACACTTCAACCACAAAAGCCAATCTTGCGACGGCATTGCAATATATTTCCTGGGGAAGTAAAGTTGATGATTATGGGAATTGCGTGATGGGTAGCGATGGTGAATTCGTTAAACTGCCAGGTTGTGGCATGACCGACAAACTCTGGAAAGAAATGTTTGATTATGCTTGGGAGCATAAATTTAAAATTGGCGACATGAAGAAATTATGTCGTCCATTCGAAAACAAACTACTCGGCCAATCCGAAGAAATTCAAAAAAGAATGACTACGGGCATAACAGATTTCTTATCACCATTCATGAAAGACGTCTGCAATTCTAGTGGGACTGGCTCACTGGTTATTGAAAGAATCCTCGAAACAGGTTCCTATGACCTGGGTCCAAAAATTGGGAGAACTGAAGATCCAGCTGAATGGACTGAGGAAAAAATTGCCGAAAGAATTAAAGAAATTGACCAAAATAAAGGCAAGGAAGGCGATTTTAGTGAATAATTCACATCTATGTAACAAAACAGGAATTGAGCATATCATTTTGCACGATTCCTGTTTTTTATTTTTGAAAATATTTCAGAAGGTCAAAAATGTTTATTTATTTTTATAACATCTTTATCAATCGTTATGTAGCCCGCTGGGATATCAGTCCAGCATCCACAATTGTAGTAGCGTGTTTCACCACTTCTTTTTTTGAGTGTTTTATGAGTGTGTCCACAGAAAATAAAATTAACACCTTTAATCTTTGCATAAAGAAGAGCCCTCTTCGCAACTTTTTTCGAAAGTCTAAGCCAACCCTTACTTTTACCTTTAATGAAACGACTCACTCTTTTATCCTGGAAATCAACAATTTGGATTATGTTATAGGCCTGATTTGCAATAAATCCGAGAAACTCATTATTGATTAGAAAATTATCAAATTGATGTCCGTGCATCGCTAAATATTTTTTACCCTGATAACTCCAGTAATAAGCCTTTTTTACACGAGCTCCTGTGAGGCTAGCAAAAATTTTTGCAAGTCCCTGATCATGATTTCCTTCAACCCAAATTATTTTCTTGGTTTTGGAAAGTTTTCCAATTAGCGATAAGAACTTCCAATCATCTTCCTTCAAATGGCTGAAGTCTAGGTCTTCAAAAATATCTCCTAGTAGGATTAACTTTCTAAACTGATAACTTTTTAAAAACGTAGCAACTCTTTTGCTACGACTCACCTTTGAACCTAGATGCAAATCAGAAATAATTAAGGTATGAGTTTTGTTGGGAGGCGATTTTGGTTTTACCATTTTTTATTTTGATGTTTAATATCTATATAGTAACACAAGAACTGGTTTTTTAGGAAAAATTATTTCCCCTATTTTTCTAAAGACTAAAAATTCGAGCTTTGGTCATGCCGGAGTCTTTGATAAAAGTCAGGATTTCGGATTAAAAAAAGTCGCACAGAGCAATTGCTCTCTGCGACTTCTAGTTTCTTGTACAAAAGTCCCATCATTTTGACTGGGGACAATAAATTGATTCAATCTTGTGTTTACCTGCTGGTTCTGAATAGTACAACATTTCAATAAATGCAATTTTCGATGCTGGAAAATCTTTTTTCCAGCGCTGGTCTATTTCTTCAGAGAATTCCAAAGACGAAGGATGCGTGTTGGTTTCGAACCATTTGCTGAGATTGCAACTTTTACCATTTCGATCACTGAGGCATATTTCCACTACATGGAGAAACCCGTCCTCTTTATCATTGAAAGAAACAATTAAAGCAAATGACTCATTGCTTTTAAGTCCCAGATCTTTTTTGAGTATAACTCTAACATGGGGGCTTAAAACTACCAAGGCAGTTGATTCCGTATTATTTTTTCTAACACAAGCAGAAAAAATGAGAGTCAAAACCATAAATACTAAAAATAATAATTTACTGATTTTCATAGACGTCCTCCTGTTCTAGGTGTTTGAATCACCTTGTTTTTGTTTGAGACTCACAAGACCAACATGTGCAACCATAACCGTGGTTTCCGCCTGGGAGAGTCCCTTCTAGACCACTAAGGTTATCAGGAATCTCCATCTCTATGCATGATGGCTTCGAGGAAGTTCTCTGCGACTTCACTTTGCTGTTTCCGAACAATGCTTCACATAATAATTTAAAAAGATCCATTCTTATTTTTCTCCTTCTATGATAGTGTGCTGTCCATTTTCGAAGATTGTCTTGAAAAAATATTCAACATTCTTGTCTTTTGGAATACCGACAAAAGTTCCAATATTTTCTTTTCTATCAAAAGCGATGCAGTGGCCTTTTGACAAAGAAGCCTTTATCCACTCAACAGTGCCATTTTTCAGCATGCAATCACTCTCAACCAAAGGGTCGAAAGAATAGGTCTTTCCAGGGATGAATCCCAAGATTTTTTTGCTCATAAATCCTGTGTTCATAGCATTTTTCTCCTTTATGTAAACATTAAGTAATAGGTACTAATTTTGCTTATAACTTTAACACATTACTCACTATTTGTCAATCTATGAAAACTTTTTTTAACATAAATCGTTATACTTAGTGAATGATGATTTAAATATCTGCCGCGGAGACTAGAATCATCTTTTCAGTTAAATAATCTAAGAATAAAAAAAATGAACAAGAAAAAATTGTTAATCCCTTCAGTTATTGGCCTTGCAGCTTTGACAGCAGTTGTTGCTCTCGGTGCAGATAATACTCTAGCATATCGTGGAGATTACTCTAAGCAAGGACCAAATTATTCCGAAGAAAGGCATGAAATTATGGAGAAAGCTTTCGAAGGGAGTGATTATGACGCTTGGAAGGAACAGATGGATGGAAGAGGAAGAGTGACTGAGGTTGTAACCGAAGAAAACTTCAATCGTTTTGCCGAGGCTCATAAACTAGGGCAGGAAGGTAAAACCGTCGAGGCTGATGAAATCAGAAAAGAATTAGGACTTCGAACAAGCGATGGAGAATCACTTGGACGAGGTCATGGTAAAGGTGAAGGAAAAGTTCAAGGAAATGGAAATGGAAACGGAAAAAATCGTGGACAAAATAATAAGGGTAATTTCATCGACAACGATGGAGACGGTAATTGTGATAATTTGAAATAATCAATTTATACAAAAGAGAGGAAAGTCCATTTTCCTCTCTTAAAATAAGTTAATTAATTTCCTAGTAATCATTAGGTTAAAATCAATAAAGAATAATATGAAAATCTTGAAAAGAAATATTTCAACACGTTTTATTTCTCAGTTATTTGTTGTTGTCACAGTTGTCTTATTAGCTCTAACGCATCAATTTTTCGGAATTGAAAAAGCAGCTCCAATTGATGCATATTGTCCATTTGGGGCAGTGGAAAGTTTTTTTACTTTGTTATTTAAAGGAGAGTTTTTGAAAAGAATTTTTACTAGTTCATTCATCCTGATGGGGATTTTCTTGTTTGCCAATTTCTTTTTGGGTAGAATTTTTTGTGGTTATTTTTGCCCTTTAGGAGCAATTCAAGAATGGCTCAGAGCGCTCGGGAGAAAAATTGGTTTTAAAAAAGATTTTGAAATTCCCAAAGAACTGGATAGATATCTAAGATATCTAAAATATCTCATCCTTCTAATCATCGTTTACTATTCGTTCTATCTAGGAGATTTAGTTTTCAGAAATTACGATCCATACACTTCACTTATGCATTTTGGAGGTGAGTTTAAAGAGAAGATTGTTGGATATTTGATCTTGATGCTTGTATTGTTTTCAGCTTTATTTTCCAAGAGTCTATGGTGTCGATACTTTTGCCCTTTGGGAGCATTCTTTGGCATAATGAAAAAACTTAGCTTTCTAAAAATTGAAAGAAATTCCAAGTCTTGTATTAGTTGCGGAATTTGTGACAAGACTTGTCCGGCTAATTTAGAAATTAAAACTGCTAAGATTGTTAAGAATGCTGATTGTATCAGTTGCGGAAAGTGCATAGGAGATTGTCCGAAAAGTAGCTTGGGTTATACAACCATGGGGAAAAAGATTTCCAGAAATCTTTTTTTGAAATTAATCATTATGTTAGTTGTTATCCCCTTAATTATTGCGCCTTTTACTCCTTTTTGGAAAACTAAACCAGAGTCGAATATTGTAAATATTAAGGGAGAAGTGAATACTGCTGACATCAGAGGAAGTAACACTCTAAATTATGTCATTAAGACAACAAAGGTTCCGCTATCTGAATTTCAAAAAAAATTAGCTCTTCCAAAAGATGTAGACACTTCTTTGAAGTTAAAATTAATCGGTCCAGAATATGGATTGAAAAACAAGGAAGGTGCAGTTCTAGAAACGGAGGATTTTAGAAAAGTTATTGATGGATATATTATTGAGGAAAAAGCAGGAGAAGATAGGAGCATGAAAAAGTATGAGCCAGATTGCGTGTTTGGAGAAGTGGAGTGTGAATTTCCTGGAGACTGTGCTAGCTATATAGACGTCAACAAGGATAGGGTCTGTGATCACTCTCAATAAAGTTTATTATATGGTAAAGTTACAGTAAGTTAGTAGAAAAGTAGTCAAGGCGAAAGAACACAATTTTTATGAAATTAGAGCATAATTTTATTGATAAAAATGATTTTGAATTAATCGAATTAGCAAAACAAGATTCGGAATATTTTGGAATTTTAATGAGTCGGTATCAGGAAAAATTGTTTTGGTATGTGAAAAGAATTTCCTATTTTACTAATGAGGATATCGAGGACATTTTGCAAGAAGTGCTTATCAAAGCCTATAGAAATTTAAATGAGTTTGATGCTTCTTTCAAATTTTCTAGTTGGATTTATCGAGTTACACATAATCGAGTCGTTGATGAAATCAGAAAAAGAAAGCGCCAAAAAGAAGGCTTGTTTGATGAATTAAAGGAAAGCGATGTAGAGGCTTTTCTTAGGTCCAGTATTGATTTAGAGCAAAAAACACTTTCGAAAGATTGTTTTAAGAAAGCCAGAGAGGCGATAGAAAAGCTACCTTTAAAATATCGAGAAGCGATGATACTTAGATTTTTAGAGGAGAAAAATTACGAGGAAATTATGGATATTTTAGAGAGGCCAAAAGGTTCTGTGGCAACGCTGATTGCTAGAGGAAAGAAGATTCTAAAAAGAGAATTAAAACAAGTTAGAATTGATTGCTTATAAGAATTTCAACCAAAAATAAGATGAAAAATTTTATTAAAAAAGGTTTAGAAAAAATCAAGAAAGAAAAAATAGAACCGACTGCAAGTTGGAAGTTTAGCCTTCAAAATTTTTTCTGGTGGTTAGCTTTTAGTTTTTCAATCTTAGCTGGAGGAGTTTCAATTTCTATTCTGACCTTTCTTATTGCAGAGCTCGATTGGCAAATATATGCTAATTTAGGAAATAGCTCCTTGGAAACTTTTTTAATAATGTTTCCACATTTTTGGATTATCTTCCTAGGGCTTTTTATGGTTATTTCATATCAGAATTTGCGTCACACAAGAAAAGGTTATCATTATGAAGTAGTACTTGTGACGGCAGTGATTATCGGCGGTAGTTTATTTTTAGGCGCAGTGTTGTATTTCTCTGGATTAAACCAGAAGTTAAACCAAATTTTTCTTGAAAGCATCCCAGGATATGAAAATGTGATTCATACTAAAGAAGACCAATGGTCTCAACCAAAAAAGGGCTTGCTCTCAGGAGAAATTGTTTCAAAAAAAACAGTAGAAGAATCTCAAGTATTAATTTTAAAAAACATTAAAAGTGGAACTTGGAAAATTTTTATTAATGACAACACCCAAGTTCGTGGGAGAGTAAGACTGGAGGAAGGTGAAAAAATCAAAGTTATTGGGAGGCAAAAAAAAGAAAAAAGCGATTTTGAAGCGATGGAAATCAGACCGTGGGAGGGCATGGGTCATAACAGAAAAAATGATAATAAATAAAATATCGAGAAAGAAAGTGCTTTATTTTTTGCCTAACATGGTAGCATCTAATTTTCTGTGCTAAAATGATAGCGCTGTTAACTCTATAGGTATTCGATTTAAATGCTTGAAATCAAAAATAAAATTGAAAAATTCTTATTCAGTCTTACTGGCGTTTTGTTTATTATCGTCATCGTTTTATTGATGAAGGGAAAAGAGGATGCTTTGAAAAAAGAGAAGTTTAAAAAAAATGTCAGCAATGAATTTTTGGATGAAGAGATTGTTGATGCCCAGAAAAAAATCGAAAAAGACAGAAGGGAAATAATAATTAAAATAATTGATTCTCCAGGGAAAAAGTTAGTAGAAGAAGTTGTCAGTACCACCACAACACCTCCACCACCACCTCCACCAGTAAAGGAGGTTGTTGAAAAGAAGTCAGACAAGAAAACAAAGTCATCATAAGAAAATGGATAAAAAAGTAGTAAAAAAAAGTAAAATATTTTTTGTAGGACTCATTGCGATGGGAGTTATACTTTTTATTGCCTTCACTCTCTTTAAGACAATAAAAGAGAATGGAGGAATTTTGGATACAAACGATAATTCCAAGGAAATTCAAACTCTAGACATCGTTGAAGATATCAAGAAGCCACAAGAGGAAAATAACAGCGAAGAAGATGGTGATGAGGCTGAAGATTATAAAGGCGATGAAGACTCTTATGAACCAAAAGTAGAAACTTCTTCTGTGCAAAAATCCACGTATGTCAAAGAGGTGACTACCAAGACAACATATATCGACACTGACAGAGATGGAATTTTTGACAATGAAGACAATCAACCAACAATAAACGACTTTTTCATTGTTAAAGACGAGAATAATAATGGGATAGTTGATAGATATGAGGATTGACAAACCTTCAAAGAAAAATAACATAGAGGATTATTTCGGAGCGATGGGCACCGATATTTCATTGGAGATTAATTTAGATAAAAAGATCTCAAAGAAAAGAGAATCAGAACTTAAGCAAGAAGTCAGAGATATTTTCACCAGAAACGAGGGTATTTTCAGTAGATTCCAGCGAGACAGTGAACTCTCGAAAATGAACAGAAAGTTGGGAGTGAAAACAGAAGCCTCGCAGGCAATGATAGAAGTACTCTTACTTTGTGAGAAGTTTAATCAGATTTCAAAGGGATATTTTGACCCAAGAGTTCTTGAAAATTTGAAAAAAATTGGGTATAAAAAAGATTTTAGAAAAAATTATCCTACAGCCACAGCAAAAGGAACTGAGCTGTGTAAAGTTACAGGCAAACTCGCAGATGATTTAAGGATCTTCCCCAATGAAAGGAAAATTTTAATAAAAAAAGAAGTTGACACTACTGGGATTGTGAAGGGCTATACTATTGATCTAGTGAAAAAGTTTTTATTCGATAAGGGTATTGAAAATTTCATCATAGATGCAGGGGGGGACATGTTTGCTCAAGGACTTAATAGTAGAAATAGTAAATGGAAAATTGGAATCGAAGGACTCGAGGACAACAGCATGATGCTTGCCATCAGCGGAATGGGAATCGCTACCTCTGGGATTAGCAGAAAACGCTGGACAATTGGAGGAAAAACTTTTCATCATCTAATCAACCCCAAGAAGCCCAATGAATTTGCTTGTGACTTGAAAACAGTAACAGTGATTGATGAGAAAGCAGTTGAGGCTGATGGACGGGCAAAGTCACTTTTCTTAATGGGAAAAGAAAGAGGATTGAAATTCGCAAATGAGCATAAAATCAAAGCATTATTTTTAGATTATAAAGGAAATATCTATGTTTCAGAAAAAATTAAAAAGCATGTTCTTTAGAAGTTTTATTATTCTTACTTTAGTTTTTTTCTTCCAAACCAGTTTTCCATCTTTTGCCTTTGCAAAAGAGAATGTGGAAGAAACGAAAGTTGACTACAAGAAAGAAGTGATCATTGATAGTGACCTTGACGGATTGACAGATGAAGGAGAAAAACAGATTTTTAAAACAGACCCTTCCTCTTCAGATACTGATAAAGATGGTTTTTTTGACGGAGCAGAGATTCTAAACGGAACTGATCCGCTTGACCGTGTTGATCCTGTAGGTCGTGGAATCATGAACCTTACTGAGGAATATTTCGTGGAAAAGACACCATGGGCATGGTATCTTTCACGAGCTTCTGGGTTTTTAGCATATATCTTTTTGTGGCTTTCAATTTTCTATGGTCTTGCAATTAGAAACATCTTTTTAAGAAAAACAATCAATCCCGCCAACAGTCTTAGATTGCATAGCCTTACTTCAGTGTCAGCTGTTTTTTGGGCGTTGTTTCACGGTGTTAGTTTTCTATTCCATGATGCTGAATATGCAATGGGGATAAAAGACGTATTTATTCCCTTCTATTCGGAAAATATCTTTGTGAATAGAGGGTATTTGACATTAGGGGTCATCGCCTTTTATATATTAGTAGTCATTGTGCTTACTTCTTTTATAAAAGATAAAATTTCTCATAAAATTTGGAGAGTTGCTCATTCTTTAAATTTATTTTTAGTGCCGCTTCTAGCGCTACATGTTATTTTCCTAGGAACTGACATGCAAAACCAAGTAGTTAAACTTTCCTTTATAGTATCTCTTTTATTGCTAGTCCCACTATATTCTTCCAGTCTAGTACCCTTTTTATGGAAAAAAATAAAAAAACGATAAAGAAGAAACATTGTATCTTCTTTATCGTTTAAAAATAAGCGCCAAAACACGAAAGTGTAATGGCGTATTTTTTTATTTAATACTCTTTAAACAAGGGAAGTTAAGTCGTTTGAGTTTTTCAAAAAAGTAACAGAAGAGTTTTCCTTGTGTCCTTCCTTTACAAAACTCCTGATTGTTTCTTTTGTAATTCCACCACTATCTTCTAGTACAAAAAAATCTTTTGCCATCCCGCAGAGTATTGATATTTCATACATTGTTCCAACTCTACCACCAATGATAATCGCAGTATCAATGTCCATCACCATGTCTAGCGATCTTGCGTAATTATCAATCATAGATAATTCTTTTTTGAAATATTTTTTTTGGTATATAATATTTGTGTACTTTGAAATGTCAGTGGCATGATATTTTTTATGGTCCTTTAAATTCAACCCAACTGCATATACCGTTGCTTTTCCGCCAGCAGCTAAAGCTGAAGAGGCTACAATATGTGGATATCCTGGGCTTCCACCAGTTACTACCTCATGATTTTTTAGGGCAAGTAGCCTCCCAATTTCTTTTGTTTGTTTGATGATTTCAGGGTTGTTTTTGTGGCTTGAGCCGAAGATTCCAATTTTCATTTTTACTTTTAACTAATAATGTTCTTAAACTAACTTGATTGCTTCACGGAGGTATCGCAAAAGATGGAGTGGATTCTGGCAAGCGCCAGCGAAGCAACCACAATTAGAGCAACCTGGAGCAGAGAAACATCTACGACGTTGCCAAGAGACGTCAAAGTGCAAAACTTCATCTCCCCAAAAACAACGGTCTGTGTGATCAGGCTTGGCATACCAAGTAATCATTGACTTTGTTAGTAGTAAATCGTTGGGATATAGTTTTTTCACCCGTTTTATTTCTTTAATAATAAGAGCTCTATCTTTTTTTTCTATAAACATTGGGTCGGGATAATTGGGACTGGTGGTGTAGAAATTACAAACAACTCCACGGAAGTTATGTTTTTTTGAAGTTTTTACTAAGGCTTCAAGATCAGTATAATTATCCTTGAGTAGAGTCATATTCAAAATAACACGTCGATCGCCGGAATAATTTGAAAGGACTTTTTCAAAAGTCCCTTTTCCTCGAATCGCCTCACTTTTTTCTTTTGCGCCATCTACTGAAAGGAAAATAATTAACCTACCGAGTTTTTTGGGAATTTTAATTATTCCATTAGAGATGATATGAACAACCGGAAATTTGCGGTAGGCAAATTCGATGACATCTTGTCGCAAAGTTGGTTCACCACCCACTAGTAGCATAAAACGAATGCCTTTTTTATGTAATCCATTAAATCTTTTTTTCCAAGAGTCTAAGGATAATTCCTTCTTTTTGATTTCCTTGAAAGGATTTCGGAAGTGATAGCAATGCTTGCAACGCAAATTGCAGTTGTCAGTGATGTCGACTTCGGCAAAATATTTTTGCCCAAAGAGCAGCCTTTTTGTTTCACAGATTAGCATAAAAAGAAGCGCGTGAGCTTTCTGTCGCAAATGCATATTTTTTTTCGATAATAGTTTTCTAACTAATCTTGATAGTAGCACATTTAGATAAATTATTATATTTTATTCCACCGTATAACTTGCTTTTTAGGAGTAAATCAAATATTCTTTAAATGGATAACAAGAGGGAGTTAGGCAATGTGTCTAACTTTTTATTACTTGAAAAGCAAATCTTTAGGGGAAGGAGTTTCTATTATGGATCCAACGGGAAAAATTTGGGCAGCTTTAGACACAGAAAAGACAAGGGCCTTGGAAATTGCAAAGAACATCGCCAGGCACCCGGCAATTTTCGGATTCAAAGTGAACCGCTCAGTTGATCAGGAAGTTTTTCGGCGAGATGGTGAGGTAATGTTATTTGATGAGTTAGCCCAGCATGGACTGCCAATCTGGATTGATCACAAGCTTCATGATGTAGACAGAACTGTCGTTGGCAGACTGATGCCCTATATCAAATCGGGACAGATTCAGTTTGCCACCGTTATGGCTAAGGGTGAAATCGACATGATGTCAGAAGCTGTTGAAGCGGCTGACGGCAAGATGTATATTATTGCTGTCACGGAATTAACCTCACTTTCAGAGGAACAGATTCATTTAGGAAGTGGTCAGCCGTCAAAGGCTTCGGTGATAAGCTTAGCACGCAATGCAGTGCTTTCAGGAATTCGTCACCTGGTTTGTTCTTCGCAGGAATTAAAAGTTCTTTCCACAAGACGAGAACTTAGGTGTCTTCAGAAATTTACCCCAGGGATAACTCCTGATTGGAAGTTGGAAAATCAAATAGATCAAAAACGAGTTGGGTCACCTGCCTTTGCACTGAGTGGTGGCGCAGACAAACTGGTCATTGGCGGGGCATTTGTTAATGATGACAACCCCTTGGAAGCTGTTCAAAAAACAGCAGATGAGATAGAAACCTTTGAGCTTAAGTAGAAACATTCAAATTTTTGAGTATCGAAAGATCGAAAGTTCACATTGTGAATTTTCGATCTTTTTCTTTAAAAAATGTACAAAAATATTAATAAATAAAAGAGGACGCTTGTCATTATGACTAACGCCCTCCCTTTTGTTACACAATTGCTATTGTGTTATTGCGCAATCGCCAGTGGGTGAGTGCCGACTAAACTTTTCCCATGACCGAACTGCATATCATAGAGAACTTTGTTTCTGCAACCAGGGCAATCTTCCCCTGGTTCAAAGGTCGGATACTGCCTATTTATCTGAGCGATAAATACCTCCACTCCCAAGTCTTCGGCGGTAACAGCTCCACGGTTCCAGACACCACCAACTCCGACAACATTGCCTCCGCAAGCAGTCGAGAGGTCAACTACTTTTGCTGCACTTTTTCCAGTGGTGAAAATATCCTCTGCAATCAATATATCTCTACAGAGAACCCATCGGAGATCCTGTTCATCGATATAGAATTGCTTTTGTCCATCATTAGACTTTCTCGCTCGGATGGCCACCACCTTTCTTCCAGTTAGTTCCGAAAGAAACATGGCTGTATACTGGGCATATTTCACAGCTCCGCTTTCCGGCCCAATAACTGTATCGATTTTAAAATTTGCAAAATCTTGAGCAATTCCCATACAAATTTCCCGCATGGCATCATCATCATTCTCACGCAACAAATCCTTTGCCACATAATGAATGCCATCGTTGCCATTTGTTAATCTGAAATGACCTTCTTTCAGTGCCCCAGCCCTTTTAAAAAGCTCAATACCTCTTTCGTTACCGATTCCCATGGTTTTCTCCTTTGAGAATGCTTCGTTAATAGAAAGTGTCCCTTGTCTTTATTGTGTACTCTTCTTTCCCAAGTCAGCCTAATTGCTTAAAAAAGAACTTTTTATAATAGCAATATATGTGTATTTATGCAAAAAATAGTTTGCCTTCCAGTTTTTGTATCTTCAAAAATTTCAACCAATCATTTTTTGAATGCATTTTAATACTATATTTGGTATAATTGGAGTACGGTATTTAGTTTATTAAACTTTTTTATTTAAAAAATGATAAAACAAGAACAATTAGAATGTCTCGAACTATTAATCGAGAATGAATTGGTAGTTGCTCGTTTGTATGAGGCATATGCAAAAAGAACAGAAGGGAAAGGTGAATTTTGGATGAAACTTTCCGAAGAAGAAGTTTTGCACGCAGAGTGGATTTCAAAACTTAAAGAAGAAATTGAAGAAGGAGGGATTGTTTTTAAAGAGGATAGGATTCAAAAGGATGAAGTGAGGGAGTCTATCCAGGAGACGCAAGTGGAAGTTGATAGGGTTTTGAACACTGGCATTAGCTATCTCTCACACAAAGAAGAACTGAAAATTGCGCTTAAGAAGGAGAGTGGAATGTTGGAAAAAAAGTTTTTTGAATTTTTTAAAACCGACAACGAAGGACTGAAGGGCGTCTTGAAAAAATTAAAAGAAGAAACGAACTCTCACAGAAAAAGAATCGAAGAGGAACTAAAGAGTGAAAAAAGAAATTCATAGTAGGTAAAAAAGATTAATTGATTGATTTCAAGTCTAGAGAAAAATAAAAAATACCCATTTAAATGGGTATTTTTTATTTTAGAATTTCTCGGATAAAAAACCACCCTTCTATCTAATATGCTCCCTGTCCATGTCCTTGAATATAATCCTGTCTTTTTGTTGGAGCCCCGTTTTTATAATATTGCCAAGTGCCTTGTTTTTTATTATCAACATACTGTCCCTTAGCAGCAAGGGTTCCTTTGCCACATGCATCACCTGTGCAATAGTCTTCACCGGAGCCTTGTTTTACCCCCTCGTCATACATTACTTTCGAGCGAACGATGCCATTTCTGTAGGCTGTGATTAATTGATCCCATTCTCCATTTTTGAAATATCCCTCCCTTCGGATGTCCCCAGTTTTTTGATCATACTCCTTGAAAGGGCCGTGTTTTTCCCCTTCAGCGTTGTAGCAGAAATAATGATAAGCGTCATTGAAGTTGGGTTTTCGATATCTGACAGAGGGACCAGTTATTTTATTCATGTCATTTGGGTCTGTGTATTTCATAACCGAACCAATGTCATTTGTTGTGGTGAATAGCTTGGCATTCTCAGGAATAGGGCACACAAACCATTCTGGGAAAGGAGGAATATCGACTGATGAAGTTTTTTCTTCCTCACTTTCCTCATTCTTCTTTCCCCCATCATCCTTTTCTTCTGAATCTTTTTTCTTACATTCAGCCCTGAGCTTTTTGTCGCTTATTTTATTGCAAATACTCTTGTCCTTATTCTTTTTCGCCACTGCGGCATAACATTCATCTCGCAGAGTTTGCTTTAAAATCCTTTCTTCTTCGATTTCAACTGGGTACCTATCTTCTCCCAGGCTACTTAACATAGGGTCTATTTTTCCACATGCGTCTGCATCACCATGCTTCACTGCTATACCCGCCAAACAAATCGCTCTGTTTTCAAGACTCACAATTTTCGGGTCCATACATTTATCAGTGTCTTTATTTTTCATAGCCAGAACTAGTTGGCACATTTCTTTTAGAAATAGTTCATTAAATTGACTACACATGCTTTCATCAACTGCATCCATGTCAGTCAAAAAATGGCCATAGCAAAGATCCCTGGAGTTTTCATTTTTAATCTTGGCACAGATTTTTTTGTCATTTTTCTGCAATGCTAACTTGACTCGACATTGTCCGCTTAGATAGTCATCTTCAACTTTATCACAATAGCTTTCATCTCCAGTTGCTATTCCAATAATAGCAACGCAAGCTTGCTTATAATCAGGGTCCTCAACCTTATCACAAATTTTTATATCACCATTGGTACGGGCAATGTTTAACTTACATTTATCTCTCATCTCTTTATTCTCTATTTCGTCACAAGCTTCTACTGGCGCCACACCTTGACACTCTTTGCGCATATCTTCGTCATCGATGTGCCCACAAAAAAGTCTTTGCTCCTCAAAGCTTGGAAGAGTACTTGATAGATCCCTAACACAATCACGATATTCTTTTCCGCTAGACGCATGACATTCATCAACTAGTATTTGATAGGCATATTCATAGCAACGCTGTCTTTCAGAAGAGGCTCTAATGTATTTACAAGGTCGCATATTTCCATTAAAAACAGCCACGACACTACCGCCTGAAACTTGCGTCATATCAAGATGAGAAATTTCCTCTTTTAACTCAGTAGAGTCTCGATACTTAGCAATCAGGGAAAGCCTGCAGGCAACAGCCTCGTCTCCTTTTAGTTCGTCACAACGCTTTGATTCAACATCAAGAATTTGCTCTATCAAATTATCCTCGATCTCCTCGCTCTTCTTATTTTCTTTCGATTCTATTTCAATTTTAGAATCCTCTTTTTTAAACTCAACAATTGGGTCCGGATTTATAATCTTACTTGGCTTTTGAGAGAAATTTATCTCATCAACATGACTAGCAAAAGATTTCGGAATTTCTACAACATAAGAATCAGACTTACCTGAAAAGTCAATTTGCATTATTCCTTGAAATTCTCCTTTCTCCGTCTCTTTATATTCAACAGATTTGTTTATTTTGGAGTCGTCGGTAATCTCTTCTTTGTATGTATAGGAATAACCCTCAACATTTTTTTCAATCTCTCCCCATTCTTGGTCAGGCAAGACATTCAACCAGTCAGATTTGAGATAGTCATCTAAATATGCACTTCGCTCGTTCTTAATATTTTTTCTCACTTCAGTTTGTTCTTTTGGAGAAAAAACAAAATATAATCCAGAAAGCACTAATGTAAACCCTAGCACAAAAACGATAACTTTTTTCATGTGATCCAAATAATTATTAGCAAGACAAGAATTCTTTATTTTCATTCTAACACCTAAATTCCTAAAATTCGAACAATAAAATAAAATTGCGAAAACTTCTTTATCTAGCGCCTACACTATTTAGTAATTTTTCAGAGTGAGGAGTAAAAGAAAGCTCAACTTGTTTCCAGCGAGCAGTTTCTATTAACTCTTCAATATCTTTTTTACTTGCCTCACCTTTTGCGCTTTTCTCGCAAACCCCATTGAAAGTGTTTTTAAAGTTGTTGTCTATCTTGCTTGATTGAACTGTTATTTTTTGATGAGCTAATGCTAGCGGACGACTTTCTCCGTCAACGAAAGAATCGATTAAGCCCGAACTATAAGTTAAGGCACCCTTGAATAAAGTTTTAATAGCCTCAGGGCTAGCAGGGGTTGTTTTTTGAAGATAAGCTTTTATGCGATCACTAGAATGTATTAGTAGGAGTTTTTTTAATTCTTCAATTGGTGTCGTTTCCATTTTATTCTTAAGTTTGTTTTCCCATAATCCTCCCCAAGCTTTTTTAAGAACTTCTTTGTTTTCCAGATATTTTTTTAAAGGAGAATTCGGGGGTAATTTTTTCGGGTTTATTTTACTATAAAGCCAAACACCAGACGGTTCGACAACTCCCTGTTGAACCATCTCATAGTCTAAGCCGCCTTCTTCAAAAGCTGTCTTCCAAGCATCAGCCTTGGCGCCTTCTCTTGCTGGCAAAATATCCATATCAGCTTCACTTGGTGGCAGGATAATTCCTTTCTTTTGTTTAGAGTTAACAAATCTTTCAATGGCTTCCTCTGGTTGATTTTTGCTAGTTTCCGAAAAAGAGTGCAAAGGATGGGAATGTAGATGAATTATTTTGGCTATGTTTTTGTTTTGAATCCCAAGACTTTTTATTCCCTCGACAATTTGCTTGGGGTCAACGGAGATTTGGGCTAGTTGTCCATCTTGAATATTCTTCCAGGAGTGTTCCTTATCAGTAGATTCAATAAAAACCCCAGCTGTTTCTACTTTGCTTTCAAAAACATCCTTTAATAATGAACTTATTCCTTCGTTCCAATCTAAGCTCTCTTTTAATTCTGATGCCTCAAGCGCTTTGGATAGTAAACTGACATCAGACAAAGCTAAACCCGCTAAGGCCCCACCTGCCATTTTGAGAAATTTTCTTCGATCTAATAATTTCTCTGTCGGCTCCTCTTCGGTTTTTGGCTTTACCTCTTCCATCTTTTTATTTCTTTTAAAGAAGTTAAATTTTTCCATTAGTAGTTGGAATTTAAGGATAATTGTCTTTAGTATAACAGAAAAGAGTATTATTTAAGAATATTTAGCTAAACTTAAGCTAGTTGTTTTTAAATTTTTAAAACTCGAAAAATAAAAAAACTAGAAGTTCATTTGTTTCAAACAGTAAGACTAGTATGTAAATATCCAAGTATCTTTTTATTTAGTATTTGGTATAATTTGAATAAATCATTTATTTTATTAAACATTTTTAAAAATGCTGGAACAAGAACAAGTAGACTACTTAAATTTACTGATCGAAAATGAATTGGCGGTAGGCAGATTATACGAAGCTTATGCAAAAAAATCAGAATCAAAAAGTGATTTTTGGATGAAACTCTTTGCTGAAGAGAAGGAACATGCAGAATGGATCATGCTACTTAGTGAGGAAGTCGATAGGAAGGATATGGTCTTGAAAAAGGGAAGTGTTTCGAAAACTGAAATTCAAGAATCTATTGATGAAACACAAAAAGAGCTTGATAGATTTCTAAGTAGCAAAATAAACCATATTTCACATAAAGAGCAACTGTTAGTTGCTTTGAAAAAAGAGAAAAGTTTATTGGAGAGAGAATTCTTCAGTTTTTTTGAAACAAGCAGCTCTGAGTTGAAAGTGTTGCTTGAAAAATTGAAAAAGGAAACCACTCTTCATAAAGAGAGGATTGAAGAGGAACTTGAGGGGGAGGAAAATAAATAGCAATTTTTTCTGTCGAGAAAAAACAACGTTACAACGTTGTTTTTTGTTTGCTCTGATAGAGATGTTTTCGAATCTTAGCCTTGATAGAGGGAAAAGGAGTGTCATTACATATGTAAGGACATATGTAATGATATGGACTCTAAAAAGTGCCTAGAGAATCATTTTACACTAATTTTTGAAGCGCTATACAACTCTAAGGAAAACTTAGAATGAAATAAAAATTAGGCAGAATAAAATACTTATTCAAGAAGAGTGAATTTGTTTTAAAACAAGCTTTTTTTATAGGAGAATCTTTTAAATATAGGGCGAGTTTAAGTTTGTTGTTATTTGAATAAAATGCTAGAATAACAACAAATACTAGTAATAAAAATAAAATGCCTAACAACAGGATATTAATTGCTGAGGATGAAAAGGCGATTGCTAAAGCATTGAGTTTAAAATTAGAACACGTTGGTTACGAAACAACTGTTACTCATAATGGGAAAGAAGCTTTGGAGAAAATGAAAGAAAATCAATATGACTTGTTTCTGATGGATCTAATAATGCCTATTATGGACGGCTTTGCAACATTAGAAGCTTTGAAGGCAGCAGGGAATAAAATTCCAGTGGTAGTTCTATCCAACTTAAGCCAAGGAGACGATCTTAACAAGGCTAAGGAATTGGGAGCCAGAGATTATTTTATTAAATCCGATACTCCAATTGCGCATGTAGTGGAGTATGTAAAACGAAATATAGGAGCTTGAGTTTTAAGGAGCAGTTTGATTTTTTATAAAAATGGAAAACAAAAACAAAAAAAATACTGAAAAAGAACTAATTAAAAAAGTTTTATTGGCTGGTAGTTATGTTACTAAAGAGGATTTAGCGTCGGCCGAAAAAGATTCTTCGCGAAATAATATTTCGATTTTAGATTATCTTTTTTCAAATGAAGTTATAACCAAAGACCTTTTTGGTCAGGCCATGGCTGAATATTATGGCATTCCCTATGCTGATTTAAACTCTCATACGCCTTCGACTGAACAAGTGATGAAAATTCCTTTGGAATTGGCTAATCAATATAGAGCAACCTTGTTCTCAGAGAAAGAAAAAAAGATTGTTGTCGCTACAGATCAACCTTCGAAAAAAGGATTGCAAGCAGTTTTGTCGCAAAATTTTACAGGTAAGAAGATCCAAATCGCTTATTCTTTAACAGAGGACATAGACAGTGTTTTAGTTAGCTACCGAAAGCCGCTCGAAACTCGATTTTCAAAGATAATTGAAACTGGGGAAAAAATTGCGCCAGAAATAATTGATGAAATAATCGATGATTCTTTAGCTTTTAGGGCTTCTGACATTCACTTCGAGCCACGGAAGGAGAATGTAGCAGTACGATTTAGAGTGGATGGTCTTCTAAGGGAAGCTGGGAATATCCCCTTGAAATACTATGAAAACATCTTGAATCGAATTAAAGTTCAGGCCAAACTCCGGATTGATAATCATTTTTCTTCTCAAGACGGATCAATCAGGATGGTTAAAAAAGGTAAGGAGATTGATTTAAGGATTTCGATCGTACCAACCTTAAGAGGGGAGAAGATTGTTATTAGAGTTTTAGCTGAATATGTAAAGGGCTTTAACTTGGGGGACTTGGGTCTTTCCTCCCAAGATCAGGCAATAATTGATAAGGGAGCTAAAAACCCCTTTGGCATGATATTAGTAACAGGGCCAACTGGAAGTGGGAAGACAACAACTCTTTATGCATTACTCCAAAAACTAAATCGTCCTGAAGTGAATATCACTACTATCGAAGATCCTGTAGAATATCAATTAATGGGATTGAATCAAATTCAAGTTAATAATGAAACCGGATTAACTTTTACTAAAGGACTACGGTCCATCGTTAGACAAGACCCCGATATAATTTTAGTGGGTGAAATAATCGATAAAGGGTTAGGTAAAACAGTTCACTTTAGGGCGATAAAACAATTCCTTAAAACGGTAAAGCAGGTTAGTCTAAAGAATATTTTTTTTTTCGTTAGTAGAATCCCTACTAATTAGCATAATTGTTTGATATTTATTTTTGAAAATGGTATAATCTTAGAGATTCGAGTAGGGTTTTTAAAAAACAAAAGTTCGGAAAAATAGGTATTTTTTGTAAAAAATGAAAAATAATTTAAAATAAAGATTTAAATTAATTTTCATTTCTATTTCAATTGAAAAAGAATCTTTCAAGGGCAAAAATAAAAAAGTTTTCCAAAAGTTTTCTTTTTGGGAAGAAAGCTAAAGAAAAGTCTCTTCGGATAAGAGATTTTTTGAGGTTGTCTGGTTCTAAAAAAGTTAAAGAAAAAGAGACCTCAACAAGAAAACGGTTATCAGAAAAAGAAATAAAAAAGATTATTGGGAAAAAGTACTATTTTATTAAAGCAGGCTCTTTTTTCAGTTCTGGCTTGGCTTGTTTTTTGAAATCATTTTTCAAGTTTTTTAGAAAACTTTCCTTTCAAACAGTTAAAATTGCATTAATTTTAGTGCTTATCTATCTCGTGACACCTGGTTCTTTGGGGGCTCCCGAATCACAAACAATCACAACACGTTCTCAGTGGGAGGCTGGAACTTTAACGGAAGTTTCAACTACTAGCTCGCTGGATGCAATTCAACTTGAAACTGCAGGAACTTGGGAGGCTCGAGCTTGGGCGCCAACACCCGATACGGTTTCTTTTGGTTCCGCCTCTGCTCTTGTCGGAGACTATCTTTATTTAGCTAGAGGTTATGGAGACAAGGCTTTCTATCGTTATGATATAAACAGGAATGAATGGTCTTTGATAGACGACCTCCCACAACCATCTCATTATGGTGCTGACATTTCTTACGATGGGGCAGGAAACCTATATTTTATTTTTGGAGGTTATTCAAAGGATTTTTATCGTTATAATATCGAAAACGAAGAATGGACTCAACTTCCAGATCTTTTGGATACTGTTTATCAAGGAGCTTCAATAGAGTTTGATGGAACAGATTTTTATATACCCAGAGGTCAAGCTTCGACTGATTTTTGGAGATTCGATGTTTCTGAAAATTCTTGGTACAACCTAGCTCCTGTTCCATCAACTGTTTATCGAGGGTCTAATATGGTTTACGGAGAAAATGGTAAAATGTATTTAAACAGGGGGTACAATCAACGAACTTTTTGGGAGTATGACATTAGCAGTAATGTTTGGACAGCCAAAACAATTACTCCAGCATCTTTTTACGGAGAGCAAAAAGGAGCTTATTATGATGGACATATCTATTATCTAAGATCTAACAACACTAATCTTTTTTATCGATATGACATTGCTGGAGATTCCTGGGAGACGTTAGAAAATACTCCGCTTACAAATAATTATTCTTCTATTAATTATAATAGTGATGATGGAAATTTCTATGTGGTTCGGGCCAATGGTCAGTATACTCTTTGGAAATTTGACCCAGAATCTGGTTCAAATGGAGAATGGCTTGGGCCAGAAGATTTACCTGCTACTGCCAATACTGGTGCTGATTTGATTTGGAATCAAGTGACTGGAGCAGGGGCTTATATCTTTGCAGCTCGAGGGGGAGGAACAAATTTTTACCGATATGATATATCTGCCAATGGCTGGGAGACAAGGGCTAGTGCACCAGGTGCTTTGAGATATGACACCAAAGGAACTTTTCATGATGGCTATGTCTATATTCCGCAAGGAGGGAATAACACCTCTTTTTATCGATATGATACGGTTGCAAATAGCTGGACAACTCTTGCTGCCGCACCTGCAACTTTACGCTATGGATCAAATGCTAGCTACAATACTGATGATGGTTATATTTATGTTAACAGAGGTAATGCACAGGATGATTTTTACCGATATGATATTGCTGGAGATAGCTGGGAAATAATTGATGATATTATCACCGCCGAAGGGACTTCTTATCGACCCTATAGTGGAGGGCGCATGATTTCAGATGGAACTGATCTTTATCTAATGCCGGGTGATGGAGAATCAGCTTTTTTGAAGTATGATACGGGCACGAACATTTGGTCTGAACTTTCTCGTAGTCCTTTTGCTCAGTATTATGGAACTGATATGACTTATTATAATGGGAAAATCCATGCTTTAGCTGGTAACTACAAGGATGATAATTGGGTATATGATATTGCTGAAGATAGTTGGATTAAGCTAAGAAATGTTCAAAAATATACTTACAATAGAGGGCCTTATAACGGAGCTAGCATCGAATATGCAGGAGGAAATTCTTTCTATGCTTTACCTGGTGGAGGAACGGTTGATATGTGGAGTTATACTTTATCAGCCAGTAATTATGAAGATAGTGGTACTTATGTCAGCGAAAGTATTGACCTAAGTCATGTGGATAGTTTTTCAACCTTAACTGGCGTAGAGGACGTTCCCGTTAATACTGCTATTGTTTATCAAACTAGAAGTTCTGATGATGAGGCAACTTGGTCGGCTTGGGAAGCTTTAGGGTCCAGTAGCACAATTCAATCAGACGAACGTCGCTATCTTCAAGTTAAGATTATACTTAGTAATACTGATGGAATTAGCACTCCTACCGTGTATAGTTATTCGATTATTTATGTTAGTGAGGATGTTGACCCGCAAAATCCAGATACAATACTAGCCTATTCCCAAAGAATTAGTGGAGATACTCTTGTTTCCGAAGTAGCGTATCGACATGCTCATCCTTATTTTTCTTGGTCTGGCGCAACTGACTCAGGTTCTGGTGTTGCTGGATATTATGTTTATTATGGTTCTGACGAAAATGCTGATCCAGAAAGTGTTGGTGTCTTTCAAATAACTGATTCTTTCCAGGTTAATATCGGAATGACAACTGGAAATTATTATCTTCGTATTAAAACTAAAGACGAAGAAGCAAATACCGAAGATGAAACCTGGGAAGCTTTTACTTATAATTACCAAGGAGCTTCACCGTACTTAACTGAAACAGTTACTTCACAGGAAGATTTTGAAGCTGGAAGTGCAGAGACTACAAATGTTTCAACTTCCAACGAAGTTGGATCTGTTCAATTGGAGCACACGGATGGTTTTTGGCGAGAAAGCAGACTTTCGTATCTTCCTGTTGGAATTAGATACGGTGGGGAGTTGCAATATGCGGAGGCTGAGAACAAGATTTATACATTCAGAGGAAATAATGCTACTAGTTTTTATGCCTATAATTTGACAACTGAAGTCTGGGAGACCCTTAGTCCAGCTCCTGAAACGGTTCGAATGGGAGGGTCGATTGTCAAGGGCCCGGATGGCTATCTGTATGGCTCAAGAGGTCAGAATACTCCGACTTTTTGGCGTTATGACATCGAAGACGATTCATGGGCAGTGATGGCAAGTGCTCCTAAGAATTTTTATTACGGAGCTTCTTTGAATTATGACGATGATCGTTATGTGTATGCTTTACCTGGGAATGAAGATGCTTTTTATCGCTACGATACTCAAAGTAATCAATGGACAACACTAACTAATGCTGAATTTGATAATCCTAACGAAGGTGATGGTCAAAGAGCTTACATTGGATCCGATGGAGTATTCGATGGGGATAATACAATTTATTATCTTCAAGGTAATTATTATCCATATTTTGCTAAGTATACTATTGAAGAAGATTCAGAAGCAGGGGATGAAGCTGATACTTGGACACCACTTGAAAAGGCCCCAATTGGAATTTATTCAGGAGGAAGTTTGGCTTACCATAGTGATTCTGAGACCGTGTATATGTTGAGCGGTAATTATCGTCAGAATTTTTTCAAATATGACGTAGGTTCAGCTACTTGGTCTTCTCTTCCTGAGATTCCATCTTATGCTGAATATGGAGCTAGCTTAGAAGTGGTTGGGGATTACATTTATGCAACTCGAGGGGCTGGTTCAACGGCTTTCTATCGTTTTAGTATTGAGGAAAATTCCTGGGAAGTTCCTCAGCGAGGATTCTTCGGCCCGTCAACAAACGCCGGTTCAAATTATTTTGATTATCAGCGAGGGACTGAAATGGAAGAAGATGGGAGTGGAAATATCTATATTATGAGAGGTGATTATAGCGATGAATTTGGTGTTTATCATATTGAAAGTGGAGAATTTTCAAAGTTAGCTAATTTACCAGTGGGTGCTTATAATGGAGCGGCAATGGTTTATAACGAAGATGAAGGAGTTATCTACGTGACTAATGGAGCGATTAGAACTGATAGGGCTGGGACTACTCACAACTATTTCATGAAATATACAGTCTCTACTAATGTTTGGGAAATCATAACTGCTGATAGATTCCCTTATCAAACTAATTATGGTTCATCGATGGTTTATGATGGTGATCAATATATCTATTCAACTCGTGGCTCTGGTTCTAGTGTTTGGTATCGTTATGACACACTAGCTAGTGAGGGGTCTCGATGGTCAACAGCTTTACCAACAATTTCTGGCTGGGTTCAACATTACGGAGGACAAATAATCTACAAAGATGTTTCAGGAACTGATTATATTTATTCAACTCGAGGTGGGAATACTAATCAGTTTTATCGATATGACGTTGATGGAAATTCTTGGCTTAGAATGGCTGATGTACCAGGCAACGTTTATATTGGAGGTTCTTTGTCTGATGGAAAAGATGGATACCTTTATGCTACTAGGGGCTATAATTCAACTGATTTTTATCGCTATGATATTTCCAATAATACATGGTCGACAATTGAGGATGTTCCAGCTCAAGTTTATTATGGAGGTTCTAGTATTTTTGAAAATAATTACGTTTGGACAACAGCTGGAAGTGGAACGAATTCCTATAGGGATGGACTATATAGTTACTTAGTGTCTTCCGAAGGCAATGATGTTGGTTTTGAAAAAACTGGATCTTACCAAACAAATACTTTAGATTTAACAGATGTTTATCACTGGGCTAATTTAGAAGTTGATTATTCGAGCCCGAATAACACTAGTTTAGTTTTTTATACTAGAAGTTCCAGTGATGAAAGTGAGTGGTCTGCATGGGATGTTGCGACTAATAAGGAAAGTCGAGGATCTGATCAATATCTTTATAACATTGTTTCGCCAGTCGCTAGATATATTCAAATCAAAGCCGAATTTAGTTCGTCTGATCAAGTCTATTCATCGTTATTGAAGGAAATAAAAGTTAACTATTATCAAGACATTGTTGCTCCAAACAATCCTTCAACAACTAGTGTTTATAGTGATAACACTAAAACTACCGAAATTAGCACTTCAACTTGGTACTCTCATCCAAATCCTTATTTTGAATGGCCAGAAGCAGAGCAAACTGATGGTGCGAGCGATGGCATTGACGGTTCTGGTGTAGCTGGGTATTATGTTTATTTTGGAACCAATGCAGCTGAAGATCCTTTTGTGAGTGGAATGGAGCAAACTAATGTGACATACGAACCGAATGATTTAATTTCTGGCGATACCTACTATTTGAAAATTAAAACGATTGATAATGCTGGAAAGGTTTCAGCTAATTCTTATACCGCTTTTATCTATGAATATGACGCTACTGTACCAACAAACCCAACTGATACTGCGGTTACTCCAGCTGGATACACAGCAGCCGATAGTTATTCTTTTTTATGGGAAGCTGATGCAGCTGATCTCCATTCTGGTCTTAGCAAACTTCAATATCAAACTGGTGGGGACGGAGACACCTGGTATGATATCAGCGATCCAGCTACAATCTCTTTGGAACTCCCGAATCTTGATCACGTAGACGCTGCTTATCAATCTGGAAAGAACTGGTTTTACCTTAGAACTGTAGATCAAGCTGGGAATGTTTCGACTGCTATGGAACAAGCGTATTATTTTAGTTTATCAGCTCCATCTCCCCCGAGAAATTTGACGGTAACCCCAGTTGTTTCAACTTCTAACAATTTTTCCTTTGAATGGGAGCAACCTGAATCATTCATAGGAGATGAAAGTAAATTGAAGTATTTATATTCCATCAATACACTTCCGAATGCTTATAATACTATTACAACCACTCTAACTGCTGCTGGTCCAGGTCCTTTTGCTACTCAAAAAGGTGCTAATCGGATTTATGTTGTTGCAATGGATGAGGCTGAGAATGTCGATTATGAGCTTTTTGCACATGTTGATTTTGAGGCGAATACAACAGCTCCAGGGGCCCCAATTAATGTCCAAATTTTTGACACCTCAGATCGAGAAAACGAAGAATACAGCGTGGCAGTTAAATGGACGGCACCGGGAGCAATGGACGAAGAAAACTTCTCAGGTTATGTGATTTATAGTTCAGAAGACCAGGAGACTTGGACTCAAGTTGCAACAACTTCGGGGACAGCTTATGTAGACACTGAACTGGAGAGCAAAATGTATTATTATTACTTAAAAGCCAAAGACAATACCAATAATTTATCGATTGCTTCAAGTGAAGTTAGCATTATTCCGACCGGTCGTTATACTAGTCCACCGACTTTAGTGACAGAACCTGAGCCTACTATTCACGCCTTTGAGGCAGAATTTACCTGGGCTACTAATCGAGTCGCTAGTTCATTTATTGAATATGGAAAGTCTATGTCATTAAGTGAAACCACAGGACAGGTAGACAGTGTGACAGCCCATTTAGTTGAAGTTAAAGGTTTGAGCGCCGAAACTAAATATTATTATCGAGCTAAATATATTGATCCAGATGGAAACATCGGAATGTCTGATATTTATACAATAGAAACATTCCCGCCTCCAACAATTTCCGAAGTTGTTATTGCCGACATTGGTCTTAATTCAGCTACGATTTCTTGGAGTACTAATGCAAGTGCTACTTGTACTTTTAAATATGGAGAAGGTTCATTGGGAAGCACCATCGAAGAATCTTCGTCGGGAAGCAGTCATGTAACAAAGCTCAGTGATTTAAATAGTTCGAGCACCTATAAATTTCAGATAGACGCTATTGACGGAGATCTTAATGAATTTAGTTCAGATGAATATAATTTTACAACTCTTGAACAGCCAATGGTAAGTGATTTAACAGTCGAGAACAAAGATAATGTTGATCTCCCAACAGTGATAGTCAAGTATAAAACTAGCCTCGAGACTACGACTTTGGTTAAATTTAAATATGACGGAGAGGCTTCATTTCATAATAATTTAAATAATGAGAAAAAAATAGAACACGAAGTTGAGATTGAAGGTCTCGCGCCATCAGTTGAATATGAAATTGTGGCAAGTGGAACGGATGCTTTTGGAGTAGAAGCTGTTACACAAGAAGTTAAAATAAAAACTAGAGCAGATAGTCGTCCTCCAGGAGTTTTGAGTAATCGAGCAGTAGGAAGAGTTATTGGAAGAGGGAAAAATTCAAATGCCAATATGTATGTTAAAATTGAAACAGATGAATCAACGACAGCTAAAATTTTCTACAACAGTGGTGTTGCAACAAGTAATTTTGAGCAAAGTTCAGCTGAGGACCCTTTCAACACATATCATTTGATAACCATTCCCGTTGATCCAGGTCAGGCCTATAGTTATATTGTTAAACTCTTCGATGAATCTGGAAATGAAACTGTGACAAAACCATCAACAATAGTGGTAGAGGGCGCAAAACAAAATGCAACTGAAATCGTTACAGGTACTTTTGTGAATAAATTTAATTGGATGACAAAACTATGGGAGTAAAACAAAGTAGAAAAAAAAGAATAGAAAATTTCTTTGGAAACTCTTCTCAGTCAAAGTCTCCAAACGTAGAAGGAAATAAAGAAATAAAAAACGAGAAAGAACCAGGGAGTCAAGAGAAAAGTAAAGTTTCTCGGATTGTCAAAAAAAATAATAATTCAAAAGAAATTGTCGTTTCTGTTGAGAATATTAAGAAGAATTTTATCGTTGGTGAAAATAATATCGAAGTTTTAAAGGGAATAGATGTCCAAATTAAAAAGGGAGATTTTGCTATGTTGGTAGGCCCTTCTGGTTGTGGAAAATCAACCTTATTACATATTATCTATGGATTGGAGTCACCGACTGAAGGCAAAGTCAGAATCTACGGTGATGATATTTGGTCACATAGCAAAAATTGGCGAGCAGATTTTAGAAATAGCAGTGTTGGATTTATTCCTCAGCAAGCTTTTTGGCTTAAATCATTAAGCGTTCTAGAAAATGTAGCAATTCCAGCTGTAATTGGAGGAAAGAAGTTTCATGAGGGTCTTGAGAAGGCAGCAGAGATGTTGGAATTAGTTGGGATGGCAAATTGGGCTCACCATCGACCATATGATCTTTCTGGTGGACAACAACAAAGAGTAGCTTTGGCCAGGTCTTTATTATTGAATCCATGGCTGATAATTGCTGATGAACCGATTGGGAATTTAGATCAAAAATCAGGGACGGAATTAATGGATTTAATCCAAGATCTTAATAAAAATTTCAAACTAACTATATTGATGGTGACGCATAATCAAGAGCAGTTTAAGTATGCTAATAAAGTGATCAAAGTTGTAGACGGTGTGATTGTTTAAAAATTGTTTTAAAAAATGAAACAACGATCAATTAAAAAAATTGATAAAAATAAGGGTTTTCTAATGACGACCCCCAAGAAGGAAGGTAAAGGAAAGGGCTGCAATATTAGCTTGGCCATGATTGTTTTTTTGGGCTGGAGAAATTTGAAAGTTAACAAGACTCGCTCTGTTTTAACTGTAGGTGGAGTGGCTCTGGGAATTGGAATTATCTCTTTTTTACTTTGCATGGGATTCGGAATTCAAAGAATGATCATTGAGGAAGTGACAAAGAATAACCCTAGAAATATTTTAGATATAAACAATGGTAATTTAGATAGTTTTGTTTCTTTGAATGATGAGTTTATTGAAAAAATAGCAGGGATTGAGGGAGTGGAAAGAATCGAAAGACAAGTTAATACCGGAGGAAAAGTTTTTATTGCTGATTCTCAAACAGACGCAGTAATTTATGGTGCTAACAGTGGTTATTTGGAATTAGCTAGGATAAAATATAGTCAAAACGAAACTGAATATGTTGATGATCAAGCTAATATTATTATTTCTTCTAAATTAGCTGCTCTCTTGGGCTTCGAAAGACCAGCTGAAATTATTGGGGAAAAAATTAAATTTGACGCTGTAGTTTCTAAGGAAATTTCTTCTGGAATGCAAGAAGAAACAACTAAAACTGAAAATGAGGCCACAATAGTTGGTTTTGTTCAAGATAATGCTTCCTTTTTTTACATACCATTTGATTATTTAAAAGATAATCTTGGAATTGATTTTGCTCAAAGTGGAAAAGTATTAGTTAATGATGTGGAAAGCTTTGGAATGATTGAAGGACAAATTGAACAAATCGGTTTTTTAACTGAAAGTGTCAATGAAATTATCGAAGATATCAATAGTTTTTTTGTTATACTTAGAGTGGCCTTGATTGTCCTAGGGACGATTATAATGGCGATTTCAGCAATGGGTATGTTAAATACTTTAAGTATTTCTCTCCTACAAAGAACCAAGGAAGTGGGAATCCTAAAGGCGCTTGGAGCAAAAAGAAAGGACATCTTTAGAATGTTTATTTTCGAAGCTATCATTATTAGTTTTTTTGGAGGATTCCTGGGATTAGCCTCAGGATTTGGATTTTCAATTTTTATTAATAAAGTTTTGATTTATTTTGCCCAAAAAAATGAAGTAGAGTTATCAACTTTCGTCTATATGCCCTATTTCTTTATCCTAGCAATTTCGTTATTTATTCTTTTTCTAGGACTTGTAACTGGAATTATGCCAGCTTTTCGAGCCGCTAAAATTCATGCATTGGATGCTTTGAGGTATGAATAATTTATAAAAAGGTCTGTGATATTTAGTCATTAATAGTTCCTTAGTTATTTTCCGGAAATAAGAGACGTAAGTCTAGCCAAAGTAGGCTGTTTCTTTTTAAATCCAACTTTAAACTTCTTTGATAAGTTATTGATGGTTATTTTTTTCATATCTTGTATCACTTCAGTAAACTTTTCTCGATTTGAATTCTACCTTAGCCAATGCTATGCTTAGTCTTAAGGTGTGATTTAACATAATTTAATCATATATGTGGGATACATTACTGGGGATAACTTTGCTCTTTGCCCCGTTTTTATTATTGAGTAAATTTACAGAGAAAAAACAGGGGATTAAAGAAGAAAAAGATCGATTAAAAGGCTTGATTGACGGTTCTGATAAAAACGTTGATGATTGGCTTGAGCGAGTCGAGGTTTTATTAGAGTTTGCTGAGACAGCTAAGAGGAGATTTACTGAAGGTAATTTGCAAATTAAGAAAGAAATTCTGGCTTCCTTAGGTTCGAACCTTGTCTTAGAAGATGGTGTTTTGCGTATAGAGACACAAAAACCGCTTCGAATAATTCAAAAAGCGGTTCCAGAGATCAATAGACTTTATAAAAGGTTCGAACCGATTAGAAATGGCTTAACCAAAGTCCAAATCGGTAAAATTTTCTCTCAAAGTCCAGTCTTGCTCCCGGGGTCGGATTCGAACCGACGACCAATTGATTAACAGTCAACTGCGCTACCACTGCGCCACCCGGGAATGTTTAAATTGTGAAGCCCTAAAAGAGCTTGCAAGACAAAATGTCACTACAACTAGCAACAAACTCAATTATATAGATTTTTTGCGATTTTGCAAGAGTTTGAGAAAAAAAGCCAGAACTTGCTTTTTGTTTTAATGAAAACTATACTTGGAGTATTAAAAAACATTTAGAAATAGCAGTTTTTATGAAAAATAAGTTACAAAAATTAATTTTTGAGATTGTTAATAAAATTTATGATAATCTTGAAATTTCGCAAGATGAAATTGAAATAAATCACCCTCCAGAAGGTTTCGGAGACTTTTCTTGTAATATCGGGATGCAACTTGCTAGCAAGCTGAAGAGAGGTCCGTTTGAGATCACGCAGGAAATTGAAGGTGAAATTAAGAAAACCAAGTTTGCAAATGATTTTGAGAGAATTGAAGCTGTGAAACCAGGTTTTTTGAATCTTTCGATGACAGAGGAAGCTGTTTCGAAAGAATTTTTGCAAATCAACGAAGTTGGCGAAAAATATGGCTTTAGTGAAAAGGGTGCTGGGAAAAAAGTGATGATTGAATTTGGGCAACCCAATACACACAAAGCTTTTCATGTTGGGCATCTTCGAAGTGCAATCTCTGGGCTTTCAGTGACCAGACTTTTTGAAATCCTGGGTTATGAAGTTGTTAAAGCCAACTACTATGGTGATGTCGGTATGCATGTTGCAAAATCAACTTGGGGAATGAAGCAATATGGATTGCCTGATGATTTTGAGGGCTGGGATGTACATAAAAGAATGGAGCTCATTAATGATATGTATGTCGAAGGTTCAAGAGCTTTCAATGATGACGAAAAAGCAGAAAAAGAAATCCGACAAGTAAACAAAAATATCTATCAAAAGGAAGGTAAGGATTATGAATTGTATCAGAAGTTAAGAGCTTGGAGTTTGCAGCATCAGGCGGAGGCATTTTCGGCGCTCGGTGTGGAATATGATCGACAATACCCAGAGAGTGAAGTATATGAAGATGCCATGAAAATTGTCACCGAGAACAAAGGCACGCTTTTCACAAAGAGTGAGGGTGCATTTATCTATGATGGTGAAAAAGAAGGACTAACAACTTGGGTTTTCGAAACAAGCGAAGGAATTCCGACATATTCCGCAAAAGATCTAGCGCTTGGGGTTAAGAAATTCGAAGAGTTTGATTTGGATTTTTCAGTGATCACAACCTCAGTGGAGCAGACTGACTATTTTAAAGTGATTATCCATTGTTTGGAAAAATTGCACCCAGAACTTAAGGGGAAATATAAACATGTTCCTTTCGGCTGGCTCCTAAAGGATAATAAGAAGACGAGTTCAAGAGGTGGAGGAGTGATTAAGGGAATGGACATGCTTGCAGAGACCAGAGCTGTGGCGGGTGAAAAAATTTCTGTTGACAGTGATTATGATGAGAAAACAAGAAACGATATCATGGACAAAGTTGCGCTTGCTGGTTTGAAATTTTTGATTTTATCACATGAGTTCCATAACAAAATCAATTATAATCCAGAGGAGTTCATGAAACTAAGTGGATTCTCAGGACCTTTTATTCTATACTCTTCAGTGAGAATCAAATCAATCTTGAGGAAATTTGAAATTGAAAAAGAGTTGAGCGAAGAAGAGTTTCTCGGGCTTGAAAAACAGAAAGAGGAAATTGATCTGATTAAAAAAATGATGTTATTTCCGGAGGTTGTGGAAAGTGCCCAAAAACAAATTGCACCTCATCTGATTTGTCGATATCTTTATGAACTGTCACAGAAGTTCAATCTTTTCTATGGAAAATGTTCAATTCAAAAAGCTCAATCAGAGGAGCTCAAAACAATGCGTCTTATGCTTGCAAAAAATGTAGAACAGATATTGGTTACAGGTCTTTGGACGCTAGGAATCGAAGCCCCAGAAAAAATGTAGTCGTTAAGGTAGTAGTTAGTTTCTGAATTTAAAAAACACCCCAAGTTCAAGGCGGGTGTTTTTTAATATCTAAACTCGTCGATTATCCAGAAGAATTATTCAGTGTTTTCTAGTTTATGCATAAAATCTTTTTCAGCAGTCACTAACTTCTTATTATCAAAATTAATTTTAATCAAATTTCCAGTAGCTTCTATGTCATATTCCTTTGCGATTTGTTTTGCTTTGGAAATGTCAGCAAAGTACATCTGAGCAGCGGTTTCCGAAGACTCTTCATTATAGAAAATTCCGAAAATTTGTCCCTCGAAGAAGTTTTTTTGAATTTCTTCAAGGATGTAAGGAATATCTTCATAGCTTGCACCAGATTCTTCAAAATCACTTTTTTCAATCAGAGTCCAAGCCATTTTTGTTTCCTCATCCCATTCAAGATGTGCCATCACACGCCCCCAAAGTTTCAAGAAAGAAAATGACTTTGTTTTGTATAGATAGCGGATCACAGTGGATTGGTTTGCCTTATATTTCATCAGTCTTGCGGCTGCAATCATCGCTCTTGGCGTAGTAGTAGCCATTTGGAAGCTTTCCGTTGCTGAGATAATTCCTGTTAAAAGAGCTTGAGCGATTTCTTTATCGAATTTTGATTCATCGTGTTCAAGAATAAGTCCAGTACAAATTTCTGCGATTGAAGAAGCGGTGACATCGATTACATTTGCTTGGCCATAGTTTTCATTGGAGCTCTTATTGTCGATATTAATCTTTGGAATTTCAAAGAAAAGATCGGTATTTTCATGGTATATTTCTCCTAAAGATTCCAAACTTGGAGTTCCAAAGGTGACCACTAGGTCATATTTGAAGTCAGCTGGCATAAAAGAGAAGTCTCGCGGATCAATAGAGCCTTTTTCTGGGGTAACACGCACTTCAAAATGTTCTCCCATGTTCTCACTGTTAACATTAAGAATTTTATTGTATTTCGTTTTAAACATCAAAACAAAATCTCTTGAACCATTGAGTGTTTCAAGTATTTTCTCGGGTTTTTTCAAGAAAGACAATCTTTTTGGAATTTCTTGTTTATGGAAGAAGTAACTTTTTTTATTGTGTTTTTTGAAATATTGATGCAACGCAAAAGCAGAAGACAAAATATCATCAGTTGGGTTTGATGGGAGGATTAGGAGAATTTCCTCAGATTTGTTTATTAGTGGTATTGCTTCATTTGCGCTAGCCGACATTTTGTTGATTTTTGCTATTTATAAAGAAACCCTTCTTTGATAGTTTATTAGAATATCATAAACTTCTATAATATGCCAATATTGACATAGCTAGACTTTCGATGTCTGACACGATAGAAGCTCTACATATTTATATTGACAAATATATATTTTTGATGTATAATGTTGGCAGGTAAATGGTACCTTATACATTCATTGCTTAAGTTTCAAAAACTTTTAAAAGAGGTGAAAGAAAATGGGAAAAATCAGCAAAGTTTTGATTGTAGCAGTCTTGTTGGCATTTGTGTTAACCGGTTGTGCTGCGCTTGGGCCCGAAGGCTCTAAACAGGGCAGCGGTACAGGATGGGGTACAGGCATTGGGGCAGGGTTGGGGGCACTCGCTGGTCAACTCGCCGGTGGAAACACTGAATCAACCTTGATTGGTGCTGGAATTGGTGCTGTGTTAGGTGGAATTACCGGTAACCAAGTTGGCGCCTATATGGACCGACAGGAGGTTGCTCTTGAAGCAGTCGCAAGAGAGGGTCAGCTACTCTCCATTAAGAGAGATCAAGACGTTCTCCGTGCAACTTTCAGGGGAAAGACGATGTTCGCATCAAACTCAGCAGTACTATTGCCAGGTTCGTTAGAAGAAGTTCGCAGAGTCGCAGGGATTTTGGCGCAGTATCAGCAAACAACTGTTCTGGTGGCTGGTCATACTGACATTCGAGGAGATGAGTCGTATAACCAGCGGTTATCTGAGAAAAGAGCAAATGCCGTGGCCAATGTTTTGGTGCAATATGGTGTGAACCCAGCAAGGATAACCACTATCGGACATGGTGAAACAATGACGGTATCTGATCAGCATGCTCTGAATAGACGGGTTGAAATAGCACTCACCCCAATTACAAAATCATAATAAGAGCCCTTATATAAGGGAAGTTAAGCTCAGGAGACATAGTTTTCTGAGCTTTTCCTTTTAAATGGGGGTAAAAGGGACAAAATACTTGACAAAAAGAAACAAAAGGAGTATAATACAAATAGTACATCAAATAAAAACAACTTTTTTACCATAAAAGGAGAGAGACGATGAAAAAAGCAATGACAGTGATGATATTGATGGCAATGGTAATGGTTTACTCTGCAAGTACCGCAAAAGCAAATGATCTTAACGACCTTATTTCCTCCGCTATTGGTGGAGCAATCTACGGTCAGTTAGACGGCAAAAACACTAAAAGTACCTTGAGAGGTGCAGGTGCAGGTGCTGCTGGTCAAGTAGCTGTAATGTTTTTCAGAGGGTTTAACGGAGGATCCAATAGAGGATCTAACGGAGGATCCAATGGATTCAACAATCAGTACAATGACGCTGGCGGACAAACTCAGACTACGCGTACTATTCAGACCACTGAAAAGTGGCAGAATGGACAGTTTAGCGGAGCTACTCAAAGAGAAACCTATAACAGGATTACAAAGTGGTAATCCAAAAGAAGTTGTGTAAAAGAATCAGACTGGAATATTACAATGTAATATCTCCAGTCTTTTTTTATACTTTTTTATTTAAAAAGACATTTTCGTTAAATTTGGAAAAATATGCTATAATTATACTGTGGATAAAGTGTTTAAAAACAGGAAAAGGATAATCAAAATTCGGAAAAAACTCGTCCGCTAGTAGTTCTAAACAAGAACTTATTTTTTGTTCGGAAAAACACATTTTCAAGACTACGATAGACCAAAACAAAAATGGAAAAAAACTTGGCGCGTTATCGCCGCATGGTTACAAAAATAAATAAACTAGAAAGTGAATTTGAAACTCTGAAGAAGAGCGATTTTGCTGCTAAAACAGCGCTTCTTAAGATGAAACTCAAAAAGGGTAATAGCTTAGATTCATTGCTTGTTGAAGTATTTGGACTTATTCGTGAAGCGGCTCGTAGGACAATCAATCTTTGGGCTTTTAGTGTTCAATTGCAAGGTGCGATTGCAGCATATGAAGGTAAAATTGTTGAGATGAAAACAGGAGAGGGTAAAACTCTCGCTATTATCTTTGTTGCATTTTTAAGATCCCTTGAGGGAAAAGGTGTTCATATTGTTACGGCTAATGATTATTTGGCTAAGCGTGACGCAGAATGGATGGGAAAAGTTTTTGCTTTATTGGGGGTTAGTGTTGGTGTTGTTACAAGCAAAACAAATGGATTGGAGAGACAAATCTCATATTCAGCTGACATTACCTATATTACAAACAACGAAGTCGGTTTTGATTTCTTGAAAGACAACATGATTCTTGATAGTAAGAATAGATGTCAAAGAGATCTGCATTTTGCAATTGTAGATGAGGCTGATAGCGTGCTTATTGATGGGGCACAAACACCACTTGTGATTTCTGATTCTCAGAAAACCGATGAAAGTGATAAAGTTATTTTCCAGCACCTGAATAAATATATTCAAGAATTAGAAGAAAAATTGGACTATAAAGTTAATCAAAAAGAAAGAACTGTTTCATTAACAATTCCAGGTATTAAAAAATTGGAAAAAATGTTGGGAGTTGAAAATCTATATTCCCAAAATAAACTTGATTATATATATTTTGTTGAACGATTACTGAAAGCGCATACTTTATTTGAGAGAGATAAGGATTATATCGTTGAAGATGAGAAAGTTGTGATTGTAGATGAGTTTACTGGACGATTAATGCCACAGCATCGCTATTTTCAAGGTGTCCATCAGGCAATTGAAACAAAAGAGAATTTGCCGATTCAAGAAGAAAGTAGAACTTTGGCTTCCATTACGTTCCAACACCTATTTAATAAATATCGAGGAATGACTGGTTTTACGGGAACTGCAAAAGTTTCAGAAAAAGAATTTCTAATGATCTATAGGAAAGAAGTTGTGCAGATTCCAACAAATAAGAAAATAATTAGAGAAGACAAGAAAGACAGATTTTTCCTTTCTTGGGAGGATAAACTTGCGTATCTTTCATGGACGATGCAAGAGCAATATTTTAAGAAGAGAGCCGTGTTAGTTGGAACAAGGTCGGTGGAAAAATCACATAAAACACACCTGTCGTTGTTAGAGAAAAGTATTCCAAGCAGTGTTTTAAACGCAAAGCATACAAAAAGAGAGGCAGAGGTTATTTCTGAAGCAGGACAACCCCAAACTGTTACAGTCGCTACAAATATGGCAGGGAGAGGAACCGACATCTCGCTAGATGATGATGTGAGGAAAAATGGAGGACTGATTGTAGTTGGGATGGAAAGACACAATGCAAAGAGAATCGACGAACAATTAATTGGTCGTTCTGGGAGGCAAGGAGATCCTGGATTAACACAGTTCTTCAATTCAGCGGATGATGACTTGTTTAAGAATTTTTTTCAAGATGAATATATTAAGCAGCTCAAGAAAAATCTAGATTATACTGAGGGAGTTGAAGATCCTGTTTTGCAAAAAATTGTTGATAAAGCACAAAAGAGGATAGAAGGAGTTTTTTTCGACCAGAGAGTGCTTAGCTATGAATTTGATAAAATTCTGGAGGTTCATCGAAATTCTTTCTACAGACACAGGCAAAGAATTATTAACGATAAGGATTTAAGAGAAGAAACATTGGGGCTTATTAAAGCGCAATTATTTATGCAGGTTATTTCAAAACAAGAAACAGTTAATAATTCCTTAGATCAAAAGCAGTTACAAGAGGTGGTGACAAGATTGAATGGGATTGTGGGGAATAAATGGTTTAAACTTAAAATAGACAAAAAGAAGGAATATCCAGTTAGTTTGATTAGAAACTTGGCCTATGAAGGCATGGAATCGTATTATCGTGACTTCGAATATTATATTACCTCTGAAAGAGCCAGGCAAACCGAAAAAGTTGTAACACTAAAAGTTCTGGACCTGCTTTGGATAGAACATTTGAAAAATGTTGAGAATATCCAAGAATCTGCACTCATCAATTCAATTGGAAGACCTGATTTTTTTGAGAAGTATAAAATTCAAATGACAAAAGCTTACCGAAGAATGTTGATTGGCGCACCAAAAATTATTTGCCTCACACTATTTAGAACAATGAACGAAATGTTTGAAAAGGAAAAAAGTTTTAATAACATAGCTGCAGTAAGATGAATCAAAAGACAAGAAAAATACTTTCAAGGATAGGTGCCGGTATTATGCTTGCAATGAGCTTGTTTAATTTTGGAGCAATCTGGACCAGTAGACAGACAAAGCAGGCCCCCAAGAGAGTAAAAAATGTTCGACAAAAAGAGTTGGAAGAAGTGGATCAAGAAATCGAGGAAGTGGCATTGATTGCAGAGCGCCATGCTGAGGATGTAATTGCGGCTGAGCAATTAGGACAAACAGACACACAGGAATCACAACAACAATTAGAAAAAGAGGATAATATTATATTTCAACAGATAATGCGCTATGCAGCAGTCGCTGTTTGGACAGTTTCTTTGGGGGTTATATTTTCTTCAGTTCTTTTGGACTATCCTATTTCGTTCGGTAAAGGTATCCTATCTTTGGTTCCTAGCTATTCACAAACAGCAACGATTGGATTAGAACCAAGGAGTAATTTTTTTCAAGAAAATGAACCGATAGAAGTAGACATTTTCATTGAGACTAGAGTTAAAGAAGTGGATGAAATTTCCTTAGCAGTCCAATTTAATCCAGAATTTTTAGAATTCGATGGCTTGATTGAAGAGGTTGGAATTTTTAAAAAAATAGAGGTAAAGAAAATTGATGCAAAAAAGGGTATTGTTACTATAATTTTCAAAGGTGGAACAAGCGATGCTAATCTTAAGGATAAGCAGAAAATCGCAAATTTGAAATTCTCCGGGACTGCTGGTGTGGAGCAACAAAAAGTTGCTGTTTTGAAAGAAGAATCAGGTGTTATAGCAGACACTTCGAATGAAAAAAATTCTCAGGCAGTGAATTTTCTTGGAAAAACAAAGGATGCTAATTTTTTAGTATTGAGTGAATTTGGAAGAGATATTATGTGTGGTGAGATAAAGAACAATTTTGCCATGAGTGAGATTCCCCAGCAAGCTTGGGAGGATGTTATTTTTGAGACTAAATTGCCAAAGAATGGACTTTCCTGGCAGGAAGTGGGATCTCAAACATATTTTCTCTGTGCTGTTGGTGTTTCAGATCAACTGCACCTTCTTGTGAAAAGAAAGGGTGATTTTAAAAAAGTAGATTTGTTTTTAGATGGTGATAAAACTAGGCACATCCAGAATAATAAGTGGGAAGATGGGGAATATAATATTTATTCAGTTTCGTTTGCTTTAGGGGAAGACCTAGAATCAAAAGAAAGCTTAGAAAAAATAATGTTACGTTTTGATGGAAAGCTTAATTGGCCCAAGAAGGGGTTAGCAAAACTTAATTTCAGAAACTAGCCTTGCGCAAGATGATAATTCAATTGTAATTTATATTCATGAAGGATTTTTATACAATTTATAATATGGAAGCAGATGATTTCGCAAACCAACCTCCTCCAAAGCGCCCAATATGGATTATTTTAGCCAAAGGCTTGGCAGTGTTTTTTGTGATAACAATAGTGGTATTTTTAATTTCAAACTATAAATCAATCAAAAAAGATATTACCGACAAAAAGCAAGGTTTAGAGTTTGTTAAGTTTCAAGATGAAGACCAGGACGGGATGGATGATAACTGGGAGAAGGATCATGGGTTTGGGGTCAGAAATAAAAAAGACGCGTTGGATGACCCAGACGGTGATTTACTGAATAATCGAAGAGAGTTTTATTTTGGAACTAATCCAAGAAAAGCAGATAGCGATCGTGACGGATATTATGATAATGAGGAGATTGTAGGAGGTTTCAATCCATATGGAATTGGAAGAGTGGATTCTGATTCTGATGGGATATATGATTGGTGGGAAAATGTATTTGGTTTGGATAAGAAAGATCCTAGTGATGCAGAAAAGGACTTTGACGCTGACGAACTGAAAAATATCGATGAGTTTAAATACAGAACTCATCCAAAGATAGCTGACTCTGATTTGGATGGAATAATTGATGGTATTGAAATTAAGAACGCAACAAATCCTGCAGGCGAAGGTTTGCTCGCTGACGCTGCTTGGATTAAAAATGAAAAAGACCAGGATCGTGATGGACTTGAGGCTGTCCATGAAATTTTCTTTGGAACAGATCAGAATAAAAAGGACACAGACGACGATGGTGTTAGCGACTACGAGGAACTTTCCAATGGACGCAATCCCAAAGGGGAAGGGGGAATTGTTGTTGAGATAGAGATCCCATCAATTGAAGTAGACTTACCAATTGCTTGGATGAACGGAGAGAGCAAGGAGGCTTTTTTGAAAGGGCTGGGACAAGGAGCAATTTTATATCCTGGTAGCGCATTTCCTGCAACTAGAGGAAACTCTTATATTTTTGGTTCCAGTGGAAGTTATAAGCGTGACGGCAAAAAAGTGGATGGTGAATTCAAGAGACTGTCAGAATTGAAGGCTAGAGATGAAATTATTATCAAAATTAAATTAAACGAAAAAGAGGTAAAAAAAATTATCTACAAAGTGGACTTTAAAGAAGAAGTCAGCCCTGAAGATTTGAGAATTGCTCGTGATTTTGAGGGACATGAGCTGACCCTTGGTGCAACTTGGCCACCAGGAACAGAGAGAAGAATTTTAATGATAAAAGCATTTATGTATAGCCCTAAATTTCGTTAATAATTAATAAAATGACATATGGGACTTATAAAAGATCTTAAGAATGATAGTAGAGAGTTAGGGATTCCAATTTGGAAGTTGCCAGACGTTGTGCTTATTGCGATGGCGAGTGTCAATATCCTTGTCATGATCTTGACTTATTTTTGGGCAACAAGATATGATAACGACCCAGGTAAGGTTATTGTTTTGGTAGCAATGGAGGCTGCGATTATTACGATAATTGGAAATGTTCTTTCTGAATCAGCGAAGCAAATTGTTGAAACTAATAAATTAAAAAAAGAATTTATTCAGATTATTTCTCATCAAATGCGCTCCCCTCTAACAACGATGAAGTGGCAGATAGAGCTTTTAAAGAAGAAAGCATCTGAAAATTTGAATGAAAAACAAGTAAGCCAAATTGATAGGATATATGAAGAGAATGAAAGATTGACTAATATGATTGCTGATATCTTGAATATGTCACGAATAGATAGACGTTCTGAGCATTTGATTTACGCAGACATTATATTAGAAGAATCAACTAGCGATTGCCTTAATATGCTAACAGGGTTTGCTAAATTTAAGAATATTAAAATTGACTTTGCTGGTAGTGAGAAAAAGAACAAAGTTTTCGTGGATAACGAGAAGATGAAAATAGCAATCGTTAATGTGATTGAAAATGCTATAAGTTATAGTAAAAAGGGAGGGAAAATAAAAATAACCATCAAGCGTGACGGTGATTTTGTTGCACTGAAAGTTAAGGATCAAGGAATAGGTGTGAAAAAAGGTGAGCAAGGAGTGATTTTCAATAAATTCTATCGAGGAGAAGGAGGCAAGAAGGCTCAACCAGAAGGGACAGGACTCGGACTATTTATGACTAAAAAAGTTTTAGAACAGATGGGTGGTAGCATATCGCTTAAGTCCGAAGAAGAAAAAGGCTCGACGTTTACCTTGAAATTTATACGCTCGAAGAAAAAAAGAAAATAATGTGTTATAATGTTAAAAAAATGAGCAAAATAATTTTTACAATATAAAAATGCAAACTGAAAGACAAAAAAAAATTCTTATAGTTGAAGATGAAAAAAGTATGAGAGAATCTCTCCAAGAGACTTTTGAGGATGGAAACTTTGAAGTTTTGACAGAAGAGGACGGAGAGAGCGTGATGGATGTCGTGAAAGAAGAAGAGCCAGACATCATTTTGTTGGATATTATTTTACCAAAAAAAGATGGATTTGAAGTTCTAAGTGAACTCAAGGGTGAGGTTGGTACTAAAAATATTCCGGTGATTTTGTCTACCAATTTAAGTGACCCTTCTGATATTCAAAAAGCTCTTGATTTAGGGGCAACTACCTATCTAGTGAAATCCAATTACAGCTTGGATGATATAGTGAAAAAAGTAGGAAGCTTGATATAGACAAAAAAGAAATAAAAACAAAAAAGAAATAAAAACATACGCTATGAAAGTCGATTCGAAACAACTGAAAGAATTTTTAGTTGACGCTGAAATGGTTGATGAAAAAACAATCAATGATGCAATAAAAACTGAGGAAGAAACAGGAAAGCCACTTAGTGACATTCTGTTGGAACAAAAGGCGATTACAGAAGAAAACTTACGAAAAATGTATGCTTATATTTTGGGGATACCTTTTGTTGATTTAGAGAAAGAAACAATTCCAAAAGATATTTTACAATTTGTTCCTGAGCCAATAGCTCGTAAAAATAACATTGTTGCATTCCAAAAACAAGGAGAAGAATTGCGAGTCGCTATGTTAAACCCAGATGATATTCAGACAATTGATTTTTTGAAGAAAAAAACTGGACTAAAAATTTCCCCCTGTTTTACTTCCCAAGCTGGGATTACAGCAGCTCTTCGGCAATACGAAAGGAGTTTAAAGGCCGAGTTTGGAGATATTATTAGTGATGAAGAGGAACAGCAGCCAGCAGGCGAAGAAAGTCTGGAAAAGATTGCTCAAGACTTACCAATCATAAAGATAGTGGATACTTTATTGAAGCATGCTATTTTGCAAGCCGCTTCAGATATACACATAGAACCAGACGAAAAAGAAGTACATATTAGATATAGGATCGACGGTGTTTTGCAGGAAACAATGACCTTACCAAAACAAGTTTTGGCAGGTATTATTGCCAGGATTAAAGTGTTGGCTAATTTAAAATTAGATGAGCATAGAATTCCTCAGGATGGACGTTTTAAAATTGAGGAGGAAGGTAAGAAAATTTCATTTCGTGTTTCTATTTTGCCAGTTTTTGATGGAGAGAAAGTCGTGATGCGTGTATTAAATGAATCTGCAAAAGGCTTAACTCTTGAAGACATGGGTTTTTGGGGCCTGTCTTTGGAAAGAATCCATTCTGCTATTAAGCGTCCAAATGGAATGGTTTTAGTAACGGGTCCAACAGGGAGTGGAAAGACTACCACATTGTATACTGTTATGGACATTTTAAATACTCCAGAAGTGAATATCTCCACAATAGAGGACCCCATTGAATATCGAATGCCTCGTATTAATCAAACACAAGTAAAGGCTAAGATTGGAATGACATTCGCTAGCGGATTGAGAGCTCTTTTACGACAAGATCCAGACATTATTATGGTTGGAGAGATTAGGGATTCAGAAACTATGCAGATAGCGATGAATGCTGCAATGACTGGTCATCTAGTGCTTTCCACCTTACATACAAATTCAGCAGCAGCAGCAATTCCAAGAATGGTTGATATGAAAGCAGAAGCTTTTTTGATCGCCTCTACGGTAAATGTAATATTAGCCCAACGATTAGTTCGAAAAATTTGTCCTGATTGCAGAAAAAAGACAGAAATCGCAGCCAAGAAACTTACACAGGTAGGTGAAAGTCTTGATTTCAATGTGATAAAAAAAGCTGTTCAAAAGGGCGACAGTGTGGAACTTAAGGGCTTAAAAGACATTAAGAGTCTAAATGAAGCAACTTTTTTCAAGGGAGCTGGTTGCGATAAGTGCAACGGAGAGGGGTATAAGGGAAGGATTGGGATTTACGAGGTTTTAGAGGTTTCAGAGGGAATACAGAGATTGATTAGCTCTAATGCAACTTCTGATGAAATTGATAAATTATCGAGAAAGGAAGGAATGTTTTCGATGTTTGAGGATGGTCTAATAAAAGCAATGATTGGATCAACAACGCTTGAGGAAATTCTGAGAGTTACTGAAGAGTAGAATTAATAGTTTTAGAGTTTAATATAAAATGCCAAAGTTTAAGTACGAAGCGAAAAATAAAGATGGTGAAATTGAAACTGGCGAATCAGTTTTTTCTAGTAAAGGGGATCTTGTTGATCAGCTAAGAAAGAGGGGTTTTTGGCCAGTTTTGATTGAGGATGTGGGAAAAAAGAAGTCTAAATCCTCGCTTTTTAGTAGCTTTTTCAAAATTTCCTTAAAAAGTAGGATGATTTTTTGTCGACATCTCGCTGTGATGATTGGTTCAGGACTTTCTTTGTCAAAAGCACTAGCAATTTTAGCTGCGCAAGAAAGAAATAAAACATTCAAGAGTGTTATTGAAAAAATAGCTCTTGATGTCAAGAAGGGCGTTTCTTTCGCTGAAGCAATGCAGAAATATCCAAAAGTTTTTGACTCAGTTTTTGTTTCGATGGTGAAAATGGGTGAGCTTAGTGGAAATTTAGAAGAAATCCTCCTGATTCTTTCAGAGCAGTTAGAGAAAGATCACAAATTAGTATCAAAGGTCCGTGGTGCAATGATTTATCCTGCTGTTATTATCGTAGTAATGATTGTTATTGGATTTTTGATGATGACTTTTGTTATCCCAAAGATTACTGTTATATTTAAGGAATTTGACGCAGAGCTACCACTTTTGACAAAGATAGTTATTAACGTCAGTGATTTCATGGCAGCTCATTCTGTTCTGACAATAGCATCAGCTGTTGTTTCGGTCACAGCCATTAGAATGTTCTATAAAACACCGGCAGGACAAAAATTCTTTCATAAAATATTTTTAAAAATCCCGGTCCTAGGTGGTGTGGTTACAAAAGTTAATAGTGCTAGGTTTTCAAGAATTTTGAGTGCTCTTTTGAGTAGCGGAACATCTCTCGTGGAAGCACTAACAATTACCTCTGATACACTCGGAAACTATTATTACAAAAAGGCTTGCGCAGAATCTGCAAGAAAAGTCCAAAAAGGAATTGAGCTTTCAAAAATTTTAAGTGAAGGTTATCAAGATGTTTTTCCGTATCTTGTTATCCAAATGATGCAAGTTGGTGAAGAAACAGGAAAGACTCCTGAAATTTTAAAAAAATTGGCTTATTTTTATGAAGAGGAGGTTGACCAAGTAACTAAAAACCTTTCTTCTATAATCGAACCGATATTGATGGTTGTGATTGGTGTAGCAGTTGGATTGTTCGCGATAGCTATTATTTCACCAATTTATTCTGTAATGTCGAATATTTAAAAAAATGCTTAAAAGAATTATTCACAATAAAAAAGGAACAACTCTAATAGAAATTGTTGTCGGGGTTGCGATAGTAGGGATCATAGCTATGAGTTTATATATGGCACTTTTTAATGTGACTAAATTGATGAGTAACTCTAAGCACAAGATCGGAGCAGTAGCATTGGCTAATGAGCAAATGGAAATTATTAGAAATCTTGAATATGAAGATGTCGGAACCCAGGGATGGATTCCAAGCGGACCAATAGCGCAAACACAAACCGTGGATCGGAATAATTTCACTTACATTATTGATACATCGATTGAATACGTAGATGATTCTTTTGATGGAACAGGAGCAGCTGATTCAGTTGAGACTGATTATAAATTGGCACAAGTGACAGTCTCCTGGACATCTGGAGGAGATTCAATGAACGTTGTATTTGTGTCGAAATTTGTCCCCGATGGACTGGAATCCAACGTTGGAGGCGGAACTCTCAGTGTCAATATGATTGATTCAGCAGTTCAGCCAATTGAGGGTGCTACAGTAAAAGTTGACAGTGTTAATGACACGCCAGCGATTCATGGTTCGGCTGATACATCAGCAGATGGAAATGTTAGGCTGCCAGGGCTTCCTCCGCAAGAATACAAAATAACCGTTACAAAAACAGACTATGCGACAGTTGAGACTTATGGTGCTCCTCCTGCATCTTCATTTAATCCTATAAATAGCAATCTATTTATTACAGAAGGAGATATAGTAATAAAAACCCTCACTATGAACGAGGCAGCAGATTTGATTTTGAAAGTAGCTGATATTGCTGATGACGACGGAATCGAGGGAATTGACATTGATATTGCAGGTGGTCCGACAATAGGAACAGGACCTGACACACTAACCATTGAAAGGAGTGAATCAACAAACTCTTCAGGGGAAGTGGAGCTCAACGAGATTGATCCAGGTGATTATAATATTACAAACTTAGCTACGCTAGGTAATTCCGAATATGAATATGTAGGAGCTGACAGCTTGATTCCAATCCATCTTATTTCGGGAGATGACAAGGAGGTCAATCTTATTTTTGCGAAAAAAAATATTGACTCGCTACTTGTTGTTGTGAAAAACAGTGTTTCTGATGAACTTATTGAAGGGGCGGAGGTGAAAATTTCAAATACTTCTGGCTTTGAACAGACAACGACTACCTCTGCAGATGGAAGGGTCTACTTCCCAGTAACCGAAGATCCTCCAGTTTTAATGACAGCTGAGGAATATGATATTGAAGTTAAGGCAGTGAACTTCGTCGATTACTCGGACAGTGAAAATGTGAATGATTTAACCACGCACGATGCTTTAATGACACCAGAATAAAATGAAAAAAGTTTTTGAAAATCAAAAAGGAATGTCACTTGTCGAATTAATAGTCGCAACATCTATCCTGGTTATTTTAATAGGAATGCTTTCTCTGATGATGCTTAGAGCTTTTTATATTAACCGTTTTACTATTGAACAAGGTATGAATGTTGCAGAGGTTCAAAAGACAATAAGGTCATTCACGGCAAAGCTAAGAGAGGCAAAGCAATCAGATGCAGGCGGTTATTTGATAGAACTTGCCGATGATAATGAACTGACTTTTTTTGCAAATATTGACAGTGATGATGCAACGGAAAGACTTCATTATTTCGTTGAGGACAACAAACTGAAGCTTGGAGTTTCGGAATCGTCTGGATTTCCTGTTGAGTATCCTGTAAATGATGAAAGTGTCAGAATTGTGGGGAATGGGATTGTTAATACTTCATCGCAACCGATGTTCCAGTATTTCAACAGAGATTATCCCACCGACATAGTCAACAATCCCTTGACCACACCAGTTGATCCAGTTGATGTTGGAATGGTGAAGATTGATTTATACGTGAATGTTAATACGATCGAAGTCCCAGACTCAACTCACATGGAAACGTTTATTCGCCCAAGGAATGTTAAGAATGAATAGAACTTTTTTAAAATTCAACAAAAAACAGACCGAATTGGTCTGTTTTTTGTTATCAAGATAAATGAATTAAATCTTGCAATGAATATGCTGATTTAATTAAACATTTCATTTTTAGTGTAGCTAGTTTAAGTAGCTAAAGGACATTTTTTTATAGTATAGCACGAAAGTGCGAATATTGCAGAAATTATTTAAAAAAGCCTTAAATAAGCGCAAACAATGGTTTGACTTTTTGTTAAAAATCAAGTATAATGTATGCGATATTAAAATTGTTTTTATGACTATGGAAAAGCAAGAGCAGAATCTAGAGAAGTTGAAAAGTGCTACCTCAGAGGGCATGGAAAATCAAGAAAGCGACAAAAAGGAACGAAGACAAGAAAAAAAAACTTCGTTTGTTTTTGAGATTATTAAAATAGTGCTAATGGCTTTTTTGATAATTTTCCCAATCAGAACTTTTGTTTTTCAGCCATTTTTTGTTAAAGGCTCTTCAATGGAACCAAATTTTTTAAATGGGGAGTATCTAATTATCAATGAATTGGGCTACAAGAAAACGGTTGTTGCTGCTGGTGAAAAAGAAATTTTCACAGTCGATAGCTTTAAGGAGCTGGAAAGAGGAACACCTGTTGTTTTTAGATATCCTAGAAACCCAGAAGAATTTTTCATTAAAAGAGTTATTGGGTTGCCAAACGAGAGAGTTCTAATTAAAAATAAGACCATAAAGATATTTAATGATGAAAGTCCAGAAGGATTTTTATTAGATGAGAGGGATTATATTCCCAACCATTTTGAAACAAGAGGAGAAGAAGACTTTGTTCTTGAAGGTGGTCAGTATGTTGTTCTGGGAGATAACCGTTCTCATAGCAGCGATTCAAGAAATTGGGGTATTCTTTCAAGCGATTATATTGTTGGGAAGGTGTTGTTACGTGCTTGGCCGGTAGACAGATTTAAGCTGTATTAATTCTTGATATTTTGAACTATGTCTAAAGTTATTGAAAAAATAAAGGAAGAGGAGGATGTTGAGAAGGAAGTGAAAAAAAAGAGAAAAAAATCATTTCAAACAGTTAGAGGTATGAGAGATATTTTACCCAAAGATCAACCATATTGGCAAAAACTGAGAAAAGTAATTGAAAAAACAGCTAGTGATTATAATTACGACAGAATTGATATGCCAGTTTTGGAATCACGAGAGATGTTTGAAAGAGGTACAGGAAAGACCACTGATATTGTTGAGAAGGAAATGTTTAAATTTAAAACTAAGGGCGGTGATGATGTTTGTTTGAGACCAGAAGGAACACCTTCAGCTGTGCGTGCATATTTGCAGCATGGAATGCAGTCTAAGCAGAAACCTGCCAAGTTGTTTTATTCAGGTCAAATGTATCGTTATGATAGACCTCAGGAGGGGCGATATCGGGAGTTTTTTCAATTCGGATTTGAAGCCATTGGAGAGCAGGATGCTATTTTAGATGCACAACTTATCCAACTCGCCGTGCGAGTTTTTCAAAGTGTTGGTTTGAAGAATATTTCTTTGCAGTTAAATAGTATTGGATGTAAAGAGTGTCGACCAAAATACAATAAATTGCTTGTTAGTTATTTTAATAACAGAAAGAAGGCTCTTTGTATGGACTGTAAGAAGAGGTTGAAGAAAAACCCTCTTAGAATTCTTGATTGTAAGGAGGAAAAATGTATACAAGTAGTTTTTCAGGCGCCACAAACGGTTGATCACTTATGCGATAACTGTAGGAGCCATTTTACTATGCTTTTAGAGTCTTTAGACGAGATTGATATTCCTTATGTAATTAATCCTCAGTTAGTCCGTGGTTTGGACTATTATTCCAAAACTGTTTTTGAGTTTTTCCCTGAATGTGGTGAGGATGAAACACAGAGTGCTTTAGGTGGTGGAGGAAGATATGATTATTTGGTGGAGAATTTAGGTGGACCAGAAACTCCGGGAGTTGGGTTTGCGTGTGGGATGGATAGGATCGTACTAGAAATGATGAAACAGAACACTAAACCATACATTGCACCAACGCCAAAAGTATACATGGTACAACTCGGTGATTTGGCGAAAAAGAAAAGTCTGCGAATTTTTGATGACCTCGAGCGTTCAGGTGTGATGGTCGCAGAGAGTTTTGGGAAAAAGAATCTGAAATCTCAGTTGCGGTTGGCAAATCAAAAAAAAGTCAGCATTGTTCTGATTTTAGGGCAGAGAGAAGCCTTGGATGAAACGGTGATTTTAAAAGACATGGAGAGTGGATCTCAGGAAGTCATTACTTTCAAGAAAATAGTAGAAGAGGTAAAGAAGAGACTTAAAAAAAGCGCAGAAATCGCTTCTAAAAAAGCAAAAAAAGAACAAGAAGCAAGGAAGAAGTTGAAAAAAGCTTAAGTTGATAATAAGGTTTCTATGGAGGGTTGTATATTTTGCAAAATAGTAAAAGGAGAGGTTAAAGTGGATGTTCTATATGAAGACGAACTCGCCTTGGCATTTGCGGACGTTGCCCCGATTGCACCAGTGCATATCCTAATCATTCCGAAGAAACATATTGAAAATATTGCACACTTGCCAAAAAGTGAAAAAGATGAGAGAATGATGGGACGTTTAATTTCAATTGCTAGAGATTTAGCAGAAAAGAACGGTATCGCGAAAGACGGATACAAGCTGTTGTTTCGTGTTGGTGAAAATGGAGGGCAAGAAATCCCACATATTCATTTGCACTTAATTGGTGGGGCGAAACTTAGTGAGGGCATTCACCCTTGTTAATTTAAGAGAATTTATATTAGTTTATTATATATTTAATCAAATTTGGAAATGTTAAAAATATTGAAAAATTCAGAGAAAGGAGGTCTATTATGGTAGAAGTAGAAAAAAGAGAAAAAGAGACATCAGAAGGTCTTATCAGAAGATTTACTCGACAGCTGCAACAGAGCAAGATTCTTCCGCAAGCGCGAAAAAACAGATTCTTTAGTAAGAAAAAAACTAGAGCTCAATTGCGAGAAGACGCTATGTATAAGCAAAAAGTGAAGAAGGAAGTTGATAAGTATAAAAAGATGGGTGTTTTTGATGACGATAAACTTAAAGATATCAAAAAGAGAATCGGAGTTTAGTTTAAACCTTAATCACTCAGGCAAATGAGTTTACGAGAAACAATCGCAAATGACTTCAAGGCAGCCTTTAAAGAAAGAAAACTTTTAGAAAAAGGAGTTTTGTCGTTGTTGCAAGCGGAAATTAAAAATCGTGAAATTGAAATAGGAAAACGTGAAGAGGGTTTAAACGATGAAGAGGTTGTGCTTCTTGTGCAACGGGCAATAAAGCAAAGAAAGGATTCTATGCAGCAATATGCTGACGCAGGAAGAGCTGAGTTGGCAGAAGCTGAGGAGTCTGAAATTTCCGTTTTAGATAAATATCTTCCCGAGCAACTCAGTGAAGAGGTTATTGAAAAGGAAGTTCGGAAAGTTATTGAAAAATTTGGCGCAGGAGCTGGAGATTTCGGGAAAGTCATGGGCGCTGCTATGAGTGCTCTCAAAGGAAAGACCGATGGAGACACAGTGCGAAAAATTGTTCAAAAATTACTCGCCTAACTTACTCTTCGATGAATGTCATTGAAATTAACAATCCATCACAGAATATTGTTTCTAATTCGTTTATTGAAGCAACTCTTAGGGAGGGAATTGAAAAACTTAAAAAAGAGAGAATCATCAAAAGTGATTTGCAATTCGAAATTAGTGTAGCGCTTATCGACAAAGAGTCGATCAAAGGTTATAATCTAGAATATAGGAATGCAGAAAAAACAACAGATGTTCTCTCTTTTTGTTATGAGAAGACAAAGACTGAGATCATTGGAGAAATGCTCCTATGTCTAGATGTGATTTCGGAATATGCGATAGAGGATGGTTCTGATGTTTTATCTGAATTTAGAAAAAACATAATTCATAGTCTGCTGCACATCATTGGGCTTGAACACGGAAGCAAAATGTTTGATCTCCAGGACAAATTGTTAGAAGAAATAAATGAATAAAAATGAAAATAAATAGACTTTTCCATAGCTTTGGGCATGCCATTACTGGATTTAGATTTGCTTTGCGTAAGGAACAAAATTTTAAGATTGAGGTTTTAGCGGGAATACTAGTTATTGGAGCGATGTTTTTAGTGGGAGTTAAGACCTGGGAAGCTATTGTTTTGGTGATTATGATTGCAGGAGTTTTGATTCTTGAGGTTCTGAACACTTCACTAGAGCAATTAGTTAATATGTTAAAACCAAGAGTTCATCCCAAGGCAAGAGTTCTCAAAGATCTAATGGCGACGTCTGTTTTTTTGGCGGCTATTGCATCAGCCATTGTTGGAGTTTTGATTTTTTGGCCATATATATTTAAATAAAAAATTTCTTAAACTAAGAGGGGGTAGAGTGAAAAGAAGGAGGTAAAAAGGGTCGCACTGCAGAGTGCAATCCTTTTTTTGAAAATTTTTCTCCAAGAGATGAAAAAAATAAAAAATAAAATAAAAATAAGTAGAAAGTTTATTTTTTTAGGAAGTCTTGTTTTGATTGTAGGCAGCTTGTTTATTTCGGAATTTGTTGTTTTTGCGATTGAAGATTCACAAAGCGATGAAAAAATAGAAAAGAAAAATGAGCCAGAATCAGATAACGGCATTGATGACATTGAAAAAAATGATCCCCCAGAGAATCAATTATTGGAAGAAACTACAGAAGTTATAGAATTTACAGATCAAACCGATTTTATTGAAAGCTCTGATTTTAAGCAAACGTCATTTGGCAGTGATAAAAAATCATTTCCAAAAACAGAGGAAGGAGATGATGAAAAAGAAGAAATAGAGGAAGTGGAGGAGGATAATTTTTTAAACAATGAGAAGCGAATTGAACCTAAACAACTCGAGAAAAAAGAGTTGTTCAATGAAAATGATGGCATTAAGATAGTAAAAGAAGAAAGCGCTAATGAGGAGATTGAAATTGTCATTAATGAAATAGTGATTGGCGATGAGCAGGGTTCGAAAAATGAGTTTATTGAGTTATATAATTTTTCCAATAAAACAATTGAGTTGGAAGATTTTTCTTTAAAAAAGAAAACAAAGAGTGGTTCAAGGAGTAATCTAGTTAGTTCAGCTAAATTTTCTGGTAGTATTGATGCCGGGAAATTTTTTGTGATTAAGAATCAAAAATATCAAGGCGAACTAGCTGCCGAGTTAACCTTTTCAGGTAGCTCATATTCTATTGCAAAAGATAATCGAATTTATCTAGCAGACGCGAAAGGTAATTTAGTGGACTCTATTGGTTGGGGTGTTTGCGAAAAAGACTGCGAGGAGGAAATGATTTTTGAAAATTTAGTGAGTGGACAGAGTTTATCACGAAAAAAAACCGATAAAATAAAAAAGTTTTCAGCAGATGAGTTTGAAATAACAAACAACAAAACCCCTGGGAAAGAAAATATTTTTTCAAGTAGTATGGAATATCCAAGGAATGTTATTTTTAGTGAGATTCTGGCTAACCCAACTGGCATTGATAAGAATCACGAATGGATTGAACTGGAAAACAAAAATGAAAATAAGGTTAATTTAACTGGCTGGATGATTGAAAATGATGCAGGGAAGAGATTTAAATTGGTAGATTTTAAGATTAACAAAGGTGAGCTGAAGGTTGCTCATATTATAGATTCTAGTTTCGTGATTCGTAATTCAAATGAAATATTAAGATTAATTGACCCTGCGGAAAACATTGTGAACGAACTAACTATTTTCGGTTCTTCGCCGAGCGGAATTTCCTTTGGTTGGACCTTTGAGCGATCTTGGAGTTGGAACAGGAGTAAAACTCCAGGGAAGTTAAATATTGCAAATCACTTACCGAAAATAAAAATCAAAAAATCAAAGAAAATTTATAAAAACATCTACACTCAATTCGATGCCTCAAAAACAGTTGATAAGGACAAGGACCGTTTGAAATTTGTTTGGGATTTTGGTGATGGGCATAAAAGTTACCTAGAGGAAACAAAACACAAGTATGAGAAAAAGGGAGAATATAAGGTAATCTTGACAGTAAAGGACGGCTTTGAGAGTATTCAAAAAACATTTAAAATTAAAGTAGTATCTTTTCCGCGAAAAAAACTTAGATTTACGCAATTGCTACCAAACCCAGAAGGTTCAGACAAAGGAAATGAACTAATTGAAATTGAGAATCTCTCTTCTAAAAAAGTTAACTTGTTTGATTTTTATGTTGCGACTGGAAGAAAATCTAGCTCCTTAACAAGACATCAAATTTCGAAAGATTTCGTCTTAAAGCCGGGAGAAAAAAGATTCCTAAAGAATGATAAAATATGTCATTTTTCTCTTTTAAACAGTAGCGCTAAAGTAGAACTGCTATATCCAGATGGAAAAAGCGTGGATAAAATTGAATACGAAAAAGAAAAAATAGAGGATAATGATATTTTTCAATTCAATGGTAGTTATTGGGAGTGGCTTATTGCTAGTAAGATAATGAGTGAAAAAGACGAAAAGTTAGAAATCAAAGACGATACGCTCGAAATTGATAAAGAAATTAGAGATGTTTTGAATCTAATAACACATAATAATAAATTGCAAATTTGCGAAACATATCTGAGAATGCAAATTGAAAATTGGAAGAACGCGAAAGATAACCCACTGGTTTCGTTAAGAAGGAGAATTTTGCATACTCAGAATTTCTCTGCTAATAAAACTGTGAACACAACAAACTAAATGGAGGATAAGCATTGCAAGGAAGGCAAGCAGAAAGGAGGAATTTGCTTGACTTATTTGAAAAATACTGTAGAATTAGGGCTAGATAAAAGTTGAATATTTGATTTTCAACCTTATTAATTATTAATCACAATGTAAGCAAGAACAAGCATATGTGGTAATGTGCTTTTTATTTTTTTGTTTACATTGAACTATTTTAGGTTTATGAGTAAAGATGAATTTGACATCACAAACGAAATTGATGATGTTTTAGCTGGAGAAAAAACCCCGAAAGAGGAGGTTTCAGTCGTTAAAAAAGAGAAAGAAGAAGAGGTGGAAGTAGTCCAATCTTTAATGGAAAAACTACTTTCTGAAAATCCAATCAAAACTCCTGCAGAAGGTGAAAAAACAGAAGGAACTGTGATTGGAATGGATTCAAAGGCTGTTTATTTGGATCTTGAAATGTTTGGTACAGGAATCGTTTATGGAAAAGAGATCAGAGACGGATTCGGTGATAATCGAAAAAAATTAGGCCTTGGAGATAAAGTAATGGCTGTGATTTTGGATCTTGAAAATGAAGATGGATATGTAGAACTTTCAGTTCGAGAAGCTGTGCTTGAAGAGGCATGGAAGGATCTTTTGGAGAAAAAAGAATCACGAGACCCTGTCATGACTAAGATTATTGATGCAAACAAGGGTGGACTTATGCTAGAAGTGAATGGTGTTACAGGGTTTATGCCTGTTAGCCAATTAACATCTGAACATTATCCACGCGTTGAAGACGGTGATAAGAATAAGATTCTTGAAATTCTAAAAACATACATTGGAACAGAGATGTCGGTTTGTATATTAGATTCTGACCAAGAAGAAGAGAAATTAATTGTTTCAGAAAAGGAAGCAAATCGAGATAAAGAAAAAACTGCTATTTCAGAACTTAAAATGGGAGATATTATTGAAGGTGAAGCTAGTGGAGTTGTTGACTTCGGAGCATTCATCAAATTTTTCCCTCCTTCAAAATCTCAGGATGCAAATGAAGAGGATAAACTCGAAGGTCTTGTTCATATTTCACAATTGGACTGGCAACTTATCGAAGACCCTCGAAAGATTATCAAGGTTGGTGATAAGGTTCGAGCAAAAATTATTTCAATCGACGATACAAGAATTTCGCTTTCAGTTAGAGAACTTAAAAAGGATCCTTGGGCAAACGTTGCTGAGAAATTTAGTGTCGGGGATATTGTAAGTGGAAAGGTTCATAGAATAAATCACTTTGGAGCATTCGTATATCTTGATCAAGATATTCATGGACTAGCTCATGTTAGCGGATTCAATGATTATCCTCGAAAGGGAATAGATGAGATTGTGAAAAACGGTGACGAATATATGTGGCAGATTATGTCCATGGAAGCTAAGTCTCATAGAATGGGCTTGAAGTTTGTAGGAGAGATCGGAAAGGTTGAAGCCAAAAAAGCAGAAGCTAAGACAGAAGAGAAGGTAATTCCTATTGCAACCAAAGAAAAGCCAAAAAAAGAAGAGGTTGAAGATAAGGAGGAGAAAGTTGAAGATAAGAAGGAAAAAAAAGAAGCTAAAAAAGTTACTAAAAAGAAAGTAGTAGAGAAAAAAGAGGACGTAACTGAGACTAAAGATACAAAGTAAGTTTTTAAGGTACTGGGTCGTTTCAGGAGAAGTTTATTCTTTTGCTGGCGGCCTTTTATTTTTTTAGTTATTATTAATTTGAATTTGAAATGATAATTTCTTTTAATGGAGATCATGGCTCAGGAAAGAGCACTATCGCTGAAAGGATTGCGAAAGAGTTGCAATACGAACGTTTTTATATGGGACAAATTTTTCGTGATTTGGCTAAAGAAAGAGACTTAACTCTAATCGAATACTTAAAGCTTGGAGAGACTGATGCAAGTATTGATAGGAGTGCTGATGACTATATTGTAAAGCTTGGAAAGGAGAGAAAAGATTTTGTTATTGAAAGCAGGACTGCTTGGCATTTTCTGCCAAATTCATTGAAGATTTATCTAGGAGTTTCCAAAG